>Ga0207761_1000208_pt1 | contig 19837 bp, 14 predicted proteins | sample LuqExpMetageno34_FD_187792 | JGI IMG/M metagenome (GOLD analysis project Ga0207761, IMG submission 187792) | Tropical forest soil microbial communities from Luquillo Experimental Forest, Puerto Rico - Sample 34 (SPAdes) | ecosystem: Environmental > Terrestrial > Soil > Tropical forest ... | reverse complement strand
CGCCTGGCCTCATCATCCCGAAGAGCGCGAGATTGTCGCCCTCGGTCCCGCCACTGGTAAAGACGATTTCTGCGGGCCGGCAGTTTACAAGATCAGCTACACTTTCGCGGGCCTGCTCGACAGCGGCGCGCGCCTGCTGGCCCTGCTGGTGGATCGACGAGGCGTTGCCGAACTTGTCGAAGAAGTACGCGCGCATCGCCTCGAACACTTCCGGCAAAAGCGGGCTGGTGGCGTTGTTGTCGAGGTACACGCGGTGCATGGTGTTTCTTCGCTACACGCTCTGCGCTATTCGCCAATCGCAGGCGTGAACCGCTAGCGAAAAGCACACAGCGAATCTCATTTTAACTTCTTATTGGATTCAGCCGCGGGAACAGCGATTCGCTCGCTTCGTTCTTCAAAACCGCGGAGAGTGAACGCCGCGAACTGGCGGGATTGCCCGCTATCGCCATGGGGATTATAGTGAAGGGTTTGCTCGGCCGGTCTGGTGCTGTCTGTAGGCTGAGCTTCCGTTCGCGCAGCATGGCTGCACATGGAGCCCTCGATGACCAAGCGGTGGTTTTCTTTCTTCGCAATTTTGACTCTCTCTCTATCAGGCCTCGCCTTCGCGGATGAGGGCATGTGGCTGTTCAACGCCTTCCCAGGTGACAAAGTGCAAGCCACGTACGGTTTCAAGCCCTCGCAGGAATGGCTTGACCACGTGCGATTGTCATCGGCGCGCGCACCGAACGGATCGTCGTCGTTTGTGTCGCCGGACGGCCTGATTTTCACCAACCATCACATCGCGCAAGGTTGTATTCACGATCTTTCGACCGGCGGTAAGGATTACATGAAAAATGGCTTCTATGCGCCGACGCGAGCAGAAGAGCCCAAGTGCCCCGGCGTGGAGTTCGTCGTGCTGGAGGGTATTGAGGACGTCACGGCCAAGGTAAATGCTGCGGCAAAGCAGGGGATGTCTTCCGCCGAAGTAGGCAAGGCGCAGCGCGAAGTGATGTCGGCGCTGGAGAAAGACTGCTCGGTGAACGGGCAGCGGTGCGACGTGGTCACGCTGTATTCGGGCGCTCTGTATCACTTGTACAAGTACAAGACATATAGCGACATTCGGCTGGTGATGGCTCCGGAATTCGCGATGGCGTTCTTCGGTGGAGACCCGGACAACTTTGAATATCCGCGGTACGACCTGGATATCTCGTTCTTCCGGGCTTACGAGAATGGCGAGCCCGCCAAGACGCCAAACTACTTGAAGTGGTCGAAGACGGGAATTAAAGATGGCGATCTGGTATTCGTGTCAGGGCATCCGGGCCGTACCAGCCGACTGCTGACGATGGATCAGCTCGAGTATTTGCGTGACTATTCTTATCCGATGCTGATGAAGGCATTTGACAACCGTGTGGCCATGCTGCAGAAATACGCAGCGGAGTCGCCGGAGAATGCGCGCGAGGCGGAAAGTGATTTGTTTGGCACCCAGAATTCACAGAAGGCCTACTTAGGCTACAACAGTGGGTTGCACGACAAGCAACTGATGGACAAGAAGGCGGCGGAGGAAAAGAAGCTGAAGGCCTACCTGAACGCCGATCCGAAACTCAAGCAGGAATTCGGCGACCCGTGGGCGGAGATCAGCAAAGCGGTCAAGGTGCAGGAGGAAATCTACAAGCCGCTGTTTTACCTGCAGGCTGGCGGCGGCGACAACGATGCAACTGCATCCATGGCGACGGGCGGATTCCGTGGGTCGCTCGCGGGATATGCCCGGCTGCTGGTGCGCGTGACGGCGGAAAAAGAAAAGCCGAACGGCGAGCGCCTGCGCGGCTACCAGGATTCCGGTTTACCGTCACTGGAACAGCGGCTGTTCTCGACGGCTCCCATCTATAAGTCTCTGCAGATTGCACAATTGGCGCAGAGCATGCGCGAGATGCAGGAGGTGCTGGGAATGGACAATGAGGCCGTCAAAGTAGCACTGGCAGGCAAGTCTCCGGAAGACCGCGCCAAGGAGCTGATCGATGGCACGCAACTGCAGGACGTCGCTTACCGCAAGCAGTTGTACGAAGGCGGCAAGGCGGCTGTGGATGCCAGCAACGACCCGTTGATCGTAATGATGAGAAATGTCGATCCGTATGCGCGCGCAGTTCGCAAGCGATATGACGACGAAGTGGATCCGGTGCTGCGCAAGAATGCTGGAGACATTGCAAAGATTCGCTTTGCCCAAGGCGGGCTGAGCGTTCCGCCCGATGCGACGTTTACCCTGCGATTGAGCTATGGCGCTATCAAAGGCTACAAGCTCAAGGGCGAGCAGGTGCCGTGGTACACGACCCTTGGCGGCGCGTATGAGCACGCCGCGAAACACGGCAGCAAGCCTCCGTATGAACTGCCGGAGAGCTGGATCAAGGCCAAGCCGACGCTCGATGCGAAGACTCCGTTTGATACCGTCTCCACGCCTGACATTATCGGCGGTAACTCGGGCAGCCCGCTCATGAACAAGGACGCGGAGGTTGTGGGGATCATTTTCGATGGAAATATCGAGTCCCTACCGTGGAACTTTGTGTACGACGACGTGGTGGGCCGATCAGTGTCGACCGATTCGCGAGCCATCATGGAGGTGCTGCGCAAAATTTACCGTGCCGATGCGTTGGCCGACGAGTTGGGCGGAGCCGCGACAACCGGTAAGTCGAAGGCCATGAAGCCGGCCACGCTTCAGAAGTAGGGCGAAGTGACCGCGGTTTTCGGCCCGCTTGCGTGATCATGCGGGCCGTTCTGTTTGAGCGAGCCGCGAGGTCGGTTCCGGTACCGAACGTCCGCCGATTTGAAGGCGGATTGTTACATGGCTGCAAAGATGAGAAGGGCGGCCGGGCGTTATACTGCGGCCACTCCCGTTTTGAGCTCGTGGCAGGCTTGCGCGGGGTGAAGCAAGTCCATTAGGCTTCGGTTTTTATCGACACGAAGATGCCCCCGGGTAACTTAGTGATCTTTGCCGCATCACACGTTCGACTGCGTGGATTACATCCACACAGAGAAAGGTAGCCCTCGGTGAGCAGCCCAGTCCAGATTCCCGCACAGGATAAACAGGAAACGTTAGAGCAGCTATGCATTAACACGGTTCGCACGCTTTCGATGGATGCCGTGCAGAAAGCGAACAGCGGACACCCAGGCACCCCAATGGCGCTTGCGCCTCTCGCATTCGTGCTGTGGGACCGCTTTCTGCGCTTCAACCCTCGTGATCCGCATTGGGCCGGCAGAGACCGTTTCATTCTTTCGAACGGTCACGCGTCGATGCTGTTGTATTCCATGCTGTACCTCACCGGATACGACCTGACGCTGGATGAGCTGAAGAATTTCCGGCAGTGGGGATCGAAGACGCCGGGGCATCCGGAATATGGGTTGACCGCGGGAGTGGAGACGACCACGGGTCCGTTAGGTCAGGGCATCAGCAATTCGGTGGGAATGGCTATCGCCCAGCGCTGGTTTGCCACGCGGTTTAATCGCGATGGACACGACCTGTTTAGCTACCGGATTTATGCGGTCTGCGGCGATGGCGACCTGATGGAAGGCGTCTCAAACGAAGCGGCGTCGGTCGCGGGGCATCTTGGGCTGTCAAACCTGATCTGGTTTTACGACAACAACCACATCACCATTGAGGGCAACACGTCACTGGCGTTCAGCGATGATGTGGCTACGCGCTTCCAGGGATGGCACTGGAATGTGCTACATGTCGCCGATGTCAACAACCTCGAAGAGGTAGACCGGGCGATCCGGACGGCGCAGACTGAAACCGAGCGACCGACCTTGGTTATCGTCAACAGTCACATCGGATGGGGCTCGCCTCACAAGCAGGATACGGCGGAAGCGCATGGCGAGGCACTGGGTGTTGAGGAAGTCCGTCTGACCAAGATCAACTACGGCTGGCCGCCGGACGCGCAGTTCCTGGTGCCGGATGAGGCCAAGAGTTACATGGGCAGGGCCGTGGAGCGCGGTGCCCAGTGGGAACAAGAGTGGAACGCGAAGTATGCAACTTGGGCGAGGGTGTTTCCTGAGCTCGCCGAGGAATGGGAATTGATCGCTAAGCGCGAGTTGCCCAAAGGATGGGACAAGGACATCCCGGTGTTCCCCGCCGATGCGAAGGGCATGGCCACGCGCGAGTCGAACGGTAAGGTCCTGAATGCGGTTGCGAAGAACGTGCCTTGGTTGATCGGCGGCTCGGCCGACTTGGCACCTTCGACCAAGACTCTGTTGAAAGATGCCGGCAGCTTTGAACGTGGCGAATACGATGGCCGGAATTTTCACTTCGGCATCCGCGAGCATGCCATGGGAGCGATAGTGAACGGCATGTCGCTGTCGGGTATACGAGCGTTTGGCGCGACGTTTTTTATTTTCTCTGATTACATGCGGCCCACGGTGCGACTGGCGGCGCTGATGGATCTGCCTGCGATCTTCATTTATACGCACGATTCCATCGGACTGGGAGAAGACGGTCCAACCCATCAGCCGATTGAACAGATGATGTCGCTAAGGGCGGTACCAAGGCTGCTGACATTTCGGCCCGGCGATGCCAATGAGGTGGCGGAGGTGTGGCGCTACATCATGATGCTGAAGCATGAACCCGCGCTGCTGGCCCTGAGCCGGCAGGCGATGCCGACGCTGGATCGCACCAAATATGGGTCAGCGGCTGGAGTGGCAAAGGGCGCCTACGTGTTGGCAGACTCAGGTGGAACACCGGAAGTCATCCTGATCGGAACCGGCTCTGAACTGCAACTATGCGTGGCGGCTTACGAAAAGCTGACCGCCGAAGGAGTGAAGGTTCGCGTGGTTTCGATGCCTTCGTGGGAATTGTTCGAGAAGCAGTCACCCGAATACCGGGCAGAAGTGCTGCCAAAGAGCGTACGCGCCAGAGTCGCAGTGGAAGCAGGCACGACTTTTGGTTGGAGTAAGTATGTCGGTGATGCTGGAGAAGTGGTTGGACATGACGACTTTGGTGCGTCGGCTCCTATCAAAGAGTTGATGACGCACTTCGGATTCACAGTGGACAACGTCATCGCAAAGGCCCGGCTCAGCATGAGTAAGGCGAAGCCTTGAAGCAACTCGTTTCGCAATTCCTGATCAGGTAAGCCGGATGAAGGAGAAGGGCGTATGCCAACAACGACCGGCGTGAAGACAGCGCAATTCGGAGTCATTGGGCTCGGAGTGATGGGGGCCAACCTCGCGCTGAACGTGGAAGATCACGGACGCGCGGTCGCGGTCTGGAACCTGGAAACAGAGTGGGCCGACCGATTGGTCAGCGAAAACCCGGGGCGGCAGCTGATCGGCGCGAGAACACTACAGGAGTTTTGCCGGTCGTTGGAGCGGCCACGCCGCATCCTGATGATGATCACGGCGGGCGACCCGGTTGATCAGACCTTACAGAAACTGACGCCGTATCTGGCGCCGGGCGACATCGTAATGGACGGAGGGAATTCGTATTTCAAAGATACGATGCGCCGCGAAAACATTGCGCGGCAGTCCATGGTGAGCTTCTTCGGAGTAGGCGTTTCCGGGGGGGAAGAGGGCGCTCGTAATGGACCGTCTCTCATGCCTGGAGGCTCGCGCGAGGCCTACCAGCACGTGGCGCCCATTTTGCAGTCCATCGCCGCCAAGAGTGATTCCGGGCCTTGCGTCACCTACGTCGGTCCCGACGGCTCCGGACACTTCGTGAAGATGGTGCACAACGGCATCGAGTATGGTGATATGCAGCTCATTGCCGAGGCCTACGAGATTCTCAGCAAGGCCCTCGGCCTGAGTGCGCAAGAACTGGCCGACATCTTTGGCGAGTGGAACCGCGGCCCGCTGGAGTCGTACCTCGTTGAGATTACTTCCCGCATCTTCGGGGTTATCGACGATGCAACAGGCCGGCCGCTGGTTGAGATGGTCCTCGATAAGGCTGGGCAGAAAGGCACCGGCAAGTGGACTGCCCAGGTAGCACTCGATTTGGGAGTGCCGGTTCCGACCATTACGGCGGCAATTGATGCACGTTCGATGTCGAGCATGAAGGAAGAGCGAGAGGTCGCTGGCCAGTTGATCTTCTCTTCCGCCGACAAGAAGTACTCGGGTGACAGGCGCGAGATGATCCAGGCTGTGCATGACGCCCTTTATGCCTCGAAGATCTGCTCGTACGCGCAGGGCATGAACCTGATCCGCGCCGGCTCAATGGAGTGGCAGTGGGACATCAACCTGCGAGAGATGGCGCGCATCTGGAAAGGCGGTTGCATCATCCGGGCGCGTTTCCTCGAGTCCATCATGCGAGCGTACGAACGTCACCCCGAGCTGCCGAATCTTCTGCTGGATTATGACTTCATGACCTATATCCGAAAATCGGAGCCGTCATGGCGCAAGCTGATTGCGACGGCGGTCTGCCTCGGCATACCGGTTCCGGCACTGTCTGCGTCGCTGTCGTACTTCGATAGCTACCGTAGCGGCCAGTTACCGCAAAATCTGACCCAAGCCCAACGCGACTACTTCGGCGCGCACACATACCATCGGGTGGACCGTCCGAATGCCGGGCCGGTGCACTCCGACTGGGCCGGCCTTTCGGCGCGTACAGATCGTTCAGTAGGGGAAAAGAAGAAGTGAGCGCGACTGCAAAACCAAGCGTATTACCTGTACTTGAAACCACGCTTCCGAAAGCCGGATCGTGCCTGCTTGTTATTTTCGGCGGGACTGGGGACCTGACGCGGCGCAAGCTGATACCGGCGCTGTACGACCTGGCATGCATCGGCTGCACCAACCCTACCTTCGACGTTCTGGGAGTAGGTCGCACTCCCTTGGACGATGAGCAATTTCGCGAGCGACTGCACGAGGGCGCGGCGAAATCGAAAGATGCTCGCAACTACACCGAGTCAGGCTGGCAGAGTTTCTCCAAGCGGCTGCACTACCTGTCGGGCGATGCCGACAAGCCTGCGTTCTACCCGCTCCTGCGAGACAAGATCGCGGAGTTGCAAGCAAAAGGAGCGAGCCAGAACGTGCTGTTCTACGTTTCGACTCCGGCATCGTTGGCGCCGCCTATCGTGGAAGGACTGGGGCAGTTCGGCCTGGCAAAAAACCGCAATGGATGGACTCGGATCATCCTGGAAAAGCCGTTCGGTCATGATCTGAAAAGTGCGCAGGAGTTGAACGCAATCGTCTCCCGAGTGTTTGACGAAGAGTCGGTTTACCGCATCGACCACTACCTCGGCAAAGAAACCGTACAGAACATCATCATGTTCCGGTTTGGCAACTCGATGTTCGAGCCCATCTGGAATCGGAATTACATCGACTACATTGAGATCACGGCGGCGGAGACCCTGGGTGTCGAAAGCAGGGCGTCCTTTTATGAAGAGACCGGTGCGTTGCGCGACATGGTGGCGAATCATTTGCTGCAACTGCTGACGCTGACTGCGATGGAGCCGCCGGTGGCGTTCGACGCCGATTCGGTGCGCGAACAGAAAGTGCAGGTGCTGCGGGCGATCCGTCCGATGTTGGTGGAAGAGGTAGCAAAGCGCACGATTCGCGGACAATACGGTCCGGGCAGAGTCACCGGTGCGAGCGTGGTGGGCTATCGTCAGGAGCCGGGAGTGAATCCGGTGTCGTTTACCGAAACCTACGTAGCCGTGGAGTTCCACGTGGACAACTGGCGATGGGCTGGGGTTCCCTTTTATGTCCGCGCCGGCAAGCGGCTAGCCAACCCGGTCACGGAGATCGCCGTGCACTTTAAGCGCACGCCGCAGGCGCTATTTGCCCGCAGCCAGGACGATGTCCACCACAACGTCATTACGATGCGAATCCAGCCGAACGAAGGCATCTCGCTGAATTTCGGAGCGAAGACACCCGGGCAGCACATGCGCGCGAGCCGGGTGGATATGGACTTCTCCTACCGCGATGCCTTCGGAACGGCCACGCCAGTGGCTTACGAAACGCTGCTTCTGGACGCGATGCGGGGCGATGCGACACTGTTCACGCGCCGCGATGAAGTGGAGGCCGAGTGGCGCATCATCACCCCGATTGTCGAGGCGTGGGCCCAGCTTCCGCCACCGCAATTCCCGAATTACCCCGCGGGAAGTGAAGGGCCTGAAAAGGCCGACTCTCTGATCCAATACGACCGGCATCGCTGGCGCCCGTTGCAGCAGGACGGCGACTCGAGTTTATGACTAACGAAAGCGAACGCGTGGCGTTGGTGATTTCTGACATCGATGGCACGTTGCTCGACGAAAGGAAACTGTTGACTCCGGGCGCGCCGGCCGCCGTCCAGCGTTTGTATGCGGCTGGGATTCGCTTCACGCTTGCCAGCGCTCGACCGCCTCGAATGGTTCGTGATTTGGTTCGCTCGCTGGAAGTCCGAGAGCCATTTGCGTGCTTCAACGGAGCTTTGATCGTCGCGTCGGACGAAACGGTGTTACATAAGTTGCCGATGTCGCCAGCTGACGCGCAACTGGTGGCCAACCGGATACTGGCCGACGGATTTGACCTGTGGGTTTGGAGCGACAAGGATTGGTACGTCACGAATCCTACCGGCTCGCACGTAGCCCATCATGAGGAGTTGATGGGCAGGCGCGCGAGTTTGCTGACCACGCGCGATATGTCGGAGTTTGACGTCCTGAAACTGGTCGGCGTGAGCGACGACCACGATGCCCTAGCCCGGGCCGAGACTGAAATGGCGCAACTGGGCGCCAAATCGATCTCGGCAACTCGGTCAAGCCCGTATTACCTGGATGTCACCGACGCCAGCGCCAACAAGGGGCAAGTGGTGATTACGCTGTCCGAGATGCTCCATATCGACCCTGCACGGATCGCGACCATCGGCGACATGGTTACCGACACCCTTATGTTCCGGAAGAGCGGCGTGTCCATTGCTATGGGCAATGCCTTTGACAACGTGAAAGCGCTTGCAACTAACGTGACTAGGAGCAACGAGGAAGACGGTTTCGCTTATGCGATGGACAAATTTGTCCTCAAAGGTGAAGGGCAAGCAGCCGCCGATTAGTTGAAACCTGGTTGTCCAAGCTTGGCATCCAGCGCCGACTTCTCGCTTGAAGTAAGCTCGCGCACTTTGCCCTTCGGCAGATCGCCGAGGGCAAGCGGCCCGATAGCGATTCGAACCAGCCGAAGCACCTCAATCCCCATCGCCGCAAACATGCGCCGGATATGACGGTTGCGGCCCTCGTCGAGCACTACTTCGACCCATGAGTTCTTCTTGCCTGCGCGCAATATTCTGGCGCTGGCGACGCCAAGTTGTTCGCCACGGTCATCGACACCTTCGAGAAGCCTGGCGATCAGTGTTTCGTCCGCCACTGCTGTGATCTGCACTCGATAGACTTTCTCAACATGCGAGCGCGGCGAGGTAATGGCAGCTGCCCATTCCGAATCGTTCGTGAAGAGCAGCAGACCTTCACTGGCCTGGTCGAGGCGGCCCACTGGAGCCACCCATGGCAGATTCGCAGCCAGAAGCGAATAGACGGTTGGCCGGCCCTTCTCATCAGACGTCGTGGTGACCAGTCCCCGAGGCTTGTTCATCACAAGGTAGAAACGCGCGGGCGGGTCCACCGCGCGGCCGTCAACCGACATGCGATCGCCTGGTTTGACGGGATACTCGGGATTTCGGCGAACCACGCCACCCACGGCCACATGACCGGCTCGAACCAAGGTTGCGGCCTGTGAACGGGAACAGTAGCCGATTTTCGACAAGCTGCGCGCGAGCCCGATCTGGCGAGGCCGTCCGGTTGTCTGTTTCTTCTTCACGGTTCGTTCTTGTCCGGGTCACTGCCTAGGAGTTACGTCCTGGGCTCTGCCCTTCCACTCGCCTCCACGCCCCGACCAGAATTTTATGGCGGAGTGGACTGTCGCAAACATGTAGAAAGTCGCGGCCGCAGGCAGAGTTACAGCCCACGCCGAATTGAGGCCGTAGAAACGCACCATGGGGGCGTAGGCGAACGCCATCAGTATCCAGCACAACGCTCCGAGGGCAGCAAGCGGGTTGTTTCCGCTTAGCAGCAGCGCGAATGGCAGCAGATAGGTAAGGGCGAGCCCGGCAATCGACCCGACGAGTAGCGCCGCCGAATGTCCAAGTTGATTGAAGGCTGTTCGCGAAATCATGCGTTCAATCTCGGCGAAGGATTCATACTCCCGTGTGCTCCTGGCGAAAGGAGTCAAACCGAGCCATACTCGACCACCGCTGGCTTTTACGGCCTTGGCTAAGGCGCAGTCGTCGATGATTTGTCCGCGAATCGCTGCGATACCGCTGGCCTTCTGCAAGGCTTGTGGCCTGATCAGCAAGCAGCCTCCGGCAGCACCAGCGACCTTGCGCCGCATGTCGCGGATCCGTTCCGGAGGATAGAGCATGAAAAAGAAGAACACGAACGCAGGAATCAGCAGCTTTTCGGCAAAACTGCGGCAGTGCAACTTCACCATGAACGAGGCCAGATCGTAATTGCCCGACTCTGCGATCGCGACTAGCGTGGCCAGGTTCTTGCGGTCATGGTGAATGTCGGCGTCCGTCAGAAGCAGGAAATCGGGGTCAATCCGGAGCGCTTGTTCGATTCCCTGCTGCACCGCCCAGAGTTTGCCCGTCCAGCCCGCCGGCAACGCTCGGCCGCTGATTACTGTTACTCCTTCCGGGCGTCCGCAAGCCTGCGCCACCTGGCGAGCAACTTCGGCTGTACCGTCGCTGCTGTGATCGTCTACGACAAAGACTCGGACAGCCGTGGCGCAAGATTGCGCGAGGAGCGACTTCACGGTTGTGCCAATGACCTCCGCTTCGTCGCGCGCGGGAATGACCACGGCAATCGTGCCATTGACTGCATCTGCCGGAGAAACGTCGCTACCGAGCCGCCATACCTTCCAAAAACTGCCGTGCGCCGCGAGCAAGTAAATCCACGCGACCGCGCAAAGCAACCCACAGATGAGTGCGACCAGATGCATGCGCCTCCAGTGTATCTGCGACGCTCGCCTTAGGAGCCGGCGATGGCCGAAACTGTTTTCGCGATTAAGGCGGAACCTGCTAGACTCGGCGGCGGCCCCTATGACACTGCCCAAGGTTCCCTTACGCACCGGACTGTTCGCAGACCCGGAAGACAAGTTTGTGCACGACGTGGTGCTCGACTCCTGTCGAAAGTATGGGAACAAGACTGCGCTCGTGGACACCTCTTGCACGCCCTACCGCCGGATTTCCTTTTCCGACTACGGAGAGATGGTAAAGCGCACTGCGCACGGGTTTGTGGCGGCGGGCGTGCGGCCGGGCGACAGGATTGGAATTTATTTGCCGAATTGCTGGGAGTTTGGCGTCGCGTTTCATGCCGCAACCATGGCGGGTGCGATTCCTACCACTATGAACCCCACCTACCGTGAACGCGAAGTCCGGTACCAGATGGAAGCGACGGAAGCTGTTGCGCTCATCAGTGATGGTCCTCTCCTGGAAGGCATGAACCTTTCCGGACTGCCGGCGCTGCGAAAGGTTTACAACGTGCGCTCCGCCGGACCATCAGGCGCGGAATCCCTCAGCAGCCTCTATGGACATACGGGACATGAGCCCTTGCCGCAGCCGGAGCACGACTCGCGACTGACGCTGGCGACGCTTCCCTTCTCGAGCGGCACGACCGGCCTGCCCAAGGGAGTGATGCTGTCGCATCACAATATCGTCGCCAACGTCTATCAGACTTTGACCTCGGGCGAACCAGGAAGCGTCAGCGATGCAGACACGGTCCTCTGTTTTCTGCCCCTGTACCACATCTACGGACTCACGGTTGGTCTGAACATGGGGCTCGTTCGCGGAGCCACGGTGGTCTTGATGCCGCGATTCGACTGCGATGGTTCCCTGAAGATTTGCGTCGAAGAGGGCGTGACCGTAAGCCTTTGTGTGCCACCTGCCCTGCTGGCGTACAGCCATGCCGCCGAGGCTGGGAAGTTTCCGGGCAAGCACAAGATCCGCTGGGTCAAGTGCGGGGCCGCACCTCTGGGGGCGGAGCTCGCCCGCAGATTCATTGCGGCCACCGGAATCCCCATCCGGCAGGGCTATGGCATGACCGAAGCTTCGCCGGTTACACACATGGGGTATCTGGACCCACAATTCATGCGGCCGGAGTCAATCGGCGGCCCCGTCGCCCTAACGGAATGTCGCGTAATCGACGAAAACGGAAACGATGCTCCGCAAGGCGAATTGGGTGAACTCGTGATGCGCGGCCCGCAGATCATGTTGGGATACTGGAAGTCACCCGATGCAACCGCGGCTGTGTTGCGCGACGGTTGGTACTGGTCAGGGGACATTGTGCGGGTGGACGAGCAAGGTCTCTACTACGTGGTGGACCGACGCAAAGAGATGATGAAATATAAGGGTTTCTCCATCGCGCCTGCTGAGGTGGAGGGCGTGCTGCTGGAACATCCCGCGGTACGCGATTGCGGCGTCGTTTCACGGGTTGACGAATCGGGAGAAGAACTTCCGTGCGCGTTTATCGTGCTGCGCGAAAGCCACCTGGAGACCGCGGAAACTACCGCGAGCATCAAGGACTTCGTCGCCGAGCGGCTCACGAGCTACAAGATGCCGCGAGAAATTCATTTTGTGCAGAGTATTCCGCGTACTGCGTCGGGCAAGATCCTGCGACGGGACCTCCGAAGTCTCTTCTGAGCGCCGCTGCTAGCGGCGATTGTCGGTTTGCGGTTCGGGATGGATGAGCACGCGAAAGACCTCAGGGAGTTCCTGTCGGATCCGGCCTTCCACGGCGGTTTGCACGTCGTGAACTCGCGAAAGCGGAAGATCATCGCGCATGGTGCAATGCAGCGAAAGGTACAGGCGTCCTCCGACTCGCTTGAAAATCAGATCGTGAGCGTCGATTACCTCAGGGAACCGCTCCGTTACGCTCTGAACCCGACTTTGATAACCCGGCGACTCCACCACGCCATCGGTGGCTTCGATGGTCGCCGGCTCGCTTTCAATATGGGTGAGTATGGAGGAGATCTCGGGGATTTCCATCTGCATCTCACGTTCCAGCATCGTCACACGGTCGTGAGCCTCGCGAAGCGACAACTGTTCGTCTAACTCGACGTGTTGCTCCACGTGCAGCGAGCCATTGATGTCCTGGACACTGATGTCGTGGACGTTAAGATTGTTCTTGGTGGCAACAGCCCGGACCCGGTCGAACAAGCTCTCTTTTTGGCTGGCGCGAGCGGTGGCATTTACTACTACATCTGCACCCGGCAGTAACTCACGAACTGCTTTTGCTACTTCGTTTGTCACCTGTTCTGATTTTTGGAATGTCACGGTGCGAGACATTGCTACCGACACATCCGCGAAGTATTTGCTCCCTCCGCGGCGAATGCGCACGCGTTGCACGGCCAAAACACCGTCGACCTGCGACACCTGGTCAATAATTCGCGTTCGAACACCGGCCGGAGCCCCGTCTAGGAGGGCGTCGATGGTCTGCCTCGCCAGTTGCCAGCTCACGTAAACGACAATGCAGGCCACTGCGAGTGCCGCGATTGGGTCAGCCTTGGCCAGCCACGGAACGTCGTATGTCCGGCCGGCAACAACGAAAATCAGGCCCAGGATAACCACGGCGCTCGACCAGATGTCCGTGCTGAAGTGCAGCGCATCGGCAAGCAGCGCCTGGCTGTCATACTTCTCGGCCACACGCTTCAGCCGCCGCGAACGCCAGGCATCCACCGCAACGGAGGTCCCCATGACTACAAACGCCCACACGCTGGGCTCGATATCCACGGAATGAAAAAACAGGCGTTTGGTCGCTTCATACACGATCCACACGCAGGTTAGAAGCAGGAGCGCAGTTTCGATGAACGCCGAGAAATTCTCGACCTTGCCGTGTCCATACTGGTGCTCGGCGTCGGCCGGCCTGTCGGAAACGCGGACCGAAAAATAGGTCACGGCGGCGGCCACAAGGTCCAAGCCGGAATGCGCGGCCTCTGACAGGATGCCCAAACTTCCGGTAGTTATGCCTACGACAATTTTCAGGCCAGTGATAGCAATGGCGGCGAAGACGGAATTCAGGGCTGCCGATTTCTTCTCCGCCTGCTTGTTGCCGACGTCCATCGCCTGAGTCATATGGGCATGGAACCAGCGTGATTCGGTTCCCTATTCGCAAAGTTAGACGAGCGCCCCTATGATACGATTTTTCTTAATCGCAGCACCGCGACACTTGTCACATTCCCGGGGGAAAACCCCATCACGCAGCGTAAATTTATGTTGAATACGGCGATTTGGTGTGTTTTGACCCCGGCGCTGCACGCACGGGGTTCGGAGCCGGGTGCAGCAGGGCCGCCAACCAGTCCGGCTACGGGTTGCCTGCCCGTACACGCGCCTCCGCGGTAAGGGATCGATGCAAGCGCACTCAACAGTGTTAGTCACGGGCATTTCGGGCAACCTGGGCACGAGACTGCTGCCGATGTTGTCCGGGTACAAGGTAGTTGGAGTGGACCTGCGTCCTCCCGATTCCGCCGCTCCTGTGCATTTTCATTCTATTAATCTGGGGCAAGAGGCATCGTGCCGCGAACTGACTCAATTGATTCGCCAGAGTGGTGCGAGTGCAGTCGTGCATCTTGCGTTTGTCGTCGATCCGCAACGCACCGGCGTCCTCAATGTGGATCGCATGTGGCAGATCAACGTAGCCGGGACTGCACGAGTAATGGAGGCCATCAGCGTGGTGAATCGCACCGGAGGCCACGTGAGCCAGTTCATTTTCCCCAGTAGTGTCTCGGCCTATGGGCCGGAAACTCCGGGCCCGGTAAAAGAGGACTTCCCACTGCAGGCGCACACGTTGCCTTATGCGATACACAAACGTGAAAGCGATGAAGTCGTGCGCTACCGTGCAGAGAGCCTGGGCGATTGCCGCACCTATGTTCTGCGGCCGCACATTTACGCCGGTGCCAGCGTGCAGAACTACCTGGTCGGAGTTCTCCGCGGAACGGCGTTTGGAAATAGTCCTCGGGCGGCACGGATGCGCGCGCGGCAGCAGCGTCTACCGCTGATGCTGCCAGCGGGCCGAAAGTACGCCGAGAAACTCTTCCAGTTCGTTCACATTGATGATGTAGCGCGATTGCTAGCGTATCTGCTGCAACGCCCGCACAGCGACTCACCCGTCACGATTTTGAACGTCGCTGCGCACGGCAAGCCGCTCTCGATCCAAGAATGCGCGGAGCTTGCGCAAGCCCGTATTCAGCGTGTTCCCAGTCGCGCTGTCTGTCGCATGATACTTCGTGCTTTATGGAGACGAGGAATTTCGTCGGTCCCGCCGGAGGCCCTTCCCTACATGATCGGCTCTTACACGATGGACACAACCCGCCTCCAGCAGTTTTTAGGACGGGACTACCCAGACGTCATGCATTACTCGGTGGAGGAAGCCCTGCTGGATTGCTTCGCTCCGAAATAGCGCTGAGCAAGCGGACGTTCACTTCTTGCCGCGGTAGAGACCGGCAATTCCGAAAGTGTAGGGCGTCCAGCCTACATCTCGGAAACCTGCGGCCTGCATGCGCTGCAGCATTTCCTGCGGAGCCGGAAATCGCCGTACCGACCTCGGCAGATATGTGTAGGGCCCACTGACTCCGGAGATAACCGTGCCTATGGCTGGCAATACGTGCCGGAAATACAAATGATACAAGGCCCCAATTAGCCCTTTAGGCTCGCCAAAATCGAGGATACCTACCTCACCGTTGACCGCGAGCACACGATAGATTTCCGCGAGACCTCGATCGTAGTTGACCAGGTTCCTGAATCCAAAGGCAGCAGTCACCAGATCGAATTGGCCCTGACCCATCGGAAGGTTCAGGGCATCTGCCTCAACCCACCGTACTTTTCGTGCTCCGGTCTTTTGAGTGGCGCGCACCAGCATAGGGTGAGAGAAATCCGCGCCGATTAAGTTGGCTGCTTCGCCTCCGGTGCGGTTGTAGAGAGCGAATGTCATGTCGCCGGTTCCGCAGCACAGGTCCAAAACTCGTACTCCCGGACGGCGGAGGATCGCGTCGAAGGCACGCGCCGTGCGCTTCCACCACAACCGGTCCACGTTCATGGACAGAACGTGGTTCAGAAAGTCGTATTTCGCCGCAATCGAACCGAACATATCGCGCACCGCAGCGGAGGCGGAAGCTTCGTCTGTGGTGCCAACCGGTGCGGCCCCCACAACTTGAGGCTCCACTGGTGAGCCCGTCGTGCCGGTTTGTTGTCGGGACCCTGTCATGATCTCGATAGCCGGGTTATCTCCGCTACGGCCTTCAGTACAGCTTCCTTCGACACGTTGTTCGCCACCTCGACCTTACCGATTGCACTCGCGAGGATGAAGTGTGGAACACCACCGACAGTTTTCTTGTCGGATTGCAGCAGGCGCAGGACACGCTTGCCATCAGTTCCAACCTCGGGAAGCGGTCCGTACGACATCACCAGCGCGATGATCCGTTCGGCCGTGGCAGCATCGGTTATGCCCATTTCCCTGCCCACCAGAGCGGCGGCAATCATGCCCCAACCCACGGCTTCCCCGTGAAGGAAGTGCTTATACTTGGTCGCCGACTCTAGCGTGTGCCCTATGGTGTGACCGAAATTTAGGATTCTTCGTTCGCCACCTTCGCGCTCATCAGCGCTCACCACGTCAGCTTTTACATTTACGCAGTCCACGATCAGCCGCTCCAGCAGGTCGCCTTCACGGCGCAGAATCGCTTCGCGGCGCGATTCCATCAAATCGAAAATCGAGGCATCGCGGATGACACCGTACTTCATTGCCTCAAACAATCCAGAGCGGAATTCGCGCTCGGGCAGCGTGGTCAGTACCTCGGGATCGGAAAGCACCGCAACGGGTTGGTGGAACGTGCCGATCAGGTTCTTGCCCTCCGTGAGGTTGACACCCGTCTTACCGCCTATGGCGGAGTCAACCTGCGCCACGAGGGTCGTGGGCAATTGCACCACCGGAATTCCCCGCATGAATATCGAGGCCAGAAACCCGCTGACATCGCCGACGACGCCCCCGCCGAAAGCTAGCACCACCGACCGCCTGTCAGCGCCCGCAACTACCATCCGGGAAGCCAACTTCTCAACCGTTGCCAATCGCTTCGCCGCCTCGCCATCGGGCATGGGCAAGACAACCAATGCACGCCCTACGGAGGCGAAGCCGTCAGTCAATTGATGGCCCCAGACTCGCAGTATTCTCTCGGTAGAAACCAGGAAGATTTTGGTGTGGGACGGCACAAGCTCGCGCAGGGCATCCGAGGCCGAGCGCAAAAGACCCTGCTCGACGATCACCTCATAACTTCGCGATGCTGTCCGAACCGGTATTCGAATCAAACTGCTAGTGTAACGAAGTTATTTTCTGTGCGGTAGTTGGAACTCGGAGCCTCTGTCCCATGGCGAGAATCGATGGGTCGGAAGTCGAATTTGGCGCTGTCGAAAGGTGTTACCATCAGCAAGAAAGCCGGGTGATGATGCGCAGTTTGGCATCTTGCAGAGCATGAAAGCCTTGCCTCAGGAAACGGATTTCATCGTGGTGGGAGCTGGAATCGCGGGCTTACGGGCTTCCGTGGAACTGGCCCCTGCAGGGCGCGTCTTGTGCCTCGCCAAACGAGAGGTTACCGAATCCAATACGCAATACGCCCAGGGAGGAATTGCTGCCGCTCTTAGTGACGATGACGAAGTCAGCCTGCATCTTGACGACACGCTGAAGGCCGGAGATGGCCTTTGCAATGAGGCGGCAGCGCGAGTGCTCGTCGAAGAGGGCCCGACCCGAATTGAAGAATTGATCGAGTGGGGCACCCAGTTCGACAGAACCGGCAGCAAGATCGCGTTCACCCGGGAAGGCGCTCACAGCCGTAATCGGGTATTACATGCTCATGGAGATTCAACTGGACGCGAAATCGGACGCGCCCTATATCTCAAAGCTTCGGCGATGAGACCCATCTCGTTCCGCGAGTTCGAATTCACGGTGGATCTCATCGTGAGGGACGGGCGGGCCGTTGGCGTAAGAGTGCTGGATACTCAAGGTCGAGTACGCGAGGTGCGTGCCGGTGCAGTCCTCCTCGCAACCGGCGGATTGGGTCAGGTATACAGCGACACGACGAATCCGGCCGTTGCCACCGGCGACGGAGTGGCCATGGCGTTTCGTGCAGGCGCTGAGATCAGCGACATGGAGTTTGTGCAGTTTCATCCCACCGCGCTCTATCTGAAAGGTGCGCCGCGGTTTCTGCTGTCTGAGGCCCTGCGTGGCGAAGGCGCCTACCTCCGCAACCTCGAATTGCAGCGCTTCATGCCCAAGTATCACGAGATGGGGGAGCTTGCTCCACGCGACGTGGTGGCACGGGCTATCGCCCACGAACTGGAAGTCACGAAGCGGCCGGACGCCGCGGTTTACCTGGACTTGACTCATCTCAACGCCAGCAAAGTGCGCCAACGCTTTCCCACCATTTACACCACCTGCATGCAGTACAACATCGACATCGCCGAAGAGTTGGTGCCCATTCGTCCGGCAGCGCACTACGCGATGGGTGGCGTTCGAACCGACCTCGATGGCCGTACCTCCGTGCCGGGCTTGTACGCAGCCGGTGAAGTTGCCTGCACCGGAGTCCATGGCGCCAATCGCCTCGCCAGCAACTCGCTTCTGGAGGGACTGGTTTACGGAGCGCGGGCGGCTCAGGCCATGCGCAACGAGATTAAGCCCTCCTCCAATTCAGCTGCTTCGACACCACAGGCGCCGGTTCAAAGCAATGGGAATGCCAATGAAATCGAGAAGTTGATCCAGAAGGTTCAAGCAACCATGTGGAGCCATGTAGCCGTCGTGCGTAGCGGTAAGGCTTTGCAGAAGACGGTGGTGGAATTGACCGAACTGCAGGCTCTGGCACCCAAGTCAGGGGACCGACGATCACACGAAGCGACCAACATTTTGCAGACTGGACTGCTAATCGCTCGGTCCGCACTGGCCCGCGAAGAAAGCCGTGGCGCTCATTACCGACTGGACTTTCCGTTGAAGGATGATCGCAGATTCGGCAAACACTCGGTCGTGCGCGGCCACAAAGTCAGCTTTGAATGAAGGTCGCCGCGCTTCGAAACTCAAGCAGTGATCTCTGGTTTCTTCGGAAACAGCAACGAAAGCACGATCGAAATCAGCAGCACCCCTGCGACTATCCCCAGCGCCACTCCAATCGGGATGTGAACGAACCCGGAGGCCAACATCTTCACACCGATGAAGATGAGGATGATGGATAGTCCGTAGTGCAGCAGGTGGAAGGCCTCGATCATTCCTGCCAAAGCAAAATAAAGAGACCGCAGCCCGAGAATCGCAAAGACGTTGGACGTGAACACGACAAAGGGCTCGCGGGTCACGGCCAGCACTGCTGGGATGGAATCGGTCGCGAATAGCAGGTCGGTGGCTTCAATCAGCACCAGTACCACCGCTAATGGCGTCGCGTACCGAATTCCCTGCCGCATCACAAAGAACTTGTCCCCTTCGAAGTCGTTGGTCACACGGAACAACTTACGAAACCAGCGAAGAACGATGTTGGCCTCGGGGTTGATCTCGGCTTCGTCCTGGCGGAATAACTTGACTCCGCTGTAGATCAGAATTGCCCCAAAGATGTAAATGGCCCATGCGAATGCATTCAGCAGCTTGATTCCTGCCACGATGAACACGCCACGCATGACCAAAGCTCCCAAAACACCCCAAACGAGCACCTGGTGCTGGTATCGCCTCGGGACCGCGAAGTAGCGGAAGATGACGAGAAACACGAACAGGTTGTCGACGCTTAGAGACTCCTCGATCAGATATCCAGTCACGAACTCCAGAGTCAATTCGGAGTTTGGCTTCGTGGAGACACCGGTCAGGGCGTGACCGAAGAAATAGATCAGGATGGCGAATGTGCCGGCGAGCGC
>Ga0207761_1000207_pt1 | contig 19925 bp, 16 predicted proteins | sample LuqExpMetageno34_FD_187792 | JGI IMG/M metagenome (GOLD analysis project Ga0207761, IMG submission 187792) | Tropical forest soil microbial communities from Luquillo Experimental Forest, Puerto Rico - Sample 34 (SPAdes) | ecosystem: Environmental > Terrestrial > Soil > Tropical forest ... | reverse complement strand
GTTGCGGTGGATGGGATGGTCGCACAGCCGCGATCGTTCACTCTTGCGGAGCTGAAAAGCTACCCGCAGCGCAGCCACATTACGATGATTCAGTGCGAAGAAGGTTGGTCGTATATCGCGGAGTGGATCGGCGCGCCGCTGTCTCACGTGTTGGAAGTGGCGGGCGCGTTGCCGCAGGCGCGATACGTGGTTTACCGGTCGATTCAACCGGATTGGTGGGAAAGCATCGATATGGCGGACGCGTTGCATCCGCAAACGCTGCTGGCCTATGGCATGAATGGCGATGAGATCCCTGTAGGGTTCGGCGGGCCGCTGCGCTTGCGCGTGACTCGGCAGGTCGGCTATAAAAGCGTCAAATACATTACACGCATCACGGTGACGGATAGTCTCAAACAGTTCGGCAAGGGCTTGGGCTCGGCTTCACCCGAAGCCGGGTATGCCTGGTACGCGGGAATCTGAAACGCGCGTAGCGTCTCACGAGCTCAACTAGTGGCGGTGAATTGGCGAGAAAAGTGGACCGCCTTCAGAATATGCTACAATGCATACAATAGTTACAATCTGAGGCATTTATGAAAACGAAACGGTCAGTGGTAGTGAGTACACGATTGCCGATTGAGAGTGGGAAACGGCTGAAGCGCATGGCGAGCCGGCATGGGTGGACGCCGAGCGACGCGAGTGCGCGCCTGATTGAAGAAGGGTTGAGACGGGGAGAGTTTGCGTTCATCGATTTTCGCGATTCCGTCGCGGGCCGTAACGCTTATATCGAAGGAAGCAGTTTGGCGGTATGGGAAGTGGTGATGTTGGTGCGCGCCTATAAGGGAAACGTGGCGGCCGTGGCTCGGCATTTGCGGTGGCCGGAGACGAAGGTACGGGCAGCGGTGCACTATGCGGAGGTGTTTCCAGAAGAGATCCAGGAGTTGCTAACGGAGAACGAGTCGGTGGGTTTTGAGACGCTGAAACGGATGGTGCCGCAAACAGTGGAGTTTGCGGCGCGAACGAGCAGAAAGCGCTGAGTTGCTGAAGCTACTGCTGGACGAACACGTTTCAAGAGATGTTGCGGAAGGATTGCGACGGCGGAACCGGTCGGTGGTGGCGCACTGTCTGGCGGAGTGGAAGCAAGGCGAGTTTCTAGGACGAGACGACGAAGCATGTTTGAAGGAGGCGGCCCGAGAGGGCTTAACCCTGGTCACCTATGATCGGAGGACGATTCCGGTGCTGTTGAAAGCGTGGGCGCGCGCAGGACAAGCGCACGGCGGAGTCATTCTTATCGACGAGAGGACCATTTCGCCAGGGGATATTGGTGGGCTCGTTCGGGCGCTGAGGCAATTGGTTGAAGAAACCGGCATGTGGGATTGGCGTGATCGAGTATGCATGCTGCGGCGGTACGCGAGGAAGCCATAAGTAGAACCATAAGGAAGGCCAATCGTGAATTGATGAGATGGCCTCTCCTTGGTGTCCTCTCGTTAGCCGCGCTGGTTTCGTTCGTCGCTTGCGCTCGTCATGAGTCGTCCACTCTTCAAATGTCGTGGAAGCGTGGCGATGACCACTACGGTCCCAATTTCATTCACTTGGAGTCTAGCTGTCTCGGTAGTACAGAGTCTGGATGTTTTTGCTCATTGGATTTCAAAGCCACTACCACCAAAGAATTTGCAGGCTATGTCGGGTCGTTTGGAGCCAATAAAGTACCGGCGAGATTTCACGTCGATTACGACGCCAATGGCCAGGTGGTGGGAGCCATTCTGGAGAGTGTAGGCGAATGGCCCGAAAATCGATTTCAGGTGAACGAGAAGTCTTTAGGAACGGGATTTCGTACTGTTCGAAACCAGCCTTCAGTCGGTCATCACGTCAACAACCCAGCTGACTGTTTCCCCAAGTCTGTGAAGTAGGGCTATCCCCATTACAGCTGCCCCCCCCGTTTCGTTCCTAAGTGTATGAGTGAGTGACAGTTCTGGCGTGCATGGACGTCGTGACATAAGTCACTTACGGATGTGACGGGGTACCGTAGGCTGGAGTTGAGGCCAAGACCCCATGGGGACCCAGACAGAGCTTCCCGGCAGGTTGCAGGTGAAGGTAACGATCGAAGCAGCCGGCGACGCGGACGCCAAGATTGATGTTGCTGAGATGGAGCCGGCCCCCACGTCCACTAAGGCTGCCACGAAACCCAAGAAAAAACTGATCCGGCGAACGGGCGTGGACCGGTCGCAGCTGTACCGGCGGAGTTTTCAGGGCGCGTTTCTGCTTCTGAATGTTGTGCTAGGGACGAAATTCTATTTTTGGGTGCGGCAGTTCGAAGAAGGCGTCGTCAACGAGAGATTGACGCGTCCCGCCGGGGTCGAGGGGTGGCTGCCGATTGCTGGGCTGATGAATCTGAAGTTCTGGATTCTCGGCGGCGAAATTCCGCGAGTCCATCCCGCGGCGATGTTTTTGTTGGTGACGTTTCTTGGGATGGCGTTCGTGTTTCGGAAGGCATTTTGCAGCTGGCTCTGCCCGGTGGGAACGATTTCGGAATATTTGTGGCGTGCGGGAAAGGCACTGCTCAAAAGGAACTTTGTTCTACCGCGCTGGCTGGATCTGCCGTTGCGTGGGCTGAAGTATTTCCTGCTGGGATTTTTCGTGTGGGCGATTTCGACGACGTCCGTTGAGGGCATTAAGGATTTCATGCAGAGTCCGTACGGATTGATCGCCGACGTGAAGATGCTGAACTTTTTCCGGCACATCGGTGAAACCGGATTGATCGTGCTCGGAGTGTTGGTCGTGGCTTCGGTGTTTGTGCAGAACTTTTGGTGCCGGTTCTTGTGTCCCTATGGAGCACTGTTGGGACTGGCAGCGTGGTTCAGCCCGGCGCGCATTCGGCGGAATGAAGCTACGTGTATCGATTGCGCGAAATGTGCGAAGGCGTGCCCGTCGGCGCTGCCCGTGGACAAGTTGGTGCAGATTCGTTCGGTGGAATGCACGGGCTGCCTGGAATGCGTGGCAGTGTGCCCTGCGCAAGACACGCTGATGATGAGCTTGCCGAAGATGATCGCGCGCGAGCCAAAGCGTGCTGCTGTTCCGCTGTGGGCGATGGCTGCGGGGATCGCGATGATGTTCTTTGGTGTAGTGGGATTCGCAAAGGTGACGGGGCATTGGAATTCGCTGATATCCAGCAGCGTTTACGAGCGGTTGGTGCCGAACGCGGATCAGGCGGCACATCCGATGCCGGGTAGGTGATGCGATGAGTTCCGCAGCACACGCAGATCCGAAGCAGATGCCAGGCGCGGAAATTGTGCGCCTCGCGGAGACGGTGAATTATCAAGATGGCGCGGTGGTAAGCCGGACGCTGCTGAAGCGCGCGACGGGAACCATTACGGTGTTCGCGTTCGATGCAGGGCAGGGATTGAGTGAGCACACCGCGGCGTTTGACGCACTGGCGCAGATCCTGGAAGGCCAGGCGGAAATTACGATTTCGGGGCGAGCTTTTCAATTGCAAAGCGGCGATGCAATCCTGTTGCCCGCGAACCAGCCTCATGCGGTTAATGCCGTCAGGGCATTCAAGATGCTTCTCACAATGATCCGTTCGTAGTTGGTGGGCCGGTTTCTCTTCTCGATTCCATCATCATTCGCATCAATCTCGCCGTAAGATAAGGGCGTTGTGGTAGTTGGATGTCCGAGGAGATGCTACCAGTGAGGAGACTCCGGGATTTTAGCGTTGCAATGGCCTTGGTGTGGGCGAGCGTGCTTTTCTTGGCTTCCTTGGCGATTGGGCAATCCAAGGAAAACGTCGCGAATGCGAAGCCGGCCGCCGTGCGGGTATGGCAAGACACGATCGAGTTGCCCACGTATGAGCAGGGGATGCCGAACGAGAATCCGCCGTTCGATCAGTTCGTGACCAACGACCGCTACAACTATCCGTACACGTTGCTGGACAATTTGACGGGCCGCGTTGCACCGCGAAAATGGCGGGCTCTGAATCTGGAGAACGAATATTTGAAGTGCGTGGTGCTTCCGGACCTGGGCGGGCATTTGTACCGCTGCATCGACAAACGGAACGGCGTGGACATGTTTTATGCGAACCCGTCGCTGAAGTTTGCGCGGATCGCGTATCGCGGAGCGTGGGCGGCGTATGGAATCGAATTTAACTTCCCGGTTTCGCATAACTGGATGACGGCTTCGCCGGTGGATTTTGCCACGTCGACGGCGGCGGACGGCAGCGCGAGCGTGTGGGTGCGCAATATCGACCGGCCTTATGGGATGGAATGGTGCGTGGAGTTGACCCTGCGGCCCGGGCGGGCCGTGCTGGAGCAAAAAACGACGCTCTACAACCCAGGCGAGGCACGGCACCGGTTCTATTGGTGGACGAATGCGGGCGTGCAGGTGTGGGACGACACGCGGATTTTTTATCCCACGCAATACACCATTTTTCATGGATTCACCGATCTCGATACGTGGCCGGTCAATCGAGATGGCGTGGATCTGAGCGTGGTGGAGAATCACAAGTATGGGCCGGTGTCACGGTTCAGCTACGCAAGCAATGAGCCGTGGATGGCGGTATATCACCCGAAGACAGACGCGGGGGTGGTGCATTATTCGACACGAACAAATCTGCCGTCGAAGAAGTTCTGGTCGTGGGGAAGCGATCCGGACGGGCTGAAGTGGAGGGAGGCGCTTTCCGACAATCACAGCGCATATGTGGAAGTGCAGGCGGGATTGTTCCGCGATCAGGAGACGTATGGGTTTCTAGGCCCGCAGCAGAAAATCCATTTTGTGGAGTATTGGATGCCGGTGCGGGAGATGGGTGGAGTGACGCGGGCGAATCCCGACGCGGCGGTGAGGCTAACGCGGGAAGTGAAGCCCGAGGTTGGCGCGTTCTCCATCGGGGTGGCGTTGGATGTGATGAGAGAGTTTCCGAACGCGAAGATCGAGTTGCGTGCCGGTGACGAACTGATCGCTACGGAACCCACTTCGCTAACGCCAATGAGGACATATGGAAGGAAGTTTACCAACCTGGACGGCGGCAAAACCTACACGGTCAATGTACTAGACAAATCCGGAAACGTGATCGTTAGCCACACGGAAGGGAAATACGACTACACGCCGAAGCCAGAGGTACCGAAGGAATTGCCGCCCGCCTATGTGTACCCGCCTGTGGAGAGGCGAAGCGAGAGCGATTTTTTGCAGTTGGGAGACGACCAGGAACGAAATGGCATGGTGCTGGACGCACTGAGCACGTATCGAGAAGGCTTGAGGCGCTTCAGTGGTAGCGTGGCGCTGCACAAGGCGGCGGGACGGTTGGCCGTGGCATTGAAGCAATACGAGCCAGGGATCGAGGATTTAACGACGGTGACGGTACGAGTGAGCAACGAACAAGAGGCGTCGTACTACCTTGGCTTGGCGTATGAGGCGACAGCAGAGTTGGAGAAAGCGCGCCAAGCCTTTGAGATCAGCGAGCAGTTCGGGGTGTTCCGTGCCGCTTCGCTCTACGAATTAGCCGCGCTGGACGCGAGGAAAGGCGATCTGGCGAAGGCGCACGAAAAACTGTTGATGGCGTACACGGAATTTCCGGATGCATCGCGCGTGGCAGATGTCGATGTGGCGCTACTGCGAGTGATGGGTGACGCGGTGAAGGCCAAGACCCATTTGATCAGCTTGCGAGAAACCGATCCGACAAATTCCTTTCTGCGGTATGAGGCGACGCAGATGGGAGAGACCGACCCGGCGTTGTGGCAGCATCTTGCCGGCGATCCATCCCGAATTTTAGAGATTGCGGCGCAGTACATGCATTTTGGGTTGTGGTCGCAGGCGATTGAACTGCTGTCAGCGAAATATCCGAGCGACAGTCCCGGAGTGGTGCGCGAACCGGGAATGCCGAAACCCGAAGACGACCCGATGCTCGCGTACTACCGCGGGTATTGTCGTCAGATGGCGAAGCAGGATGGCAGCGCCGATTATGCAGCGGCAGCGAAGATGTCGACGACTTACATTTTTCCGAATCGGCCGGAATCGTTTGAAGTGCTGAAAGGCGCGAGTCGCCAGGACGCGAATGCGCACGCCTTGTTGGGCGACCTGTATATGGCGAGCGGAATGGAAAACGAAGCGATGAAGGAATGGAGCGCCGCGCGGGCCATCGATCCCAAACTCCCGGCATTATTGCGGAACATGGGATACGCGGCCTTGTATGCGAAGCAGCCCCCAGAAAAGGCGATTGAATATTTCACCGATGGAGTGAAGTACGACTCGCAAAATGCCGAGAACTATCTGGGGTTGGAGCGCGCCTTGAAAGAGGCGGGCAGGCCGGCGCTAGAGCAGGCTGCGGCATTGCAGAAGTTCCCGGGAGAGCACCCGCCGGCCGTGCTGGTCTTTCAGTTGGCACGGGATCTGGCGGAGGCGGGGCAGTATGACGCGGCGGTGAAGGAGCTGGCCGACCATTTTGTTTCGATGGAGGAAGGAGGCGCGAGTCGCCTGAGCGTGTACCTGGAGATTCGTTTGACGGAAGCGCAAGCCCTGGCAAAGGCGAAGAAATGCGCCGAGGCCAAGCGCATCGTGGGCCATTTGGGGGAGTCAGTTCCGCAATTATCGTTGTCTGCAGACGAATTGTCGCAGGGGCTGCAAGCGAAGCGGGTGAAGGACGACCTCGCAAATCTTGAAAAAGCCTGCCCAAAGTAAGGAGCAGTGCAGACCGCGCCAAGCCCCGACGAGCGCCGCTTTCGTGCGTGATAGACTCACAGTGTGTTCAGCTTTTTCATATTCGCAACATCGACCGCGGCTTTGGCGCAATTCGCGCTCTACTACACCCGCGCGCTAAGGATCCACCACCCCGCTGAGTCTTCCCATCCCGCTAAGCACAAACAGTAGGCCTTTCCCTGGTTTCTGGGAAGTTCCCTCAACCGGCATCTATGGGATCTGTGAGCAATTAATAAAAAGGCGGTGCTGCTCGGCTGGGGGGAGGACGCAGCACCGCCTTGGTTATTAAGGATACGGATCCGAGGGGAAGGGATTCCGTTCCTTATCGAGAAAACTTAACCGCGAACCGTGAGCACCGGGCAAGTCGCCTTGGTGACCACGTTGTAAGCAATCGTGAGCGGCACATGGCCAGCCAGGCTTCGGCGAGCCTTGGCGCCCATCACAATGAGATCAGCCTTCGATTCACGAGCGGCGATCAGTATCTCTTCGACCGCATTGCCGAAGGTGACGCGGAATTCCGGCTTGCACCAGTTTTCCGAACCTGACGGCATGATTTTCTTCATGCGAACGATATTGATTTCCTTTTGGCGCGCGACGCTCTCTTCGGTGTAAGCGGCAGCGCTTTCGATGATGTGCAGCAGGGTGAGGTGCGCATTGTGTTCCTGCGCGAGGGAGAAGGCGTGGGCGGCGGCCTTGTCGGCGCCGGGACCGAAATCAGTGGCGAAAAGGATATTCGACAGCTCGATTTCCTTCCGCGGCTCGCCTTTCACCGCGGGCCCGACCGTAAGAACGGCAGTGTCTGCCTGGCGGAAGATCTCCTCGGCGACAGAACCGATGAGAATCTTCTGAACTTTGCCGCGACCATGCGTGCCGCAGATGACGAGGTCAATTTCGTGCTCGACGATCAGCTTTTCGATGGTCGGCCAGACGTTCCCTTCTTCCATCAGGACTTCGTGCGGAACACCGCGGAGCTTTCCTGAGATAAGAATGTCCGTGATACCTTCTTCGGCAGCCTGCCGAACTTTCTCGTAGGTGGCTTGAGCGAGTTGGGGTTCAGCAAATTGAAACGGATCGGGCGTGATCACGTGAGCTAGATAGATGCGCGCGTCATAGCGGCGCGCCAGAGCGATGGCGTAGTCGAGGGCACGATCGGAAACTTCAGAAAAATCGGTCGTGACCAGGATTTTGGTCAGAGACACCCGTTTAGTAGCGTCAAGATGGGCCTTAGGCTCCGCAACCTGCGGCATGACTTCCTCCTCAAGAAACTGCAACCTCCACGCGCTGGAGAGACACTTTTAACTCGAAAGACAAGAGTGCACGTTCGGTACCAGAGAGCCAGAAGTTTGTTTCGCTCCAAATAAAGCACTTGCAATGACTTAGCCGGATATGGTGAGGGAAGTTCCGCAGAATCGTGCGTCGAATGACGAATTCAGTGAGTGGAAAGAACTTGCCGAAGAAAATGCAGAGGCCAGGTATTTCTGGCCCTCCCATGAGGGCGAGCTGCGGGCGACCGTGGCAAACCCTTCGAGGTGGTCGCACTGACCGCTGCGAAGCCGGGCAAAAAAATTGTGGGCGTCCCTTTTTCCGACGTATCCTTTCGAGCCTTCACCGCAAGCCCGACCGTCGAAAAAGGAACGCCCACTGATCAGCCTTTCGACAATCGCTCCATTGCCTAATTGCTGAACGGCTTAGAGAAAAGCAACTGGTGTGCCTTTCTGCCGAAATCCACAGCATTGTGCAAGTAACTGCAAATGCATGGCTTGGAGGTGACGGTGGAATAACGCTGATTGTTCAGGGCAAGGGCGCCTGGGAGTTTTCACGCGTCTAGCGCGAGTTCTCACGCACTTTGACGAGATTGGGAGTGGAGAAAGTCAGCTGCCAGAGCCCGCTGGGGCCGCGGGTTCTTCTTCTTCTGTGTGGGATAGACCGAACTTCTTCATTTTGTAGCGGAGCGCATCGCGGCTGATGTTCAGTAACTTCGCGGCTTTGATTTGATTGCCATGCGACTGCTGCAAGGCCAGTTCTACGAGCGCGTGCTCGACATCTTCGAGAGAGGTCCCCCCTTCCGGGATAGAGAGCGGAGGTAGCCTGCGTTTTCCGGGTGCCGGTGGAGCTTCCGCAGGAGCAGCCATGGCCATAGCGCTGTCGGGAGAAATGGCCCCTCCGCGGCCACTGGCCACAGAAAACGGCAGATCATCGGGTTTGAGAAGGTTACCCTCCTCGAGAATCATGGCGCGTTCCAGGGCGTTTTTCAGTTCACGGACGTTGCCCGGCCAATCGTAATTCATAAGCAGACGGCGGGTTTCTTCGGCGACTCCCTGGACCTGCTTGCGGAACTTGCGGTTGTAGTGGGTCACGAAAAAGTCGATGAGTGGAGCGATGTCTTCTTTGCGCTCGCGGAGCGCTGGGAGGTAGATGGCAATAATCGCGAGGCGGTAGAAAAGGTCCTGGCGGAAGCGGCCTTCGCGGACTTCGCGCTCGAGATCGCGATTGGAGGCAGCGATGACGCGGACATCGACCTGGATATCGCGGACGCCACCCACGCGGCGGATGACCTGGTCTTCGAGGACGCGAAGGAGTTTGGCCTGAAGGAGGGGGGAAAGCTCGCCGATTTCATCCAGGAACAAAGTACCGCCGTCGGCTACTTCGAACAGGCCTTTCTTCATGGCTTTGGCGTCGGTGAAGGCGCCCTTCTCATGACCGAAAAGTTCGGCTTCCATTAGGGTTTCCGGAATCGCGGAGCAGTTGATAGCGACAAAAGGGCGTTCGGCGCGCGAGCTGTGGTAGTGGGTGGCTTTGGCGACGAGATCCTTGCCAGTGCCACTTTCACCCTGAATGAGAATCGTAGTGGCTTCGCTGGCCGCTACCTTGTACACGAACTTCATGAGTTCGGTTATTTTGCGCGACACGCCAATTACGTCGTGGTAGCCGGCCCGGCGACGCACTTCCCCGCGAAGAGACTCCACCTCTGTGCGAAGGGCGCCCGCTTCGAGGGCGTTCTGGAGGGTTACATTCAGCTCCTCGAAATTAATGGGCTTGCTGACGAAATCGTAGGCGCCAAGGCGGAGCGCAGCTTTCACGTCGTCGAGCTGGGGGTCGGCGGTCATCATGATGACGCTGCGAGTTTCGCCCGCTTGCTTGAGCTTTTCGAGGACTTCGATTCCGCTGAGATCGGGGAGGTGCACGTCCAAGAGAACCGCGTCGACGGTGTCGTTCTGCAAAGCGCGGATGGCATCCTCGCCATTTTCGGCTTCAAGAGTCTGGTAGCCGAACTCAGCGCACTTTTGGGTCAACGCCCAGCGCACGAGCTTCTCGTCGTCGACGACCAGGATTCTCTTTTGGGGCATCCAAACACTCTATCACTTTTTCAATGCGGGAGGCCGACTGGGGGGTTTAGGGCGGGCATACGGCAACGAAATCTTGAAGGTGGTTCCTTTTCCTACCGCGCTGGTGACGTCGATGCGCCCGCCGTGGGAGTGGACGATGCCGTTGGCGAGAGAAAGGCCGAGTCCGGTACCTTCGCTGCGGGTCGTGAAAAATGGTTTGAAGATGCGGGGCAGGGCATCAGCGGAAATGCCGCGTCCGGTGTCGGAAATGGTGATAGTCGCATTGTCGTGATTCTGGTGAACCGCCAAACTGACCTGGCCGGCACCAGAGATTGCCTGAATGCCATTCAAAGTAATGTTCAACACGACCTGTTGAATGAGAGCGGGATCGTGATCGACCGGCGGGAGCGAGGCGTTTGGCTCGAAAAGCACCTTGATGGGTTTGGACAGAACTTGCTGGCGCGCCAGCACCACAGCCTGTTCGACTGTGGTGTTGAGGTCCGCGGGGTGGAAGTCCGGGGGGCGGGGGCGGGAGTAGGACAGCAAGTCATTCAGGATGGCTTGAATGTGCAAGACCTCGCGGTGAACATCGCCGATGACGGCACGGCTGGAGCTGTTAGCGGGCAGCTCGTGACCCATGATATCGACAACACCCGCGATGCCAGCCAGGGGATTGCGAATTTCATGAGCCAGTCCAGCGGCAAGCTCGCCGAGCGTCGCGAGGTGCTGGGCCCGGGCCATTTCTCCTTTGTGAAGTTCTTCGATTTCAGCTCGGTTCTGATCGAGCTGCTCGACCATTTCGTTGAACTGTTTGCCCAGTCGGCCAACGTCATCATCGCGTTTGGAGAATTCGACGCGGGTGGTGAGGTCGCCGCGCCGAACACGTTCGATGGTGAGCATGAGCTCCTCGAGTGGGTGCTCGACGAGGACCAAAAGGATGGCGAGGAGGACAATGCAGAGCACGATGGCGAAAGCGAAGATTCCAATGACAATCCACTGGAGCTCGCGAAGCTGGCGGGAAGTCAAAGCCAGGAGAATGGCAGAGATGCCGAGGACGAGAATCGCGATGATGGGGATAAAGACTTTCCACTGCCAGCGGATGCGCGTGGCCCTACGCAGGAATGGCGGTGGCTGCATAGCTGTATCTCATCAAAGAGACGTTCGGGAAGCAAGCGAGCCTGGCGTGACACTTATCGACGCGGCGGGCAAGGCACGATTCGTCACAACACCGGGAGATTTATTTCGAAGGTAAACGGGGTCTCCTAAAATCGTAGGAGTCTGCCATCGCAGGAGAGCCGTAGCAGGCGAGGTTTGTGCAGGAGGATTGCGTGGGAACGGTTGAGCAATTTGATCTGGTGGTCATCGGCTGCGGGCCAGCGGGAGAGAAAGGCGCCGCGCAGGCCGCATATTTCGGGAAAAAGGTGGCGGTGATTGAGCGTGCAGAGGCCGTGGGCGGAAGCTGCATCAACACGGGAACCGTGCCAAGCAAAACACTACGGGAGTCGGCGCTGTATTTTTCGGGACTGCAGCAGCGCGGTCTATATGGAATCGATTATTCGCTGAAAGAGAATTTGACCGTGCACGACTTCATGCACCACGAGCGCGAGGTGGTGGAACTGGAGAGACGGCGCATTCTGAAGAATCTGGAGCTGCACAAGATTGAGCTGGTGCGCGGACTGGCGGCTTTTGTGGATGCGCACTCGGTTGCCGTTAATGGCCCAGAAGGAGTGCGGACGCTGCGAGGTGAAGTGATCCTGATTGCAACGGGGTCGAAGCCGCATCGTCCGGCAGAAATCGCCTTTGATGATGTGCATACCTTCGATTCAGACACATTTCTGAAAATCGGAAAGATCCCGAAGAGCCTGGCGGTGATTGGAGGAGGCGTGATCGGGTGCGAGTACGCGTCGATCTTCATGGCGCTTGGCGTGGAGGTGACGCTGGTCGATGGGCGTGATCGTTTGCTGCCGTTTTTGGACAGCGAAATCTCAGAGCGGCTGCGTGACCGGTTCGTCGGCTTGGGAATGCACCTATGGCTCAACGAGCGGCCTTTGAAAGTAGAGAATCACGGCTGCGGCGCGCGGTTACAGATGAAAAGCGGGAAGACGTTGGAGGTGGAAGCTGCGCTGTTTGCAGCGGGGCGGCGCGCGGCGGTCGACGGACTGGGGCTGGAGAAGGCCGGTTTGGCGATTAACGATCGCGGGTACATCGGCGTGGATGAAAATTTTCGGACGGCGGTGACGGACATCTATGCGGCCGGAGACGTGATCGGATTTCCAGCGCTCGCGTCGACGTCCATGGAGCAGGGGCGCGTGGCGGCTTGTCACGCGTTCGGCTTGAAGTACAAGCAGCGGATGGCATCGCTGCTGCCGATGGGGATTTATACGATTCCCGAGATCTCGGCGGCGGGGGAAACGGAAGAGTCGTGCAAAGAAAAAGGAATCGATTATTGCGTGGGGCGAGCGAAGTATGAAAACAACGCGCGTGGGCATATAACGGGCGATACCGCCGGGATGCTGAAGTTGATCTTCGGGCGGCGGGACCGGAAGTTGCTGGGCGTGAGCATGATTGGGGAATCGGCGACAGAACTGATTCACATCGGGATGACCGTGCTGGACAAGGGGCTGACGATCGATGAGTTTATTGAAGCCGTGTTCAACTATCCGACGCTGAGCGAGACGTATAAGTATGCGGCGTACGACGGTTTGGGGAATTTGTCCGGGCATAAGATGAGAGAAGGATAGAGAGGGGCGTCCACAATTCCACATCTGAAGAGAGATTCCTCGCTCCGCAGACTCCGTTTGGAATGACGATTTTCGGTTGGCGCGCCCTGCCTGACGAGTGCCCTACGCGAGTATATCCGCATCGAACAGCGGGAGGACAGCATGCCACTGGTGAGGATCGATCTGTTGGAGGGGCGAACGGCGGAGTATCGGAAGGCAATTGCCGATGGAGTGCATCGCGCGCTCGTGGAAACGATCGCGATTCCAGCCGACGACCATTTCCAGGTTGTGGCGGAACACGCTCCAGACGCGCTGATTTTCGACCCGCAGTACCTGGGCGTGAAGCGCAGTGACCGTGTGGTTTTCGTGCAAATCACCATGAGCTTTGGGCGCAAGCCGCAGCAGAAGAGGCAACTGTACAAAAGGATGGCGGAGATTCTGGCGGAGAATCCCGGAATACGAAAAGAAGATCTGCTGATCAACCTGGTGGAAGTGGCATGGGAGAATTGGTCGTTCGGGAATGGCGCGGCGCAGTATATGGATGCGTGATTCCGGCGTCCGAAGAATTGTTATACAGTCGGCGCATGCATTGGCTGGCAAGTCTCCTGAGAGTTGTGCTAAGTGCGGGGCTGGTCCTCAGCTTCGCTGGAAGATCCTGCGAACAACAATCGAGCGAAAGCGCATCGCACCTGGGGTTTGATCGGAACGAATATCCCGGGGACGAGGCGATGGCGACATTGCGAAAGCAGTTTGTGTTTGTGGGGTATTGGTTAAGCCCGCCTCCGGGAGGGCAGACAAATAACTGGAGTGGAAAGCGCGAAAAACTGGCGGAACAGGGTTATGGATTTGCGTTGTTGTATGTCGCACGGCCAGGAGGTTCACTGAAGACAGCGTCTGCTGCGTCCGCTGCAGGTGAAGCCGATGCGAAAAGGGCGACGGGGAACGCAAAGAAGGAAGGATTCGGGGAAGGTTGGGCAATTTTTCTGGATGTGGAAGAGGGTGGACGATTCAACGATCCGCGGCATGCCTATTTTCGGGCGTGGGCGGAGACGCTGACGCGCGAGCACTACCGGCCGGGATTCTATTGTTCGGGAATGGTGGTGAAGGAAAGCGGAGGAACCAAGGTCATTAGCTCGGATGATATCCGCGCGAGTTTGGGATCTGTGGATGCGGTCTATTGGGTATTCAATGACGCGTGTCCGCCGTCGCCGGGATGCGTGAGCAATAAGGAACCAGAGCCGCCACAGACCAGTGGAGTGTCGTACGCAGCGATGTGGCAGATAACCCGTTCACCGCGCGAAGATACAGCGAAGAATTGCCCCGGTTACTACGTGAAAGACAAGTCGTGCTACGCGGCGATCGACACTGCGAAAAAATGGCATTTGGATTTGGATGTTGCGAGTTCGACGAATCCTTCGGGGCCGAAATGAAAAGGGCGGCGCATGGCCGCCCTTCCGCTTACGAGTGCGCCTCGATTACAACTGGCCGAGCCCACCGTCGACGTTAAGTTCCACGCCAGTGATGTAGGAGGCGTCGGAGGAACCAAGGAACGCGACGACGCTGGCGATCTCCTCGGGCTGCCCGAAACGCTTCAAGGGAACTTTCTGGACTATCTCTTTGGCAAACTCGTCGATGGCCTCCTGCGGTAGGCCGGTGCGGCCAAAGATCGGAGTGACGATAGGACCGGGCGCCACGGCGTTGACACGGATATTGCGTGGAGCGAGCTCGGCAGCAGCGGTACGGGCCAGCGAACGCAGTGCCGCCTTGGTGGCGGAATAGGCGCTGGTGTTCGGCTCGCCGATGCTGGAGACAACGCTGGTGTTTAGAACGATGGAAGCGCCGTCGTTCAGGTAAGGAATGGCCTTTTGAACGGTGAAGTAGGCACCGCGGATGTTGATGCCGAATTGTTCGTCAAAGAGCGCTTCGGGAGTGTCGGTGAGCGGCGCAAACTTAGCGACGCCGGCATTGACGAAGAGAACGTCGATTTTGCCGAATTTGTCACTTACGATTTTTAGCAGGCGTTCTGTCTCCGAGAGTTCAGCCGTGTCCGCCTTGACGACGAGGACATCCTTGCCAAGAGCACGCTCAGCTTCGTCGAGCGTCTTTTGATTCCTGCCGGAGATGGCAACCTTGGCGCCTTCGTCGAGCAGGCGCTTGGCGGTAGCCAAGCCAATGCCGCTGTTACCGCCGGTCACAACGGCGATCTTTCCTTCAAGTCGCTTCATAAGAACCTCCACCGTGAGAACTTTTATCCGCTACGTCGATACTTCGATGAACGTCTAAATATTCGGTTACACCGAGTTTGTTAAAAAACCATAACTGCTGGCGGCACAAGCAGGTGTCCGATAGACTGCCGGTATGAAACGCGAGCTGATCGAGCGAATTTCGAAGGCGCTGGCGGACGAGACGCGGTTGCGGATCTTCGAGGCCATCAGTTCATCCGGAGAGATGAATTGCAGGCAACTGGTGTCTATGAGAGGCGTGACGCCGGCAACGGTTTCGCATCACCTGAAAATCCTGCACGATGCGGGTCTGATTCGATGCCGGAAAGAGGGGCAGTTCGTCTACAGCGAACCGAATCCGAAGACAATCGGAGAATATTCGCGGGCGCTGTTGGCGCTCTCGAAGAGGGCGAAGAAGCCCAGAGATAAGTCCAGGCGGGCTAAAGCCCACGCTACAAAGTAGGGTTGGCGGGAAATTTCAGGTAGGGCAGGCGGACGTTCTGGATGGAGAGCTGGTCGGCTCGAATTTGTGTAGGTGCCTCAAAACCTGTTGCGCCCGCGCTGGTGACGAAATCGTCCTGGTCAACGCCGTCGCCGCTGACCCCGAGCCCGCCAACTAACACGCCGTTGCGGTAGAGACCGACACTTCCCGGAAAAAAGATAATTCCGCTTTTATTCACGTTGGGTGGCCCGCTCTGAAAACCTTGCGTGCAGGGCATGGCCACGTCTTGCTGGTACAGGTTGAAGAAGGGGCCCGGGGAAGAGCCGTCGATGCCGGGAGGGAAAAACGACTGTGCGCCGAAGCCGATGGTGCGATTGGTGACGGCGGTGCCCGATGGAACCTGGTTCAGATCGGCGGCAGTGCGGGAAGAGCTGTTGAAGTAGACCATATTGCGGGCTTTCGTCACGGCTACGTCGATGCTGAAGACGGTGGAGTCACTCATACGACGAAGTCCGATGATGCTGCCGTCGAGATCGGCGACCGCGATCACCATGCGAGCGCGCGAGCCAAGAGGGAGGCGAATGGCGGCGCGCGTCTGATTCGCTGTGTTTTCAGCGTTGGCGAGAATTTGCTGGACCTCGGCTGAGGTGAGTCCGCCAATAGGGCCGGCGGCCGGAGCAACGAGGTCGCCCTCGGGGGGCTGGCCGGTGCTGGCCGATGGACCGAAAAGAAATGTTCCGGTGAATGTGCCGGGATTAGTTCCAGCGGGCGCTGTGGTTTGATTGACGAACGGAAGGGCGATGCCATTGATGTAGACGACGCCGGGAGGGGCGGGGGAGGGACCAAAGCCGTTGGAAGTAGCCGCCTTGAAAGCGGCGAATTCGGCGATGTCCGAGGAAACACCAGACACGCCGACGCCGCCTACGACGACACCGCTGCGAAAAATCGGAACGCCACCGGGATTGACGGCATTGGGATCGCCGTCGTTGAGATCGGCTTTGCCGGTGATGATACCCAGGCCATTGCCGCCGGAGAGCGCCAGCGAGGGCTGGATGGCCTGGCCAGCAAGAAAATTCGTAGAAAGCGTGCAGCCGCGGTTGGTGTTTTCTATGCCGTAGAGCGGGGCGTTGGAAGTGTTGGTAACCCCCGGCGGAAAGTGAATGCCAGAGATGAAGCGAACGGTGCGGGAGGAGAGGGGGGCCTGATTGTTGCTGAAGTAGGCAGCAGTTCGTGCGAGGGCCAAGGCGAGGTCGTTGATGTCCACAGTGGCGCCAAAATTCCCGGTCGCCGTCGAAGTGGCGGAGGGCTTGCGATAGACGGCAAGAACCGCGCCACCGCGGTCGACCACGGCGATGACCATGGTGGGAGAGTCGGAGGCTTCCGCGGCTGCCTGCACGACATTCTGAACATCGGAAACACTGAGCGGCGCGGCGCTGGGGGACGGCGTGGGAGCCGGGGCGACGGTTGGTGAGACGCCACCACAACCGACCATGAGGACGGCAAGAGCGACCGCAAGGCCCAGTGCCAGGATCATGCCGACGGCAAGGGTTTTACGGCGCTCGGTCAAAGCGCGGCGCGCGGTGGTCTGTTTGCGAAAGGCCAGTGGCATAGGGTGAAGATTCTTTTTCAGTAGACATGGCGGAGCGGAGAGCAACAATTGGCAATCTGGGCACAGACGGCGTAAAGGTGAATGGCAGCGAGCAAGCGGGCGGTTATTGATTGACAGTTCGCAGGGTGCACGGAAAACGGTTGCCGGGGCAGGCCGAATCCGGTGTAGTTGACGGAGACTGCTGCAACTTCGATTCGCCTTAATTTCTTGAGCCGCATGTACTTCTTCGCTCCGAGCCAACTGCGGAAGGCCGTCCCTGGGCTGATCGCTCTCTTTGCCGCGCCTTGCATGCTCCTGGGAGCGCAGCAGGCGCAAACCTCCTCGTACACCAGCACAAGACAAGAAACTCCGATGAAGCGGATCCCGCGGGAACAGGCGGCTACGACCGCTGCAATTGATGGTGTGATACGCGGGAAAGGGAGAGGCGAAGGGGGACGCGATGGAGGGGAGAAAGCCGTTCCAGGAGTACGCGTAATTGCAAGAAACACTGCAAGCCAAGCGGAAATCGCTGCGATTACTTCGGGAGACGGTGTGTTCCGGATATTCCCACTGATGCCTGGAGAGTACGAGATCCGGATCGAGGCAGCCGGATACCAGGCGCTGACCATTCCCACATCGTCGGTGCATTCGGATGAGGTGCTCACGTTTGAGATTCTTCTGATGGCGAGTGGCGAAGGTGGGGAGCTGATGTCGCGATTGCCGCGGCAACCGGAACTGGGACCGCCGTTGCCTTCGGCGGCTGAAGCGGCGAATGGAAGTTATCGGGAGTTGCGACACCGGCTGGACGCTGATCCAAACTACATCATCGAGTTGGCTCCGGACTATCTGCCGCCGGCAGCGGATGTTTTTGGCGTGACCGCAAACCGTTGGGAACTAGCGCAGCCGAATTACCGGAGGTATGTGGCGCCGGGCGACGTCGTGTATGTGAGGCCGCACTGGTATGACCCGTACAACCACAACCGCTGGAAGGGTGACGAGCCGATCTGGCCGGAGGTATTCGGTCAGCAGGTGTTTTTGAATTTTACCGGTACCGCGCAGACGTTTTTGGATGGCAGCCGGGTGCCGGCTCCGAGCGGAGTGAGCGCGACACGCCCGGGGACCGCGGACTTTTTTGGGGATGGGAACCAACTGTTCCTGGATCAGACGTTCCGCTTCAGCTTTGACTTGTTTCACGGAGACACATCATTCAAGCCGGTAGACTGGCGCGTGCGAGTTACTCCGGAAGTGAGTCTGAACTACTTGAGCGTCGGTGAGTTGGGAATTGTGAGCCCGGATGTGCGGAAGGGAACGACGCGGTTTGACAACCATATCGGGCTGCAGGAAGCGTTTTTCGAATACAAGCTGCACGATCTAAGCACGAATTACGACTTTGTGTCGGCGCGCGCGGGGATTCAGGAGTTTAACGCGGACTTCCGGGGGTTTTTGTTCGTCGATGAACAGCCGGGCCTGCGAGTGTTTGGGGACTGGAAGAGCGACCGGATCGAGTACAACGCGGCGTACTTCAATTTCCTGGAAAAAAACACCAACGGCGGATTGAACACGTTTGGGCTGCGCGGACAGCAAGTTGTGTTGGCGAACGTGTACCTGCAGGATTTCTTCTTTCCGGGGTACACCGCTGAATTTGTCGGTGCGTTCAACAAGGACGACGGGGGCGTGCATTACGACGACAACGGATTCCTGGTGCGTCCGGCGCCACTTGGAAACCCTGTGCCGCACGGGATTCGCGTTGGGTACTTCGGGTGGCTGGGCAGCGGGCACATCCGGCGAGTAAATGTGACGCACGCATTTTATGAAGCGGCGGGCAAAGACATGTTCAACCCGATCGCGGGACGCAGTGTGACGGTGAATGCGCAGATGGCCGCCGGAGAAGTGTCGTTGGATCGAGACTGGATCAGGTATCGCGTGTCCGTGTTTTATGCCTCGGGCGATGCGAATCCGCGGGATGGGCGCGCACGAGGATTTGACTCGATTGTGGATTTACCGAATTTTGCGGGCGGGGTTTTCAGTTTTTGGAACCAGCAGGCCATCCGGCTGACTGGAACCGGAGTGGCGCTGACGCAGGAAGGGAGCCTGCTGCCGAATATGCGATCGAGCAAGGAAGAGGGACAAGCGAACTTCGTGAATCCCGGAGTCTTCATCGCAAATGCAGGTGCGGATCTTGATTTAACGCCGAAGCTGAGAGCGTTCGCGAACTTCAACTATTTGCGATTTATGCGGACAGAGCCAATCGAGTACGCGTTGTTCCAGGCGGGAATTCGGCATTCGATTGGGGAGGACCTCGGCGTGGGGGTGCAGTACCGGCCGCCGCTTTCGGAGAATTTGGTGCTGACGGGCGGGGCGTCGATGCTGCAACCGGGCGAAGGGTTCCGCGATATTTATACGGGACGGACGCAGTTTTCCGTGTTTGGATCGGCGAAGTTTACGTTTTGAAAAGGGCGGAACGAGTGAAGCGGTCAACGAATAAGAGGGAATTGCGGAACTCCGCAGGCAGGGCGAATTTTCGGCCGCTAACGATTTTGTTTTGTGGCCTGATGGCTGCGCTTTTGTTGCTGGTTGCGGAACGTTCGTCGTATTCGAATGCATTCGCACAAGAGCAGAAGGCAGAGGTTCGCGGTCAATCCGAGGAGGAGGCGAATCGAAAATCAGCGGGATGCGTGACGTGTCATACGGCGACGGATGAGCCGACGATGCATCCGTCGCGCGGAGTGCATCTGGGGTGCACGGATTGCCACGGCGGGAATGCAGAAATTGCAGTTGCGGCGGGCGTTGCAGCGAAGTCGGGGGAATACGAAGCGGCGAAAGGAAAAGCGCACGTGCAACCGAGGAATGCGGCATTTCGAAACCGGTCGGCAATTCCGCAGCGCGCTTATACGGAGTGGCTGAAGGAGTCAGCGGAATTCATACGGTTTGTGAACCCGGGCGACTTGCGCGTGGCGCCGGAGACGT
>Ga0207761_1000206_pt1 | contig 19937 bp, 16 predicted proteins | sample LuqExpMetageno34_FD_187792 | JGI IMG/M metagenome (GOLD analysis project Ga0207761, IMG submission 187792) | Tropical forest soil microbial communities from Luquillo Experimental Forest, Puerto Rico - Sample 34 (SPAdes) | ecosystem: Environmental > Terrestrial > Soil > Tropical forest ... | reverse complement strand
GAAATTCCGCGCTGCCGGGCCGACCTTTGCCGCGATGTGGGAAGCGGCTGGCGCGAGCATCGTCAGTCCGCCGTCGAACGAAATCTACAACGCGTTCCAGAGCGGCGTTGTGAATGCGACCGACACGAGCCTCGGTACCTTTCAGTCTACGCGTCTTTATGAGGTTACCGACTGCCTAACCGCACCCGGCGATAACGCGCTGTGGTTCATGTATGAGCCGGTGCTGATGTCGAAAAAGAGCTTCGATAAGCTCAACAAGCAACAGCAAGATGTGATCATTGTCGCCGGCAAGAAGGCGCAGATCTATTACGAAGGCAAGGCCGACGTCGTGAACAAGGAGGCGATCAAGGCCTTCGAGGATCACAAGGTGAAAGTGGTGACGCTTGGCGAAGCCGATTTCAGCGCTTGGCTCGATTTGGCGAAGACGAGTTCCTACAAGCGCTTCGCTGACGATGTGCCCAACGGTCAGAAACTGATCGACGAGGCGCTAGCGGTTAAGTAACGACGAAAGGCGACGGCCGGCGGGCGAATGGCTCGCCGGCCGCTCCGTTGTAAGTCGCGGCAAGAATACGAAGACACTGCTACCCAAGAACCTATCCGAATAATTGATTCCCATGGACGCATACATTCGAGCGGTAACCTTTCTGTCGCGTGTTGCGGGTGTGACCGCGGCGTTGTTCATCGCTGCCGCCGTGCTCGTGATCTGCGATATCGTGATCGAGCGGTACATCTTGAATTGGACCACGATCTGGCAGCTCGACGTAGTGGGCCACACCGTCGTCGCCGCGACCTTTGTCGGCAGCGCCTATGTGCTGATGACGAAAGGTCACGTGAACGTGGAAATACTCCCGCTATATATCCCCGATCGCGCTCGGTACTGGCTTGCGCTCGGCACGATGCTCTTGGGTCTGGCCTTTTGCGTGGTGCTGTGGGTGCTCTGCACGCAGTTCTGGTACGAAGCTTGGTCGGAAGGCTGGCGATCGAACACGGTTTGGCGCGCTCGGCTGTGGATTCCCTATCTCTCGATGCCGGTGGGCCTCGGGCTGCTTGTTCTCCAGTACATTGCCGAGGTGATGAGTTTGGTCACTGGCCGCTCGCTGCCATTTGGCTTGAAGCCGAAGGAAGATGCCGAGGAGTTCGCGCGTGCCCAGGCCAAGCAAGCCTTGGGAGACGTCTGATGAGCGCAACGACGCAAGGCACGCTCGTGCTCGTCGCGACGCTAGCGATGCTAATGTCGGGCATTCCCGTGGCGTTCGGCCTTGGTGCGATCTCGATTGTCTTTCTTCTGCTGTTCCACGGCATCGATAGCATGCGGGTCGTCGCCGAGACGTTCTTCTCGAGCCTCGACGACTTCACCCTGGTCGCCATTCCGATGTTCGTCATGATGGGTGCGGCGATCGGATCCTCGCCGGCCGGCAGGGACCTCTACGAAGCACTTGACCGCTGGCTCTATCGCGTGCCGGGTGGTCTGGTGATCTCCAATCTCGGCGCTTGCGCGATCTTTGCCGCGCTCACCGGCTCGTCGCCTGCCTGCTGCGCGGCGATTGGCAAGATGGGCATTCCGGAGATGCGCCGCCGCGGTTATCCGGATGACGTGGCCACCGGTTCGATTTGCGCTGGCGGCACACTCGGCATTCTAATTCCTCCGTCGATCACCTTCATCCTGTACGGCATTGCCACCGAGACTTCGATCGGCCGTCTGTTCCTCGCCGGTGTGATGCCGGGCCTAATGTTGACTGGTCTGTTCATGCTGTGGACTATCTTCATCATATCGAAGCGTGGTTTCCGCTCGCACGCCATCAATTTCCGGTATTCCTGGAAGGAAAAATTCCAGTCGATCCCGAAGATCGCGCCGTTCCTGGTAATTATCTTCGGCGTCATGTACTCGCTGTATGGCGGGGTGGCGACGCCGTCGGAAGCGGCAGGCGTCGGCGCCGCTCTCTGCCTCATCATGGCGGTCGTGATATACCGACTGGTGAAGCCGGAACAGATTTGGCAGATCTTGCGCGATACCATGCGCGAGTCGGTGATGATCCTGACTATCATCGCCGCCGCCGTGCTGTTCGGCTACATGCTCACCTCGCTCTATTTGACCCAGATGCTGGCGCAGGCGATAGCCGACGCGCATTTCAATCGTTGGGTACTGATGGGGATGATCAACCTGTTCCTGCTGGTCTGCGGCTTCTTCATTCCGCCGGCTGCGATCATCCTGATGACCAGTCCAATTCTGCTGCCGATCATCACCGCAGCGGGCTTCGACCCGATCTGGTTCGGCGTGATCGTGACCATCAACATGGAGATCGGCCTGATCCATCCGCCGGTCGGCCTCAATATCTATATCGTCAACGCCATCGCGCCCGACGTACCGATCGTCAAAGTGATGTGGGGAACGCTGCCTTACGTCCTGTGTATGATGTTGGCGATCGTGATCTTGTGCTTCTTTCCGGAGATTGCCACATGGTTACCGGACCATTTGATGGGGCCAGGCAAATAGCGGCCGGCCGCTTGCGCCACCAGCGGGAGCTACGATGAACACCTCATTCTTCGGGGAGTTGCTGCAGACTATTTCCGAGCGCGGCCGCGCGCTTCTCGCGCGCGACCGGCGCGGCGAAGCCTCCATCCGATCCGAAAACCTGGTTGAGCTTTGCGAGGACCTGCTGTCCGGCCGTGGCGAGGCCTCCGGCGTGGCGCTGGCGCGCGAAATCCTCAGCCGCTACAGCAAGCTCACCACCGGCCCGCGCATCGCCTTCTTCGAGGCGCTGGCGACCCGCTTCGGCGTTGATCCGGCGCGTATGGAACAGGCGATCGACGCCTGGCGGGCTAAGCCCAACGACGAGACCGCAGCGCAAGTGCATGACGCCTCGGAGCCGCGCCGGCAGGAGCTGTTTCGCAGGCTTAATCTTGCTCCCGGCGGTACCGCTGCGTTGGTGCACATGCGCGAGCAACTGATGGATCGGCTCGACCATCGCGAGGATCTGGCGGCGATCGACGACGACTTCTTGCATCTGTTCTCCTCTTGGTTCAATCGCGGTTTCCTGGTGTTGCGGCGGATCGATTGGTCGACGCCGGCGACCGTACTGGACAAGATTATCCGCTACGAAGCGGTACATGAGATAAGCGACTTGGAGGATCTGCGCTTGCGCATCGAGCCGCCCGACCGTCGCTGCTATGCGTTCTTCCATCCGGCGTTGATCGATGAGCCGCTGATCTTCGTCGAAGTGGCGCTCACCCGCGACATCCCGGCCGCCATCGCGCCGATCCTGAGTTCAGAGCGTGAGGCGATCGAAGCCGACCGCATGCGCACCGCGGTGTTCTACTCGATCTCGAACTGTCAGCGCGGGCTATCCGGCGTGTCGTTCGGTAACTTTCTGATCAAGCAGGTGGTCGAGGAGATTAGCCGAGAGCTGCCGAAGCTCTCAACCTATGTCACACTCTCGCCGGTGCCCGGCTTCGCCGCTTGGCTCGCGCGCGAGCGCGCGCAGGAGAACTCTGCGGCGCTGGCGGAGACCGACAAAACCGCGCTTTCGGCGCTCGATGCGCCGGGCTGGTGGCGCGACGGCGACGTCGCCGCGCAACTGCAGGGCTGCGTGATGCGCGCGGCGGCCTGGTACTTCCTGCGTGCGCGCAACGTCCGCGGCGGCGCGATCGACCCGGTCGCCCGCTTCCATCTCGGCAATGGCGCGCGGCTCGAGCGCATCAATTGGCTCGCCGACATATCCGACAAGGCGATGGCGCAGTCCTACGGGCTGATGGTCAATTATCTCTACGAACTCGACGACATCGAGAAGAACCACGAGGCCTATGCAGAACACCGCACCGTGGTCGCCGCCGGTAGCGTGCAGCGGCTGTTGCGCCCGCCGCTCGAACTGGTGCCGCTTTCGAGTTGAGTTCACGCCTTCCCGTACACCGGCACGATGGCGCCGCGGGTGACGCGGTTGTCCGACGATGCCAGGAACACGATGGTTGCCGCCACGTCTTCGATCTTCGGCCATGAGGCGTGGTCGGCCTTCGGCATTGCGGCGCGATTGGCCGCGGTGTCCATGATTGAGGGCGCCACTGCATTGACTAGGATGCCGTCTTTGGCAATTTCTTCCGCCAGAGCGACCGTGAGCGCGGCCACGCCAGTCTTGGAGATCGTGTAGGCGGTCATCCCGGCGCCCGCGCGCCATTCCAGCGCCGGCCGGGCCGCCACATTGACGATGCGGCCGCCGGTGCCCTGCATCGCGTTCGCCGCCGCGCGACAGCACAGGAAGCAGGACAGCAGATTGGTTTCGATCTGCGCCATCAACGCAGCTTTGCCGGTGTCGGCCACCTTGCCCATGGCGAAGCCACCGGCGATTTGGACCGACGCCCATGGCTTGAGCCCGGCGTAGACTTTGGCGACAGCCGATTCATCGGCGAGATCAGAAACGGCGATCAACTTGACGCTCGGCTTGCGCCCATAGGGAAAACGCTGCGCTTCAGCCTCGTGCACATAAGGTACGGTGCAGGTCGCGCCAGCGCCGAGCAGCTGAGCCACCACCGCGGTGCCGAGCGCACCGGTGCCCCCGGTTACCACCACGTGCTTGCCGGAGAAATCCGATGTCATCCACGTCCCCGCTTCACCCGCGTCGGCAGCACCTGATATTCGATCCAGTTGGCGACCTCGCTGACGCGCAACTTTTTGTCGAGAATATTCTTACTGATGCCGTGGCGCCAGGCCAGCCGTTTGCAGTCGGGATCACGGTCGAGCGTATCGAGGTCCTGCGCGAAGTCGATCATGTCAACCTCGTCCGCGAAGAAGCCTTCCTCGATTAACCGTTTGCCAATGCGACGCACAATCGCCGCTACCTCGCGCAGCGGATACTCTGGGTGATACTGCACCGCCCAGGCGACCGAGCCGTTGATGCGGATCTCGGCGCTCTGCACCTCCGACACCGCATTGGTGGCGAGTACGGTAGTGCCCGGCGCCAGCGTCTCGACCTCGTCGAGATGCACGGTCGGCGCGTTGAACACGTCGAGCTTGCCGACATACATCGGATGTCGGCGTCCCGCATCGGTCAGCCTGATGCCACGGCCGAAGCCGATCTCGCGGCCCTTCGGATTCTTCCGCACGCTGCCGCCGGCGGCCGCGGTTATCAGCTGCAGGCCCCAGCACGAGCCGAATAGCGGCGTGCCGGTGGAAAGTGCCGAGCGCACTAACTCGATCTGCCGCATGACCTCCGGACCGGCGTTGTAGACGTGCAGGCCGGAACCGGTGATAGCAATGCCGTCGTAGCCTTCCAGCGCAGCGCCCTCCGGCAGCAGCGCGGTCGGATCGCCCGGATAGCAGATGTCCACCACAGCGCCGGGTAGTACCTCGCGTAGCAAGTCGGAATAGCCCTTGCTGGCTGGAGTGCCGCCGACCGCTACGTGTTCGGCCATGGTCTGCGGCGAATTGCCTTCGATGACGAGCAGGCAGGGGGAGGGCATAGGGTCCGGTTTGGTTTCCGAATGCGGCGACGCCAAAAGTACGCCGCCAATGGATATGGCGGCCTGACAGCGGTTTTGCAAATACACCGCAGAACGCGGTGAATGTTGTGGCTTAGCACCAAGTTAACCCACGGCGTTCTTGAGTGCGTCGTCCAAGCCGCCCATTCTGCCGGGGCTTAAGGCGAATCAGCAGGGTCAGCCGCTGCGCGCGACCGGACGAGGGAATCGATGGTGGATGGCGGCGGCGCCACACAGGGGCAGGGGGCGGCGCACAAGGCGCCGCTGGTGCGTTTCGAGGGCATTACCAAGCGCTTCGGCCAACTGACCGCGGTCGAGCACCTAAGCCTGGACATCGCGCAGGGCGAATTCTTCGCGCTGCTCGGGCCGTCCGGCTGCGGCAAGACCACCCTGCTGCGCATGCTGGCAGGCTTCGAAACCCCGAGCGAGGGCCGCATCCTTCTCGACGGCGAGGACATCGTAGCAATGCCGCCGCACGAGCGACCGGTCAACATGATGTTCCAGAACTATGCGTTGTTTCCGCATTTGAGCGTGGAAGGCAACATCGCTTTCGGCTTGCGTCAGGAGAAGGTGGCTTGGCCTGAAATCGCCGAGCGAGTTACCGAGATGCTGGCACTGGTGCGCATGCCGGGCTTCAGCAAGCGTCGAGTCGACCAGCTGTCCGGCGGCCAGCGCCAGCGAGTGGCGTTGGCGCGCGCGTTGATTAAGCGGCCACGCGTGCTGTTGCTCGACGAGCCGATGGCTGCGCTCGACAAGAAACTGCGCGCCGAGACTCAGTTCGAGCTGATGGAGCTGCAAGGCAGGCTTGGCACGACCTTTATCATCGTCACCCACGACCAGGACGAGGCGATGATCGTCGCCGACCGCATCGCGGTTATGGACCACGGCCGTCTGGCCCAACTGGCTCCGCCGGCCGAAATCTACGAGCGACCAAATTCGCGTTGGGTCGCCGATTTTATCGGCGAGGTGACGATCGTTAAAGGCTATCTCGCCAAGGACAGTATGCTCGATAGTGGGCTGGGGCGGCTGCGCCTCCCGGCCGGCAGCGGCGGGAATCCGGGCACGACGGTCTGGCTCGCTGTGCGGCCGGAGAAGCTGCGCATCAATGCTGAACGGCCGACCACCGGCGACGTCAATGCCGTTCTCGGCACGGTTTTCGAAATCGGCTATCGCGGCGACATGTCGATCTACAAGGTTCGGCTCGCCGATCGCTCGCTGATGAAGGTGGCGCTCGCCAATACCAACGCGGGCGGTCAGCCGTCGTTCGGCATCGATCAGCTGGTGTGGGTGTCCTGGCTGCCGGACGCCGGCGTGGTGCTGACAAAATGAGCATGAGCGCAAAAAGGTCATGGAGCACGCGGGCCGTGCTGCTGTTGCCATACCTCTGGCTCACCGCGTTTTTCCTCGCGCCGTTCCTGATCGTGCTAAAGATCAGCCTGTCACAGCCGGCGCTCGCGCAGCCGCCTTACGTGCCAGTGCTCGACTTGGCCGCCGGCTGGGCTGGCCTGCAGAGCTTCTTCGCAGCGCTGTCGGCGGACAATTATGCACTGCTTGGCTCCGACTGGCTTTATCTCCTCGCTTACCTGAAGAGCCTGCAGGTCGCTGCCATATCAACCGTAATCTTGCTAGCCGTCGGCTATCCGATCGCCTTTGGCATCGCGCGCTTGCCGCGTTGGCTTCAGCCGGTGTTGGTGATGCTGGTGATCTTGCCGTTCTGGACCTCGTTCCTGATCCGCGTCTATGCTTGGATCAACATCCTGCAGCGCGACGGCTTGCTCAATCAACTACTGCTGCGACTGCACATTGTCGATACGCCGGTGGCGTGGCTGTCGTCCGACACCGCGATCTATATCGGTGTGGTCTATTCCTATTTGCCGTTCATGGTGCTGCCACTCTACGCCACCCTGGAGAAGATGGACGAAACGTTGCTGGAAGCAGCGGCCGATCTCGGATGTCCACGCTGGAAGACGTTCTGGCTAGTGACGCTGCCGCTGTCGCTGCCCGGCGTGGCAGCGGGCGCGCTGCTTTGTTTCATCCCGATCACCGGCGAATTCGTTATCCCTGATCTACTCGGCGGCGCCGAGACCTTTATGATCGGACAGACGCTGTGGATGGAGTTCTTCGCAAACAAGGATTGGCCGGTTGCCTCGGCCATCGCGGTCGCGCTGCTCTGCCTGCTGCTGGTTCCTATGCTGTTCTATGAGCGCTTGCAGCAACGTTCTTTCGAAGGGGGGCGCTGATGGGCCGCAAAACGTCCCTCTTCAATGTGGTTCCGGTCGCGCTCGGACTGGCCTTTCTTTATCTGCCGATCGCCATCCTGGTGATCTACTCGTTCAACGGCTCTCGCCTGGTCACGGTCTGGGGTGGCTGGTCGCTCGCCTGGTATCACGCACTGTTCAGCGACCGCGCCATGATCGATGCCGCCTGGGCGAGCCTGCGCATCGCGGCACTGTCTGCGAGCGCTGCGACCATGCTTGGCACCTGCGCGGCCGTCGCGCTCACCCGCCTGGGCCGCTTCCGCGGCCGCCTGCTGTTCTCCGGCATGGTCTACGCGCCGCTAGTAATGCCGGAAGTGATCACTGGGCTGTCGCTGCTGCTGCTTTTCGTCGCGCTCAGTGTCAATCGCGGCTTCTGGACCGTCGCGGTCGCCCACACTACGCTGACGATGTGCTTCGTTACTGTGATCGTGCAATCGCGGCTGATCGCCTTCGATCGCAGCCTGGAGGAAGCCGCGATGGATCTCGGGTGTCCGCCGCTCAAGACCTTTCTTACCATCACGCTGCCGCTGATCACACCCGCCATCGTCGCCGGCTGGATGCTGGCCTTCTCACTCTCGCTCGACGATCTGGTGATCGCGAGCTTCACCACTGGCCCGGGCGCTACCACATTGCCCATCCGCATCTATTCGGAAGTGCGGCTAGGCGTTAAACCGGAGGTCAACGCCGTTTGCACCATTATGATTGCGGTGGTCGCCCTCGCCACCTCGGCCTCGTCGCTGATTGCCAAGCGCGGCGCGGTGCGGCGCGAGCGTGCTGCCTTGAGCGCGCAGGTGTGAGTCAGTCGCTGCTGCTCTGCCCCGGCGGACGGAACAGATAGGCCAGGAACCAAATCGGTACAATCACCATCGAGCCGAGCAGCACGTTGGGCAACGCCCAGGCAATGCCATGCCGGGCATAGTCCTCGAGTCGCTCGGCTGACAGGCCGAATTCGCGCATCAGCTGTTCCGGCGTGATACCGAAATGGCCGAGGATTGTCCCGACCACCAGCGAGGCGACGGCGACCTTGACCAGCGTGCGAAGGAGAGGATGCAGCATCCGCCTGTTCTCAACATCCCAGCCGAATACGCGCGAAGCCAGATATCGCGCAGCGGAGGCTACGATGGCAGGAAATCGTTAACCATTCGTACAAACGCTATGGCCGCTGCCTCGGCACTATTCGGGCTTTTGCGCCGCCGGGGCAGGGGGCTGGTCGGCCGCAGGGATCGCAGCGCCGGCCGACGGGTTTCCGGTGAGCCTTTCGATCACCGAGCGCACGGCATCGCGCGCGCTGCGCTCGCGCACTGCGTTGAGCAACGGGGCGGCCGCGCCGGAACGGCGGATCAACGCCTCCGGATCGGGCAGCATAATCGGGTCGTCCCACGATCCCTGCACGATGAAGGGCAGCTCGAACGGCGAGGCGCTCGGCCCACTGACGCCGATTAATGCAGCGGTACCCTTGAGGTTGAGGTCGCGCTCGGGAATCGAGGTGGAGCCAGCGAGCGCCAGCCGCACCGCCGCGCCTTTGATCATCATGTTCTCGACATTGACCGTGCCGTTGCTGACCTTGAGTATGACCGAAATCGTGTCATAGGGGGTGCGCCCGCTGCGGAATTCGCCGCCGCCCGAGAGTGGCCGTCGCTCCAGCCGGCGCAGAAGTTGCTCAACATTGAGGCCGACCAGCGCGCCGTTCGTTCCATTCAGCGTGGCATCGCCGTTCAAGGTGCGGGTGATCGCTAGCACGCTTTCCCCGGTACCTTCGACATTGAGTGATATGTTACCCTTGCCCTCCAGCCGGCGCAGCCCGAAAACTTGGCCGAGGCAGGCTTCCAGATCGACGTCGCTGAATTGTAGATGCGATTTGACGTCGACGCCCTTCTCGAAATTGGACAGCGCCAGCGAGCCCTTGATCACGCCGCCATAGGCCTGCGCCTCGCCAACCGTGATGACCAGATGGCCGGCTCGCAGGTTGGCGGCAATAGCGGTGCGGCCGATTTTGGCGCTGGACATCACCACGTTCCCCGCGGACAGCCGCATGTCGAAATCGATGCCGGCGAGACCGTCGAGCGTGAGCCGGCCGCTGTTCCACTCGTGCTGATTCGCGGTGAGTAGCCGGATGGTGGAGACGTAAGGCGACAGATCGAGCGTATCGGCGGCGAGCGTGCCTTGCAGCGTCTGCCGTCCGTCGGTGGCGAAGGTGAGCACGCCCTCGGCGGCGTTGCCGTCGAGCTCGACGTTGACGCCCGACAGCCCGATAGTGCCGCCCACCACATTGGTTTGCGCCTTGATGGAGAACCGACCGAATCCGCCGCCAGGCAGCGGCTGCTGGCCGGTCCAGATCAGCGCCTCGCGCAGCGAGGCTGCGTCGGCGGCGAGCGTTCCTTCGATCTTGAGTGTTGGTTTGACGCTGATCGAGCCTTCGAAGGCGGCCTTCAGCGGACTGCCAGCGACGCGCAGCTTCAAGCCGGTGCGGTTGCCGGCGAGCGCGGCCGTGAAATCAGCGAGCGTGAGGCTCGCATCGACTGGCTGGTCATGCCAGGTGAAGCGCCCGGTGGCGCCGAAGCTCGTGGAGATCGAAGGCCAGGCAAGTGAAAATTCCATGTCGGTCAGCGTCTCGACGGTCTTGCCAGCCTTGCGCACCGTCACGGTACCGCCGTCGATGCGCATTTCGGAGAACGTTGCGACGCGTGTAGCCCCCGCGATCTGGCTGCGCGCCAGCGTCTCGATCAGGCCCGACCAGTTGGTCTGCCCATTAGGCTCGATCTCGATCGCGATGCTCGGGCGCTCCAGCGTCACGTCGGCGATCTCGACGTGGCCGATCAGCAGCGGGAAAAAACGCAGCCGCGCGGTCAGCCGCTCGGCGGTGAGTGCTGGCCGCTTGGCGTCACCTAGCACAACGTCGGCAAAGCTCACGCTGCCGGACGGAAACAGCGACACCGCAGACTCACCGCGCAGCACCGGGTCGAGGCCGGTGACGGCGCGGATTTCGCTCAGCGCCACCTGGCGCACAGTGTCGGGTGATAGTAGCAAGGCCGCGGTCGTCAGCACGCCGGCTATCGCCGCGATGACGGCGAGCAGGGCAAATCCCAGGCGTTTGAAGCTGGAAGCGGTCGTCACAGAAAGAGTTTCCGGGTTTCAGTAATGAGTGCCGGCGGACTATACCATCGGCCCCGCTGCCGCCAACCGTGGTGGGGCTCTGTGACCCTTTCATGGCCGCGGTGCTACAGCCGATCGCGTCGGCCTCTATTGCGCAAGCACGCGCGTGGCCGGGAACACCACTTCGACGAGCGTGCCGGTATTGATCTGGCTAGTGATGCGGAAGCGGGCGTGATTGGCCTCGGTCAGCGCCTTGGTGATCGGCAGCCCGAGACCGGTGCCGTTCGAACGCCAGCGGGCGGAAGTGGCGAGCTGGCGGAACGGCTCCATCGCGGTCTGCAATTCCATCTCGCTCATGCCGATGCCCGTGTCACGCACGCGCAAGATCACCTCGTGGTCGTCGGTAAGTGCGGTGGAGACGATCACCTGGCCGCCGGCGCCGGTGAACTTGATCGAGTTTGACAGCAGATTAAGCACAATCTGCCGCACCGAACGCTCGTCGGCGACGATTTGCGGCAGGCTCGCCGGCAGCGAAGTACGGATGATCACCCGCTCACGGTTGGCTTGCTGCTGCATGATGGCGACGCACTGCTGCACCAGATCGTTCAGTTTCAAGTTGACGAAGCTGAGCTCGAGCTTGCCGGCCTCGATCTTCGACAGGTCGAGTAGGTCGTTGAGCAGCGAGATCAGATGGCCGCCGGAGGTATGGATGTCCTTCAAATACTGTTTGTAGCGCTCATTGCCTATTGGGCCGAAGCGCTCGTCCATCATCACCTCGGAGAAGCCGATAATGGCGTTGAGCGGTGTGCGGATCTCGTGGCTGATCTTTGCGACTAACTCCGATTTGGCCGTTGAGGCGCGTTCGGCCTGCTGGCGGGCATTGATCAGTTCTTCCTCGGTGTGCTTCCAGGCAGTGAGGTCGCGCAGCACGGCGCATACCTTTGCACCACCTTCGACTCGTCCCATTGTGATGTAGAGCGGCGCTAAGCCACCACGGTGCACGCGGCCGATCGCTTCGCGCCCGGCTTCCAAGATGCCGGCGGCAGCGCCGCCCGCTATGCGCTCGAGATAATCGAACACGGCGCGTCGGCTCTCGGGCGCGAAAAGGTCGCCGAATGACAGCTCTATAAAGTCGGCGGCGTGGTAGCCGAACAGCGCCTCGGCGCTGCGATTGGCCGAAAGCACACGGCCGGTGCGATCGAGCACCAGCACACCGTCGGTGGCGGTGTCGAGTACCGCCCGCAGTTCGCTATTTTCCTGCTCCACCCGGCGCAGCGCGCCTTCGACTGCGCGCGCGCTCTCTTCGCTCGCCGGCGGCTGGGTATTGATCATCAGCACCAGCGCGTTTTCGTTATTCCAGGTCGCACTGAACAGGCGACCTTCGACCGGCTTCTGGTTGCCGTTCACGGTAGCGATGGTGAGGGTCTTGGCGCCGTTCTTGGCGTCTTTAGCGCCCTTCGCGGTCGGCACGTCCTTGGTCTCGATGAACAGGCTGTCGAGACCGCCGGCCTCGACCAGCGCGTCGAGCGACGGATATCCGGTCCAATCGAGGAATGCCCGGTTGGCGTAGATCAGGTTGTTGAGTCGGTAGACCAACAGACCTATCGGCAGCCGGTCGAGAATTGGACGGCCTTCAAGAGCATCGCGCGTGGCATTGCCGTTGCGGGCGGCCTTCGGCGGCTCAGGCGGCGCCGTCGCCACGAAAGGCTCGGCCGGAGTTTCGGCGGCGGTCGATTTGGCGAGGTTTTTCAGGCGCGCGCTTAGCTCGCGCGCCAGCTCTTGGAATGCGCTGCGTTCAACTGCACTCAGCGCTGCTGGCTCAGGTTCAGGTGGCGGAGGCGTTGGCGAAGGGAAAGTCACCACATTGGCCGCCCTCTGTTCTGGTGTGGGCGCGGCTAGCTCTGGTCCCGGCTCGGGCGAGGCGCGCTTGCGCTTCAGTTCGGCGAGCCGTTCGAGGTCGCGGCATATGCCGAAGCCGCGATAGCCGGCGAATCGCCGCTCACCGTCGAACACCGGCAGTCCCGACATCTCGACCGGCAGCCGTTCGGGCAGGTCCTCGATCGGCCACAGCACGACGATGCCGCTCCAGGTGTTGCGCGAGGCCAGCGCACTGGCGACGCGGCCCTCGCGGTCGAGCTTGAGCGCATCCGCGATCTCTGCCCAGGTCCGATTGAGCACGGCGGCGGCTTTTTCACCGAGCAGTTGGGCGAACTCCTCGCTGCCGAGGGTGAAGCGCGTAGCTGCATCCATCTGCCAGACGAAGCGCAACGGCAATTGCCGCGCGCACGGCTCCACTGCAAAGCGGGTGGGCGCGGTGACGGCCGCAATCGCTGCCGCGCCTTCGCTGCCGCGCGCGCCGCCGTCTGATGAACTAAATGGCACCTCGAAGGCCAGTAGCAGCGCGATGGTGGCACCAGCGCCAAGTTTCAGCATGCAGACCTTGCCCGCAGCGATCGTGCCTTCCGCCTTTCCGTTGAGGATTGCCTCCCGCGCAAGTTTGTCTGCGCCCAATGCGATCAGATCGCGCTGCGTACCAAGGCGGGCGCGCACTGAAGGCGTCGCCTCAATCAATTCGCCGTCGGCAGTGAAGATCGCCGTCGGCCGCTCGAAATCGGCGAGCACGCGCTGCGCGCGGTCAGGTAGGCTCAAGTCCTTGCCGGCACGCTCTGTCGACACCACCAGGATGCCGGTCCTATCGTCAGTAAACGCGATGCGCGAACAGAGGCAAATGAGCGTCCCACCAAGGCTCGCGCCGAATCCGCGCAGCCGTTCCAGACGAGGCACGCCGCCACTCGGCAGCGTGCCAGCCAGGCGCAGGATTTGCGCAGCGCTGGCATTTCGTGGATCGAAGGTCAGCTTGCCCGCCGCGCCGGGAGACGCGGCATCGAAGATCGCGGCGGCAGCGGGATTGGCCCATAGGATGCGCGTTGCATCCGCGCTCCATAGCCAGACCGGCGTCGGACGCAAGGCATGTCCTGCGAGCCGCTGATCGCTCAGCCAGGTGAATTGGAACTCGGTGCTACTCATTGCTCACGTCGCACGGATTACGGCTAACAAAACCTTAATACGGCTGCCTGCGACCTGCGTCCACGACGGTCCACCACATTCGAGACGCCAAGCACTGATAACGTTAATCGGCAAGTCCTAAGGCTGGCGCTCGTTCGGTCGCTACTTAAGTAAAAGTGAACGCCGGAGCGGCATACGCAGGAGGCGGTCGTGGCAAAAGAAGGAAGTACGAATTTCAGCATTCCAACGGAAATGCGGACGTTTGCCGAGAAGACCATGGAGCAGGCGCGCCAAGGAAGCGGTCGGCCACGCAGAGACGCGGGCAGCTAGTGCGCGCAGCGGCGTCAAGGACGTCGTCGACTAACTATGCGGTTCTCCGAGTGCAACATTGCAGCTTTGTTTACCTTCGCCGAGCGCCTATTGCAGGACGGAATGACGACGATCGACGCCGAATATGTGAACAGCCAGATCGCTGCGCTTACCGAGCAGGCCAAGGAACTCAGCAAACACGCTGCCAAAATGGCTGGTACCAGGTATTGATTGCCGCGACCGGGCGAGTGGGCTCATGGGGCAGCGAATCAGCGAAACGCCGTGCCCTCCGGGCCCGGCGAGCAAGTAAATCTGACATTTTGTGCATTGCAATATTTTTATTGCAATGCACCAAATAAGGTGGTATCTAATCTGCCGCCGCAAGTCTTTTGCGGCTCGACCGGGAGGCCCCGGAACAGGAGCGAGCCGTCTTATTGAGGGCGGCGGCTCGTTCGCAGCAGCAACGCCGCCCTCTGAGCCCAGGATGATGATCATGGCTGAAAGCACCCCGACCCCGGCGCCGAAAGCAAAGGCAAAGCCGGCCGCCGCCAGCGAATCCCCCTTTAATGTGCCCAAGTTCGATATGCCGAAGTTCGAAATCCCCAAGATCGAAATGCCGACCGCCTTCCGCGAATTTGCTGAGAAGGGCATCGCGCAGGCCAAGGACAGCTACGAGAAGATGAAAAACGCAGCCGAGCAGGCGACCGATCTGCTCGAGGACACCTACAGCAACGCCTCCAAGGGGGCCTCCGACTACGGCCTCAAGCTGATTGAGGCCGCTCGCGCCAATAGCAATGCTGCCTTCGACCTATACGGCGAACTGCTTACCGCGAAGTCCTATGCCGAGGTGGTCGAGAAGACCACGGCCTATATGCGCGCGCAGTACGACGCGGTGACTGCGCAGGCCAAGGATCTCGCTGAGCACGCGCAGAGAGTTGCGACCAAGACGGCTGAGCCGATCAAGGAATCATTCTCTACCGTGTTCAGTAAGGCCGCTTAACGAACGCTCCAATCGGCACTCGATTGCCAAAGGCCTGGACGGGCGACCGTCCGGGTCTTCGCGCATCTGGGTATAGTCTGGCAGCCGATCGAAGCCGCTTGCCAAAACGGCAGACGGCACCTAGGTTCCGCCCGCTTGGATTGCCCATTGCAGACGCGAGCCGGTCCTATGTGCAGGCGTAGCTCAGTTGGTTAGAGCGCTGGTCTGTGGAACCAGAGGTCGGTGGTTCAAGTCCACCCGCCTGTACCATCTGCTGATCCGCCCTTTGTTAATATAAAAACGCCGGCGACAAGGTCACCGGCGTTTTGTTTCGTAGGCGCGCTTCGATCAGCGCCAGCTGAAGCGGCCGTTGACGTTACGTGGTGGACGCGGTTGGTACTGCGGAGCAGCCTGCGCGCCGCCGAACAAGAAGTCGAAGAAGCTCGGTCCGCTATAACCGTAGCTAGGGCTGCCGCCATACATACCAACCGGCATACGCACCGGTCTCGACGAGGTGTTTGGCATCCGCTCGATCGCAATATCGGCGATCTTGTGCTCGCCGCCTTTGAGGATCGCGATCATACGGGCATCACGGCCATAGATGTCCTTGCGGAACTGCAGCCTTCCGTCATCGTCCACGAAGGCGGTCTGGTAGGTCAGGTGCACCCATATGTTCTTTGGGAAGTTTATATTGATCTCATTGCCGCCGAACATGCTCTCGAGTTTGGCCTCGGTGTAGTGCTCGTTCGGCAGCACCAACGACAACAGTTTTTCGCCATACGTCAGCGGATTCTGCACGCGCATGCAGCCATGGCTATAAGCGCGCTCCTCGCGCGCAAAAAGATATTTGTCCGGCGTATCGTGCTGGTAGACCAAGAATTTATTCGGGAAATTGAAGCGAATGCGGCCGAGCGCATTACCGGCCCCGGGCGGTTGTGAGATGTGAATGGTGCCATCTGCATCTTGAGTGAGCTTCAGGCCGATCCGGTCGAGTGCTTGCGGATCCTGTTCCAACGCAGGCAGATATTCATTTTCGATGATTGAAGGTGGCACATTCCAAGTCGGGTTGACGGTGATGAACTTCATCTCCGCGCTCACCATCGGCGTTGCCTTGCCCGGCTTACCAACGACGATCTTGGTGTGCCAATAGACCTTATCGTTATCGTAGAGCGTCAGCGTATAATCCGGCACATTAACGATCACATGCAGGTTGCCGAGATCGCGCGGTAGCCACCGCCAACGCTCCATATTGACGATAATGGTGTCGATTGGATTGGCGCTCGGACCCTTGGCGGCGACCGTCCTTTCGCCGTTCATCGCGCTTACCGTATTGGGGCCGAGATTGCCGTCGACATACAAATCAGCGCCGGTTTGGAATGCCTTCACCGCATCGCGCACTGCGTCATCATAAAGCGGGTTGTTTTTATCGCCCGCGATGTTGAGACGCTGGCGCAGCGCGGTCACACGCGCATCCTTCATGCCCGGGCGCAGGATCTTGCCTGCCGGGATATTCACCTGCGGCGCCTTGCTCTCTACTCCCGGCTTGGCGATTACGCCGCCGTTGTTGCGCAGCTCGGCGAGTTTGGCCCTAAGTGCCTTGAACTCGGCTTGCGGCGGGTTGTAGCTGTCGAGAGTCGCGCCGGCGTCGGTCGCGTCGGCGAGCTTGGTGAGAACTGAAGCCGGCTCGGGTGCGTTTTGATCAAATTGGATGTCGTTGGCGACGCGGGTGAAGTGAATGCGGCCGACCTGCGCGTGGCGCGCGAAGGTGAGCACCGAGGCTGTGAGTTTGAGCTCGGCTTCGGCTAGCGCATCCGGGGTCGTTGCCGACTTGAAATCGGGCGTCGGATAGTCGCTCGGATCGAGGCCCACGGCATCGACCTGCCCGAGGTAGGCGATCGCGGACTTGGCGCGCGCATTGGCGACACCGGCGGCGATCCATAGTGGGGCGTAATTGTGCGCCTTGTAATAGGAATCGACGACTTCGCGATCGGCCCTGCGGGTGATGACACGATCGAGCTGCTTGCCGGCGATCATCTCGCGCAGTCGGTCGGAGACGGCGCTGTCGTCGGCCGCGGCGGTCGCGATTGGCGCGGGGGCGGCGACGGTTGGCGTGACCGCGTCGTTCGTGGGTGGGGCCGGAGTAACGGCAATGTCCTTTATGGTCGGCGGCGGAACCAGGGAGGTGTCCGGCATCGGGACGCCCGCATCGATCTGCTTATCGGTCTGCTGCGCCATACCGGGGTGGCTGCCCAGCACCAGCACTAGGCCGAGGGCGGTCGAGGCCAAAAGACGGTTAAAATCGACGCTTATCACCGCATTTTCTCCCAAGTCTGCCAGGGCGAGCGCCCTTATATAATTCGGCTAGCCTAACCGATAGCCCTGAACCGGTTACAGAATTCAAAACGCGCACGAACCCGGGCAGTGTGTGGCTATTTTGCACGGGTAGCACGAGACCGCATGACCTCGAGATTCCCTTCGCTATTTCAGGCTTAATATAGGGGCATGGTTGGCCGGCCGGCCGGCTCCTAACCCGTTTTTGTGGCTTTTCCCGGATTACTTTTCCGTGATTGCCGCAACCACCGTGGCGCGCCGACGTGACAACAAGATGGTGGCCGGCCTCTCGAAGAAAAACCGGGCCCCGCAAGGGACCCGGTTTCAGTGTGCCGGCGTGGGGGCCGACAACATCGTCCAGAGGGGAACATGCTGTGCGCCAGCGAGTTCTGGGAGGATACATCCGGCGCTTCAGCTGTTTAACTATGCGGCCAGGTCAGCCACGCAACAACGCCGGACATCGCATGTCTGCCATGTCGAAATTTGAACCGCGACAGCGGCTTGCCGCTGCCGGCGCATGCGGCACCTAACCGAATTTGCGGAAGAGAAAATCTAAAAATGCCAGCGCTGAGCGTTCGCCACCAGGAAATCTCGGAATACTTGGATGCGCGCCACCGACTTGAGCTCCTCCGGATAAACGAAGAAAGCATCGAGGGCGAGCGTGGAGCGCTCGGCCTCGCCGAACAGCTGCACCAGCCCGCCATTCTCCTCCACCAGATAGTCAGGCAGCATCGCGATCCCAAGACCGCGCTGACAGGCGCGCAGTAGCCCGAGTACATTGTTGATCGCCACCTTCGGCACGCGTGGGTCTTTTGATTCACGGCCGATTTCCAATAGCAATTGCCGGTTGGAGAAGTGCGCCGGCACATTGCCGCCAAGGATCACGATGCGGTGCTTGTCGAGGTCTTCATAAGTGCGCGGCGTGCCGAACCGCTTCAAATAGTCCGGCGAGGCATAGGCATGGAAATGCACAGAAAACAGTTTGCGCTGGATCAAATCTGGTTGCGTCGGCTGACGCAAACGAATGGCGACATCGGCCTCTCGCATTGCGAGGTCGAGTTCTTCGTCAGTAGTAATCAGCGTGATATTGATTTCCGGATAGAGATCAAGGAATTCGCCTAACCGTGGCGTCAGCCAGTTCACGCCGATGCCGGGCGTGGTTGAAACCTTGAGTTCGCCATTCGGCCGCTCGCGACTATCAGTGAGTTTGGTGCGCGCCGCTTCCAGCTTCATGAACACTTCATGCGCCGTGCGGTAGAGCATCTCGCCCTGTTCGGTGAGGATCAGCCCACGCGCGTGGCGGTGAAACAGCGAGACAGAAAGCTCGGATTCCAGCGCCGAAACCTGACGCGAGACCGCCGATTGTGACAGCCCGAGCCGCTCGCCGGCATGCGTGAAGGAACCTGCCTCCGCTGCGGCGTGAAATACCTTGAGTTTGTCCCAGTCCATCGTGGTGTTGGCGCCTGCCATGTGTCTATTCCGCTGCCGCGCGTTGATGTTCTCGAGCGGCCAGAAATCTTTCCGCTTCAAGCGCGGCCATGCAGCCTTGGCCCGACGCGGTGACCGCTTGGCGATAGATGTCGTCAGTGACGTCGCCGGCGGCAAATACGCCGGGGACTGAGGTAGCAGTGGAATGGCCGGCGGTGATGATGTAGCCAGACGGCTTCATCTGTAATTGGCCGGCGAACAATTCGGATGATGGCGAATGGCCGATGGCAATGAATACGCCATCGACGGCTCGTTCGCTGACCGCGCCGGTCTTCAGGTTCTTGAGCCGCACCTGGTTCACCTTCATCGGGCTCTCGGAACCAAGTACGTCGTCGAGCATGCTGTCCCAGATCACCTCGATCTTGGGATGCTTGAACAGGCGGTCCTGCAGGATCTTCTCGGCGCGGAACGAATCGCGCCGGTGCACGACCGTGACCTTGGAGGCGAAATTGGTGAGGAACAGCGCTTCCTCCACCGCAGTATTGCCGCCGCCGACCACGATGACTTGTTTGTTGCGATAGAAGAACCCATCACAGGTAGCGCACGCCGATACGCCATAGCCCTTAAACTTCTGCTCGGAGGGTAGATTGAGCCAGCGCGCCTGTGCGCCGGTGGCGATGATTAGGCAGTCGGCGAGATAGACGTCCCCGGAGTCGCATTGCAGTCGGAATGGCCGCGGCGACAGTTCGACGTTGGAAACATGGTCGGTGATGATTTTGGTGCCGACATGCTCGGCCTGCTTCTGCATCTGCTCCATCAGCCAGGGGCCCTGGATAACGTCGGCGAAGCCAGGATAATTCTCGACATCGGTCGTGATAGTGAGCTGGCCGCCGGGCTGGATTCCCTGGATTAGGATCGGTTCAAGCATGGCGCGCGCAGAATAGATGGCGGCGGTGTAGCCGGCCGGTCCTGAGCCGATGATCACGACTTTGGCGTGGGTAGTCTTTGCCATCGTAGGTCCGCCCCCTGGCGGGCGCTGCCGGGCGAAGCTGCCCGGGGGCCGG
>Ga0207761_1000205_pt1 | contig 19944 bp, 22 predicted proteins | sample LuqExpMetageno34_FD_187792 | JGI IMG/M metagenome (GOLD analysis project Ga0207761, IMG submission 187792) | Tropical forest soil microbial communities from Luquillo Experimental Forest, Puerto Rico - Sample 34 (SPAdes) | ecosystem: Environmental > Terrestrial > Soil > Tropical forest ... | reverse complement strand
GTTGGGTCATGCCCGGCCGGTCCTGTCAAGCAATGCGCAAGGCCGATTTTGGTTGCCGGCCGGACCATCCAAGCCATTGTCTCGGTGGCCTACATGGGGCGGTCTGCGCGTTACCCAGAATCAGCCGATTGCCGCAGACGCCTGACAACGAGATGCATTGCGGCTAGGCAAGAATTATGGTTTGAGAGGCGGGGATTTCCCCCCGTCCCGTCAAACCGCCCAAGCTGCCACGCCCGTGGCATAAGCCATGCTTAGCGGGGTTGAGCTGAACAACTTGCCTGCGGTGGGCGGCAACAAGGGGCCTATTAAGGGCCGTTTTCGTCAGGGAGCGCATTCGACAATGCTCGTGCTCAAGCGGATTAACGCATGTGTGGTCATGGCGGTGACCGTTCTTGTCGGAGATGTGGCGTTGGCTGCCACCGGCCAGCCAGAACCCTGGCAGCTTGGGCTACAGCAGGCAGCCACCCCGGTGATGGATAACATCATTTGGTTCCATAATTTTCTGCTCTGGATCATTACCGCGATTGCGCTATTCGTGCTGGCGTTGCTGGTGATCGTGGTGGTGAAGTTCAACGCCCGAAGCAACCCGGTTCCCTCGCGCACCACGCACAACACGACCATCGAGGTAATCTGGACCGTGGTGCCGGTGCTCATCCTGGTGGCAATCGCGGTGCCCTCATTCCGCCTGCTGTTCTATCAGCTCAACACCCCGAAGGCGGACGTGACGGTGAAGGCCACAGGCAAACAGTGGTTCTGGAGCTACAGTTATCCGGACAGCAAGTTCGAATTCGATTCGTTGATGGTGCAGGCCAATGACCTCAAGCCCGGCCAGCCGCGGCTGCTGACGGTCGACAATGAGATGGTGGTTCCGGTCAACAAAGTGGTGAAGGTACTCACCACCGGCGCCGACGTTATCCACTCCTTCGCGATCCCGTCGTTTGGCATCAAGATCGATGCTATCCCCGGCCGCATCAACGAGACCTGGTTCAAAGCTGAGCACGAAGGCGTGTATTATGGCCAGTGCTCCGAGTTATGCGGCAAGGATCACGCCTTCATGCCGATCGCCATCCGTGTGGTGAGCGATCGCGACTACACGGTGTGGCTTGAACAGGCCAAGAAAAAATACGCCACCGATGACAGCGCCCGTCCGACCGCCTTCGCTGCGGCGGCGCGCAGCGCTGATCATGCACAATAAAGATAAGACGCGGGCGACAACGAAAAGGGTCAAGGGACAATAACGATGGCTAGCAATACCGCTGCACACGGCGCACACGATGCCCATGACGCCCATGAACACCATCCGACCGGATGGCGGCGTTTCGTGTATTCCACGAACCACAAGGACATCGGCACGATGTACTTGGTGTTCGCGCTGATGGCTGGCGTGATCGGCGGCGCGCTCTCGATTGGCGTCCGCCTTGAGTTGCAAGAGCCGGGCATGCAGATATTCAGCAATCCGCACACCTTCAATGTGTTCGTGACCGCTCACGGCCTGATCATGGTGTTTTTCATGATCATGCCGGCGCTGATCGGCGGATTCGGCAACTGGTTCGTGCCACTGATGATCGGCGCGCCGGACATGGCGTTCCCGCGCATGAACAACATTTCGTTCTGGCTGCTGCCAGCTTCCTTCGCACTGTTGCTGACTTCGTTGTTCGTCGAAGGCGAGCCGGGCGCCAACGGCGTCGGCGCCGGCTGGACGATTTATGCGCCGCTGTCAACCAGTGGCCATCCGGGCCCAGCGGTTGACTTTGCGATTCTGTCATTGCACTTGGCCGGCGCATCCTCGATTCTCGGCGCGATCAACTTCATCACCACCATCTTCAATATGCGCGCACCCGGCATGACGCTGCACAAAATGCCGTTGTTTGTATGGGCAGAGTTGGTGACGGTGTTCTTGCTGCTGCTGTCGTTGCCGGTGCTGGCTGGCGCCATCACCATGCTGCTGACCGACCGCAATTTCGGCACTACGTTCTTCTCGGCCGAAGGCGGCGGCGATCCGATCCTGTACCAGCATCTGTTCTGGTTCTTCGGCCATCCGGAAGTCTATGTGCTGATCATCCCCGCCTTCGGCGTGATCAGCCAGATCGTCGCCACCTTCAGCCGCAAGCCGGTGTTCGGCTATCTCGGCATGGCCTATGCGATGGTTGCCATCGGCGGGATCGGCTTCGTGGTCTGGGCGCATCACATGTATACGGTCGGCCTGTCGACCGGTGCGCAAGCCTATTTCGTGGCAGCCACCATGGTTATCGCGGTGCCGACCGGCGTGAAGATCTTCTCTTGGATCGCCACTATGTGGGGCGGTTCGATTGAATTCCGTACGCCGATGATCTGGGCGCTCGGGTTCATCTTCTTGTTCACCGTCGGCGGCGTCACCGGCGTCGTGCTAGCGAATGCCGGCGTCGATCGCGTGCTGCAGGACACCTACTACGTAGTCGCGCACTTCCACTACACGATGTCGCTCGGGGCCACCTTCGGTATCTTCGCGGCTTGGTACTACTGGTTCCCGAAGATGAGCGGCTACATGTACAACGAGACCATCGGCAAGCTGCATTTCTGGGTCACCTTCATCGGCGTGAACCTGGTGTTCTTCCCGCAGCACTTCCTCGGCCTTGCCGGCATGCCGCGCCGCTATGTTGACTATCCGGATGCGTTTGCCGGCTGGAACTATGTCTCCTCGATCGGCTCGTACATCTCCGGCGTCGGCGTGATCATCTTCTTCATCGGCGTGATCGAGGCCTTCGCGAAGAAGCGGGTGGCCGGCAACAATCCCTGGGGTGTTGGTGCTACCACATTGGAATGGACGCTGTCGTCGCCGCCGCCGTTCCACCAGTTCGAAACCCTGCCGCGGATAAAATAAGACCTAACCGATGTCGCTGACCAGTGAAGGCGCAGACTTCCGCGGCCGGCTTGCCGCCGGGGCGAACCCCGACTTGGCGGAACCGAGCTCGGCAAGCGTCGGTGACTATATCGCGCTGATGAAACCGCGGGTGATGTCACTCGTCGTGTTCACCGCCCTGGTCGGTCTGGCGGTGGCGCCCGGTTCGCTGCATCCGCTGACCGGCTTCACCGCGCTGCTTTGCATCGCGGTGGGCGCGGGCGCCGCCGGTGCGCTCAACATGTGGTACGACGCCGACATCGACGCAGTGATGACGCGCACCGCGCGCCGTCCGATACCGATGGGCCGCGTGCAGCCGGGCGAGGCGCTGGCTTTCGGGCTGACGCTCGCTGCCTTCGCGGTTATGGTACTGGGGCTGTTGGTGAACGTACTCGCCGCCGCATTGCTCGCCTTCACCGTCTTCTACTACGTCGTTGTCTACACAACCTGGCTTAAGCGCTCGACGCCACAGAACATCGTGATCGGTGGCGCTGCCGGCGCCTTTCCGCCGATGATCGGCTGGGCGGCGGTGACGGGCTCGTTGTCACTAGAGCCGGTGTTGCTGTTCATGATTATCTTTTTCTGGACGCCACCACATTTCTGGGCGCTCGCGCTCTACCGTATTGAGGATTACGCGCGCGCAGGCATCCCGATGCTGCCAGTGGTGGCTGGCGATGCCCGCACGCGGTTGCACATCATGCTCTATACGATCGTGTTGGTGCCGCTTGGCATCGCGCCCTGGGCGCTCGGCTATGCTGGCGGGCTCTACGGTGCGGTCGCCGTGGTGACCGGCGCCATTATGGTGGTGCTGTCCTGGCAGGTTCTGCATGAGCGCCGTCCGGCCGAACGTGCCAGCCGCAACCTGTTCGCTTTCTCGATCCTGTATTTGTTTCTCCTGTTCGCAACGCTCCTGGTCGAGCGCGGATGGGGCGGGCTAATCGCCCGATTAACGGCGTGAGCATCAGATCTACCATGAGCAAGCAAGCCAAGGATGATGGCGTAGTGCTCACCGAGGCGCAGAAGCGCGCCCGGCGCTCGCGCTCGATTGCTATCGCGGTGGCGCTCGCCGCACTGGTGATCCTGTTCTACGTGATGACTCTGGTTAAGGGCCCCATGGTGCTGGTGCGCCCGATATGACGAACAACCCGATGACTGCACCTCAAGACGACAAGAAGCCGCTCCGCCGCGACGTGCTGGTCGCCGCCTGCTGTGGCGCGGTGGTTGCTGGCATGGTCGGCGCGGCCTATGCGTCGGTGCCGTTCTACAACTGGTTCTGCCGCACCACTGGGTATGGGGGCATCACCCAGGTTGCTAGCCAGGCGCCCGATCATGTACTTGGCCGCATGTTGACGATCCGCTTCGATTCCAACGTGACGTCCGGCCTGCCGTGGAAATTTGGGCCTGAGCAGAACGAGATCAAGGTCCGCATCGGCGAAGTGGCGACCGTGCAGTACAAGGTCACCAACGAGGCCGCGCGCGAGGTCGCCGGCCAGGCATCGTACAACGTCTCGCCGCCGCAGGTCGGCGCATATTTCACCAAGATCAACTGCTTCTGTTTCACCGAGCAGCGCCTGAAGGCAGGCGAGACGCGCGAAATGGCGGTCGTGTTCTTTGTCGATCCTTTGATCGTCAAGGACCGCGACCAGGACGACCTCAACACCATCACGCTGTCTTATACCTTCTATCGGCTGCGCGACTCCGCGCGGCCGGTGGCGGAGGCACCGGACGGCAAGTCAGGCAAGCTATAAGCGAGAGAGTTTCAGGGAGACGCTAACAATGGCTGACGCTCACGCCAAGCATCACGACTATCACCTGGTCGATCCGAGCCCATGGCCGGCAGTCGGCGCGACGGCTGCATTCATCACGGCGGTCGGAGCGATCAGCTGGATGCATCACATGTACGCGGCGGCGCCGTTGGTGTTCGGCGTGGGCGTGCTGGGTGTGCTCTACACCTTTATCGGCTGGTGGCGCGATGTGATCCGCGAAGCCGAGCACGGCGGCTTCCACACTCGCGTGGTGCAGATCTCGCACCGCTACGGCATGATCCTGTTCATCGCCTCCGAGGTGATGTTCTTCGTCGCCTGGTTCTGGGCCTATTTCAACACCGCGCTGTTTCCCGGCGAGCCGCATGAAGTCGGTAGGCTGGCCTTTACCCATGGTGTATGGCCGCCGCAGGGCATCGAAACCTTCGATCCTTGGCATTTGCCGCTGCTCAACACGCTGATCCTGCTCACCTCCGGTACCACAGTGACCTGGGCGCATCACGCGCTGCTGGAAGGCGACAGGCACGGGCTGAAATGGGGCCTGCTGCTGACCATCCTGCTCGGGCTAACCTTCACCGGCGTGCAGGCTTATGAATATTCGCACGCGGCCTTTGGCTTTTCCGGCAACATCTACGGCGCCACCTTCTTCATGGCGACCGGGTTCCATGGCGCGCACGTGATCATCGGCTCGATTTTCCTGATCGTCTGTCTGCTGCGCGCGCTCAATGGGCACTTCTCGTCCACCCAGCATCTCGGTTTCGAATTTGCCGCCTGGTATTGGCATTTCGTCGACGTCGTGTGGCTGTTCCTGTTCGTGTGCATATATGTGTGGGGCTCCGGCGCCAGCGCCGCCCACGGGCATTGATCGCCACGGTGATGTAACGAAGGGCGGCGGCAACGCCGCCCTTTATGTTTTGTGAGGCTTCAACATGAGCGAACCAGCACCGACCGCATTGCCAATCGCTCGCGGACTGCGCAGCCGTTGCCCGGCTTGCGGCGAAGGTAGGTTGTTCCAGGGCTTTCTGGGCTTACGTTCGGTCTGCGAGCATTGCGGGCTCGATTTCAGTTTCGCCGATGCCGGCGACGGGCCGGCGGTGTTCGTGATCCTGATCGGGGGCGCCATCGTGGTGTTCGCGGCGCTGATCACTGAGGTGGTCTATCAGCCGCCCTATTGGCTGCACGCAGTGCTTTGGCTCCCACTGATCCTGCTGGCGACGCTCGTGCCGCTGCGACTAATCAAAGGTGTGCTGATCGCTCTGCAATACCATCACAAGGCGGCGGAAGGTCGCCTGGCGCGCAAGGGCGACGCGTGAGCGAATCGCCTGCCAGACGCCGTAGCGGCATACTCGCGCCCACGGTTTTCACCATCTGCAACGTCGCCATTCTGATTGGGCTTGGCCTCTGGCAGCTCGACCGCAAAGTTTGGAAGGAAAATCTGATCGCGACGCTGACAATGCGGTTCGATCACGCGCCGGAAACTCTGCCGTCGCGTGCGGGCTGGCCTCAGCTCTTGCCGGCGGCTAGCGAGTATATCCGCGTTGCGTTTCCGGCCGAATTCCTCGATGGCGAGGAAGCGTTGGTCTACACCGCCGGCTCGCCATTGCGGCCGGACGTGAAAGGTCCTGGCTATTGGGTGTTCGCGCCGGCGGAGCTCGCCGGCGGCGGCATCGTGCTGGTCAATCGCGGCTTCGTGAATCTCGACCGCAAGGATGTCTCCACGCGACCTGAGGGCGTGCCGCACGGCAAAATCGAGATCACCGGCGTGATGCGCTGGCCAGAGACGCGCGGCCTATTCACGCCGGCAGACGACGTTGCCCACAATGTCTGGTATTTACGCGACCTCAAAGCCATCGCGACCGCCAAGAAATGGGCAACCGCGGCCCCGTTCTATATCGACCAGGAAGCACCGATGCCGGAGGGCGGTTGGCCCAAGCCGGGCAAGCTCACGGTTACATTGCCCAATAACCATCTGCAATATGCCATCACCTGGTTCGGGCTCGCGCTGGCGCTGGCAGGCGTTTATATCGCCTGGCTCGCTGGGCGTTTACGCCGACGCGGCTAACGTCAACATTCGCATACGCGGTCGATCAGCAAAAAAAATCCTCGTATGATGCCGGGCTTTAACATTTTCGGAGCGCGGGCAGATAGAATTTCACACTAGGGGATTTCTTGTGAAAGCGGCGACCGGCGGCTAGTGTGGTTCCGATGGCGGCCAGAAAAGAGCATAAAACAAAATTAAATCAATGCGTTACGTATCGACCCGGGGCGAGGCACCCGAACTTAATTTCGTCGAGGTCATGCTCGCTGGGCTGGCCCGCGACGGCGGCCTCTATGTACCGGAATCCTGGCCTTCGCTTGACGCGAAGATGATCGCGAGTTTTGCCGGCCGGCCTTACGCCGAAGTTGCCTGCGAGGTGATCCGGCCTTTCCTCGGCGGTACAATTGCCGATGCCGATCTCGCGCGCATGGCGCAGGAGGCCTACGGCACCTTCCGCCATCCAGCGACCGCGCCGCTGGTGCAGCTCGGCGCCGGCTTGTTCGTGCTCGAACTATTCCACGGGCCAACGCTCGCCTTCAAGGACCTTGCGATGCAGTTGGTGGCCCGGCTGATGGATCATGTGCTGGGCGCGCGCGGCGAGCGCACCACCATCGTGGTGGCGACCTCTGGCGATACCGGCGGCGCTGCGGTCGAAGCGTTCCGCGGCCGCGCCCAGGTCGATCTAGTGGTGCTGTTTCCACATGGCCGCATCTCCGACGTGCAGCGGCGGATGATGACTAGCGTTGCGGATGCCAACGTGCATGCGGTGGCGATCGAGGGCACCTTCGACGACTGTCAGGCGTTGGTGAAGGCGATGTTCAATCATCACGCTTTCCGGGACCGCGTGCGATTGTCCGGCGTCAATTCGATCAACTGGGCGCGCATCGTGGCCCAGGCGGTCTATTATTTCACCGCGGCAGTCGCGCTCGGCGCCCCGTATCGCAAGGTCGCCTTCACCGTGCCGACCGGAAACTTCGGCGATATCTATGCTGGCTACGTCGCTTCGCGCATGGGCTTGCCGGTTGACCGGCTGGCGGTGGCGACCAACGTCAACGACATCCTCGTCCGTACCTTCGCTACCGGCGTCTATGAAATCCGCGACGTGGTGCCGACCACGTCGCCGTCGATGGATATCCAAGTCTCATCCAATTTCGAGAGGCTGCTATTCGATGCGAATGGCCGCGATGTCGCGACCGTGCGCGCTTTGATGGCATCGCTTGTGCAGTCGCGCCGTTTTGTGGTCTCCACGCACGCGCTCAAAGACATGCGCGCGCTATTCACCGCCAACCGCGCCGACGAGCAGGAAAGTGCCGCCGAGATCCGCGCCTGGATGCGCGAGGCCGGCTACTGCGCCGATCCGCACACCGCGATCGCGCTCGCTGTGGCCGAGAAAGAGACGCGCGACCCGTCGGTGCCGATGGTTGTGCTGTCGACTGCGCATCCCGCCAAGTTTCCGGACGCGGTTAGGGCAGCCTGCGGCGTCACGCCGGTGTTGCCGGACTGGCTGGCGGATCTGGCCCAGCGACCGGAGCGAGTCACCGTGCTGCCGGCCGATCAGGCAGCAGTCGAACGATTTGTCGCGACGGCGTCGAGGGCGTCGCGGGAGGGTGAAGCGGCATGACTGTTGAAGTGACCCGTCTACCCTCCGGCCTGTCAGTGGTAACCGACCGGATGCCGCATCTGGAGTCGGCCGCGCTCGGGGTCTGGGTCGGCGCCGGCAGTCGGGATGAGAAGCCAGACGAGCACGGCATTTCACATTTACTCGAGCACATGGCGTTCAAGGGTACCAAGCGGCGCACCGCGCGCCAGATCGCCGAGGCGATCGAGGCGGTAGGCGGGGATCTCAACGCCGCGACCAGCGTGGAGAGCACCGCGTATTACGCGCGCGTGCTGAAGGCCGATGTCCCGCTCGCGATTGACGTCTTGTCTGACATCCTGTCTGAGCCGTCCTTCGACCCCGAGGAGTTGCGGCGCGAGCAGAATGTGATCGTGCAGGAGATCGGCGCCATCGAAGATGCACCCGACGATCTGGTATTCGACCGGCTGCAGGAAACGGCGTTTCCTAAGCAGCCGGTCGGCCGTTCCATTCTCGGCACGCCCGAAACTGTGCGCTCGTTCAACTCGGCGCGTATCCGCAGCTACCTCGCGCGCAATTATCGCGCCCCCGACATGCTGGTAGCCGCCGCTGGCGCCGTCGACCACAAGGCGATCGTCGCAGAGGCCGAACGGCGCTTCGCCAGCTTTGCGGGGCCGGCCGCGCCGCAGCCAGAGCCCGCGCGTTTTCACGGCGGCACGCGTGTAGAAAGCCGCGATCTGGAACAGGTGCACATCGCGCTCGCGCTGCAGGGCCTGCCGGTACGCGACGAGGCGCTCTACAGCCTACAGGTGTTCACCAGCGTGCTGGGCGGTGGCATGTCGTCGCGGCTTTTCCAGGAAGTGCGAGAGAAGCGCGGGCTTTGCTACGCGATCCACGCTTTCCACATGCCCTATGCCGACACCGGCCTTTTCGGGCTTTATGCGGGCACCGATGAAACCGATGCACCCGACCTGATGCGCGTAGTCATCGACCAGATCGGCAGCGCTACCGAGACGTTGAACGAGACCGAAGTGGCCCGCGCCAAGGCGCAGATGAAGGCCAGTCTCCTGATGGCGTTGGAAAGCTCGGAGGCGCGTCTCGGGCAGCTCGCACGGCAGATGTTGGCCTACGGCCGGCCGATCCCGCTCGACGAGATCGTCGCCAAGGTCGACGCTGTTACCGTCGACAGTGCGCGCTCCGCTGGCCGCGCACTGATCGGCCGCAGCAGACCGGCGTTCGCGGCGCTCGGGCCCGGTAACGGGCTTGAAAGCACCGCCGCAATTGCTGAGAGTCTGGCCCGCCGCGCGGCCTGATATCGTCATGGCCCTCTTCCGCAGTGTTAGTTTCAGCGACAGCATGCCGGCCATCGCCGGTGCCGGTGTTGCGCTACGCGCGCCGCACGGCGGCGACTACGCCGAATGGGCGGCGCTGCGGGAGGCGAGCCGCGATTTTCTGGTCCCCTGGGAGCCGACCTGGCCGGAGGATGATCTCACCCGCAGCGCATTCCGGCGCCGGCTCAAGCGCTACGCCGATGATCAGCGCAACGATCTCGCATATGCGTTTCTGATTTTCCGCAGCAGCGACAATGCCATGGTCGGTGGGCTTACCCTCGCCAATATCCGGCGCGGTGTCGCGCAAGCCGGCAGCATCGGTTACTGGGTCGGCGCGCCGTTCGCCCGCAAGGGCTACATGACCGCGGCCGTGCGCGCGTTGATCCCGTTCTGTTTCCGCACGCTGCGGCTGCACCGGCTGGAAGCGGCCTGCATTCCCAACAATGCCGCCTCGATCGGTTTGTTGGAGAAGACTGGCTTCACGCGCGAGGGCTATGCCCGCAGCTATCTCTGCATTAATGGAATCTGGCAGGATCATTTGCTGTATGCGCGGTTGACCGATGATACCGATTGAGTCGGCCTATGCTGTGCCTTGGGGCTGCCATGCTTGGGTTGCTATAACGCCCGCCGACATCAGCGCATGATCAGGTATGTTGGGGCCGGACGACGATCATGCGGCAGCCAAAACGCGAGTCAGAATATGCGTAGGGAGCGACGAGGTGAGATGATGCGAATGGGCACCATGGGCGCTGCCCTCCTAGTGTTGACGCTGGCGCTGTCTGGATGCGGCGGCAGTATGTTAAGCTCATCTCCCTTAGATTTATTTAGCTCGTCGTCCAAGGCGACCACCGGCAACGTCACCGGCGATGCCAATGCCGCGACCACCGATATCGAGTGCCCGAGCCTCGAGGTGCGTACTGGTGCGGCGACGCTGCAGATCGGCAGCAAGCCGGGCGAGGGTGAACCGGCGGCGTTCGACGTGCGTTATCAGGGCAGCTTCATCCGCACCGCGCGCGAATGCCACGTCAATGCCGGCATGATGACTATGAAGGTTGGTGTAGAGGGTCGCGTTATCACTGGCCCGGCCGGCGCGCCCGGCACCGTCGACGTGCCGCTGCGCCTTGCGGTCGTGAAGGAAGGCATAAACCCGAAGCCGATCCTGTCGAAGTTCGTGAAGATTCCGGTCACGATCGCCGGCGCGGTCGACCGCGCCACCTTTACGCATATCAACAGCGATATCTCCTTCCCACTGCCACAGCCATTGGCCGATATCGATTCCTACGTGGTCTATGTTGGCTTTGATCCGAGTGCCCTGCAGCCGGAGAAGCCGAAGGTGCCGGCGAAGAAGGCGAAGCCAAAACGCGTGACCACCCAAAAGCAAAGCTGAGCTGGTTTACCGACCTGCGAGATCAAGCCGGTGAGCTAGCTAAGCCTTTTGCGAACGTCCTCGATCCCTCTGGAGATCAGCTCATTTGCGAGCGCGCCCTTGGTCTGCTCGGTGAGGATCTTTTCCGCGGCGGCGACGGCGGCGTCGGCGGCAGCGCTGCGAACATCAGCGGCGGCCTGCGCCTCGGCCTGGGCAATCTTAATCTCGGCCATCTTGGTGCGGCGGGCGACAAATTCCTCAATCTTGGCTTTGGCTTCAACGGCGAGGCGCTCGGCCTCTCCCTTGGCACCGGAGATGATCTCCTGCGCCTCGCTCTCGGCTTCCTGACGCTTGCGCTTAAAGTCGGCGAGTAGTTTCGCGGCTTCGTCCTTGAGCTTTTTGGCCTCATCGAGTTCCGCCCTGATGCGGCTGGCGCGCTCGTCGAGGGACTTGGCGATCATACGGTGTACGCCGATATAGCCGAGCCCGGCCACGAACAAGATGAAGGCCAACGCCACCCAGGTTTCGGTTTCGTGCAGCAGTTCCATCGCGCTCACCGTTTCAAGGCGTTGGCGACCGCATCGACGACCGCCTTGTCGTTGGGCACGGCGCCCGACAGCCGCTCGATGATGGCGCGTGCGGTGTCCTCTGCGATGCTGCGCACGTTGGCCATGGCAGTCTGCTTGGTGGCGGCGATGGAATTCTCCGCGTCGGCCAGCTTGGCGTTGAGCTGATCTTCCAGCTGCTTGCGCGTAGCATCGGCCGCCGCCTGCTGGCGTTCGCGCGTCTCATTGACGATCACGAGCGCGCGGGCATGGGCATCGGCCAGCGCCTTTTCGTACGCCGCCACTGCCTCGTCCGACTGCCGCTTGAGCGAGCCGGCTTCGGCGATATCGTCGTCGATGCGCTTCTGCCGACTTTCGATGATCGAGGTGACACGCGGCAGCGCCAATTTGACCATCAGAGCGTAAAGCAGGACGAAAGCGATCACCAGCCACACCAGCTGCGACGCAAAGGTCTCGGTCTGGAACGGCGGAAAGCCGCCGCCATGCTCGCTCTTCGGCGACTGCTCCGTAATCGCCTTATGTGCCGGCTCTGCCATCGTCAGCCCGCGCGCGTCTTAGAGAGCAAACAGCAGCAACAGGGCGATCAGCAGCGAGAAGATGCCAAGCGCTTCGGTAATGGCGAAACCGAAGATCAGGTTGCCGAACTGACCCTGTGCGGCGGATGGATTGCGCAGCGCGGCGGCAAGGTAGTTGCCGAAGATGATGCCGACGCCGACGCCGGCGCCGCCCATGCCGATGCAGGCGATGCCCGCACCGATGTATTTCGCGGCGGCCATGGTAGCTGCGGGATCCATTTGATGTGCTCCTTTTCGAGGGTTGCCGGGTGTCGGTCGTCAGTGGCCCGGATGAATCGCATCGTTGAGATAGATGCAGGCAAGGACGGCGAAGACGTAGGCTTGCAGAAAAGCGACCAGCGTCTCCAGCGCAAACAGAATGACGATCATGCCGAACGGCAGCACTCCGCCGGCCCAACCGACGGCGCCAAGTCCGGTGCCCATCAGGATGATGAAGCTAGCGAAAACCTGCAGCGTGATGTGTCCAGCCAGCATGTTGGCAAACAGACGTACGCTGTGCGAGATTGGCCGCGAGATGAACGACAGGATTTCGATGAACACGATGAGCGGTAGGATGTAGATGGGCACGCCTTTCGGCACGAATAAATTGAAGAAGTGGAAGCCGTGGCGGATGAGGCCATAGATCAACACCGTCAGGAACACGGTAATCGCTAGCGCCGCGGTGACGATAATGTGGCTAGTAACGGAGAAGGTGTATGGGATCAGCCCGATCATGTTCACGGTCAAAATGAACATGAACAGCGTGAACACAAAGGGGAAGAACTTCATGCCTTCGGAGCCAGCAGTGCTGTGCACTGTGGTGGCCACGAATTCATAGGCGATTTCGGCGGCTGATTGCAGCCGGGTGGGAACCAGGCTGCGCTTGGCGGTGCCGATCAGCAAGAATGCGGTGATGCCGACGACCGCGGCTAGCATGAAGGCGGCGGAGTTGGTGAAGGCGATCTCGGTGTGTCCGACCGTGACGACCGGAAACAAATTGTGGATCTGAAATTGCTCGATTGGATCGACGGCCATGAGTCTAGTCAGTTACAGTTGCCTGTCGCGAACGATCCCTGCCGCTCGCATCACATTAAGTACACCGGCCGTGAAGCCGAACAGAAGAAACACGATCAGCCCCCACGGCGATATGCCTAGCCAGCGATCGAGTAGCCAGCCGATCAGTGCGCCAACCACTACGCCCGCCACCAGCTCGGTTGAAAGCCGGAAACCGCGGGCGAACGCCGACATATCAGCGGTCCGACGAGGACCGGTTACGTTTTCGGATGTTCGGCTCGCACTGTCGAGCCGTTCGCCGAGACGCTGGAGCCTCGCGGAGAGAGCAGCCTCGTCGTCCGGTGGGTTCTTGCGATCGTTTGATCCGCGCGCGCCGTCAGCCATACTTTCGACTCGCTCGGATTTAAACGCCTCGCATTTTCCCGCCGCCCTAAAAGCCGCGCGGACCATACTTATCGAGTTTCGCCGAGTCAAGAAACCACGTCTACGATCTAAGCATTTGATATAAATCAACAAACATGGAATTTTCCATACCGTAATGCAGCGCTGCTTGCACCACGGAAGGCGCATCAACAGCCACCCTACGCGGGCCGTTCAGGCACGGCGGCCGCGATGATAGGCTGGTGAGCCGGCGATCTTCAGCGGCGGAGCGGGAGAGGCCTTCACCATGCCGACCACGAAACTTGTCATTGCCGCGCTCCTCGCCTGCACGACATCATGCGCTTTGGCCGAGGACAACCAGCTGGGAAATCAGCAGTCGCGTTACAGTTTCGAGCGCATCAATGACGGATTTCTGCGCCTCGATAATGCTTCCGGCCGCGTCTCATTTTGCAGCGCGCACGTGGCCGGCTGGGCATGCGAGGCGGTACCCGAGGATCGCGCTGCGCTGGAGAAGGAGATCGCGCAGCTGAACGATGAGGTCGCCAGCCTGAAGTCGCAGCTCGCGGCCTTGCGCCAATCGCTGTCGCCGCGCTCCCCGGCCGATCTGTCACCCGCCCCGAAGAACAGCGAGGCCCAGCCGTTGAGTGAAGACCTCGAGCGCGCCCGCACCGCAATCGAGAACGCCTGGCGACGGCTCGTCGAAATGCTGGTGAATTTTCAGAAGGACATAATGCGCAAGAGCTGATTGCCCTCGGAGTGGTCATTTATGGTTGGTCGTATCTCAGCTATCACGGAAGCCAAGCCACAATTGATCGCGACGGCAACGCTGCGTGTCGACACGCCGGCCGTCGGGCTCACCGAGATCACCCACAACGCTGTAAGCTTCGTCGCGCAGATCGACGCAGGCGAGGGCACTCTGCTGATCTATCTGCGCCACACCTCGGCGTCACTTATCATCCAAGAAAATGCCGATCCGGACGTGCAGCACGATCTGATCGGCGCGCTCGACCGGCTAGCGCCGGAAGATGCACCCTGGATTCACGATGTCGAAGGGCCCGATGACATGCCGGCGCATGTCAAGGCAATGCTCAACGGGGTATCGCTGCATGTGCCGGTGACGCAAGGCAAGCTCGCGCTTGGCACCTGGCAAGGAATCTATCTGGTCGAGCACCGGCGCAAGCCGCACAGCCGTGAGGTGATCCTGCAATTCGTCGGCAGCCGGCACGCATGATACCGAAAAGTTTACACGCGGGCTCCACCCGGGGTGGGATTTGGTTTTCGGATAAGATCATGCGCAAAGGAAAAAGTAGAAACGCCCCGCGTTGCGGGGCGTTTCGTCTTGTGGAGCGAACCGGCCGCGATGAGGGCGCCGCCGGCTTTTCGCGTTGCACTACTTTTGGATCGAGACGCTTATCCGGTGGTAAATCGAGGCCCTTGGTATCACGCGGGACGATCCGCCCGATGGCCATCGTCATCACCGAGACATTTCGAAGTGTTTCCTTGTCCGGCCCGGGATGAGACGAGCGCCTGCCAGCAACTTTTCTGGCCGACGCGCGACTCGTAGCCGTACATAATCTAGTGCTTTGAATCATATAACTTATTTCCCTCTGTAACGAAGGGTGGGCCGGCGGCGATTTATGACGGACGGCGAAAGACTTGCACAGGAAACGGGCGGGGAGGAACATTGACCGGCACGCGCATTTGACACAGAGGTTTCGCAGCAGTTGTTAGACCCCAACGAAAGTACGATTAAGTGGAAAGCCAAGATCATTACCGCCTGGTGATTGCCGACGACCACCCGCTGTTCCGCGGGGCGATGCGCGAAGCGATTTCCGGCCTGCTGAAAAAAGCCGACATTGCGGAAGCCGGCACCTTCGAGGAAACCGTCGAGCTGCTTAGCGGCGATGTGGATTTAGTGTTGCTTGATCTTGCAATGCCAGGCGTACGCGGCTTTTCCGGCCTCATGTATATGCGCGCGCAATATCCGAGCGTACCCGTGGTTGTGGTGTCGGCCAATGATGATCCTGCTGCCATCCGCCGCTGCATGGAGTTCGGCGCTTCCGGCTTCATCCCAAAGACGCTCGGTATCGACACCATGCGGGCAGCAATATCACGCGTGCTTGCCGGCGGCGTGTGGACGCCGCCCGACGTGAATCTCTCCACTGGCGCAGACGCTGAGGCGGCCGAGCTGATGGCGCGCATGGCGACGCTGACCCCCCAGCAGGTGCGCGTGCTGATGATGCTGTCGGAGGGCCTGCTCAACAAGCAGATCGCGTACCAGCTCGGCGTATCGGAGGCGACCGTAAAGGCGCATGTGTCAGCGATCCTGCAGAAGCTCGGCGTCGAGAGCCGCACGCAGGCCGTCATCGCTGCCGCCAAGATAGAGGCCGGCCAGTGGCCGCAAGGCGCAGGCGCGCAAGAATAAAGCGTCTCATACTGAGGAGAGTGCGAAGCGCCCGTCTCGGAGGATGGGGCAGCGCTGCAGTTCGAGACGCATCGCTTTGCGATACTCCTCACTATGAGAGCCGAGAAACACGGTCCGTGAACTACTCCGCCGCCGCCATGCGCAGCGTGCGCCATTGCGCGAGCAGAGCGCGTAGCGCGGCCGGCTTGATCGGCTTGTGCAGCACCTGGATGCTTTCGGCGCGAGCCTGTTCGCGCACTGCCGGCGTGCGGTCGGCGGTGAGCAGGATAGCGGGAAGGTCGCCGCAGCGCTTGCGCAATTCGAGTATCGCCTCGATGCCGTTACCGTGGTCGAGGTGATAGTCGACCAGGAGACCGTTCGGCGTCGTGACGCCTTCGGCGATAGCCGCGAGAGCGACATCGAGATCAGGCGCCTTGATCACGTCGCAGCCCCAGCCGCGCAGCAGTGTTTCCATGCCGTCGAGCACCGAGGGCTCGTTGTCGATGCAAAGCGCGGTAATGCCGGCGAGCTGGCTGGGATCGACGCGCGGTTCGTCACGCGCCGGTAGCACGACTGGCGCAGCGCTCGACAATGGCACGGCGACCGCGAAATGCGAGCCGCCGCCGGCGGTCGAGTGCAGCTCAATGGCGCAACCGAGCACACGCGCGATGCGTTCGACGATCGACAGCCCCAAGCCCAGGCCACGCGCGATGCGGGCACCTTGCTCGAGCCGGTGGAACTCCACGAAAATGTCGCGCCGCTTTGATACCGGGATGCCGACGCCGGTGTCGTAAACATCGATGCGCAGTTGCTCGCCGCGCCGCCGGCAACCGATCAGCACGCGGCCGGAGGGCGTGTATTTGATGGCGTTCGACACCAGGTTCTGTACCAGCCGACGCAGCAGCCGCCGATCGGAGCGCACCACCTGCGAGCACGGCACGTATTTGAGCTCGATTCCTTTGTCGGCGGCTAGCGGAGAGGATTCCAGCTCGATCTGCCGCATCAAATCGCCGATGCGGAAGCTCGTGAATTCCGGGCGCATGGCGCCGGTGTCGAGCCGCGACATGTCGAGCAGTGCGCCGAAGATCTCCTCTACGGCCTCAAGGGACGCATCGATATTGTTGACCAACTGGTGGTCGTTGCGACCGCTCTGCCGCTCGATCAGGCTAGTAACGTAAAGCCGTGCGGCGTTGAGCGGCTGCAATATGTCGTGGCTCGCCGCTGCCAGGAACTTGGTCTTGGAAATATTGGCGGCGTCGGCCTCGCCCTTGGCGCGGGCTAGCGCGGCGTTGAGCAGCGTGAGTTCCTCGGTGCGCTCATGTACGCGCCGCTCCAGTGTCTCGTTCGATCGTTCGAGCGCTTCCGCCGCCTCGACGCTGGCGGTGATATCAGTGAAAGTGGTGACGATGCCGCCATCCGGCATACGATTGGCGCGCACCTCGATCACGATGCCCTCGGCGAATCGTTCAAGGAATGGCTCGTTGCCCGACACGTAGCGTTCGACCTGCGCCTGCACGAAGTCCTCGATGCTCTCCGGAGTTTCGTGACGGCGCCGGCTGTTGAAGCGCAGAATGTCGGCCAGTCTAACGCCGGAACGGATCAGGCTCGGTGGCAGGTCGAGAATTTCGCCGAACTGGCGATTCCAGCAGATCAGCTGCAGGTCTCTGTCGAACACCGCGATACCCTGACGCACGTGATCAAGGGCGGTCTGCAGGATTTCACGGTTGTACTGGATGGCGGCATTAGCGTCGTCGAGCAGCTTGAGCGCCGCCTTGGTCGAGACGGTACGCTTGCGCAACAGCAGCGAGAGCACCAGCCGCGAGGAGGCCGCGCCAATCGCCGAGGCCAGAATATGCTCGGCATGGCGCACCAGCCGGAAATCAGCCTCGTTTTTCGGTTCCAGGCTGATGCTGTGTGTGGCGGCGAAGGTCTCGAAGGCGGCGCAGGTGCGCTCCTCACCGAGATAACGAGCAATCGTGGTGGTGAGTTCCTCCACCGTTACCGACGAGCGCCAGAGTCGGAAGCTTGGCGCCATTGGCGTCAAATCCGACGGCACGAAGGTGTTTGCCTGCAGCCGCTCGATCGGCGAGGGATCACGCCGCAGCGAGAAGCCGATGTAGCACAGCAGATTGAGCGCCAAGCTCCAGAAAACGCCATGCACCAAGGGCGACAACTCCAAGCCGAACAGATGTTGCGGCCGCAGCATGGTCAAACCCCAGGGGCCCTCGATGAGCACGCGTTGGCCGATGAAGCCGATGTCGGCGAAGGTCGGCAGCAGCAGCGTATAGGCCCACATCAGAGTGCCGGCACTCATGCCGGCGATGGCGCCGCCGGACGTGGCGCGCCGCCAGAACAGGCCGCCGAAAAACGCCGGCGTCAGCTGCGCAATGGCGGCAAAAGCTAGGATGCCAATGGAGAAAAGCTGTGCCTCGCCGGCCGAGCGGTAATACATATAGGCGAGCAGTAGGATCGCGAAAATCGACAGCCGCCGCACCTTGAGTAGCAGCGATCCGACATTCTCGCGCCCGCTAATCAAACCGGCGCGCCGCTGCAGCACCAGCGGCATGACTAGGTCGTTCGACACCATGATCGAGAGCGCGACCGATTCCACGATCACCATGGCGGTGGCGGCCGACAGTCCACCAACAAAGGCGGCTATGGTGAGAATGTTGGAGCCGGCATGCAGCGGCAGCGCCAGCACGAACATGTCGCTGTCGATTGTGCCGGGCTTGAAGGTGAGCAGGCCGGCGAATGCTATCGGCACCACGAACAGGTTGATCAGCACCAGATAGAGCGGGAACAGCCAAGCGGCGCGCTTTATTTCGCCTTCGTTGTTGTTCTCAACCACGGCCACATGGAATTGCCGCGGCAGTAGTATGATCGCCACAAACGACAAGAGCGTGGTGGCAACAAGCGTATCGAACGGCGGTTCGTACATAAAGAGCGCAGCTGTCTGCGGACTTTGTCGTGCCGTCTCCAACAGTGCGCTTGGGCCCCCAAACATCCAGAACGTCACGAAGATGCCCACCGCTAGGAATGCGAATAGTTTGACGATCGACTCGGTCGCGATCGCCAGCATCAATCCGTCCTGGTGCTCGGTGGCGTCGATATGGCGGGTGCCGAACAGCACCGCGAATGTGGCCATCAATAGCGCCACGAATAATGCGATGTCGCCAAAGAGCGGCTGGCCTCTGTGGCTCTCAAGGGTGATATGCGCAAGGATAGTTTCGAGTGAGGACGACACTGCTTTGAGCTGCAGCGCGATATAGGGGACGGTGCCGATGATGGCGATCAGCGCGACCGTAGCGGCCACCGCTTGGCCTTTGCCGTAGCGCGCGGCGATGAAGTCCGCAATCGAAGTGATGTTCTGGGTCTTGGCCAGCCGCACGATGCGGACCAGGAGCGGCGAGAACAGTCCGATCATCAGCACCGGGCCGATATAGATCGTAAGGAATTCGTATCCGGTGCGTGAGGCCGAGCCGACCGAGCCGAAGAATGTCCAGGACGTGCAGTAGATCGCCAGCGACAGCGGGTAGATCAACAGCCGGGTGCGACCTGCGCGGCCGAGCCCGCGGGTTTGATCGCCATAGCTCGCCACCAAGAACAAGAGGCCGATGTAGGCAAGCGCCACCGCGATGACGACCCAACCTTCGAGCATGTGCGCTCCGGGTTCGGGGCTAAGCCCCCGATCGGCCACAAGTTTATCCTGTGTAACCAGGGTAGAACAGGCACCTGGGCGAAGGTTAGGGCCCGCTCGCGTGAGGCTGGGGGAGCTTGCCTGTCACGATTTGACGCAAATCGGCGTGCGCGGCATTGATCGGCTGGGGCCGCGGCGCAGCCGCATCGCGGCCTTCGCGAAAGCCGCTAGCCTTGTCCGAGCCCAACTCCGATAGCCGCATCGTCACGCTCGGCCGCCTGGCGGAAACGCTCACGTTTGCTATGGCGGGCGGGATGACCTTGGGGTTCATCGGGGTTCCCGCGGGCTGGCTGTCCGGCTCGATTCTGGCGGTCGCGGGCGCCTCGCTCGCCGGACGGCCGATGCAGATGCCGGTCCTGCTGATGCGCACCATCTT
>Ga0207761_1000204_pt1 | contig 19950 bp, 22 predicted proteins | sample LuqExpMetageno34_FD_187792 | JGI IMG/M metagenome (GOLD analysis project Ga0207761, IMG submission 187792) | Tropical forest soil microbial communities from Luquillo Experimental Forest, Puerto Rico - Sample 34 (SPAdes) | ecosystem: Environmental > Terrestrial > Soil > Tropical forest ... | reverse complement strand
TACGCCGGCGTTCAATATGGCCAGACCTCCAGCACCAGAACGGGTTGGACGGTTGGAGGTGGCGTTGAATGGATGTTCGCGCCGCATTGGTCGGCGTTTCTGGAAGGCAATTACATGGACTTCGGCTCGACCTCTGGCAGCGTGACCGGCGCCGGTGGCGTTGTCTACCCGGTCAGCGCCAAAGCGACCGAGACAACTGTCCTGCTTGGTGTCAACTACCGATTCTGAAATGAGGCGGGAGCGAGAACTGTAACCAGTCGGGGGTGTAAGAATGCATTGGGGGCTAGATCGGAGGCTTTGACATGAATGCCTTAATCGATCACGCCAACATCAACACCCACGTGAAAATTGTGGCCGTAGCATTGTTAGCCGCAATTCTCATTGTCGTAATGGGTATCCGGGCGCATGTCGGCGCTTAAGCAGTTTTGAAGACGCTGGACAGCCCCGTCCCCCAACGTCCAGCGGAAAAGTGACCCCGACGTCCCCCCCGTCGGGGTCATTTATTGTGTGCCAAACTCGACGATACAGACCACAGGTGATGCTCAGTGAAATGAGCACAATTCGGTCACATCGCAATACGTGGGATGGAAACCGTGCTATCCGGAAGCAGCGGCTTCATCAACCTCACAACGGTGACGCGGCCGCACCTACGGCAGCACATAAATGGTGGCGTATCAGGCCCTACAAAATAATTTTAAATGCGGTCAGTAGCACGCCGCCCAGCATATTCCGAGCGCGTCACATACGGGGTACATTCTGCCGTCGTTGCACGGTCCGTGATCGACCAGCCGCGAGCTTTGGTAGCGTCCAACATAGTAGCCGTGCCGGTACCCGTGGCGGTAATAGTCGCCGTAGTAGCTTCCGTAGAATGGGTTGCAACCGTTGTAGGGCCAACGATGGACACCGATCCCGCAACCACCTGCCAGCGAGATAGCAGATCCGGCGGGGATCTGGTGGAATGGCATCGATTGGGCACCTACAATACCGACAATACTGATGCCGATGACGAGGAAAAGACGCTTATACATTTGCTAATCCTCAGCTCTTTATAGGGTTTGCCTTTATTCCAAGGTGGTTATTTAGGTAGCCAAGTACATATGTCGCATTGATGCGGGTCAAAACATCGGTCTGACGCACCGGCCTTAAATAACTATCATTTTGGACCTTCTGCTACGACAAATTGCAAATATGCTGAACAGCCGGTCCGGGAGCTGTCGGGCGACGCGAATCCTTGTGGAATTGCCCGCTCAAGCGCCGATGGCGTCGGACCCTGCAATTGGTATTTGGACCCTAGTCGGCACCGTTTGCCGCGGCGCAATAATAAATAGACCTTTCAGGTCAAATAATGTAAACAGATATTGTTGAAACTGGTTTTTTCGGATTTGCCTTGCTGCGCGGCCGCAAGTTGGGCGCTTATCAAGTCACCCAAAAACTCGAATGTTTCGCTCGCATGACGCAATGAGCGCTCGTGCGCATCCCGACTTGAAGCTGCTTCAAACACTAGGAAAGCCATCATGGCCACAGGTACTGTCAAGTTCTTCAATACGCAAAAGGGTTTTGGGTTCATCACCCCGAGCGACGGCTCGCGCGACGTGTTCGTGCATATCAGCGCGGTTGAACGTGCAGGCATGAGCACTCTCAATGAAGGGCAGCGCCTCACTTACGAAGTCGTGACGGAGCGCGGCAAACAGGCGGCTGCCAATCTGCAGAATGCCTGAGATGTCACTTCGGATCCGATAAAATGAACGCCCGGCCACCGTGCCGGGCGTCTGCTTGCCAGTAGGGAATCCGGTTCGGTCGCGCAAACCGATGCCAGCCCACCAGGATGGATATGAGCCATAAATATTCCGCGGGCCAGAACGTCTATTACGAAGCACGATTCGGAAACAATGCTGCGCGCGGCAAATACAAGATTATCCGCCAGCTACCAATCGAACGCGACAAACGCCTGTCCTACCGGATCAAGAGTGCTGCCGAGTCGTTCGAGCGAATTGCTGAGGAACACCAGCTTACCCGGACGGACTAATCCTTGCGCGCGTCATTACCTGGCGTAGGCGTCGCACGTCACCCGCGCCTCAGACTAAGGCTCCGGCTTCGCGAAACGATACCAGGCGGCGCTGGCTTTCGTCCCACAGCACAAGCCGCACGCAGCGAAAGCTGTCGAGTAGCGTTATCCGGCCGACGCTGCGTAGCTCCGGATAGTCCCGCAGAACGCGGGGCAGCCGGTAATATGGGATACGACTGCAAAGGTGATGCACGTGGTGGATGCCGATGTTGGCTGTGAACCAACGCAGCAACACGGGTAGATCATAATGTGAGCTGCCGTGCAAAGCGGCTTTATGCAGATTCCAGTGGCCGTTGTGTTCCCACACCGTCTCCTCGAATTGGTGTTGCACATAGAACAGCCACACACCGGCCGTGGCTGCAAGCAACATGATCGGGAGATGAACGAGCAGGAACGCCTTAATGCCGATGCACCACGCGATTACGGCGACGATCAGTGCTATCATTAAATTGGTGGCCATGGTGCTGGCCCAGGGTTGCCAGCCTTTGCGCATCAACCCGACCGGGAGGCGGTGTTGCAGGAGAAACAGATAGGCCGGTCCGAGCCCGAACATGACCAGTGGGTGGCGGTAAAGGCGGTATTTCAGACGGCCCCACCGTGAACGCGCCTGATATTCGCGCACGGTCAGCGTATCGACATCCCCGATACCGCGGCGGTCAAGGTTGCCAGCGGTGGCATGGTGAATAGCATGGGCACGGCGCCAGAAGTCGTAAGGCGTGAACGTGAGAATGCCAATGATGCGACCGACCCAATCATTCGCCTGGCGATGAGCGAACAAGGTGCCATGCCCGCAGTCGTGCTGGATCATAAACAGGCGCACGAGAAAGCCGGCGGCCGGAATTGCGATCAGTAGCGAAGCCCAGGCATAGCCGAGCGAGAAAGTAAACCAGGCTGCAATCCACAGAACCACCAGCGGCAAAGCCGTGATCGCCAACTCGGTAATGCTGCGCGCGTGATTGGGGCGGCGATAATTGCCGAGAATCTGTGTCCAGCGGCGAGCGTCAAACTCCGCCGGAATTGAGTTATGTCCGATGCTCACGATGATGTCCGTGACCGGTCGATCGCCCGCTTCGCGACTGAGGTGCGAATCGCGACACTGGTCTTTTTAGCAGGCCGCTGTGCGATTGTCGCTTGCGCTTCTGCGTCTTCTCTCGCCAGACGCAATGCGCGAAGCCGAATCATATTGGCCTGACGAGCGACTTTCTCAGCCTCGTAGTCCCGCAGGGCCTGCGCCTCGTCGCGCTTGCGTTCCGCTTTCAGCGCAGCCGCCGTCGGTAGTTGCTTGTTGACTTGCAACGTCTTCGTCATCGGACCCTCCCTTTGACGCGGTTAAAAAGAAAATCCCGCGCGCCGACGAATCGGCCGCGGGACTTCGAAACCACAAGTTCTGCCAGTACATCCGTGGTCAGAGCAGTATGGCCCTTCGCGCGGCCGATCAGGCGGCGCGCAGATTTTCGGCGGCAGACTTGCCGGTGCGGCGATCTGCCACGATGTCGAAGCTGACATTCTGTCCCTCGTTGAGGGTGCTCATGCCGGCACGTTCAACCGCGCTGATATGAACAAAAACGTCATTGCCGCCATTGGCGGGTTGAATGAAGCCAAAGCCTTTTTGGCTGTTAAACCACTTCACAATTCCCTTATTCATAGAAGATGTCCTTTCACTGACAGCGTACACGCAAGACTCAAGCACCGAGGGATCGGTGTCTTCGTCGATTAGTCGATTTTGGAGAAGGGGTCTGAAACGTGCGCGCCCGTCAGTAACGAGGCGAAGCGGCCCAGGTCGTTCGGCCAAGTATCGATTAGCGCTATGTGGGCACGAATTGGGGCGATGTCAAGGCCGGCAGCATCATGCATCTAAACGCCACCCTCCGTATCTAAATGTGCCCTTTTCACCCAGTATCGCTGCTGTTCGCGCGAAAGGGATTTATATCGGATCATCTTTTCTGCTACCCACCACTGGTTATTTTCGGTTCCAAGACGTAAGTTGAATATATCGTCGGCATTTACCAGGCGCCGGTGACTGAGAGACACGCCAGTGCTCCCGCCATGAAGGGAGCGGCCATGACTCGGTTCGAAGAACCATTAATCGACGACTATCTTATTCAGAAGCAATTTGAACCTCCTCGCCACGCCCCGGCGGCTTGCAACGATAATTTCGAACGCGGCAATTATTGCCCGCGATGTGATAAGGCAACCATTGCGCCAACGGCTTCCGAATATCACGGCGATGGCTTGATCCATCACCGTTGGCTTTGTGCGGCATGCGGCCGCGATTGGATGACGGCAACACGGCTACCGTCTTCTCGGTAATCTTGTCGCGCAATTCCGCTCGCGTCTCTAACCAAAGGAGTATCATGCGGGTTTTTGTCAGCGCTAATAATGTCGATCAGGCTCTTCGCGTCTTGAAAAAGAAGATGCAGCGTGAGGGTCTTTTCCGTGAAATGAAACGACGACGTTTTTACGAAAAACCCTCTGAGCAAACAACGCGAGAGAAAGGCGAGGCCTTGCGCCGATCCCGCAAGCTCGCTCGCAAGAAGGCTATCTTCGATGGCGCGATCGCGGCCCCCCGGAAGAATCAGGACGCTCGCGGCAAGCCCGCACCGGGCCGGCGCGGCCGCCCACCCACCAGAACGTGAGTTCCCAGCGATGCGGATTTATATTTTCAAGTCTGAAATGAGTGAATTCTGTGCATTCGCCGGTGACGCGAAGGGCAGCAAATTGCCCTCCCGTTTTGAGCCGTGGCATTCCGAAGGCATCATCGAATCCGACGAAGCGCCGCCCCACAATTTTTCTAGGTTTAGAATCGAAAGTGCGATCAAAATACACGGTTTTCAGCTTTGGCGCATCAAATCCGGTCTCGGCTAAAGCACAATCACCGCCGCGCGATGTTTTGTTGGCGGCAGCAGAATAGTTAGCGCCGTGGCGGATATTCGTTGTGGCCAGCGATGGGGAGCGTGAAGAAGAGTGCGCGCCGGCTGCGAGCATAGTTGAATATTCAGCGGAACTGCCGCTGGGTGAAAGAGAGTGGACTTGATGAGCCGCGATCAGTGTGCCTGAAGGTACTCGAACGCGGCCGCGTAGTGGCAGGCAGCTGCCGCGAGAACGAAGCCGTGCCAGATAGCGCTGTGAAAGCGCAAGCTATTCCAGACATGAAAAACAACGCCAAGTGAATAGAATGCGCCGCCAGCGCCGATCAGCAAGAGCGTAGTCGGACTGAACGATCCCACAATCGGCCACAGCACCAGCACCCCGCTCCAGCCCATAACGAGATATAGTGCGATTGAAGTGCGGTCGAAGCGGCGCGGCCAGGCTATTTTTATCGTCATGCCCGCGGCCGCGATCAGCCAGATCACAGCGAGCAGGGTAGCGGGTTCGGTACCTTTCATCGGCAACACAAAGGCCGTGTAGCTCGCGGCGATGAGCAGATAGATCGCTGAATGGTCAAACTGACGAAGCCGCCATTTGATCGGGCTGACCGGCCATAGGTTGTATGCTGCCGAAGTACCAAGCGTGGCCAGAAGGCCTGCGAGATAAACTCCAGCCGCTGTGATCCGTATTGCGCTGCCAGTAGGCACAACGATGACGGAAAGCACAGCAGCACCGGCGACCGCGAACGCAAGGCCGACGACGTGCACAGCGCCATCGACAACCGCCTCGCTTCGATCATAATAGTCCCACGTCAGGGGAGATGGCCTTCGCGCTGCAGGGACTCTCATCATGCATCTCGCACGGTAGACTTGCCGCATTTGTATTAATCGCAAGCAGGTAAAGGAAAAACCAAGGAACATCCGCACCTTTAGTAAGGCATTGCGGCGACGCGAAGGCAGTACGAACGGATCAGTTCCGATTACGCCATCCGGTGGTCAACCTTTCCATGTCACGGATCGCATGATCCGCGAGTTCCCTGACGCAGCGTAAACGTCAGCCGGTCCGCGTCATATGAATGGAGACCTGATCGCACTTGAGTTTTGTTTGGCCGTTGCAGGCCAAAGGATTTTGCGTCTAATCAATTAAACAAATAAAACTTTAATTAATTGGATAATCAATAAGAAACATCTCATCGGTTAGATTGTCTGACCATAGCTCAATCTCAAACGAGATAAACCGATCATGAGCACACTTCTCTTGCGCTTCTTGAAGGACGACTCTGCCACAACCGCAATTGAATACGCTCTAATTGCGAGCGGCGTTTCCATCGTTATCATTGGAGTCGTGACTCAGGTTGGAACGACATTGAACACACTTTTCTTTGGAAAGATCTCTGTCGGACTTCAGTAGTTACAACAGCGCGACTCTAAGCAAAAAAGATGATTTAGATTGCATATTCGCTGATGTATTCGTGCAACGACCAGAGCTTTGCCCTAGTCGCCTAATCGATAATTCAGTTCAAAGAGAGCTTCCTGAATATTCTGTCCTACGTTATAAACAAATGGTTTAATGAGGTAAAAAAAGATTATTAGGGCGTGGACGTGCTCATAAAACACGTTAAGCGCTATGTCCGCACACCTCTCACAACCTGACATTTGTGTGGCCCGTCAGCGAAGAGCCAGAACCAACCTTAGCCATTTCATATTCGATCAACTCTTCGGCGAGGCCAAACAATGCCCGGTGGCGCGCGCAGACCAAACGCCTTCGCGGTCTTCAGATTCAGCATAAAATCGAATTTCGTTTGCGCTACGCGTGCGCCGGCCACTGCCGCTCGCGGAACCACGTACGGTACTTCGTCATCTTCGCGCGCTGCGCCGGCGGTGCATGCCGCTTACATGTCGAGGCCTCGTCACTCTTGTCCGACGCGGCCCACCGCAATTCAACGCAGTCGTTCGGATTGTACGCCATCTCGAGATCCACCGCGCGGTCGATGACGTCTTTGAGCGAAAGTGTCCACGCGGAGCCGTCGCTGCGCGTATACGAAAACTTACGCGCCGAAAGTTCCGACGCAAGCACGCTTTGCATTTCGGCCTTCACGTCCGCGACGCTCTTCCCCCTCGGCATTGCGTAGCGCTCGGGCCGCCGCGCCACACGATCCGGATATCCGCGCACCACATCAATCGCGATTAAAAGGCGAAAATCGCGTGCCGGGGTGGAAAAATCTTCCCATGGGCCGCTCGTTGCGAAGATCGCCGAGCCGTCCGGCATGCCCGCTTCGCCGCGCCCGCTATTCTGGAATTTGCGTCCGTTTTCGACCGCCGTGACGCGCGTCTTCACTTGCTCTTCGAGCGACGTGATCGCCTCCTTCATTGCCCGCAACGGGTCGAGCGGTGCCGGCGACATCACGTCATCCATTCGATCGTAAAAGGCTTCGACCCCGAGCTTCGACTGTTCGAGCGAATAATCGCCGTACTGTGGATCTTTGGCGATTTCTCCATTGGTTAGTCGTCGCAAGTCGCCATTCTCTTGGCGCATGATCGGCCGGAAGCGTTTGAAGCCGGGACTCCCGAGCGTGGGATCGTTCACGAACAAGAAATTGCCGCGCCAAAAGCGTTTGCGTGTGACTGACCCGTCAGGCTCCGCGTCAACGGCGAGGAAAACGCCCGCCGCGCCGCCAGCTTGCGATACGCGTCGCACTAGCATCAGAACGTGCCCGTATGGATCGGCGTATATGGTTCCCGGGCGCAACGTCTGCTGCGCCAGCGGTACGGTATAAAAATCAGTATTGTCGTCGTTCGCCAGCGTGCGTACGGCTCCCGACTGAACGGCGTCGCCGAGGATTGGCAAATAACGAGCAAACGTCGCCGCCAGACCCGATTGCTTCGCGGCCGCCGAATTTACAATGCTGAACCACTGGTAGCACCTCGGCGGCTTGCCACCATCGCCGCGAGAGCACTTCGAATATCCAAACGGCAGACCCAACTTGAAAGCAAAATATGCGCGCAAAAAGTAAATCATGTCGGTGCAGTCGGGTCGAAGGGCCATCGGCACTTCGTCTTCGCCGATACCCAAATAGTTGAACAGGACATTACGCGATCGGTCGCGCAGCACGTTATGCAGTGCTGGCCATGATCGCTCCACGTCGAGCGGCGCATCGAACAGCTTTTCGATCCATGCAGAATACAAATTTTCCGTCGCGCGATTCCATGAATTACGCAAAGGCCATAGACTTCCCGGTGTTGCGCTCGGTGACGGCGGCTTGACCTCGCTGACGTCGATTTCGCGCGTGATCTGTCCGCACTCGGCTGGAGCGTGTTCGCGCACGAGCGTCGCGTGCCACGTCCCCGGGGCCGGCGATGCGACCTCCGCAAACCAGAAATACGGCGGCCCGCCGTGCCGCTCGCGCGATTTGGCCACGACGCTTCCATCGGGCGCAATCAGGGAAAGCTCGCCTTCGAGCGGCTTCTCCGCGGCAAAGATGACGCGCAAAGGCGCGCCTTTCCAAGGCGCGACCGGTGAGGGCAGGACCGCGAGCCCGGCCGCATCGTCACAGGTACCGAATCGACCTTGGGCCCGTGCGTCCGCTACTGAGAAAAGGAAGGGAGCCAATGCCCCTGCGATTAGGAACAATGCTGGCACGGTAGTGGTAAACTGGCGTCCGAGAATCAATTGAGCCCCCTCATCCCTTGACTGAAATTAAACAATATTGCGAAGGCTTTGGCTGAATCATGGCAAGATTTTGCGGCAGGCCCAAATTGCAGGATACCGAATCGGCGGGTATGCGTCAGCAGGCATGAAAACAATTTTGGAAAAACAACCCGTTCGCCAAGGAAGCTAACATCCGAGATGGGCCAATCGCTACCGTATGGCGAAGTCGACGTGTAACCGCCGACACAGAATCTCAAAAAACGCCTTAGTTCCATTAGTGACACTATGCGGTCTTGCGGAACGATTGATCTGCGCCGGCGTTGGATGCGACGTCCATCGTTTGATCTTGCGACGGCGCACGCCTGGATCGTTCATGCCTGCAGGACATAAGTGCCGGGTGCCGCGCAGAATGGAGCATAGCCTGCCGCGCCCATCGCCGGCGGGCTCACTGCGGTGCCAGAATACTTTGCCAGCCAACCCGTCCACTCAGGCCACCAGGACCCGTCCTTGCGTGGAGCATCCGCCAAATAGGTCTCGGGATCGATGTAGTGATCCTCCGCCCGCTTGGTCATGACCTGATAGCTGCGATTATCATGGCCCGGTTCGGAAACAATGCCGGCGTTGTGGCCGCCCGTTGTGAGCAAATAGGTCACGTCGGTGTCGGCCAACAGAAGGATCTTGTATGTCGAATACCAGGGCGCGACATGATCGCGCGTTGTCCCGACCGCAAAGATCGGCACGCGGATATCTGTGAGAGCGACTGGGTGTCCACCGACGTTGAAGCGTCCCTCGGCAAGCTCGTTTTTAAGGAACAGATTGCGCAGATATTCACTGTGCATTCGATAGGGCATGCGTGTGGTATCGGCATTCCAAGCCATCAAATCAGTCATCGGTGTCCGCTCGCCCATCAGGTAATCGTGGACGAAGCGCGACCAAACGAGATCGTTGGAATGCAGCATCTGAAACGCGCCCGCCATCTGCGTGGTATCGAGAAAGCCCTGCTCCCACATCATGTCTTCAAGAAATGCGATCTGACTTTCGTTGATGAACAGCGTCAGTTCGCCGGCTTCGGTGAAGTCGGTCTGCGCGGCGAAAAGGGTCATGGATTTGAGACGATCGTCTTTGTCGCGCGCCATGGCAGCCGCGGCGACCGAGAGCAGCGTACCGCCAAGGCAATATCCGACTGTGTGCACTTTATGGCCAGGCGCGACCGCGCTGACGGCATCCAACGCCGCCATAACACCAAGCGCGCGATAGTCCTCCATGCCGAGGTCGCGGTCGTCAGGCCCAGGGTTCTTCCAAGAAATCATGAAAACAGTGTAGCCCTGCCGCGTGAGATAGCTAACCAGCGAGTTCTGCGGTGAGAGATCGAGGATATAGTATTTCATGATCCATGCCGGGACGATCAGCACGGGCTCGGGTTTCACTTGGTCGGTCGCGGGCGCGTACTGGATGAGCTCGATTAGGCGGTTGCGATAAATCACCTTGCCCGGCGTGACCGCAACGTCGCGCCCAACCTCGAAGCGCTCGGTTCCGACTGGCGTCTTACCACCGCTAGCACGCTCCCAGTCTTCCACCAGGTTCTGCAGTCCGCTGACAAGATTCATTCCGCCTTTATTGATTGTCTGCTGTAGGATCTGCGGATTGCTGAGAAGAAAATTTGACGGTGACCACAAGTCCAGCATCTGCCGCGCGCCGAACTCGACCATGTTCTCATGCTGCTCGGTCACCCCTCGCAAGCCGGTGGTGGCATTGTGCCACAATTGCTGATTGAGCAAGAACCCCTGATAGATAAAGTTATAGGGCCATTGTTGCCATTCCGAACCGGCGAAACGCCGATCCTGCGGCAACGGCTCGATGCATCGTTCGACACGACCTCCGCTCAGGGCACATCGCGCGCTGTAGGCGGCAAAGCGGATGCCTTTGCGTGCGGCTTTGCTCATCAGCTGGAGCTGCTTGCCGGGCGAAAACGTTAGATGAGTCGCCCAATCCAAATAGGCTTCGATAAGCGCCGCCGGAGACAGCCCGAAAGTGAAGCGCGCCGCCGCCGCGTGCAATGATCGGTCAACGATGTCAGCGAACGCCGTCACTGCATACGAATCGCGTTCGAAAGCTCCTTCCAAAGGAGGTTGTCTGAGATCGTTCGGAGAAGACGGAGTGCCTTCTCGCGCGGGCGGTGCGAATGCGGATGGATCTCCAGCTCGCAATGCAACAACTGAATTCGACACGGCAATCTCCCTGAAAATCGAACATGGAGCAGCCCCGTTTTTCTTATGACTACTAATGCGGAGAAGCCAATGATTCAGATCAACTTTGGCGATTTTGGCCAATCGATTTTGTTCCCTCAAACTGGCATGAATTTGTAGTTATCTTTTGGGAGGATTGTCCGTAGCGCGATGGCGTCATCAGCGACCGGCGCTCTGTCTGGTTAGGAATTAATGCTGCTACCTTTGGCTCAACCGCCCGCAACATGTTGTGGGGCCAACCATTACATTGCCGTGACCGCGCATGAGCTCGACCGTATTTTTTCCAGGGCCACGGCGAGCGCTTGACGAGCATGTCGCTCATGCCTGCAGCCTTCCGGATTTCAAAGACTGAAGCACCTTCTCCGAGAGAGGCCGCATTATGGAAAATTGGATGCAGCTTTGACTGGGTGACACTGAAGGGGATCACGCCGGAGTTCCCGGGCAAAGTCCCGGGGTCTTTCATTCGTAAGCGGAAAACTTTGGAACACCCGGGTATGAGCCAAAGCGAATATGCTCATTGCGCTCATGCATGCATACCCGAAACTCCAATGCGGTCGCCCATATTTCGGCGGTCGCCGATAATACGGGCGACAACTGAGCGTTCAGCCTCGCTCGTAATGAGCGGATCGATGATGTCAACCTGGTTTAAGGCGACGAGCTGAAGGACTTCTGTATGGACCTCTCCGGTCGTGCGACGCGGCAGCGCCTCAACTACTTGGAGATGCTCCGGCACAATTGTAGGTCCAAGTTTCTTGTCGATAAAATTAATCAAGACGCGTTCCGAGACCGACGGCGAAGCCTCGACAAAAGCGTAGAGCCCCGTACCTGCACGGCGGTCAGGATATGCAACTACTGCAATTTCACGTATTCCTGGGTAGGTTTTTAGGAGCTTCTCGATTGCCGGCGCATCTTGAATAAGCCGTAAGCCGCTACCCTCACGATCTACGAATCGAAATATGCCACGTGTGACCCAAATATAGATTTTCTTTCCGGTCGACATCCAAATGCGGTTTAGCCAGCTCTTGCGAGCAAGAATGCGACGTTCTGAAGCGGTGAGCGCAAACTCGGCATAACGCCGCTTGTGCTTGAGCAAATGACGTAAGTCCTCATACGCAGCAATACGAAACACGCGACTGCGGTGCGAAAAGCAAATGGCGAGTTGGAAATCGGTTAGATACGCGTGACCGTCGTGTCCTCGAAGCCAGTTTTGTTCTTTGGCGAGATCGTTATGGCAGACGCCGATCCGGTGTAGTTTTCGCAAAGCCTCTTTGGCAGACTTGAAATACGCGGAGTCGCCGTAGGGTTTTGCGATGTACAATGGTACGCCGTCAATCCAGCTGCGCACCAGCAGTGATTTATCTGAAAACAGCAGCGCCGGCGCGATACTCACTTGTCCCATTTGTCCCAAGCGTTTAAGCGCCTTCCGCTCGTTGGATAGCAAGAGTCGTGCGATGGGCCTACTCCACCACGGCACTTGAGTGAGGTGACGAAGGACGCCCTGCACCTCGCCGGCCGGCGTTATGAATCGGCCACGCTCGACAGTCGAAAAGACGTCTCGCTTAAGAACATGATGGGACTTCCAGCGATCCGCAATCACAGACAGAGCCTTCTCATGCATGCAATTACTCCGCAAGGCAATCTATCCGACATTCCCTAGGCGAACTCTGGTAGGTCGCCGCCGATAAACTACGCACAAATGCACCGCTTAGTTACTATTTTTCAGCGTGAAGACCAATTGAGACCACCGACGTAGGCTCACTGCCGTTCCTGATGCCCTCGACGGCTGGGCGGGTCACCGGAAACAGAAATCCGGGGGTTTACTCCTTTCGACGCGTGCGTCTGCCCCGGTTGACTTCGAGTATTGCCTCCCGCAAGCAGATCTAGTGGCCCTCCACAGCGTTTGCTCCTGAGTGTGCGTGGCGGACCGCCACTGCCTTGTCGCTGTGAGATTTTCTCAATGTGAACTACTCAGACTTGACCCACTCGGGGCTTTACAATGTGTTAGGTTTTGGGGCGAGCCTACGTCGCGCATTAAAAGGTTCTTCATGAACGAGCAGAGGGAGGCGGGGCGCGCACATGACCTCACGCCTTTGGACCGCGACCGAGCTGGTGCGCTCACCGGGGTCTGGTACCGATCGATCGCGTTAGGTCGTGATGGCGTCAAGGATGCCATAGCAGGCCTCGTGGCGTCGGTTGTCCTGATTGCCAACATCATCTCGTTCGGAGCACTCATGTTTCCCGGCACCCTCAGTGCCGGTATCCCGATGGCGATTTGGGCGATGCTGATCGGAAGCTGCATCGGCGGTGTGTGGATCGCACTGGCTACGTCCCTGCCTCCGCTCGCGACAGGCATCGATTCTCCGACGGGCGCCGTTCTCGTGCTGTTAAGCGCTACGACCGGGTCTGCCGTTATGGCGGCGGGTGGCAGCGCGCAAACCGCGGTTGAGACCATAATGTTAATTTTCACAGCCGCTACTTTCATGTCGGGTGCATTGCTGTATGGTCTCGGCGCCCGCCGATGGGGATCATACTTCCGCTTCGTGCCCTCTTGTGTCGTCGGCGGGTTCTTGGCCGCCACCGGCTTTTTGCTGATTGCCGGTGGCGTTCGGATGACGACCGGCCGGACACTCATCACCTTCAGCAGCCTTGCCGCAGATTGGTCGGTGGTCCAGATCGCGAAGCTTGCCAGTGCCGTTGCCGCGCTGATGGTGTTGTTAGCTCTGCGCCGCTGGGTCAAGTCGGCCTTAGCCATGCCCGCCGCGCTTCTTGTGATGTGGCTGACCGGGGTCATCGTGCTTCAAATCCTTGGACTTTCTGGTCCGGAGCACGGCTGGTATCTCCCGTCGCTTGAGACTTTGCCCAAATGGTCGCCCCTCGAAGCTGCTCGCAAATCGCACCTGACGTGGTCGATGATGCCCGGGCTCATCCCTGAGTTGCTGGCTGTGACGATCGTGGCACTCATCTCGTTGGTAACCAAGGTGTCGAGCATCGAGGTCGGACGTCAGGCGTCCGGAGATCTTGATTGCGAGTTTCGCGCCCACGGTATTGCGAGCCTGATCGCCGCGCCTTTCGGCGGCCTCACCAGCAGCTTGCAGGTCGGCACCAGCCGGCTGTTAGAGCATGCTGGTGGCGCCACACGGATGAGTGGGGTCGTATGTGCGCTGGCTCTTGGCTCAGTCGGCGTTGCAAATTTCAATCTGCAGGGACTGATCCCGATCCCCATCGTCGCCGGCCTCGTCTTCTACTTGGGTTACACCTTCATCATCGACGCCCTGTGGCGGCCATACTCTCAGCGCGCCTGGCTCGATCTGGTGCTCGCCATCGGCATCACGATTGTGTGCATCGCCCACGGCTACCTCATCGGCGTGCTGGCTGGCCTAGTGTGCGCTTGCATTCTGTTTGCCATAAGCTACGCGCGCCTCGGCGTTGTGCGCCGGCATGTTACGCGGGCTCAGTTTGCAAGCTATGTCGGGCGCTCGGCGGAGGCATCCGAGCATCTGCGCGAGAACGGCGACGCCATCCAACTCTACTGGCTCTCCGGCTACATCTTTTTTGGTTCATCCGAGGGCGTATTCGAGCGTATCCGCAGCGACATCGAGGCGTTACCGCCTCGGCGGGTGGCCTATGTGATCCTCGATTTCGGCATGGTATCCGGTGCGGACTCCTCAGCTGTCGTTAGCCTCACCAAGTTGCGCAACTTTTGTGACCAGCAGGGCACGACGCTCGTCTACTGCTCATTGTCACCGGCCGCTCGTGCGGTCCTTCAGCGCGGCGGCTTCTTCGGCGGCAAGAGCCAACACCAGGCCTTCGCCGATCTCAACCGGGCGCTGGCCTGGTGCGAGGACCAACTGCTCGCCAAGGCAAACGTCGATAAAGATACGGGCCTCGCAGGCTTCGAGCGGTGGCTTCAGCGTCAACTCGGTGCTAGCATCATGGCCACCGACCTCCTCACCTATCTCGAGCGAAAAGACACTGATGGCTCGCAAATGCTCTATTGTGAGGGCGAACCCGCCGACACCGTCGATCTCGTCGCTGCCGGAAACCTTTCGATCGACATTGCAAAGGACGATGGGGAAACCCTGCGCGTGCGGCGCATCATGACGCACACAGTTGTGGGCGAGATGGGCTTTTTCCGAAACTCGGTGCGCTCCGCCACCATATCTTCGGACGGGCCGGCCACCATCTTCACTCTAACCCGCACCAATTTCGAGCGTATGCGTCGCGAACGTCCCGATCTGGCGATCGCCTTCGACGACTTCATCATGCGTGTTCTTGCCGACCGCGTTGATTTCGCAAATCGCGCGATTATGGCCCCGAGTCCATAGTAACCTCGCCAATGAGCGCGGCGCAGTTAGTCCGTTAATGGCACTCAGCGTCATTCGCCGCGGTTCGCCAATTTGGCGCTAACAGCGCATAGAAAACATTGTGGGATTTCGGCACGAGATAGTTTGGTCTCAAATGACGCATCGGTGATATCGGCCAGACCGAACGGCCTTGCGATCGACACCGCCGGTATTAGGCCCCTATGCGGCGCCGCTGAAGGCTAGCGCGATTGCGAATGAGCTGCACCGCTTCGGTCTTGGAAGCAGCATCGAACGCCATACCATAAACACTTGTGACGAAGGCTAAAAAGCGACATCATTAGACTGACTTTCGACCATCTGAGTCAGTGCTTCCGCACGTGCAGCAATGGATCTCCTCGTATTGGCCAACTGGCGCACGCGCATTCAGGGAAATAGATCATGATGACGCCTAAGATTAACATATTAATCTTTGTATTCCTCGGGCTTATTTTCTCACCTGCACATGCACAGGTAACGATCGATGTTGCAAAGATTACCTGCCAGCAATTCAGGAGCTATGCGGTTACGGATCCGAATAATATCGCCCTTTGGCTGAGTGGCTACTATAACGGTCAGCGAAACAACACGATCATCAAAATTGAGGCCTTCAAAGAACATTTGGAAAAGGTGAAGGACTACTGCATCACTCATCCAACGTTTACGGTCATGCAGGCTATTGAAGCACTTCTCGGCAAAGGAAATTAATAGCAATCGACGAAGATACTTCGACTGTAACGACGAGTCTTTATCCCGGCTGCTGGTGTTGCTGGAGGCATAGGGGTCGTCACTCGGCACATTTGCAGCATTGATAGATCGCTATCGGCGCGAAGCGGACACGTGCAAGCGTTGGCCTTGACCAGCTAGGTCATGGATGACCCAAAGCGAACGTGATTGAACTACTAGTCGATTAGTTCGACAGCGCAATTTTTAACCTGGCGAAGATCGGTACTACCGTCGAGCCAATCGCTGTTGGGTCAAGGCTCTCATTAAGCAAGCCCACAGCCTTGTCCGCCGGGTCCTCGTTTGGAGCCTCACTGATTACACCAGGAAAACGGGCCAGCACATCGCGAACGTTGGATGCGCCAGCGCTTAGACAAATGGGTTATTTGGTTTTTAGCGTCAGAATGAAGGCAATGACGTCGGCGCGCTCTTGTGCATCGAGCACGATGTTCGGCATGGAGCGATGCGACGACAGCAGTGCCACGTTGAGCACCATAGCCGACATGCCTTTGACGTTAGCGATGGCGCTAAAGGTCGGTGCCCGGTTTCTTGATTCTCCGCTATTGCGGATGCCATGGCAGACCGCGCAGCTGCCGAACGCTAGCTTCCAGCCGCGGGTCGCATTACCGATCTCCTGTGCAAATGCCGGTGCCTTCAGGAGTGCTCCTACTGCCACCATGAGCGCGATTGAAATTAACCGCTTGTGATACATCGCTGCCTGACCAGGGCGTGGGCTCATAAACGCACAGGTAAATGCTGCCTCTCTGTCTGCCGATCGATGTCCGCCATTGGGCATAAAGCAGACATTCTTCGGCACCGGCGCCGAATGGCCCGGTCGCGAATGACCCGTTTCGGCATTGCGGGGCGGCGGCGACCGCGCCGCGCGCTAGCGGCGCTTTTTGCGTTTGGTCAATTTCTTGGCCCGCGTTTTCTTCGCTGCCGGCTTCGTGGCCAGAAGCTTTACTACTTCCTCGCCGGATACCGGATCTGTTAGTCCGAGCCCGCCACCTTGGTCTTCGAGATGCTCGCGGAACGCGTCGAGCATGCCGGTCATGAGGGGCCGCGCGTCGACGATCTTCTGGAAGCTCGTCCACTCGCCAATGAAGCAGAATGTGTTTTCGCCGGTCCTAACCAGCGACCCGCCACGAAAGCCCTTGAGGCCAGGATTCATACCGCGGTGCTTCGCAATGAATTGCTCTTGATGGCCCGGCTTTACTCGGAACCGCACAATATTGAATGCCGTCATGTCGTCCTCCCAACGGTGAAGGCATAAAAATTGCGCTGATTTTCTGTTATGCGCAAGCCGGCATTGAAAGTTCTTTGAATGGCGCCACCTTGCCCCGCTCAGGGCGGCGTGCTGATGCACGCGTACAATAGACGTGTCGATCATCTGAACGGCGGCGTCATGGACACTTGCCAGTGCATTCATGATCCGCTCCCAGACGCCTGCTCGACGTCAGCGAACGAAGCGGTTGTAGCAAGTGGTATACGGACCGAACGCCTGAGGCAGGTCGCGCCATGGGCCCCGGATCGCAAGACCCAGAAGATGGCATTGAGGACACGGCGGTCATTCACCCGTGGAACACCACGCGGCTTATTCGGCAGGAACGACTTGATGGCCGACCACTCAAAATCGGTGAGTTCGTGGCGCATGATTCGGGGCTCCAGTTTGGGAGCTTGAATCACGCGCCGGGCGCTATCATCAACCCGCCACATCCGTCATGATAGACACCAATAGCCTGATCTTACTTCCGCTTTCGCGGAGCTACAGCCGACATAGCCGCATACGCTGTTGGACGCCTCTCGGTCGAAAATGGCCCAAATAATTATATGCTAGTTTCGCGAACCATCACGGACGGCGGGTGATAGCAATGTTGGAAACGGACAAGGTGTTCGCTGGCTCAATTCCGGAAAACTACGACCGCTATATGGTGCCGGATGCTCTGGTGCTACCGTTTGAGAATGCGACTTTCGATCTCGTTTGTTGTCAGTTCGGCGCGATGTTCTTTCCCGACCGCTCATCTGCCTACCGCGAAGCGAAACGAGTCCTGACGCCCGGAGGACATTTTTTATTCAACATATGGGATCGCATCGAGGCGAATGTATTTGCGGATGATGTGACGAATGCTCTCGCAAAGATTTTTCCGAACGATCCGCCGCGCTTTCTGGCACGCACGCCCCACGGCTACCACGATATGACACTGATCCGTGGCGAGCTGGAGGACGCAGGTTTCTCCCGTGTGGTGATCGAGACGAGAGCCGAACAAAGCCGTGCATCCTCGCCGCGCCTTCCGGCCGTTGCTTATTGTCAGGGAACCATTCTTCGCAATGAAATCGAGGTTAGAGACGCGGGAAAACTGGAAGCTGCAACCGACTACGCCGCATCCGTGATTGCAGACAGACATGGCAGCGGCGAGGTTGCTGCCAAAATTCAGGCACACGTAATCGTGGCTGTGGCCTAGGTGTTGGAATGTCCCGTTTTGGCACTTCGCAACATTCCGCTGCTACGCAGCAATTGCGTCGCTTTCGGAGTGAAGCGGACATGAACCCAATTTATGAGTACGCGCCCTTGTCCGCTACTGCAATTGCAAGCGATTGCGAAAGATGATTCCGCAATTCCGATTGGGCGCGATCGTGGTCGCCGTCAGTGATCGCTTTCACGGTTGCGCAAAGCAGACGTTGCGTGATTTCGGCGCTGAATGGCTCGGTCGAAACCCAAGCCGTACATCGTTGGGTCGACTGCGGCCCGAAAATGCTTAAGGTATCGCACACACTATAGTAGAAAAGGTTGCCGCTGCTTCTTTATTGACAGGGAAAGAGCATGTCACTGCTTAGCCGGATCATCGTCATCATCTTTGCCCTATTGGTGGCCAGCATGGCTGCGGGCGTCACGCTGGCCATTGGCATCATTGCGCCGGATTGGTCGACCATGGATTCCGACCCAGTGGAGCGGGTAAACTTTTTCATCGTTTCGTTTTTTGCAACTAGCTTTTTTGGCACCGTAGCGATGGCGCCCGCTCTCATCCTTATCGTGCTGGGGGAATTTCTGCGGATCCGCAGCTTTATCTATTACGGAGTTGCCGGTGCTCTGGTCGGACTGACGTCATATTTCGGCTCCGACATTTCCATGCGGCTGGAAAATACGACAGACGTCCCGCCGGTCGAGCATGCATTGGAACTCGCGGCGGCGGCCGGGATTATCAGCGGTGTCGTCTATTGGTTGATCGCTGGCCGCAAGGCCGGGGTGTGGCGCGAGGCCGAGATGGCAAAGTGACTTACGTGCACGCCGAATTCGTCCTCAGTATAGGCGTGCCTGATTTGCTCGGTGGTGATGTATCCACGCAAATCTTTCTGTATCCCGCCTCACATGGTGGGCAGAACTATCAACCAAGAACCTATGCTACCCCACTCCCCGGCGCTCTCCCGATCTTCGCCACCGGTCTCGCCGTGGGTCACTGATTCCCGCTTTTGGCACTTGGCATCATTTCGCTGCGCCGCAAAATTTGGTGGCTATTGGAGGCACAGAGGACGTTGTTCGACGCTGGTGCTGATTTCTTTGGTCACTAATGGTCCGGAGCGGACATAGTTGCGAGCAACTATGCACAGATTGATATAAATCATTTCACACCCTGGTGGCGGTCCGCAGTATGTGCATAATTCCGTGTTGCGAATTGTGCAAAATCGAAGTCCAATACTTAGCTTGCCGGCGGCATACTTCACGGGAGACAACCATGGCGAAAGCGAAGAAGCGTGTTGCGACGCGCAAGAAAAGGTCTAAACGCGGCAGGGCTAGCGCCAAGGCTGCGCGCACGAAGGCCGGAAAGCGCGCGAAACTGAAACAGGCAAAGACCAAGATCAGGGGTGCCAAGAAACCCAGGGCCAAGAAACAGCGGCCATCGAAGGTCGCGGCAAGGAAGGCACAAAGAAAAACGCCGACACAAGTGGTGGAGGTGCCGGTAGAGGACACGATCATCGACGTGATCGAGGAGCCGGTCCCCGGCGTGGTTGTCGTTACTGAGTACGAAACGATTCGGACGGCAACTCCGATTTCGTCCAGTCC
>Ga0207761_1000202_pt1 | contig 20018 bp, 18 predicted proteins | sample LuqExpMetageno34_FD_187792 | JGI IMG/M metagenome (GOLD analysis project Ga0207761, IMG submission 187792) | Tropical forest soil microbial communities from Luquillo Experimental Forest, Puerto Rico - Sample 34 (SPAdes) | ecosystem: Environmental > Terrestrial > Soil > Tropical forest ... | reverse complement strand
TCGGACAGTGAATGCTAGCAGATGTCCAACGCAGGTACCGACAATCGCGGGGAAAGCATTTTACGGAATCGGATTCGTATAATGATGGATTATGGAACGGGGCAAGGATCAATGCGCCGCGCATCGTACGTTTTGATGAAAACCACAAGGTGCGCTCCGTTAAGTAGTTCGTTTATCAAACACTCTTTCAGAACGTTTGGTGTAAAAAATGTCGTCAGGTTACGAGCAATTTAGCCGGAAAAGCGCCAGTGGTGTCCCTGCCAGAAGTGTCTATTTTGGCTGATTGAGAACTCCGCGTTCAGCCAAGTTCTTCATCAAAGCAGTAAGACCAAAATTCCATTGCTCGCATGTGTCGCTCGTTCGCATCCTATTGATCAACGTACCCAATTTCGAGCTCGCGATGCTGACCACATCTCCCGTTTTGTGTGTGAAGCCCTGACCGGGTACATCGCGATCCTTCGTAGGCGCAAACATCGTACCCAGAAAAAGAACGAAGCCATCAGGATATTGATGGTTGAGACCGATCGTTTGTTGAACGAGATCTTCTGGATCGCGACTGATCATGCGGATAGATGAAAATCCTTCGAGAGAAAAACCGTCGTCGCCATCCACTCTCATAGTAACAACCATGTCTCGAATATCGTCGAGCGAAAAACTTTTGTCGAAAAAACGAACAAATGGGCCGATGGAACAGGACGCATTATTGTCTTTGGCTTTCGATAAAAGGAGCGCGGAGCGCCCCTCGAAGTCGCGCAAATTGACATCGTTGCCGAGAGCTGCTCCAACGATCCGGCCGCGGCTGGAAACAACTAGAACCACTTCCGGTTCAGGATTGTTCCAGATTGATTTTGGGTGCAAGCCAGCATCCATACCGGTGCCCACCGATGATAAAGCTGGTGCCTTCGTGAAAACTTCCGCATCAGCCCCGATTCCGACTTCCAAATATTGACTCCACGCGTGCTGCGTAATCAGGACCTGTTTGAGGTGCAGCGCTTCCGATGAACCCGGTTTAAGCTTGGAAAGGTCGTTACCTAAAAGCCGCCCTATCTCGGCTCGAATTGCGGCTGCCGCAGTTGGATTGCCCCTTGCGCGTTCTTCAATAACCCGCTCCAGCATCGAAACCACGAAAGTGACGCCGGCGGCCTTAACGACCTGGAGGTCGACCGGCGCAAGAAGCCACGGTCGAGCGGGGTCTCTTTGGTCGGGAGGCGTATTGGCCGCAATAGCATCTAAATCGTCAATTCGGACACCTTTGGCAGCCCGCAAAGCAGTCGCAGGATCACGCTCTTCAGCAAGCAAACTGATAGTTGGGTAGCTGGACGTGATGTCGTAACAAGCACGCTCGCGAATCGCGACCACCGAAGGGCCCGATACTGCCGGCAGCCAAACACGACCCACCAGTGCACCAGCATCCTGATCATCAGGCAGGATCGCCGTCGCGGTCAAAAGCAATTTGACTCTGCTCATGTTGATGACAATCCTTGCCTAAGGGGAAACGATCACATCCTACACAGACATGTTCTCTTATTTTCCCCACTTGAGTGCGAGGGGGCCGAGTTCGCGTGCGATTTCCAGGAGTCCCATTCGCGTTGCCGGATGGAGAGGCTCAAGCGGAAGACGCACTGCGTCGCTTTTGATCACGCCTCCCTCCATCATAACAGATTTTGTCGCGCGCAGACCGCATTGTCGGTTCTCGTAGTTGATCAGGGGCAAGATGCGCGCGTAGGCGGAAGCCGCTTCATTGCGCTGACCGGCATGGTGATACGCGAGTACCGGTTTGATCAGATCCGGCAGGAGGCCGCTCGGCATGGCGCCGGTCGCGCCGGCGTCGAGGTCAGCCATCAGCGTGATCGATTCCTCACCGTCGAACGGACCCTCGATGGCGTCGCCTCCCGCCGCCCGCAAGTTACGTAGTTTGGTGGCTGTGCCGGGCACTTCGATCTTGAAGTAGCGAACAAGGGGTACTTCTCGCGCAAGTCTAACCAAAAATGGTATCGACAGTTGGACACCGCTGAGCGGGGCATCCTGAATCATGATCGGAATGGACGTTGCGTCGGCGACGCGCGCAAAGTGTTCAAACATTCCTTTCTCGTCGACCCGAAGTGTGGCGCCATGATATGGCGGCATCAACATCAGCATCGCGGCGCCGCCTGCAGCGGCCTTGCGACCGCGCTCGACCGCAATCTGTGTGCTGAAATGGCTGCAGGTGACAATCACCGGGCGACGACCGGCGATATGTGACAGGCAGAGATCAATCAGTGTATCCCGCTCGTCATCGGTAAGCAGAAACTGCTCCGAATAATTTGCAAGAATACAAATTCCATCGACGCCCTGATCGATCATACAATCGAGTACGCGGCGCTGGCCTTCGAGATCTAGGTCCCCTGCCGTCGTGAACGGCGTTGGGGCGATCGGAAATACACCGGTGTAAGGCCGTGCGCAGGGAGCCATGGTAATTCCCTCGCCAATTCGGTTCAGCGCCAAACGCACTTCACCGTTATTCATTTGGTTGAAGCTCACTTTTGCGGGCGTTGTGCCCTTACTCTAAAAGATCGACACTCGTCGAGCCATTGTGTTCGTCATCATGCGCCGGGAGGAATTTCACCGTCGAGCAAGATATTCCGCAGGGGGCACACGAGATCTTCGTGCAGCATTCAAGCCCTCTTTAGGGCCTGAGTTTTAAATTTTGGATGCAAAAGTGCCCCAATATCCAAGATAACTGATCAATTTGCGCTTGGCCTATTTTGCATTCAAAATATCGAATTGCCTAATAACAAGATTGGGTGAGACACCGTGGGTCCCTTGGCCGGAATGAAAGTAATCGACCTGACTCGGTCAGGACAGGGACCTATCGGGCGTCGCGCTTGTGAGACCGCACCGTAACTGATTCAATTAATGAGGGAGCTCTGATAGGCAACATAATGGTCCGCTACATAATCACTTCAGCATGCGGTCTAACACTCATCTGTGTGCTTTGGGTGATTGCGTGCAGAGCTGACGAGGCATACGGAGCAGCGCCGCGCAATACAAAAGAGTATTTGGACAGGCTTGTACGCTACTATCCAGATTATATCCGTGGTTACGACGACAGGGATTTGATTTTAAAAAATGGAATTAGGTTTCGCATTTCAGACGGCCGTTCCGACAAGACATTCGATGAACTGCTGGAGAAGCCAGACATCGACGATATGTTTTATGCACGATATCCGGTGGGTGCAGTACCAAAACAACCTGGAATTAATATAGATCCCGGTCGCGTACGTTTTGAACCACTGTTTGTCGCCATGTATGGTGATTGCAACAAAAATGAAGTCACCAAAAATCTAAGAACCGTAAAATGGCTTCCAAAGCATGATAGCGGCAGCATTAAGATAACGGTCGTGAATGGCGTGGCCGATGCTCTTGAAGCAGTATCGAGAGAGCTTGATGACTTGCCAAGTGATTTGATGCGGTATCTGAAATTGCCGGCAGGGACTTACAGCTGCCGCAATATTGCAGGCTCCAATGCGAAATCAATGCATGCATACGGGGCTGCAATCGATATTAAACCGAAGTACGGTAATTATTGGCGGTGGGGTCGGGGCGTACCTCGCTGGCGGAATAAAGTTCCAATTCAGATTGTCCGAATTTTTGAAAAGCACGGTTTTATTTGGGGCGGCAATTGGTATCATTACGACACGATGCATTTTGAATATCGCCCTGAGCTTACGGAATTTTGAGACATTCTTAAGAAGTTGATCGGTCCGTCGATCATGACGACCCATCTCGGACTCGGCCGGCTTCCCTTAGTGGCGCAGGCGGATTAAAGTTGGCTATGGGATTCGGGGAGTGTGCGATGAAGATACCTCTCGCTTGCGCAGCATTGTTCCTACTTGCAGCCTGCGTGGGGCCGGGACCTGGAATTACCGGCAATGATAGCGGCGGCATCATCCCCTATCCGCTTGTGGCCGCGCTCCGGCATGGCGCAAGTGACACTGCAGCCGCCAAAGCGATGGCGTCCGAGCATTGCGCGCGCTACGGCAAGCGGGCGGTGATCACCAGCATCCACCGGGAGTATGGGGACTACGTTACCTTCGATTGCCATTGGCGGTGAACCAAAATACGCTGACCAATCGGGACGTAAATTGGTTCGCATGACACCCGAGTGATCGACGTTTGCGGATAGGGTGGACATTGTCTGCATGTCATAACCGCCACCCGGGTAAGTACTCGACCCTAGGCGTCGGATAGTATCGAATCCATAACTCACAAATGTTCAGCAGTGAAGCGAGACGGCGCGGTCGCTAAGCCGAGTCTCGCGCTCACTTTGCCGCCGGCGGCGCCACAGCTGCCGATTGGTTGCTGCGTTTGAGTGCGTCGGCAACGAAGCCCGACCTTTTCACGTCCTCGACGAAGGCGCGCAGATAGGCAGCGCCGGCGGTTCGCCCCTTGGGTGTGCCCATGGCCTGCTGGATTTCCATGAAGTGGCCGTCCATCACGCGGACTTCAGGATGGTCCGTGGCATAGGCCAGCAGCGGCTGCTTCACGCCTGCTACGGCCTCAAGCTTATCCTTTACGAATAGATCGATCATCGCGCGCCCGCCGCCCGCCGAGGCGCGGACGATGGTGGCGTTCTTGATCGTGCGCGTGAGATAAAGATCATAGGCCGACTTGGGCCCAACCGCGATGCGCACGCCGGGCCGATCGACATCGGCGATCGCCTTGAGCGGGGAATCCTTCGGCACCATGTAGGTGCCCTCAATGATCACATAGGGCGCGCTGAATTCGATATCACCGGCGCGCACCGGCTCGATCGCGATGAAGGCGATATCCCACGCGCCACTCTTGGCCGCATCGAATACCTTTCCGGCAGCGTCGAAGGTGATGAGTTCGACCGGAACGCCGAGCCGCCGGGCAAGTTCGCGCGCGAGATCGGGCGTGATGCCCTTGGGTTCATCGGTGGCTTCATCCTTCTGCGCCAGAACAGAATTGCCGAGATTGATTGCCGCTCGCAATTTTCCCGTGGGGGCGAGATCTTTAAGCACGTCGAGCGACAGGGTGCCACCCGCGCTTTGGGCGAACCCAGAAACCGTCGCGGCGAGAAGTATGGAAGCGGCAGAGAAGAGAAGCGTATTCATAGCAATCCTCACGTTACCGGGCCGTTAGTTGGAACGCATGTTGGCATGTGTCAATTATTGATCACCATCCGGATTTTACCGATGACATCGATTGAATCTATGATTGCGTTTGTTGCGCAGCAACTCATGCGCCTATTCAACGCGTGGCGCCAGAATGCTTAATCACCTTGGCCCACTTCTCGGTTTCCTCGGCCATCAATCGCCGGAAATCGGCGGGCGAGCCGGGAAGAACGGCGCCGCCTGTTTCGAGGAGACGTGCGTTCATCGCCGGATCGGTGAAGGCCGCATTGATCTCTCTGTTGAGCCTGTCGATGATTTCGGCCGGCGTATTCGCGGGAGCGCCGACGCCCGTCACTGCGCTCGCTTCGTAGCCCGGGACGGACTCCGCCAAAGCCGGGACGTCCGGCAAGGCTTCTGAACGCGTTGCCGTAGTCACCGCCAGCGGGCGCAGCTTGCCGCTCCTGATGGGCCCGATCGACGCCGACATGGGTTCGAACATAACTTGCGCCTGCCCTTCGGTCATGCCCTTCAGCGCAGGTCCGCCGCCAGCGTAATGCACGACGGTCAAGTCGACTCCTGTCATCATTTTGAACAGCAGGCCGGACACGTGAGGCGAACTTCCGTTCCCGGTCGATGCCATCTTAACGCCACCCGGGTTCGCCTTCGCATAGACGATGAACTCGGGAACGGTCTTTGCGGGGACCGAGGGGTGGACCAGCATGATGAGTGGCTCACGCGTGATCGCGGCAACCGGCGCGATGTCGCGCAAGAAACTGTGATTGAGATTGTCGTAAATCGAGGGGTTGATTGCGTTCGCCGGCCCGACCAGAAGGAGCATATACCCGTCGGCGGGCGCGCGCACGACGGCCTCGGTCGCGATGTTGCCGGAGGCGCCGGGCCGGTTCTCAACGATGACCGGTTGATCCAGCCGCCCGGACAGCCATTGTCCCATCAGGCGCCCGAGGATGTCGTTGGGGCCGCCGGCTGGAAAGCCCACGATGAGGTGCACCGGACGCACCGGATATGACTGGGCTTTTGCGATTGTCGCCGTGGCAGCGAAAACGGCGCCAACCCCTGCCAGACTTAGAAACCGGCGGCGAGGAATATTCATATTGCCTGAAGTCTCCTGAAAACCCCAACAGGTCAAGCCAAATGCTAGTCAGGAATCATGCCCTTGGTCTTGATCGACGAGGCAGCAACCGGTGATCTAAGAAACGCAATGAGTTCACGCGCGGCTTGTTGATTCGACGAATTCGCGGCGACTGCCGCAGTGAAGACGATGTAGGACTGGATGTCCTCAGGAATCGGGCCAACGAGTTGTGCCCCAGGAACTGAAAGGATGTTCGGAATCACAATAATCCCGAGTTCCACATCACCGGCCGCCACTGCTTCGGAAACCGATTCCGTCTCCGGCTTTATTGTTTTTGCCCGAAGCGCTTCGGCAATGTCCATGCGTGCGAACAAGCGGTCCAGATAGATCGTGCTGGCGCCTTCCTTGAGGTAGGTAATGGATTTGGCCGCAAGCAGCGTCCGCTTGAACGCTTCGACTGTGCTGATATCCGGAACTTTAGTGCCGCGCCGAACGGCGACACCAATTCCAGCCTTCATGACGTCCGAACGCGTATCGGCAAGGAGTTTGTCTTTCTTTATCAGGTCATCCGTCTGGAAGTTGACCAGGACGGCCAGATCGAAAGGCTCTCCCGCTTCAATCCTTCGCTTCATAACGGCGGCGACATCGGTGAGCACGACCAGCCGATGACCTGTCACTCGCTCGAATTGCGGACCGATGTCCTCGACGATCATTTTGGTTACCCGCGAGCCGAAAATCTTGAGTTCAGCGCTGAACGCGGGGTTTACCGCGACTATCGCGAGTCCAACCGCTACGCAAATGAGAAAGAGAGTTTTCATCAGAACGCTCCAAACGATTTTCCAATTCGGCCTGACGTTCGTTGACCACTTAATACTCGGGCATTATTAGGCATCTCTCTCCAGATGACCGGCGTGACTGGCGTCGCAAGTCTTTGAGAAGTCATTTGTGCTCTCATTAGACGCCAACCTCGCGTGGCATCATCCAACTTTGCGACCACCGAGATAGGCCGCGTGTATTTCCTCGTTCGCCCACAACGCATCCGGCTTGCCTTGGGCGACTAGGTTCCCGGTTTCGAGCACGTAGCCGCGATCGGCAACTCCAAGCGCCATGTGCGCATTCTGTTCGACCAGCAGTACAGCTGTCCCTTGCTTGCGGATCTCGGCGATGACCTTGTACACTTGCTGCACGATCAGCGGCGCGAGGCCAAGCGATGGCTCATCAAGTAACAGTAGCTTCGGCTTCGCCATCAGGCCGCGGGCAATCGCCACCATCTGCGATTGGCCGCCGGACAATGTCCAACCTAACGCGTTTTCGAACGGCTTGATGTCCGGAAAAATGCTGAACATGCGCTCAGCGTCGGCTTCGAGCTCAGCGCGGCGCACTTCCGGCCGGTTTGAGCCGCCGAGCAGAATGTTCTCACGCACCGTGAGGCCGGGGAATACGCGGCGGCCTTCTGGCACATGGGCGATGCCACGGCGTACGATCACCTCCGGCGAAAGCTCGGCGATCGATTGCCCCATAAAGCGAACGCAGCCGGACTGCGGCTTGAGCAGACCCGAAATGACCCGCAGTGTGGTCGACTTGCCGGCGCCGTTGGCGCCGAGCATGGCCACGAGTTCGCCCTCGTCAACGTGCAAACTTAACTCTTTGAGGGCGGCTACTTTGCCGTAGGTCGCGACCACGCCGTCGAGTTCAAGCAGCGACATGGACTGTGGGCTCCCCCAGATAGGCAGCAATCACGTCGGGATTGCGCAGCACGTCGGCCGGCAAACCATCGGCGATTCGTCGTCCGAAATTCAGCACCGTGATGCGGTCGGCGATCTGCTCGACCAGGTGCATGTCGTGGTCGATAATCAGAATGGTGAGACCGTGCCCCTTGAGGCGCTTGAGCAGGGCGACCAGTTCGCTCTTTTCGACGTGGTTGAGTCCGGCACCTGGTTCGTCGAGCAGAATGAATTTGGGGCTGCCTGCGAGTGTTCGGGCAATCTCGACCAGCCGCTGGTGGCCATATGACAGGCTCCCGACCTGTTCGTGGCCACGGCGCGCGAGCCCGACAAAATCAAGCGCTGCCAGTGCATGTTGCTCGAGTTGAGCTTCACCACCGAAGGGTGGATGGTTGGGGCGTTCGGCGCCAACCATCACGTTTTCGAGTACGGTCATTGCTGTGAATAAGCGGATGTTTTGGAACGTGCGCCCGAGACCGAGGCCGGCCCGCTGATGCGGCTGCAACCCGACGAGTTCACGCCCGTCGAAGGTGATACCGCCCCGGGTTGGATCGTAGATGCCACTCAGTATGTTGAGCAGGGTGGTCTTTCCCGACCCATTCGGGCCAATTAGCGCATGAACGTCATTCGATTGGACGGTAAAACTCACAGCCTCAAGCGCCTTGAGGCCGCCGAAATGCTTCGATAGATCTTTAGTCGCCAGCACTACTCGGCCGACGTCGCGGGCAACCTGGCGCACGAGCGGAAGCGGCGCGATCTGGCCCGGTTCGATCGGCGTCGGGGGCCGCAGCTTGCGCCACTGAGTGGATACGAAACCCCAGATGCCGTCCGGCATGAACACCATGATCAGGATGACGGCCGCGCCATAGACGGCGAGATAAATGACCTTGAGGAAGCGCAGCCACTCCGGCAACAAAATCAGCAGCGCGGTACCCAGCATGGCGCCAAACGGCGAGCGGACACCACCGAGCAGAACCATGGTGAGGAAAACCACCGATTCGCCAAACGTGAACTGGTCCGGGCTCACATAACTGAACCCACCGGCAAACAACCCGCCGCCGAGGCCGCCGAAGAATGACGACAGCGCGAAGGCGATCACCTTGGTGCGGTAGGTATCAACGCCGACGACTCCGGCGGCCAGTTCGTTGTCGCGTAGGGCCTGCATGTCGCGGCCCAGTCGTGTATTCGGCAGCAGCAACACGAACAGGCTGACCACGCAGAGCGACAAGATGCTCAGCGAAAGATAGGCGCCATCATCAAAGACGTACCCGAACGCCACAGGCCGGCCGATATTGGGCACCCCGTCGGGGCCGTGGGTGAACGAAACCCAATTGATCAGCACGAGCGACAGGATGGTCTGGAAGCTGATCGTCACCATCGCGAGGTAATGGCCTCCAACTCGCAGCGAGGCCAGGCCCAGCGCCATGCCGGCAATCGCGGCAACGCCGACCCCGATCGCCAGCGCAAGCCAGAACGGCAGGCCGAAGCCGGCGGTACCAAGACCTACGCTGTAGGCGCCGATGCCGAAGAACGCCGCCTGCGCCAAATTGATCTGCCCGGCATAGCCGAGGCAGATGGTCAGGCCGAGCACGGCCACCGCATAAGTGGACGCCTGCATCAATAAGCTAATGAGATACTGCTGCATCGGCACAAACGGCACGACGACAGCACCGACAAGTCCGCCGGCCAGCAGGACCACGGTGGCCGGCGATATCCGCGTCCGACGCCACGCCGGTGCATCAAGGGCGACTGGCCGGTCGGTCATGCCTTCTCCGAGATCCTCTCGCCGTAAAGGCCTTGCGGCCGCAGCAGCAAGAAGACGAACAACACCAAGAACGCAAAGCCGTCCTTGAACGGGACCGAGACATAGGCGGCGCCGAGCGTCTCGATCACGCCCAACGCTAGCCCGCCGACGATCGCGCCTTTCACGTCGCCGAACCCGCCGATAATGCTGGCAGCGAACGCTTTCAGCGCGATGGCCGAGCCCATGCCGACCGATACGAAGATGATCGGCGCGATGAGGATGCCCGCGAGTCCGCCGAGCGTGGCGCTGTAAATGAAGGTGATCATGATCATCAAGGCGACCTTGATGCCCAGGAGGCTGGCCATCTCCTTGTCCTGCGAGGTCGCCTGCATCTTCTTGCCGAGGAGGGTGCGCTCGAAGAACACGTATTGCAGCGCCACCATTACGACCGTGGTCGCAAGGATGGCGAGGTACTGGCTGTCTAGGAACACCGGCCCGAGCGTGATGCCCTGGCTTGCGAAAATCGGCGGCAAGCTCTGCGGACGTGGGCCGTAGGCCGCAAGCATGCCATTTTCCAGGAAAATCGAGGCGCCGAGCGTGCTGATGATGACCGGCAGGTAGCTGCGGTTGCGCAGCGGGAAATAGACACCGAGATTGAAGGCCGCGCCGAAGACCGGCAGCACAATCAGGGTTAGGAGAATGCCAAGCCAATACGGCAGGCCGAAATCGATGGTCATGACCACCATGGCGAAGGCGCCCACCATGGCGAAGTCGCCCTGCGCGAAGTTCACCACATTAGTGGCGCGGTAGATCAGAACAAAACCGAGCGCGACCAGTGCATAGATGCTGCCGACGCCGAGTCCCGTGAAGATCAATTGGAGAAGGATACCCATAGTCCCCAGCACGGATATGGGCGGGGCTCTGTGCCCCGCCCAACCGTTACCCCCCTCGAGGGTCAGTCGTTGAAGTCGATACGCTTCTCGATGACAATGTTGCCGTTATCGTTTTTCAAGATGTTGTAGCCGTGTAGGCCGTCACCGTTATTGTCGAAGTTATAGGTGCCTTCGACGCCCTGATAGCCCTTTACCGCAAGCAAAGCCGCGCGCAGTTTCTGAGGGTCGGTGCTCTTGGCGGATTCGATAGCCTTTGCCAGCACGTGGATGGCGTCATAGGGCCAGGAGCCGAAGAAGTCGGCCGGCGACTTGTAAGCCGCCTGATACTTCTCGGCGAAGGCCTTCGCCTGCGGATTGGCGCCAGAAAAGAAGTCGGCGACGGCATAGGTGCCGTAGAGGGCAGGGCCCGCGAGGTTGCGTGCCGTCGTTGTGGTGATCGACGGCGAACCGACCCAGACGAGATCAACGCCGAGCTGGCGCAGTTGCTTGGCGAAGATCGCGAGATCCTGCTCGTAGGTGATGAAGGTCGCCATCACGTCGGCGCCGGATTGCTTCACCTTGAGCGCGACTGCGGTGTAGTCGGGCGAGTTGTTGGGTTGGCCTTCGACCATCACCGGCTCGATGCCCTGCTTCTTCAGGTTGTCGAGAAACAGAGTCTTCGCGCTGGTGCCGAAAGCGTCGGTGGCGTGCACCACGGCCCATTTCTTCTTGCCGAGCACCGTGCCGCCGAAGTCGGCCATCACGCGCACGGTGTAGTTGTCATTTGGCCGGAAGCGGAAGAACCACGGATTGCCGGTGTGCGTGAGCGTCGGATCGGTGCCGCCGATCATCACCGGGATGCCCGCCTTCTGCACAGCGGGAGCGATCGCCTGGATCTGCGTGCTGCGGGTTGGCCCGAGGAACGCGACGATGTTTTTGTCGCCGGCGAGCTTGTTGAAGGCGAGAATGGTGGTGGGATTGGCGGACTGATCGTCCTCGATCACCAGCTCAAGCGGCCGGCCGAGCACGCCGCCAGCCTTATTGACCTCTTCGATGGCGAGTTTGGCACCCTGGATGCCATATTTTCCAGATTCGGCGATGGAGCCGGTCAGCGGAATGACCATGCCGATCTTGATCGGATCGGCCGCGCGAGCGGGCATCCCCTGAAGCAGCATGAGGCTGCCGAGTGCAAGCATGACAGCCGCCCGCGCGCGCCAAAGGCTTGACGGAAAACGCATTTCTCATCTCCTCCCAATTGGACATGCTTTGTTATAGTCGCATGCCATCTCAGCTGGTGAAATGATAGCCAAATAGATTTCGGCTCGCAATGGAGGCGGCTTTGCCGCAGTGTCCCGGCTTAGCCGCGCCCTCGCTTGCTCTACCCGGATGTGATTTTCGGTAAAGACGACGCCCCCATTGTCCAGTTCTATCAATACCTCTGACCTATTGATCTGAATCAGGCCAAAGCGTTCACCATCAGCGTATTTGCGGTTGGCGCTGGGATGCAAACCATCGGAGCTAAAAAGTTTATCTGACCGGGAGGAAATATCATGCGTTTCATTTCGCTGGCCGCGGGACTTTGTGCGGTTTTTGTATTGCAATCATCCACCTCGGCCCCAGCGCAAAACGCGATCCGGATCGGCATTCTTAACGACCAGGCCGGCCCCTATGCCGACTTCGGCGGAAAGACCTCGGTCACCGCGGCGCAGATGGCGATCGAGGATTTCGGCGGAACGGTACTCGGCAAACCGATCGAAGTCGTAGTCGGCGATCACCAGAACAAGCCGGACGTGGCGGCCAGTATCGCGCGCCGCTGGTTCGATCTAGACAACGTCAGCGCGGTTGCCGACTTGACTAACTCGGCGGTTGCGCTCGCTGTTCAGAAGATTGCTAACGATTACGGAAAAGTCACTCTGTCCACCGGTCCAGCGACCACGAGGTTGACCAACGAGGACTGCTCGCCCACCGGATTCCATTGGGCGTTCGACACCTACTCGCAGGCGGTGGGTACTGCGCGCGCGATTGTTGGGCAGGGCGGCAAGAGCTGGTTCATCCTCGCCGCCGACTACGCGTTCGGCCATCAGATGGCCGCCGATCTCGCCCGCGTCGTGAAGGAGAATGGCGGCAGTGTGCTCGGAGAGGTGCGCGTTCCGCTCAATACACAGGACTTCTCATCGTTCCTTCTGCAGGCGTCGTCGTCGAAGGCGCAGATCATAGGCCTCGCCAATGCCGGCGGTGATACCATCAATTCGGTGAAGCAGGCGGCGGAGTTTCGTATCGCAGCCGGCGGGCAAAAGCTTGCGGGCCTCGTGGTAGTCCTCAGCGACGTCCATGCGCTCGGCCTGCCGGTGGCCAACGGCCTGATCTTTACTACCGCGTTCTATTGGGACCTCAACGACCAGACGCGCGCCTGGTCAAAGCGCTTCTTCGATAAGACCGGCCGCATGCCGGGCATGGTGCAAGCGGGGACCTACTCTGCCGTGCTGCACTATCTCAAGGCTATGGCGGCCGCGGGCAGCGCCGACGGCAAAACGGTTGCTGCGAAGATGCGTGAGATCAAGGTCGACGACTTCTTTGCCAAGGGCTTCGTGCGCGAGGACGGCCGCATGGTTCACGATATGCTGCTGGTCGAAGTAAAGAAGCCGGAGGAATCGAAGGCGGCATGGGATTATTACAAGGTTCTGCGCACCATCCCCGCGAACGATGCGGTGCAGCCGCTCAGCCAGAGCAAATGCTCGCTCGTAAAGAAGTAAGCCTGTCGTTAGTTAAGAGATGCCTAATCGCCCAGGTGAACGATATCCGAGACATCGCGTGAATCTTGTTAGCGCTCTGTCGCAAGAAGAGAATTATTCGTTGCCACCGAGTGCCATAATTAGTCGTGGATCGGTAACGGTCCGAAAGCAGGGGGCGGGATACGCCGCTTCGACGCTGCTTCATAGGCGGAAGCGATTGTCAGCAGGACGTCTTCGTTGCCGGGTTCAGCTCGGAAGACGAGCGAGAACGGCAGGCCAGGTTCGGGAACCATCGTTGGTATGCGTGAGGGCTGCGAAACATAGCGCTTGCCATCTTCGCTCAGTTGGTAGACCGGATCGTAGACAGTGGTGACGTAGCCAGCCGGGATAAGGATCTCCGTCAGTCCGGCATTGGGACCACTTAACGATTCCGGGCGTAGATTGCTCTGAATGTCATATTGATAGGCATGCCCAATCAGGCCAGGTGGCCAAGGCGTGTGCAGCCGCACGAGAGCATCGAGCCTGTTTTCGAGAATGACCATCATGTCAACTCTGCGCAAAAGTTCACGCAGCATTATGCGTTCATTGACGCCCTGTCTGCCATCGAGCGGATTTCGCGGATCCGTTATTTCCTCCCAGTTTTTAAATGCGGCGCGCTGGTCGTCACCCCAGAACTTCGAGCGGCGGTTGAGCTCAGCAAAATCGGTCAAAGTCTCAGTAAAACCAAGCCCCTTCCAGTCGGTTGCGCGGCGGCTCAAGTATTGGGGAATATGAAAACGGAAGGTATTTGCCAGTTCTTGCTGTTGGATCGTCGCCAGATCGAGATTTGACGGGGGCGCGATGCGTCCTTCTGCGAGCGCGACGCAATAATCGATCGGCTGCACGGTGCCCGTGCCAAAGATTTTTCCAGGCATGAATTCGGTAGGAATGATTACCGCTGCAAAGTCCTCAAAGACAGGCCGCCCTTTGGCGCTTAGGCGGAATAGCAAATCGGGCATGAACACCGGTACGAGGCGGGCAAGGGCTCGGCGGAAGTCAACCGTCATTTGCTCGATTTCAGGATCCGGCGTCCATAGCGGGTCACTTGATTCTACCAAGGTTGCGCCAAGATGACCGCCGAGTACGTTTTTTATCTCGTTTGTAGCAGCAGTAACGATCGGCTCTTCGGTCTTCGATTGTGGTGGATAGGCCATCGACTCGCGAATAACGCCGATGCGGATGTTTCTTAGAGAGTCACGAGAACCGTCTCCGATCGCGTGCTTTGCATAGCCGTCGGATAGAACCGAAGAGCGCGGCACCGTCGTATATGCATCACGAGGGTCATAGTAGCCGTTGACTGGATCTTTCAGTGCATCGAGTACTTTGGCACAATCAATAATGGTGCGACAATGAATTCCGGTACGATCGCAATAAATGTCGGCACCGATAGCGCCACCGTCAAAGCCAAGCATAGACTTGTGGGGTAAGATGAGAGCAATGGCATTATGATTGGAAGGGCCGCGGCAAGACGCTCGAGTTTCTTCGCCGAGGCTCGCCATGACCATGTTTGTGCTGACTGAAACCGCCGAACCGGAGCTCGAGCCGAGAGATGCCGACCGTGTGGTGTCATAAGGGTTCGATGGGTTACCGGCCCATGTGCTGCGTTGATAGCCAAGTGTGGATGGCAGCACTTTGTCGGGTCTGTGTTGGCCGCCAGGATCACCGGCGCGGCCGTTGTATTCGGTATTTACCGCCTTGGCGAAAATGATGGCGCCTTTGTTGCGAAGTTGTTCGACAAGCAGATGGTCACGCGCCGGGAAATCGATGTCATACCGTGCATCGCCGCCGCCGGTTGAGCGCATGTCCTTCGTGTCAAATGAATCCTTGAAGGAGAAAACGACGCCGTACATTGGCATTTTTTTGAGATCCGGGTTGCGACCGTAAGTCGCGTCCAGTTCTGCCGCGCGTTCAAGCGCGTCCGGTAAGTGGCGAAAATATTCGCAAACTGGCGGTGCACCGGGCGGTAGCGGTCCCTTTGACGGATGCAAATCGAAGTCGCCACGGCACACCACAGAGCGTTCGCCGCGGATATTTAGTGTTGCGAGTGCGTTGACCTGGCCTGCATTTGGAATACCGGCGATCATTCCAAACTGCTGCATAACCGCTGGATTGGATGCAGTTGCTTCCATCCGGCCATATTCGATGGGTGGACCGGCATACCGGTCGAGGTCAGGCAGTATCGTTGAAGCTTTCAGAGCTTCAGTCGGGAACCTAAACGGCTTTCCAGCGCGCACTGCTCCCTTTGCCTCGGGCACTAGGGCACCATCCTCGGTGATTAATTGACTGGCGACACCGTTGAAGGCGCGCGCTCGCTTTAAATAGTGCTCGACGGTCGCCTTACAGGTGGTTGCACCGGATCGAATTGCCGCATGTAACTGATCAATCGTCGCCTCTTCGAGGCAGAAGGTCCCCACAGGCTTGGTCGAAAATTTTTTCATGGGGCGAACCGAACATGCAGTTTTTGACAGTGGGACAAATTGCGCCGTTTCGGTGTGCTCTCGGCATCGAAATGGTCATCTGGAGGTTAGTGTGGACCGATCCAAATTTCCTGTTTCCGGGTCGGATTTACCTGTTCAGCCGAAAAAAAATCCCTGGTGCGCTGTTTCAGGAATTGTACTGCGAAATGCTGAATTTGCTCACACGCCGTTCTGATTAGCCTTTATCCTTTATTGAGTGGTCCGGGTGGAATGTTAGTTTAGAACCGAAGATTTCGCTAGCGGGTAGCGGATCTCTTGTGCTCGATAGCTATCTCCTTGCGCTGCGCCATTTGGTCGAATTGCTCGTGAACGATTCGGACAAGCCAGCTACGCGCAGGTGAAGTTATTTCCACTGGAAGATTGACGCTCGCAATGCGGGTCAGCCCAAGTGAAAACTGGGCTGCAAACATCTCCGACACCTCAGATGGGTTTGACTTATGCTGCGTCCGCCACCAGCGCTTTTAGAAAGCAAGAGGGGGTACCAAATGTCTCGGACTTTGTCGTGTCTGGCCATAAGCCTGATGATGGTTATGTCGGCGCAGGCGCAGCAATATCCCGATCATCCGGTGCGCGTGATCGTCGGCTATGCTGCTGGCAGCGGGCCAGATATTCAAGCCCGCACCGTCGCGGCGCAACTCAGCACCAGCTTTGGCCAGCAATTCTTCGTTGAGAACCGGCTCGGCGCCAATGGCACCATCGCAGCGCGTGCGGTCGTGCAGTCCAAGCCCGATGGCTACACGCTATTGTTCTCCAGTTCGTCGATCACACCGACACCCTACATCTACAAGAATCTCGGCTTCGACATGCGCACCGACCTTGAGCCTGTGGCAAGCGTCGGCATCCTCGACGGACTGCTGATGCTGGTAGACGCCAAATCCCCGATCAAGAGCGTTCCGGAGTTTATCGCTGCTGCAAAGAAGGAGCAGGTACTCTACGGGTCACCCGGCGTCGGCAACATCTTGCATTTGGCGACCGAGATATTTAGCCAGAAGGCCGGAATTTCGATGCAGCACGTGCCCTACAAAGGCGCCTCGGAGGTGATGACTGCGCTGCTCAGCGGCAGCGTGCAGGTGATGTTCGTGACGCCGCCGTCGGTGATGGGTCTGGTGCAGGAAGGCCGCGTGTGCGCACTCGCGTTCACTGGCACTAAGCCGTTCCTGCCGTTCCCGAACGTGCCGCTGATGAAGAATGTGCTGCCCGGCTATGAGCCGATGGGCTCGTGGGGCATGTTCTTCGCACCGGGCAAAACGCCGCCAGCCATCATCGACAAGCTCAACACCGCGATCCGCGAGGGTCTGAAAGCACCGGCAGTGGCCGGCATCATGCAGCGTGATGGTTATGTGCCGGATGAGCGCAGCGCCGCTGAGACGGCTGATTTTTTCTACAAAGAGCTCGACCGCATGGGCCCGGCGGTGAAAGCCGCCAGGATCGAGCCGAATTGATTTTGGCGCATGATTTTATTGGAAAACCTGATCTTATTTTTCGGGATTGTGCATGTCAGCCGACGGCATCGAGCCGCTTGCCTGCGGCGGTCACCGGCTTCGCGCTGATCAGCACGAAGGCGATCACGCAGGGCTCGCTGCCGGGATTAACCCAGTTGTGGATGGTGCCACGCTGCACCAGCACGTCGCCGGCCTTGAGCTTGACTACTACGCCGTCGTCGAGGTGCATTTCGATCTCGCCAGCGATCACGACCGCGTAGTCTATCGAATTGGTACGGTGGTTGCGCGCGGCGACGCCCGGAGCGTAGCGCACGATGCGGAACACCGTGCCGCCCTCGACCGTGGTCTTGAACGAGCCGTAGGTCGGGTCGTTGAAACCGTCATTGTCGACCGGAAAGCTTGTGGTCGACCACACCACGCTGGACGACGCGCCGGGCCGGTTGGAGATGACATTCTTGGCGATCTCGTCGATTTCCACCTTGGCGTGACCGTCGGAGGTGTGCCCGGTTACGACGCGGCGAATTTGCAGGCTCATCGGAGCTTCCTTTCTTATTTGATGCCGCAGCGCCTGAGAAACGCGGCAAAGATCTGTGCCAGGCGCGGTTCGGCGTCGCGCCACTCCTTGCGGTCCCACTCCTTCAGCAGATTGTCGTCCGGGCGCCTCTCAACCACATCTTCGTGCAGTTCACTATTCGGGATCAGGCGAGCGGCCTCGCGGGCGGTCGCCGGCGTATGGATCACGTCGTTGCCCGCGATGATGCAGACCGGAGCCCTGATCGAATTGAGATCGGCTTCGGTGGCGCCGACGATCGGTAGCGTAGCCGATTCGAAAAAGCGCTCGCGCCACGTGGTCATCACCTTAATGAATTCATTGGGATTGCAGGCGAGCAGCCGCTCGCGGTTGGAGGGCCGCGCCTTGATGCATTCGCTAAAATGCTCGCTGTTGCACACGGCCTGCATGCCACCGGTGCGGGCGAGCTTGATGAACTGGCCGTAGTAGGTATCGGCCAGCCGGTCGACCGCCTCCTGGCCACCGGTCACGCGCCAGAGCAGCAGCCCGCGCAAGGTCTGTGGATGTCGGATGGCGAACAAGATCGCTAGCCGTGCGCCGGCCGAGGAGCCGCCGACCACCATCGGCAGTGCGTTGAGCTGCTGGCCGAGCACGGAGAGATCGTCCGCCCAGACTTCGTGCTCGGAAGCCGAGCCGTCGAAAGCGACATCGGACGCGCCGCAATTGCGCCGGTCGTGTAGCAGCACGCGATAGCCGTTGGCGGCGATCGCCTTCGACAGATCCACCAACTCGCCGTAGGAGCGTCGGCTGCCTGGCGTCAGCGCAATCCAAGGGCCGGAACTTCCGATCACCTCGAAATTGATGTGAACTCCGCCTACCACGGCTCCCGGCACGGTCGCTCCATACGCTTAGCTAGGCAGCGTTTTGCAACAAGGCTTGCAAGCCTGCAAGCAACTGGCGCGGATTGGGCGGACAACCGGGAATCGTGAGATCGACCGGCACCACGTCCTTCACACCGCCTGCGACGGCGTAGCTGCCTGCGAAAACTCCGCCATCGGCCGCGCAGGCGCCCACCGCGATCACCCATTTCGGGTCGGGCGTCGCGTTGTAGGTGCGCAGTAGCGCCTCACGCATATTTTTGGTCACCGGGCCGGTGACCATCAGCACGTCGGCGTGGCGTGGCGATGCCACAAAATGCAGGCCGAGGCGTTCGAGGTCATAAAATGCATTGTTGAGCGCGTGAATTTCCAGCTCACAGCCATTGCACGAGCCAGCGTCGACCTGACGGATCGACAGCGAGCGCCCGAGCTTGACGCGCGCGGCGCGGTTCACCGCTTTGGCGAGCTCGACAAGGCCGGTTTCATCGGGCGCGGGTGCCGGCTCGGTGAGCGGGCCATGGGCGAAGCTTTCGAACAACGTCCTACGCATCAGAGGTCATGTCCGGAGTAAGAGCAATTGAACGATTTGTTGCAGAGTGGGAAGTCGGCCACAATGTTGTCCTTGATCGCGACTTCCAAGAGCGGCCATTGGAACCAGGAGGGGTCGCGCAGATGGCAGCGCTCGACCCGGCCCTTGCCGTCGAGCCGCAGCCAGACCAACACATCACCGCGGAAGGCTTCGGCGAGACCAAGGCCCTCGCACGCCTTCGCCTTGGGTTTCACCGGCGTGTAGATCTTACCGGCCGGCAGGTGATTTAGGATCTGATCGATCAGGGCCATGCTCTGTTCGACCTCGCGGATACGGATCCAGACCCGCGCATTAACGTCGCCGGCGTCCAGCACCGGCACGTCGAAGGTGAGCTGGCCGTACGGCGCGCAGCCCGGCATGCGTCGCGCATCGAAACCGCGGCCGGAAGCACGCCCGACATAACCGCCGGCGCCGAACTGGCGCACGTATTCCGGCTTAACGATGCCGGTGGTGACGGTGCGGTCCTGCAGTGAGGCCGTGTTGTCGTAGAGCTCGACCAAGCGCGGGAACGTGCTACGGATTTTGGCGAGCAGTGCCTGCACCTGACCCACGCCGGTTTCCGCGATGTCGCGCACAACTCCGCCCGGCACGATCTCATCCATCATCAGGCGGTGGCCGAAGCAGGCCTCCGCCGCGCGCAGGGTACCCTCGCGCAGGATGCTGGTCTGTGCGTGCATCAGCGCGAATGCGGCGTCGTTGCAAATGGCGCCGATGTCGCCGAAATGGTTGGCGAGGCGTTCGAGCTCGGCCATCAGCGCGCGCAGATAGGTCGCGCGTGGTGGCACGGTGGCCTGCGTTGCCAC
>Ga0207761_1000201_pt1 | contig 20136 bp, 20 predicted proteins | sample LuqExpMetageno34_FD_187792 | JGI IMG/M metagenome (GOLD analysis project Ga0207761, IMG submission 187792) | Tropical forest soil microbial communities from Luquillo Experimental Forest, Puerto Rico - Sample 34 (SPAdes) | ecosystem: Environmental > Terrestrial > Soil > Tropical forest ... | reverse complement strand
AGAATTTCGGTCCGTTCCTGGTCGAAAGCGATATGCGGGGCAATTCGCTATTTGAGCGCGAAAACGCAAAGATCGCGCCCGGCCTCGACGCGCTCTACGCCGGCACGCGTCCCGCGACGCTTCGCCGTTTCGGCGAGACCAGCGACAAGGCGGATGAGATAATTTGAAAACCAGCAATACGCTATAAAACCAACACCGCGCCCGACGCCATAAGTAGGATCGCCAGCGCCTGCCGGAAGCGGCGCTCGTCCATGCGCCCGTAAATTCGCCAGCCGATCCACGTGCCGACGAGCAGCGGCGGCAATGCCTCGATGAGCAAAACAAGCGCCGTCGTGTCGCGCGTGACCAGCACAATGCCGACGAGCGAGATCGTCTGAATCACGATGATGTAGGGCTGATAGACGCCGCGCGCGATCTGCCTCGGCCAGCCGCGCAGTTGCGTCCAGATCGTCGGCAGCACGCCGGAATACCCGCCGATGCCGCCCAGGATGCCGCCGATGAAGCCGACCGCCGCGTCCGCCTTGCGCCCGGCGCGCTCGACGCGATGGAAATGCGGGCGCGATAATACGAACGCGCCGAAGGCGATCAGGAAGATGCCGAGCGCTGCCTTAAGCACGTTCGGCGCCGTATAGGCGAGCAGATAGACGCCGACCGGCACGCCCAGCAGTCCTCCAGCGACGAACGGCGCGAGCCGCTTGGGCTCGATGAATTTGCGCTGCGGCCACAGCGTGGAGAGGTGCAGCAGCACGCCGCAGCCGGTGGCGAGCACGGCGGAATGCACGGGATCGATGCGGTGCAGCCAGATCGAGGTCGCGGCGAGCGCGAATGCGAAGCCGCTCGCGCCGGCGGTGATGGCGCCCAGCAGCGCGCCGAGCCAAAGGATGCCGAGCGTATCGAGGCTAATGCCGCCGAACATGTCAGGCGGGCGCCGTCGCGATTGTGCGCATGCTCTTTCTCCTCCCGCCGCATTCTGTTGTTGTTATCTTTCTGATCGCACGTTTTCGCGGAGACATCCATGTCCGATCTTGCCCGCTCGATCGTCGCCACGCTGGAGGAGCGCTTCGGCGAGACGTTCCAGGTCGATGAGACGTTGAGCGGGCTGCCCGAACTCCTGAGCCAGGCGGCGCATCTCGCGCACCGGCGCTATCTGCCGCGCGCCGTCGATGCCGACCTGCTGCGGCTTCTCTGCGCCTGCGCGCTGGCGGCGCCGACGAAGAGCGACCTGCAGCAGGGCGACATCCTGGTCGTGCGCGACAAGGGAAAGGTCGCCGCGATTGCAGCGATGATCCCGGACATGCCGTGGATCGCGCAGGCGCCGGTGTTTATCATCTTTCTCGCCAACGGCCGCCGCCTGCCGCAGATCGCAAAATGGCGCGGCAAACCGTTCCCGAACGATCATCTCGATCTGTTCTTCAACGCGAGCGTGGACGCTGCAATCGTGCTGGCGCAGTTCGTGCGCGCGGCGGAGGCGGTCGGCCTCGGCTGCTGCCCCATCAGCGTCATTCGCGATCGTGCGCAGACGATCGCGGACATGTTCGCGCTGCCGGAGAAAGTCGTGCCGGTCGCCGGCCTTTGTCTCGGCTGGCCGGCGGCGGAGGGCGCGATCAGTCCGCGTTTGCCACTGTCGGTGCGCGCGCACGAAGAGCGCTTTAATGACGATGGACTCGAAGAGAAGATCGACGCCTACGACCGCCGCCGCGCCGCCTTGCGTCCCTACCGCACGCAGCGCGACCCTGCGCGCTTCGGCGATGCTGGTTTCTACGGCTGGTCGGAGGACAAGGCGCGGCAATACGCTGTCCGGCAGCGCGCCGACTTCGGCGCCTTCGTGCGCAGGCAGGGGTTCAATTTGGAATGATCATCACGGGCATGACCCGGAGCGGACGGCACTACGTCTTCTTGATCCGAAACACCAGCACTTCGCCGTCCTGCGACTTGGCGGCGAGCTGATCGCCGGTCTGGCGCACGAGGTTGGGGATGTCGATTGCGGACAGCGGATCGGTGCACTCAATGGTGAGCTCGTCGCCGCTCGCCATGCCGGAAAGCAGCTTCTTGGTGCGCAGCGCCGGCAGCGGGCATTTCAACCCGCGCAGATTTGCGGTCTTTTCGGCCATCGGTCCTCGCTTGCGGTTGCGGTAGGACGTTTGCCGTCGCAAGGTCAAGGCATGACGCAGACGATCGCGCGATTGACGCCTCTGGCCGAGGTGCTGGCCTTGATCGAAGCCGAGGTTAAACCGGTCGCGCCGTGCGAACGCGATACCGTTGCGGCGGTTGGTTGCGTGCTCGCGGCAGACGTCATCGCGCCCGCACGGCCGAGCAGGATCATCGCGCTCAATGACGGCTGGGCGCTGTGCTCGGAAGAAACCCACGGCGCGAGTGGCTACGCGCCGGCGCTGCTGAGCACCGCACCGGAACGGATCGAGACTGGTCAGGCGATGCCGCCGGGCTGCGATTGCGTTGCGCCGGTCGACGTAGTGCGCATGAGCGGCGCCCAAGCCGAAGCGCTCGCCGAAATCGGTCCGGGAGAAGGCGTGCTTCCCGCCGGCGGCGATCATGACGGCGAAGCGCCGCTTGCGCGTGTGGGCGAACGGCTGACGCAATTGCAAGCCGCCGCCTTTGCCGCGCTCGGAATTGCAAAAATACCGGTGCGCAAACCGCGCATGGTTGTCGCGTGCGTGCACGACGATCCGATCCTTGCTGCGAGCGCAGATGCCATTGCGACCGAAGCAGCGCATCACGGAGCGGCTATAAAAAGAGCCGCCCACCCTGATAGTGCGTTGGCGACGAAAGACACGGATGCAATTGCCGTCATCGGCGGCACAGGAACTGGCCGCAACGACGTGAGCGCGGAGACGCTCGCCCGCGCCGGCCGCCTCGCCATGCATGGAATCGCGCTAGCGCCGGGCGAGACGACCGGCTTCGGCTTTGTCACAGACCGTCCCGTCCTGCTGCTGCCCGGCCGTCTCGACGCGGCAATCGCGACGTGGCTGATGCTAGGGCGTCCGCTGCTTGATCGCCTTGCGGGTGCCACGGCACCAGCGGTGTGTCCGCAAACGCTCACGCTCGCGCGGAAGGTGACGTCCACCGTCGGGCTGACCGAGGTCGTCCCCGTGCGCCGCAATGGCAGCCAGGCCGAGCCGCTGTGGAGCCGGTATTGGCCGCTCTCGGCCATTGCCCGCGCCGATGGCTATCTCGTGATTTCGCCCGAAAGTGAGGGCGCTTCCGCCGGGTCCGTCGTTCAGGTATGGCCGTGGCCATGAGCCAAGCGGAAACCCTGCCAGACAAGGACTTGATGGCGCGCGTGCGCGCGGCCGCGCGGCAGGAGCAGTTCCTGGAGGTCGTCTCCGCCGACGAGGCACGCGCGCGTTTTTCGCTCGCCATCGACCTGGCGCCGCTCGAGCCCGAACGCGTGACCCTCTCTGCCGCGCTCGGCCGCGTGCTGGCGCGCGACGTGGTCGCGGCGGTCGATGCGCCGCCGTTCGACCGTTCCAATGTCGATGGGTTCGCCCTGCGCGCGGCGGACACGGTCGGGGCGAACGATCTCCAGCCCAAGACGCTTCACCTCAATGCCGAAGTGATCGCGTGCGGCAATCCCCCTGCGCTCGCCGTCGCGCCCGGCACCGCGACCGCGATTGCGACGGGCGGCGTCATCCCGCGCGGCGCCGACGCCGTGGTGATGATCGAGCAGACTGAATTGATGGACGCCGATCCGCCGCGCATCGAGCTGCGCCGTGCCGCTGGCCCAGGCCAGTTCATCTCCTATGCAGGTTCCGACATCGCGCGCGGCGAAACGTTGCTGCGGAGGGCTGCACGCATCGGCTCGCGCGAGATCGGCATGCTCGCGGCCGGCGGCTTCGCCGACGTCGATGTCGTACGCAAACCGAAAATTGCAATTCTCTCAACCGGCGACGAACTGGCGCAGCTCGGCGCGCCGCTTCCGCCCGCCAGCGTCTACGACAGTAACAGCGCGATCCTCGCCGCGGCGATCACCGAAGCCGGCGGCGAGCCGGTCGGCTTCGGCGCGGTTCCGGACGACGAGGCGGCACTCGAGAAGACCGTGCGCGACGCGCTCTCCGCCTGCGACATGGTCGTGCTGTCCGGCGGCACGTCGAAGGGCGCGGGCGATCTGTCGCACGCCATCGTCTCGAGGCTCGGCCGGATCGTCGTGCACGGCGTCGCGCTCAAGCCGGGCAAACCGCTCTGCCTCGGCATCGTGCAAGGCAAGCCGATCGTCGCGCTGCCCGGTTTCCCGACTTCGGCGATTTTTACATTCCACGGCTTCGTCGCGCCGGTGATCCGCGCGCGCGCCGGTCTGCCGCCGGAAGCGGCGGAAGAGGTCAGTGCGCGCGTGCCGGTGCGCATCGCAAGCGAGCTCGGCCGACAGGAGTTCGTGCTGGTCTCGCTGGTGCGCGGCGAGGACGGACTCGTCGCGTTTCCGATCGGCAAGGGCTCCGGCGCGGTGACGAGCTTCTCGCAGGCCGACGGCTTCCTTGCCATCGACGCGCTCGCACCCGCGCTCGATGCCGACACCCTCGCGCGCGTCACCTTGATCGGCAGCGCGGCGGAAGCGCCCGATCTCGTCATCATGGGCAGCCACGACGTTGCGCTCGATGCGATGATAGGTTCGCTCAGCGAGCGCGGCTATTCCGCGCGCGTGCTGGCGATCGGCAGCCTCGGCGGCGTCGCGGCGGCGAGCCGCGGCGAATGCGATATCGCGCCGGTGCATCTGATCGATCCGCGCACAGGCCAATACAACGTGCATCTCGCGACGCCAGGACTATCGCTCGTGCCCGGCTGGCGGCGCATGCAGGGAATATTATATCGGCCCGGCGACAAGCGCTTCGAAGGACGCAGCGCGGACGATGCTCTTGCCGAGGCGCTTGCGGATGTGAACGCGCTGATGGTCAACCGCAACGCGGGCTCCGGCACGCGCGTGCTGATGGACCGCATGCTCGAAGGAAAGCGGTTGCCCGGCTACGCCAACCAGCCGAAATCGCACAACGCGGTCGCTGCCGCGATCGCGCAGGGCCGGGCGGACTGGGGTCTCGCCATCGCGCCGGTCGCCAGGATGTACGGTCTCGGCTTCGTCCCCGTCGCGCCGGAGCATTACGATTTCCTCGTCGCCGATGCGCGGCGCGAGCGCCCGGCCGTGCGGGCGTTCTTAGCGGCGCTGCGTGACGAGGCGACGCGCGCGCGGATTCGCGAGTTAGGCATGGAAATGCCGGATTAGCGCATGCGGGCGCGTGGCAAGTCGATTCGACTCGTAGCCGCTTGTGGCCTGCTCTTTTCAATTCTCCCATTTTCTCCCGCTCACGCGCAGTTACGCGGGCATGGCGGTCCCGTGCGCGCGCTAGCGATTTCCGCCGACGGCGAACACGCCGTCTCCGGCAGCTTCGATACCTCCGCCATCCGCTGGTCGCTCGCGCGCAACGTCGCCGAGCAGGTGCTGCGCTTCCACGATGCCGCCGTGAATGCGGTCGCCTATCTCGACGGCGCCCGCGTGGTCACCGCGGGCGCGGACGGCAAGATTGCGATTTGGACCCCGGGCAACCCGGCGCCGGACAAGGTGCTCGAAGGCCACAGCGCGCCGATCGCATCGATTGCGATCTCGCCCGATGGAAAACTCATTGCCTCGGCGTCATGGGATCACACCGTGCGGCTGTGGCCGCTCGCCGACGGCAAGCCGCGCGTGCTCGAAGGGCATGCGCAAAACGTCAACGGCGTCGCATTCACGCCGGACGGCAAGTCCGTGGTCAGCGCCGGTTATGACGCCACCATCCGCATCTCGCCGTTGACCGGCTCCGCGGCCACGATCCGCACGATGGCGACGCCGCTCAATGGCGTCGCGGTCGCTCCAGATGGCGAGATCGTCGCCGGCGGCGCAGACGGCAAACTGTATTTCCTCTCACCCGCCGGCGAGCCGCGCGGCGACGTGCAGGCTTCGCAGACCCCGATCATAGCACTCGCGCTCTCGGGCGACGGCAAGCTCGTCGCCGCCGCCGGCATCCGCGGCGCGGTCGCGCTAGTCGACCGCGCGACGCGCAAGGTGCAGCACGTGCTGGTCGGTCCCGGCCTACCGGTTTGGTCGGTCGCGTTCCTGCCCGACAGCCGCACCTTGCTCACCGGCGGGACCGACCGCGTGATCCGCCGCTTGAATGCATCGACCGGCGAGCCGGCCGACACGCTTCTTATCGGCGCGCCCGACGATCCGCTCGCGGCCTACGCCGGCGATCCCGGCGCGCGCGTCTTCCGCGCCTGCGTCGCCTGCCACACGCTCAAAGCCGACGAAGTCAGCAAGGCCGGCCCGTCGCTCTGGCACATCTTCGGCCGCAAGGTCGGCTCGCTGCCCGGCTATCGCTATTCCGACGCACTGACGAACCTGAGCATCGTGTGGACGCCGGAGACGGTTTCTAAAATGTTCGAGGTTGGCCCGATGACCTACACGCCGGGTACCAAGATGCCGGAGCAGACCATCGGCTCGGCCGAAGACCGCCAGGCGCTGGTGGAGTTTTTAGAGAAGGTGACGCAGTAGCTCCGGCTCGCTGAGCTGGCCGACCCTCTCCCCCAGGGGAGGGTGGAAGCTACTTCTTCTCCCGCTCGCGCAAGAAATCCTCCGTCGTGCGCGGCTTGGGTCGCGCCGGCGCGCCGAAGGGGTCGAACTGCTCCTCCGCCATTGCATTGACGCGGCAGTCCTCGCACATGCGGATGACGTCGAGGCGCTTCTTGGAATTCGCAAACATCCAGTGCTTGCCTTCGAGCTTGGCGATGACGCGCTCGACCGAGCTTTTAACGCCGAACGGCTTGCCGCAGCGGATGCACTCGTAGGGGTCTTCCTGCTTCAAGACGCGCGCCATCGCGGTCGCCGCGCGGAAGTCGATCTGCGGCTCAAGCGCGATCACCTTCTCGGGGCACGTCGCCTGACAGAGACCGCATTGCACGCAGGCGTCTTCGGTAAAGCGCAGCGTCGGCCGGTCGGGATCGCTTCCCATTGCGCCGGTCGGGCAGGCCGAAACGCAAGAGAGACAGAGCGTGCAGCCTTCCGCGTTGAGCACCACGGTGCCGAACGGCGCGCCCGCGGGCAGCGGCACGATGTCGGCCGGTGCGGGTGCGACGGCGTGCAGTTCGCGCAACGATAGCCGCGTCAGTTCGCGCGGCATGCCGACGGGCACGAAGCTCGCCGCGCGCGCAGCCGGCACGCAGTCGATCGCGCGCAGCGCCGCGCTCAAAGTATCCGGATCGTCGGTCTCAATGGTAGCGATGCGCAAGCCGGCAAAGCCAAGTCTTATCAGGATCGGCTCGGCGAGTGCGATGGTGCGATAGAGGCCGGCGAGATCGTGCATCGGCTTGGCGCGCGTGAGGAATCGCACGGCGCTTGCGCCGTAGGCGAAGGCGGCCGTCACCGCATCGAGCCCGATTTGCGTGATCTCGTTGACCGCGACCGGCAGCGCGTTCGCCGGCAGCCCGTCGCCGAAGCGTGCAAGTGCGTCGATCAGTTCGACGCCCTGCTCGCCGTCGTGGAAGAGGATGATCGCGCGCGTGCCGCCAGCCTGCCCATAGGCCGCCAGCATCGCGCGCAGGCGCGTCAGCAGCGTGCCGCTCGGCGGCACCGCGTAAGCCGCCGCACCGGTTGGACACGCGGCCGCGCATTGCCCGCAGCCAGCGCAGATTTTTGCATCGATCGCGACATGGTCGCCGTTCGGCGTGATGGCACCCGTCGGGCAGAGATCGAGGCAGCGGTGGCACCCGACGATCTTCGAGCGGCTGTGCGCGCAGAGTTCGGCCGTGAAAGTGATGTTGCGCGGCTTCTCGAACGTGCCTGTGAGGTCGCGCGCTTTCAGCACTGCACGCAACACGGCCGCCGGATCGCTCGGATCGGCGCGCAAGTAGCCGTCGCGCAGATCGGCCGAGGGAAACAGTGGCGTGCCCCCGGAGAGATCGAGCAAGATGTCGCAGCGCGAGGTCATGCCGTCGCGCGGGCTCGCGAATTTGAGTTCGTCGCGCGAGGACGGCTGCGGCATCGCGCACTGATCGACGGTGACATCGAATTCGCCGAGCACGCCCTTCGCGCTTCGGATCTTTCCTCGCGCGACCGGAAACGACGTGACGCGCGGCGGCGCGACGTCCGCGCCGGGCGTGAGCAGCACGGTGATGTCGAGATGGTCGGCCAGGAGTTTCGCGGCTTCGAGCGCCTGCACGTCCTTGCCGTAGATGAGCGTCGTGCCTTCGCTCGAAAGCTCGATCGTCGGCACGTCGGGTACGGGCTCGAGCGCGGCGGCGATCAGTGCGGCCATCTTCGGCCCCGCCTGCAGCGCGTCGCTCGACCAGCCGGCGTTCTCGCGGATGTTCACGAACGAGACTTGCGTCTCCGTATTTTCCGCGGATTCCGCGAATACCGGCGATTCCTGCGTGCAGGCGACCAGGATCGACTCGCCCGCGCTTGCCGCGTTACGGAAGCGCTCGAGCTCGCTGCGGCAGAACTGCCGACCTTCGATCACCTCGGCTCCGCGGCACACCTTGCGCACGGCGTCGCCCGCGAGCGGCATGGTGTCCTCGCAGGAGCAGATCAGGATCATGCGCGGCCGTTCGGCCATGTCGTGGTCCCCTAGCACCGCAAGCCCTGGCGTCTGCGGTTCTTGCGGTATAATCACCGGAATTGAAAAGGGAAAGGAAGACAGGATGCCGCAGGCTCCGGCGGCGATCGAGCCGGAATTGAGGCTGCCGCCCTCCTTCACGCCAGTGCGCCTGCGCGAGCGCGGCGACGCCTTCGCGCATGCGGTGTCGATTGCGGCGAAGGAGGGCGCCGGAACCCTGGTGCATGTCGGCCGCTTCGATCTCGCCGAATTCGCATTGGTGCTGGAGCCGGATGAGCCGCTCACGCGTGCGCGGCTCGGCTTCTATGCCGGCATGGCGGCGCTGACCGAGGCGCTGGTCGCCTACGCGCCGCCGGAGACGCTCATCGAGATCAGCTGGCCCGACGCGGTCACCGTCAATTTCGGCCTGGTCGGCGGCGGACGGCTGGCGTGGCCGGACGGCGTCGCCGAGACTGAGGTGCCGCCCTGGCTCGTTTTCGGTGGCATGATCCGCACCAATCTGATGGACATGCACGAGCCCGGGCTCAACCCAAACGTCACCTCGCTCGCGCAGGAAGGCTTTGAGAGTATCGAGGCTCGCGACGTGATCGAAAGCTTCGCGCGCAGGTTCATGGTCGCGCTCGACGGCTGGCAGGAAACGGGCTTTGCCGTCGTCGCTCAGAGCTATCTCGAACTGATGCCGCGCGAGGAAGGCTTATCGCGCTCGATCGCCGAGAACGGCGATCTGCTGCTGCGCCGCGACGGGAAGGTCGAACGCCGCGCCTTCCTGCCCGCGCTCGAGCAGGCGCAATGGTACGACCCGCAGACGAAAGCGCCGCGCGCATGAAATTGCTGCGCACGATCATGCTCGATCCGTCCGACACCTTCGTGTTCGACCCGCCCGCCGAACCGGGCGAATGGGCGGTGTCCGGCGCGTTCTGCTTCTGGCATCGCGAGTCGGCGAGTTTGCATGGAAAAGCGCGCTCCGCTTTCCGCAGCGGATTTCTGGGCGTCAATTCGCTCGGCTGGTCCACGCTCGTGCAGATCGTTGCGGCGAGCGAAGACGACTGCACGGCGCTGCGGGACCTGCTCGCGAAGCAACTCCTCACACATTTCGGCGCGCCGGACGAAGCGGCGGCGCGTGCGGCGGCCGACGACGAGATCGCGTTCGTGCAGTCGCTGTGCAGCGAGCCGCAGGATTCGCTGGTCGCCGTGCACCGCACTTTCGAGAACGGCGAGGTGCGCGAGCAATTCCGCACCTTGCGTCCGCGCGCCGGAACAAAGCCAGCGCGCGCGTTTTCGTTCTTCGAAGTCGAGGGCGAGGAGGAACCGGGTGAAGCGGTGGATTTGATCGGTATGGCGGAGAGGAAGGGATGACCCACGACTTCTGGCTCTCCTGCGGGCATCACCTGCTCGACCGCTCGGAAGGTGGCGGACTCGTCGTCACCGATGAATTCCTCAAAGCCTATGTGGCCCGTCCCGAGCTCGTGCCGCCGCCGGAGGCCTGCGACGCCGAGCGCGCGCTGTATGCCGCGTTGAAGGCCGATCCGCGCCGACCCGTCGACGCGAGCGAAATTGCCGACATCAAAGACGCCGACGCCCGCGAAAATTGGCAATTGTTGATCGGCTTCCGCGATAAACTTTTGCGTCATCAGACGCTGGAGGCGGCGTATCTCGCGCTCGTGCGCGAAGGCGCGAGCGGCATTCCGCCGCTGTTCATGCAGCAGCTTGTGCACGTCATCCTGCGCAATGCGCTCGACGGCGTCGACGATCCGGGCACCTTGCGCGCTGCGGAATTGTTCTTTCGCGTGCAACGCGTGACCACGCACGAGGGCACGCTAGTCGCCGCCGACGAGGAAACCGTCGGCGGCATCGCGACGCAGCCGGTCTCGCCGCTCGTCTCGATGCTCGGGATTCCGGCGCAGGCCGAGATCGATATCATCAACGACGAGAACGCCGCGAGCTACTGGCATCGCAGCGACGCCTATGACATGGCGCTGGACCTGACCGCCGGGCGAAAAGGCCTTGTTGCACTAGCGCGCGCGATGCAGCGCTGGATTGCGCATCTGCTCGGCACGGATGTCACCATTGAACCCTTGACTGAACTGCGCGAGGTGAATTGGCGCTGGTATGTCGGGCTCGATACGGACGGCACCAAGATCGGCGACGGGCTCTGGAACGGCGAGGAGATCGATGAGCAGGCGATGCGCCGTGTGGTCGGCCTGTTCCGGCTGACGTTTCCCGATCCAACTGGCGTGATCGAGCCGGTCCGGGGTGAGCCGGTCTATCTTATTCTCGCCATGACGCCAGAATTGAATATCCGCATGAAACCGCAGAACCTGCTCGTCGGCCTGCCGCTGCAGCAATTGGAGAGCGCCGCATGAGCGCCGCTCCTCCGCTTGCGACCATTCCGGTCGGCGTCGTGATCGAGCGCAGCAAGGCGGCGAGCCAGTGGCTCGATTTTCACTGGCGGCCGTCCGCGGTGCTCGCCGGCATCCCCGACACTCCGCTCTGGACCAAGCTCAGCGACGACGGCGAGCGCGCGACCTTCTATGCCGGGCCGGCGGAGATCGAATTGCATCGCAGCGAGACGGCGAACTATCAGACGAATCTCGCGACCGGCGAGCCGTTGCTCTGGGTCGTGCTGCGCAGGACCGAGAGCGAACCGTCGTACAAGGTGTTCGCCGTGCTCGCCGATCCGGCCGAAGGCGAGGCGATGACCGAAGCAGGCGACGATCTGGTCGAGACGGTTGCCATGCCCGACGCGGTACAGGATGCTCTCGTGGCTTTCATTGCCGAGCACCACGTCGAACGGCAATTTGTCAAACGGAAGCGCGACCGCGCCGACCGCGAGGCGTTGGCCAAGCGCGAGGGAGAGCGCGGCGCATGAGCGAAGATTTCCTCTCGCGCTGGTCGCGGCGCAAACGCGAGGTCGCCAAGGTCGAGGAGCCCGCGAAACCGGCGAAGCCGGATACGCAACCGCCCGAACACGAAGAGCCTGCGGGCACGGCCAAGCCGGGCGATCCTCAGAAGGCGGATGAGGTCGATCTCTCCAGCCTGCCGTCGCTCGAGGACATCACCGGCACGACCGACATCAGCGGCTTTCTCCGCCGCGGCGTGCCGGAAGAATTGGCACGCTCGGCTTTGCGCAAGGCTTGGAGCAGCGATCCTGCAATCCGTGACTTTGTCGGCCTGTCCGAGAACGCGTGGGACTTCAACGACCCGACCGCCATCCCCGGCTTCGGGCCGATCGATTTTTCTCCAGAGCAGGTGCGACAAATGGCCGCCAAGCTGGTCGGCGACGTGCGCGAGGCGGGCGAGAAAATCGAGCGCGTCGTCGATGCCGCATCGCACCAGGAGACGCGAGTGCGCCCGTCGGACGAGCGCGAAAATGCAAAAGATACCTCACTAAATGCTGGCACCACCGCTGCGGCGCGACGCTCTGATGCTGCAGCGCAAAATCAAATGTCGGATGAACCACGTACCGAATTTCCGCGGCGTCACGGTGGTGCACTGCCCCGCTGAAAGAATCACCTAAAGGTGTAATAGCTTGCGGCTATGAGCGCTATTGACCCACGCCGGTTCCGATCTGTAGTTTCCCTGCAACAATACGTAAAAACGGAAACCGGGGAAACGCTTTGCGCAACGAAGGGCTCGCGGAAGCCATACGCGCCGTTGGCGGCGTGAGTGAGCTTGCGCGGCGCATCGGGATCGCCCAGCCCTCCGTCTCAAATTGGGACCGCGTGCCGGCCGACCGGGTCGCTGCGGTGGAAGCCGCGACCGGGGTGCCGCGCGCGAAATTGCGTCCCGATCTGTTCGCCGAAGGGATCGTGAGCGAAGCCGACGAGATCGAAGCCGCGCGCGCCCAGGAATACGCGTTGCTTGCCTCGCTCCTCTCCGCCGCTCCATCGCGGGACTTCCTTTCGGCACTAGCCAAATTGCGAGGCGATGCGACGCTGCTCGGCGTTGCGCATGCCGCGCTGTCCGACGCGGCCGATTCAATCACGCAGGCGGACGCAGAACGCGAATATTTCGATTTGTTCGTGGGCATCGGCCGTGGCGAGCTTCTGCCCTACGGCTCCTATTATCTCGCAGGTTTCTTGAACGAGCGCCCGCTGGCGAGGCTGCGCGCCGATCTCGCGCGATTTGGAATCGAGCGCACCGACGCGACCGTTGAGCCGGAGGACCACGCCGCGATCCTGTGCGAGATCATGGCGGGCCTGGCCACCGGACGCCTGCCGGGTGGAACCGAAGCCCAGCGCGAGATTTTTCAAAAGCACATCGCGTCATGGATGGGACGGCTGTTCGCCGACATCGAGAGGTCGGAGGCGGCGGCGAAATTTTATCGGCACGTAGGAATGCTCGGCCGGGTGTTCCTGCAGATCGAAGAGCAGGCTTTCACGCTCGCCGGCTAGGCGAGAATGGATGAGGAGGAAATCGCGATGAAATCCAAGCCGAATGAAGCCAAGGCCGTAGGCCGTCGTGACTTCCTGCGCACGTTGGGCGCCGGTGCGGTCGGCGGCGCTGCCGCTGCCGCGAGCGCGCCATTCGCCGGCGAGGCGATCGCGGCCGAGAGCGAGGATGAAAAGAAGAAGCCCCGCTACAACGCCGAGTCCGCCGACGTAAAGAATTACTATCGCGTCAACCGCTATCCGTCGCGCTGAGGGAGGCACCCGTGCTGGTCAAGAAATCGCATCGCGATGCGCGCCGCTCCTCGCTGACGAGCGCGCTCACCACGCAGGCAAATGGCGTCGACCGCCGCGGCTTCCTGCGCCGCTCAGGTATTGCCGCTGGGGCGCTCGCCGGCCTCGGCGCGCTGCCGCTCGGTAACGTCCGCAAGGCGGAAGCGGCCGTCGCCGGTCCGCTCACGTCGGGCGCGACGGTGCGCAAGAGCATCTGCACGCACTGTGCGGTCGGCTGCACCGTAACGGCGGAGGTGGTCAACGGCGTGTGGGTCGGGCAGGAGCCGAGCTGGGATTCGCCGATCAACCGCGGCTCGCACTGCGCGAAGGGTGCTTCCGTGCGCGAGCTCGTGCACAGCGACCGCCGTCTGCGCTACCCGATGAAGCTTTCGGGCGGGCAGTGGACGCGCATCTCGTGGGATCAGGCGATCAACGAGATCGGCGACAAGATGACGTCGATCCGCGAGAAGTCGGGCGCCGATTCTGTCTACTGGCTCGGCTCGGCGAAGATGACAAACGAGGGCTCGTATCTCTTCCGCAAGCTCGGCGCCTATTGGGGCACAAACAACACCGACCATCAGGCGCGTATCTGCCATTCGACGACCGTCACCGGCGTGGCCAATACCTGGGGCTACGGCGCGATGACGAACAACCTGAACGACATGCGTAGGGCCAAGACGCTGCTCTACATCGGAAGCAACGCGGCGGAAGCGCATCCGGTCAGCATGCAGCACATGCTGGAGTCGAAGGAGCTCAATCATCTCAACTTCATCGTCTTCGACCCACGCTTCACGCGCACCGCTGCACACGCGACCGATTACGTCCGTATGCGTCCCGGCACTGACATTCCAGTGATGTATGGGATCATGTGGCACGTCTTGAAGAACGGCTGGGAGGACAAGGAATTCGTCCGCCAGCGCGTCTACGGCTTCGACGACCTGCGCAAAGAAATCGAGAAATGGAATCCGGAAGAGGTCGAGCGTGTCGCCGGCGTGCCAGGCGCGCAGCTTGAGATAGTGGCGAAGAAATTCGCGACCGAGCGGCCGTCGAGCGTAATCTGGTGTATGGGCCAGACGCAGCACACGGTCGGCACTGCCAACGTGCGCGCGAGCTGCTGTCTGCTGCTGCTGACTGGCAATGTCGGCGGTCCGGGCACCGGCGCCAACATTCTGCGCGGCCACGACAACGTGCAGGGCGCGACCGACGTCGGCCTCGATATCGTGACGCTGCCGTTCTACTACGGCCTCACCGAGGGCGCGTGGAAGCACTGGTCGCGCGTGTGGGAGACCGACTACGACTGGTTCGTCTCCCGCTTCGACGACAAGAAGATGATGGAGACGCCCGGCATCCCGCTCACGCGCTGGTTCGATGCCGCGCTCCTGCCGAAGGACCAGGTCGCGCAGAAGGACAATGTCCGCGCGGTGTTCGTGCAGGGCCACGCCTCCAACTCGATCACGCGCATCCCCGAGTCGTTGAAGGGCCTGAAGGCGCTCGAACTGCTGGTCGTCGCCGACCCGCATCCGACGACGTGGGCCTCGCTAGCTGTGAATGCCGGCCGCAAGGACGACATGTACCTGCTGCCGGTCGCGACCCAGTTCGAATGCAAGGGTTCGCGCGTCGCCACCGGCCGTCAACTGCAGTGGGGCGAGCAGATCGTCAAACCGGTCTTCGAGTCGAAAGACGATCTCGAGATCATGTACCTGATCGCGAAGAAGCTCGGCTTCGCCCACAAGATGTTCAAGAACATCAAGGTCGAGAACAATCTGCCCGAGGCCGAGGACATCCTGCGCGAGATCAACCGCGGCTCATGGTCGACCGGTTATTGCGGCCAGTCGCCGGAGCGGCTGAAGGCACACATGAAGAACCAGGCGAAGTTCGACCTGGTGACGACACGCGCGCCCAAGGACGATCCGGAAGTCGGCGGCGACTATTATGGCCTGCCGTGGCCGTGCTGGGGCTCGCCCGAGGTCAAGCATCCGGGCTCGCCGCTTCTCTACAACCACCATTTGCACGTGATGGACGGCGGCGGCGTCTTCCGCGCACGCTTCGGCGTTGAGCGCGAGGAGAAGCTGCCCGACGGCACGACGCGCAAGGTGTCGATGCTCGCCGACGGCGTCTACTCGCTAGGCTCTGAGTTGAAGGATGGCTACCCCGAGTTCACCTACGGCGTGCTGAAGAAGCTCGGCTGGGATTCAGACCTGACCCCGGAAGAAGTCGCAGTTATCCAGAAGGTCAATCCGACGACGCCGGAAGCGGTTTCGTGGTCGCTCGATCTGTCCGGCGGCATCCAGCGCGTCGCGATGAAGCACGGCTGTGTGCCGTACGGTAACGGCAAGGCGCGCATGAATGCCTTCGGTTTGCCGGACCCGGTCCCGGTGCACCGCGAGCCTATCTACACGCCGCGCGTCGAACTCGTCTCCAAGTATCCGACGCTGCCGGATGCGAAACAGTTCAGGCTGCCGAACATCGGCTTTTCGGTGCAGCAGGCGGCGGTCGTCAAGGGCATCGCCAAGCAATTCCCGCTCATTCTCTCGTCCGGCCGTCTGGTCGAGTATGAGGGCGGCGGCGAAGAGACGCGCACCAATCCGTGGCTCGCGGAATTGCAGCAGACGATGTTCATCGAGATCAACCCGTCCGACGCCGCCGAGCGCGGCATCAAGGACGGCGCTTGGGTCTGGGTGACCGGCGCGGAGAACGGTTCGAAGGCAAAGGTGACGGCGCTCGTTACCCCACGTGTCGGCAAGGGCGTCGCCTGGATGCCCTTCCACTTCGGCGGCTGGTTCGGCGGCCAGGATCTGCGCGGCAACTATCCGAAGGGCACCGATCCCTACGTGCTCGGCGAAAGCGCGAACACGATCACATCCTACGGCTACGACCCGGCGACCGGCATGCAAGAGCCGAAAGTCACTCTCTGCCAAATCACGGCGGCATAAGGAGCAGCGATCATGGCCCGTATGAAATTCCTCTGCGACGCCGACCGTTGCATCGAGTGCAACGCCTGCGTCACCGCCTGCAAGAACGAGCACGAAGTGCCGTGGGGCATCAACCGGCGCCGCGTCGTCACGCTGAGGGACGGCGAGCCGGGCGAGCGCTCCGTGTCGATGGCCTGCATGCACTGCACCGACGCGCCCTGCGCCGCGGTGTGCCCGGTCAACTGCTTCTACACCACGGCGGACGCCGTGGTGCTGCACAACAAGGACCTGTGCATCGGCTGCGGCTACTGCTTCTACGCCTGCCCGTTCGGTGCGCCGCAATATCCGAAGCTCGGCAACTTCGGTTCGCGCGGCAAGATGGATAAGTGCACCTTCTGCGCCGGTGGTCCCGAGGCCGACGGCTCGAAGGAAGAGTACGAGAAGTACGGCGCCAACCGTCTCGCCGAAGGCAAGCTGCCGCTCTGCGCCGAGATGTGCTCGACCAAGTCACTGCTCGCCGGCGACTCGGACGTCATCGCGCAGATCTACAAGGAGCGCGTCTCTAAGCGCGGCTACGGCTCCGGCGCCTGGGGCTGGCAGACGGCCTATCGCGAGTCGATTTCGACCTAAACGTCATGGCCGGGCCTGTCCCGGCCATCCCGCTTAGGAAGGCACCGCCATCCCGATCGGGATGCCCGGCACCGTCGGATGGAATGGAGAAAAAACATGGCGAAGCTCACATCGCGCATCCGCACAATCTTCGGAGTTCTCGCGCTCACCTTGCTGCTCGCCTGCACGGCGACGCTGGCGCCGCACCCCGTCTCAGCCCAGCAGGTCAATCCGACCGAGGACTCGGTGAAGGAGCAGCAACTGCTCGATCAGCTCAGGGTAATCCGGGGCCGTGGCACGATCCCCGACGTAACGTCCTACACCATCGAACATCCGGCCGGGCGCGACTGGCGGCAATTCCGCACGGTCACTCTGAAGTGGATCGGCGCCGTCACCATCCTCGGCATGCTCGCCGTACTGATCGTCTTCTATCTGATCCGCGGGCGCATCCCGATCGAGGAAGGCCGTAGCGGCCGTACCGTGGTGCGCTTCAACGGCTTCGAGCGCTTCGTGCACTGGACGACCGCGGCGGCGTTCATCGTGCTCGCCATTACCGGGCTCAATATTACCTTCGGCCGCATCTTGTTCGTCAGCAGCGCCGGTTCGGAGACGTTCAGCACCTGGTCGCAATGGGCGAAATACGCGCACAACTTCATTAGCTTCGCCTTCACGCTCGGCGTGCTGCTCATGTTCCTGATCTGGATTGCGGGGAATTTCCCGACCAAAGCAGACTTCCAGTGGCTCGCGCGCGCCGGCGGACTGTTCGGCAAGACACGCGGCGAGCATCCGCCTGCCTGGCGCTTCAATGCCGGCCAGAAGCTTCTCTATTGGGCCGTCGTGTTTGGCGGAATCGCGATGATCGTGACGGGCTACATGTTGCTGTTCCCGTTTTGGGGCGGCCTGACCGTCGGCAATATGGAGCTCGCCCTGATCTTCCACGCCATTGTCGGCATGCTGTTCATCGCGCTCATTCTCGCCCACATCTATCTCGGCACCGTCGGGATGGAGGGCGCGCTCGAGTCGATGGTCGACGGTACCGTCGACTGCAACTGGGCCAAGGAGCATCACCCGCTCTGGTTCAAGGAACAATTGGAAGGCCGTCCGCGAGACACCGCGGGCGGACGTCCGCTGGCCACGCCGGCGGAGTAACGCGTCTCTCTACCGTGACGAAGAACGCCCGGCCTCTAGCCGGGCGTTCTTTTGTTGCGGTGCGCTGGTAGGGCGACAAACGCCGCGAGGAACATGTCCCCGCGTGACGCCCCCGCGTGATGCGGTATAAGGCGCGGCATGCGTATCATCGGTCTCGCCGGCTGGAGCGGATCCGGCAAAACGACATTGATCACCCGCCTCGTGCCCCGCCTGACGGCGCGCGGGTTGAAGGTTTCCACACTCAAGCACGCCCACCACGGCTTCGACCTGGATCAGCCGGGCAAGGATTCCTTCATGCACCGCGCGGCTGGCGCGAGCGAAGTGGTGGTCTCCTCGGCGAAACGATTTGCGATCCTGCACGAATTGCGCGGCGAGGAGGAATGGTCGCTGCCCGCGCTGGTGAAGAAGATGGCGCCGGTCGATCTCGTATTGGTCGAGGGCTTCAAGCGCGACGCGTTCCCGAAATTGGAAATCCACCGCTCGGGAAACGGCAAGCCGCTGATCCATCCGGACGATCCGCACATCGTCGCGATCGCGTCCGACGTTCCGCTGCCGCAGGTGCGCGTGCCGGTAATTGATCTCGACGACATCGAGCGCATCGCCGATCTGGTGACGGCGAAGGCGGTGCCCATTTCGGGAGCCGAAGCGTTCCGGGGCGCGTAAATGGCGCAGCTGACCGACGACTGCTTCGCGTTCTCCGGCCCGCTGATGCGGCTCGACGAGATGGAGCGGCTGATCGATGAGCGCATTGAGCCCGTCGCCGAAGTCGAACGTGTCGCGCTTGCCGATGCGCGCGGACGCGTGATCGCAAAAGGCGTGATCGCGCCGGTGAACCTGCCGCCGTTCGACAATTCCGCCGTCGACGGCTATGCGGTGCGCCACGCGGATATTGCAAAAGACGGCGAAACGCGGCTGAAGATCTCCGGCCGCCTGCAGGCCGGCGCTGCCGTTGATGACGCTGTCGCTCGCGGCGAAGCAATCCGCATCTTTACCGGCGCGCCGATGCCTCAGGGCGCCGACACGGTGTTCATGCAGGAGGACGTGCGCGCCGAGGGCGACATCGTCATCGTGCCGCCCGGTTTGAAATTCGGCTCGAATCGGCGGCTGTCCGGCGAGGACGTCGCGAAAGGCAGCGTCGTGCTCGCCGTCGGCACGGTGCTCGAGCCGCAGCATGTCGCGCTCGCCGCGGCGCTGGGCTTCACGGCGCTCGACGTGCGGCGGCGGCTCAAAATTGCAATTTTCTCGACCGGCGACGAGGTGGTGGAGCCCGGCCGTCCGCTCGCAAGTGCGGCGATCTACGACGCCAACCGCTATCTCTTGCGCGATCTGCTGGCCCGGCTCGGCGCCGAGGTGACCGACCTCGGCATCCTCAAGGACGATCCGGAACCGCTCGCGGCCGCGCTGCGCCACGCGGCGGACGGGCACGATCTCATCGTCACCTCCGGCGGCGTTTCGACCGGGGAGGCTGATTACGTGCGCGACGCGGTCGAGCGCGCGGGCTCGCTCGTCTTCTGGCGCGTCGCGATCAAGCCGGGACGGCCGGTCGCGCTCGGCGTCATCCGCGGCCAAGGCGGTGAGAGCGCCGCCTTTGTCGGACTGCCCGGCAATCCGGTCGCCGTGTTCGTCACCTTCGTGCGGGTGGTCAAACCGCTGCTGGCGCGGCTCTCCGGCGCAAGCGCGCGGAAGCTCACGCCGCTGCCGGTGCGCGCAGGCTTTTCCTACAAGAAAAAGAAGGATCGCCGCGAATATGTGCGCGTGAGCCTGCGGTCGGCGGCGGACGGCGAACTCGAGGCGGTGAAGCACCCGCAGGATGGCGCCGGCGTGATCACATCGCTGACGCAGACCGATGGCTTATTGGAATTGGCGGAGGAGGTGACGCGGATCGAGCCCGGCGACCGCGTCGGTTTTCTCGCTTATCCCGTGCTGATGGGCTGAATGTCAGACCCGCACGGAGATGGTGTCGGTGAAGCCCTTTTCGGCGGGCACTTGCACGCTACTCAGAACGAAGCTGCCAACAACGGCGATGACGGCGACAGTGATGCAGGCGATCAGAATGGCTTTCATGGCGGCGTCCTTCCCCCCGGATTGTTGCGTGGAACTTATCACAAATCGCACCGCTGGCGAAATGCGGCGCTAGACCGCGGTTGCCATATGCTCCGCCCGCGCCACATCCTCCGGCGTATTGACGTTGAGGAAGGGGTCGACTGGCTCGTCCGG
>Ga0207761_1000199_pt1 | contig 20155 bp, 18 predicted proteins | sample LuqExpMetageno34_FD_187792 | JGI IMG/M metagenome (GOLD analysis project Ga0207761, IMG submission 187792) | Tropical forest soil microbial communities from Luquillo Experimental Forest, Puerto Rico - Sample 34 (SPAdes) | ecosystem: Environmental > Terrestrial > Soil > Tropical forest ... | reverse complement strand
TCCACCGCTGGTGGAGAGATTGCGGAAGCTCGCCGAAAAGAATTCGAATTTGCAGGTGGTGCACGGCGACGTGCTGGAAACGGATCTGGGAGTACTGGCGGCGGGGCGGCGGATGCGGATTTACGGGAATTTGCCGTATTACATCACCTCGCCAATTCTGCATCATTTTTTTGAATATGCGCCGCTGATCGACGAGGCGCATAGCGTAATTCAACTGGAGGTAGCGCAGCGGCTGACGGCAAAACCGGGGAACAAATTGTACGGCTATCTCTCCGTGGCGACGCAGTTCTATAGCCGGCCGGAGTTTGCGTTACGGTTGCCGCGAGGTGCGTTCCGTCCACCACCGGAAGTGGGATCCGCCCTGGTCACGCTGCGATTCCCTGGCGCGAGCGCGCAAGTTCAGATTGAGGATGCGGAAGCGTTTTTGGAGTTTGCTAAATCGTGTTTTAGCCAGAAACGGAAAACGCTTTCGAATAATCTGCGCGGGACAGCGGAGCCAGGGCGGGTTCGCGAGATTTTGCAACAGTTGAGGCTGAGGGAGGATGCCCGGGCGGAACAGCTCACCGTGGCGGATCTGGCGGAATTGTATAAGCGAATTGTGTTGCGGGCGGGAGAAGCTGGCATAAAAGCCAGCGTTACGTAAGGCCAGCAGCGGCGGACCGCGCCAGAAGGCGGTCCCTGCGAGGGCAACTACTTTTTGAGGACGGCGAGAAGCCGATCGGGGTAGTCGGTCATGATGCCGTCGACGCCGGCGGAAACCAACATGCGCATGTGGGCGGGAGAATTGACGGTCCAGCAGACGACCTGAAGATCCTGTTTGCGGGCTTGTTGAATCACGTTAGGCGTGACCAGATCTCCGCGGACGACGAGCTGCCGGGCTCCGATTTCCAGCGCCTTTTCGAAAGGATTGTCGCTTGATCCGTCGTGGAGAAGGCCGGTCATCAAGGTCGGCTCGATTTTGCGGAGGCTGGAAAGAATCGTGGCATCGAATGAGATGATGACGCTGCGAGCGATTTCGGTGGCGTTGCGAAGCGCGCTGATCAGCGCGTGCTCACCACCCCAGAAACCGTTTGGTTTGAGCTCGAGATAAAAGACGACGTCGTTCTTCCTGGAAAAATCGAGAATCTCGTCGAGAGTGGGAATGCGTTCGCTCATGAACTCGCTGGCGAACCAGGAGCCAGCGTCAAGCCGGCGGATTTCAGCAAGGGTCATCTGGTGAACATGTCCCTGACCATTAGTAGTGCGGTCTACGGTTTCGTCGTGGACAGCAATGAAGTGAGCGTCACGGGTGAGGTGCAGGTCGGTTTCGATAAAGGTCGCGCCCTGCGCAACAGCGCGGCGAAATGCGGCGAGAGTGTTTTCCGGAGCGTAGCCCGACGCGCCCCGGTGCGCGATGGCTAACACGAAAGTTGCTTCCGTTTGCGGTATCGGTGGCGGTTCATGCTGCGAACCATAGTTGTTCCTAACGTATGCTACCACTGTACGGAAGTATGGTTAGCGGCTATCCTGAGATTTGCCGCATGACGCTAAACAAGCCCGCAGAAGCAGAATTGTGAGAGTACAGATGCACAAGCTGTTGCTGGTGAGTGCATGCGGTGCCTTGCTGTGCTTTCCGGGATACGTAGAGGGAAAGACTCGGCAAACCGCGGGCGGTCAAAGCGCCAAAAGTGAGATAAAGTCTGCGTCGCCGCTGGCCCACGAGATCCGGCATCAACTGGCGGCGCTTCCTTTCTACTCCGTATTCGACTCCATCGCATTTACGCTTGACGGAAAAAAGGTGACACTGACGGGGCAGGTACTGCGTGCGACGCTGAAGCGGAACGCTGTGGAGGCAATCAAGAGTCTGGAAGGTGTAGACACAGTGGTCGATCAGATTGAAGTGCTGCCGAATTCCGCTTCGGATGACGAACTGCGGAGAGGGGTGTATCGAGCGATTTTCGAGACCGCTGAGCTCGCACCCTACGCAGCGCAGACGGCGCCGCCGATCCACATCGTGGTGAAAAACGGGAACGTGGCGCTGGAAGGTACGGTGAAGTCGGCGGCCGACAAGAACCTGGCAGGAACACGAGCGAGCAGCGTGGCGAATGTCGTCAATGTGAAGAACAACTTGAATGTGCACGCGAGCCAAGCACCGGCCGAAACGGGAGACGTGCGATAGAATTGTGGCGGAGCGACCTGTGGACCAATCCAAAGACCCTTATTCGAATCAAGGCGACGCGCGCGACACGCCGTCGCGAAGGAAGTTGGTCGCGCTGCGGCAGGCGCTGTTGCGCTTGCACAAATCGCTACTGGACATGGAGCGGCGGGCGTACGAAAAGGAACACGGGAAGGTAACCACCGGCGAATTGTTCCGGCTAGTGGTAGACGACGCGCAATTCTCGTGGTTGCACAACATTTCGGAGTTCGTGGTGCGTATCGACGAAGCGCTGGCCGGCGAAGAAGGTGTGAGCGAGACGGACTCCCACGGGGCAGTTTCGCTGGCCCGGAAGATTTTCGCGCCAACCGAGAGCGGGGATTCGTTCCAAAAGAAATATTTTGACGCGATTCAAAACGACCCGGCAGTGGTGATGGAACATGCGGAACTGGTTCGGCTGTTCAACAACGAGCCTGGAGACCGCGAGGCAGAGTAGGGCGGCGGGATGAGTTTCAAATCGGGAAAATCCTTGAGGAAAGTAGGGTCCGAAAAGTTCCGCAAAAGTCTCCTCGCCCAGAGAATAGCCAGCCAAGGTCCGGAAATAACACGTTTATTTTCAACACAGCGACGCATGGCATGAAAGATGCTTAACATAGAGCATCATGCTCCGTCCGGATCCGTTCGGGCGCCATGAGGATATACGGGCCTCGAGGTTCAAAGAATGAAGCGATTCGCAGTTTACGTGTTTGTTTTGTTTTTCATTGCCGCCGGTTTCTCATCTTCCGTACTCGCTGACTCCACCGCCAATTATTCCATCGCCGGCATATACGGAACTGGAACACAGACGACGTCTCTAACGGCAGCGGGCCAAAGTTTCGTGATGAGCTTTTCCGTGCCGACCAACCCTGTTGCGCTAATTGACAGTATCGTGCCAAACGACGATTTCTATCTATACCCGTTGAATGTGACTTACAGCTTTGAGGGTACGACATCAACGCTAACGAACTCGTTGGTGGCCTTTTACACCACTGCTTCGTCGAGCCAGGCGGGCGGGTTCTTTATCGACTACTGCTTGGGGTCCACGTGTTCGACCGAATACCAATGGACTTTCCAAGGGCCACAACAATACATTGGGCCGGAGAATAATCCGACGATAGTCCCGACGAACTTCTCGTCGAATGGACAGCCATTTACGATCTTCAACAATGACACTGGTGCGGAATACGACAGCTTGTTGAATGCCACCGTGACGGGTGCTCCTGTGAAGACCCCGGAACCGTCATCGCTGCTGCTGTTGGGAGCGGGATTGGCAGGAATTGCGTTGCTGGTGAAATTTCGCGGCTAGAGGTTTCGGCACCAAGGACTGGCGGCATGAAGCCGCGCCCACAAAACTTTTCCCCCGGCGAATTCAGTGCCGGGGGTTTCTTTTTTTGTGGAGCCAGACAAGCGGTGAATTCGCGTGCAGTGGAACGTCTGACTGATATAGCATAAGGGCCTGCTGAGGGAGGAAAGATGGCGAAGAACGACAAGTTGACGGAAGTTTCCGTAAAGATCGGGGCGGCGCTTGGAAAGGCAGACAAACAGGCGCGCATCCAGTCTCGCCGCGTCGCCGAGGCCAGCAAAGTGGCAAAGGAAGAGCTGCAAGAGATCTCGAAGCAGGTGGAGTCCTTGAAGCAACAGCTGGCAAAGACGACAAAACGCCTGAAGAAAGCTCTGAGCGCTTAGATTGGCGCGGAGAGGCCTTTCTTAGCGAAGCGAACGTATTTTGCGAATCCGGCTACGCCTCAATCGCACCGATCATGGCGAGAGGCCAGAACAGGACAACAAAAACACGGCGGACGAGCGAAGCCTTCTTGCCGCCGACGAGCTCGATACCGGACGTCCCGCTATTCCCCCAATAGCCGAGGACTCCGAGAAGCAGATAAACCGAGATGGCGATATAAAGCAGTTTCATGGCCTATGCGACGCTGCAGCGCCGATTCCCTTCCCCCAGATTTGACCTTCGCCGGGCAGACACCAAGAGCAGCGGCAGCTACAACAGCGAAAGATCACTCCCAGCAATCATCAGGCAAGCGGGGATTTGTCGCTAGTAGCACCAAGTACAGTTTTAGGGCAAATCGTGCATGTGTACGTACACGGCTGAACGCAAGCCGGCGATAACCGGCTACGGGCGTCGGGGGCAGCTAGAAGTTCAAACTCAGTGCCCTGCGGTGGCCTTTTCTGCGCCGAGACCAGTGTTCGAACGCACCAGCAGTTCGTTGAACTTGTGCTCGGAAGTAGGTTCCTTGGACAACATCGTGCCAAGGAAGGCTGCGATGAAACCCAGTGGAATGCTAAGGATGCCGGGATTCTCGAGCGGGAAGATGGTTTTTGCTTGAATCAAATGCCGAGCCGCGCCCGTAATCGTTGGAGGATCCACGGCCATTATGCTCGGACCAATGATTATCAGGCCGATGGAGGAAAGCAAACCCACCGCAAGCCCTGCAACTGCTCCGGCCGTGTTGAAGCGCCTCCAAAAAATGGAGAGCAAAATCACGGGGAGATTTGCGGAAGCGGCCACGGCAAACGCCAGCGCCACGAGAAACGCAACATTGAACGTAGGGCCAAGAACGATCGCGATGCTGATGGCCACAGCGCCGACAACAAAGGCGGAGATGCGCGCCACACGCACTTCTTCCCCGGGTTTACGTTCCGTTCCTTTGTGAATGACGTTGGTCCAAAAATCATGCGCAAAGGAGGTCGTGGCGCTGATGGTGAGTCCGGCTACCACCGCCAGAATGGTGGCAAAGGCAATGGCACAGATGAAAGCGAAGAAAACATCGCCTGCCAGGGCCTGCGCCAGAAGGGGTCCGCTCATATTCGTGCCGCCATTCTTGGCGATAAAGTCGCGGCCAACGACGGTTGCAGCACCAAAGCCAAGGAAGGTAGTCATGATGTAGAAGCTACCGATGAGGGCCATGGCCCAGACAACGCTGTGGCGAGCGGTCTTGGCGTCGGGTACGGTGTAGAAGCGAACCAGAATGTGGGGCAGTCCTGCGGTGCCGAAAATGAGCGCGAGGCCCAGCGAGATGAGTTCCAGTGCGCCGTAGGGTGGCTTGTAACGCAAGCCTGGCTGCATAAAGTCCTTCACCACCTCTTGCCCTTTGTCGTGGTATGTGACGTGGCCAACGGCATCGAAAAATGCGTAAAAGCTGAAGTGGAAGTGCGCCATCACGAGGATGCTTAGAAGAACCGTTCCGCCCATCAGCAGAATGGCCTTGATGATTTGAACCCACGTGGTGGCGAGCATGCCTCCGAAGACCACGTAAATGATCATTAGCAGGCCCACGCCGATAACGGCGTAGTTGTAGCTAATGCCCGAGCCTTTAAGCAGCAAGGCCACCAGCGCGCCAGCGCCCACCATCTGCGCAATCATATAAAACGTGCTGACTGTCAACGTGCTGAGCGCCGCCATCGCCCGCACTGGTCGCGGCTTCAAACGGTACGCGAGGACGTCGGCCATGGTGTACTTGCCGGCGTTGCGGAGCGGCTCAGCGATGACGAGCAGGACCGTGAGGTAGGCAACGAGCCAGCCGACCGAGAACATGAATCCGTCATAACCCTGGAACGCGATGATGCCCGCGATACCAAGAAAGGACGCGGCGCTCATATAGTCACCAGCGACGGCGACGCCATTCTGCCAGCTCTTGATCTGACGGCCGGCGGCGAAGTAGGCGCTAGCACCGGCGGAACGCTTGGAAGCCCAGTAGGTAATGACCAGGGTGATGGCGATAAACACCAGGAACATCACAAGGGAGGCAGACATGGACTATTTGCCCCCCCGGAATTCTTTCTCGTTGACGGCCTTGTCGACGATGTCCTTGGAGATTTCATCGAAATCGTCGCTGGCGCGGACGTACAGACCGGCGATAGTCCAGGCCATGAAGAACTGGGAAAGCGCGAAGAGATACGCAAGATTGACGTTGCCCCAAACCTTTTGCGCCATGAATTGGGGCGCGTAGCCGACAAGAATCGGGAGCAGGAAGTAGTAAACCAGGAAGAAAATAAAAGCCGGAATGATGAAAATCTTTTTGGTGGCCATGAGGTCACGAAACTCATGGCTTTCGGCCACACGGTCCCACATCGTCTGGTCTGACTTTTGGAGATCAGGCATAGAGCCCCCCTGAAGGAACGGCTGGATTTGGTGGTTGTCCGAAACTGACCCTGGGGACAGAACCGAGGCGCATCCTACAACGAGAAGCAAGCAGTTGTATACAGGGTGGGGGGGTGGGCCAGGAAGCCCGAAAATCAGCTGGGCTGAGCAGGGTCTTCTTCGAGGATTTCCGCGAGGGCAGACGTGAAGAGCCGAGCGTCTTGGGCAGAGAAGATGAGAGGCGGGCGGAGCTTAATGACGTTGTGGTAGGGGCCATCGGTACCAGCCAATATTCCCTTTTCGCGGAGGCGGTTGACGATGTAATCAGCTTGTTGTGACGCGGGCGCACGGGTCTCGCGGTCAATGACCAGGTCGAGACCGAGAAAGAGCCCTGAACCACGAACGTCTCCGATGAGTGGAAAGCGAGACCGCAAGCCGGTGAGTTCGGCGAGCCAGGCGGAGCCGACTTCACGGGCGTTTTGTTGAAGATGTTCGTCACGAAGGACGTCGAGAACGGCAAGTGCCGCGGCACAGCTGACAGGATTGCCGCCGAAGGTGCTGAAAAACTCCATGCCACTGGAGAACGCGGCGGCGATTTCGGGAGTGGTGACCACAGCCGCGAACGGGAACGCGTTCGCGATGGGCTTGCCGAGAACAACGATGTCCGGGACAACACCTTGCGTCTCGAATCCCCAGAAATGAGAACCAAGCCTGCCGAAGCCGACCTGCACTTCGTCGGCAATGCAGACTGCGCCCGCAGCGCGGATGTGAGAGTAGACTTCGCGCAGGTAGCCAAGCGGAAAGACGATTTGGCCGGCGACACTCGGAAGCGTTTCTGCAATGAAGGCCGCGACACCACGCCCTTCCCTTTTCGCTTGTTCGAGAATTTCGGCGACAGTTTGCGCGTACTTTTTGTCGATCGCAGGTTCGCCTCGGCGGTGCAGGCCGCGATAGTCGTCGGCGATGGGAGCGACATGGACCCACGGTTTGCGACCGGAGCCGCCGGAACCGTTGAATTTGTAGGGGCTAATGTCGATGAGTGTGGAAGTGTGACCGTGGTAGGCGTGCTCGAGAACGATGACGTCTTCGCGATGGGTAAGAGCGCGCGCAAGGCGAAGCGCCAGTTCGTTGGCCTCGGAGCCGGAGTTGAGGAAATAGCAGAGGTGGAGGGGAGGGGGGAGGAGGGCGGTGAGCCGTTCGGCATAGCGATTGATGTTGTCGTGGAGGTAGCGGGTGTTGGTGTTGAGCAGGCCGACCTGCTCTTGAATGGCCGCGACGACGCGGGGGTGGGAGTGGCCGACGAGGGGGACATTGTTGTAAACGTCGAGGAAAGCGCGGCCGGTGTCGTCGTAAAGATATTGGCGCCAACCTTTGACGATTTTCAGCGGCTGCTTGTAAGAGATGGAAAGGTTGGGGCCCAGAAACTCCTTGCGCGACGAGAGCGTGAGAGAGAGAGCGGGAGGGGGCGGGGGAAACACACGGTCTGGGATCGCCAGAATCAGGTTGGGATCAGGGGAAAGGGCGGTGAAAAGGGCGCGTTGAGAAACGAAAGCTACCCCCGGGAAATCGGTCGAGAGGTCGAGCAAGTCGAGAATGATCTGGAAATGCAGGTGAGGGGTCCAGCCCCCATTTTCGGAAACTGTGCCCACAGAGGCGAAGGGTTGGGACTGCCGAATGTGCTGGCCGACGTGCAGTTTTGTGAGCGATTCGCGGGAAAGATGGCCGTAGAGGGTGAAGAATTCAGGGGCGATTTGGGGTTGATGTCGAAGGATGACGACGGGGCCATAGTCTTGCGGGGTAGCATTGTCGGCGAAGGCGTGAACGGTGGCGTCAAAAGGAGCGGAAACGAGCGTGCCGGGTTCAACGAACAGGTCAATGCCGAGATGGATGGTGCGGCGCTCGTCTGTGGGATTCGCGGAAGCTTGAAAAAGAGGCGAAGAGTAAGCGGAGCGAGGCTCGTTGTAACGGCCAATGGCAATAGTCGCGCAGCGCTGGGCGACCAGATCGCGGATTTTCGGAGTCATCTGCGCTTCGGTGGCGTTCGCGGGATCCGCCCCCAAAAGTGTGCTGCCTACGCTGAGATCAAGCACGACACCATCGCCATCGTGAAGATTCGCGGGGATGACCGAAGCGGCCGAGTTTCGATTCGCTGCCAGCCAGGTTCTCACTGATTCGAATTGCGAAGAGAGAGGAAGTCCGCAGGTGCATCGCAGGGAGTAGTGTGCGAGGCGCGGGTGAATTTTGCCGAGGCGCTCGAGCGTGGCCCAAGCCGGAGCTTCGGTAATGGTGACGTAGGGATCGTCGGGGACAAGACTTTGGCGGTGGGCAGAGTTGACGACGCTGACGGCGAGTCGAGCGGCGAGAAGAGGGAAAAGGGCGGCGATTTCGTGCTCATTGAGAGGGAGAATCCGGTGGTAAGCGGCGACGATGGGAAGAATGGCAGCGAGGGGATCGCCTTTGCCCAGGGCGGCATAGGCGCAGGCGACGGCGAGTTCGCCGACGAGCAGGCTGCGATGCATGTCGCCAAAGTCGATGACGCTCAGAACCCGCTGAGGCTGAGGCCAGGGTGGAGAAACCAGGACGTTATAGTCGTTGGCGTCGCCGTAGATGACGCTTCGACGCATTTCGGGAAAACGGGGCAGAGCTTCGAGTTCGAACAGATCGAGGAAGCAGGAGGCCAATTCCCTTCTAGCGGAGTCCTTCACAATGAAGAGATAGTCGCGAGCCCATGAAGAGCGGGAAATGTCCCATTTCAGTTCGCGGCTGGCCGCAGGATGGGTGAAGTCGAGGAGCGCGGTGTCGAGCTGCGCGAGAAATGTGCCGAGAGAGGCAAGGAGTCCAGGTGAGTGCGGGTTCGTGGCCGCCAGAGTTTGGCCGGGGATATAAGAAAGCAGCCAAACGAGGCGAGAGGCTTCGCCATCAAGTCGCACGGTTTCGAACTTCGTGGAGGAAACGGTGGGAATGACACGGGGAAGAGTGAGTGCCGGGACGGCGCGAGCGAGGTGAGTCAGGGCGCAACACTGCATGTCGACAAAAGACTGTTCGCGCGCGGGATGCATGATCTTGAGGACGAATTGGCGGGAATCATCGGCGACGAGATGGAAATTATCGTCGTATTCGCCGGGTAGTGGCCGGGCCGAAGAAGTGAAACCGTATACCTGGCGGGCAATTCGTTCTGCTTGCGCCGTTGTGGCCGGCGGCGCGACACGCGCTTCGGGCATCATGGAGAAAATTCTAAATTGCGACGATAGGATTCAGCAAATGGTGTGCGCGAAAACGGGTGACCGCCGCTACCCAGCATGCGGGCGAAGTGGTAGTATCCCGGGAAGGATAGATCGAAAGAGTCGAATCACTTCAAATCGTTTGAATGAGGGCAAATCGATTATGAAAAGGAATTGGACCATTTTCTTGGTAGCAGCGCTGCTGATCCTGGCAGGGTGCGGGAAGTCGGCGGACAACAGCAGCCAAACACAACCTGCGGCGAATCCGTCCGCCGCGAATACGACGCCGAACCAGGCGGCGCCGGGTGCGGGTGGTACCACCGGCCAAGCGGCCCCCGCAGTTGAGCCAGCGGCACCACCGGAACCGCCGAAGCCTTTTGAGATTGCCGAGGGGACTCCGCTGACGGTAGTGCTGACGGCGACAATCAACTCGAAGAACGTGACGGCAGGGCAGGAGTTCGACGCGACGGTGGCGTCACCAGTAAGCGTTAATGAAGAGGTGGCAATTCCGAAGGGCTCGCCGGTCAAGATAACGGTAGTGAATACGAAAAAGCAGGGAGCGGTGAAGGGCGAAGCGACATTGACCATAAAGCCCGTGGCCATCACGGTCAGGGGAAAAGAATATCCGATCGGAGCCAGTTCGGTTTCCGCGACGGAAAAGGGCAAAGGCAAGCGAAGCGCAGTGATGACCGGGGGAGGAGCTGGCGTGGGGGCCCTGATTGGCGGGCTCGCTGGCGGCGGCAAAGGAGCCGCGATTGGTGCTGGCGTCGGAGCCGTAGGCGGTCTGGCTACCGCCGCTGGGACAGGCGGGAAGAATGCGGAGTTCGCGGCCGAATCGAGGCTCACGTTTAAGCTGACACACTCTTTGACTGTCGACCGCTAGCGATTTCAGTAGAATCACAAAAAAATGGGCCTCCAGTTCGAACGGACTGGAGGCTTCTTTTATGCGCTGACGACATCACGGGGAACCGGGACGGCAGCCGTATGGATGGAAGGTCGCGCGCGGAGAGCCAGGAAGATCATGACAGCCGTGATGAACAAGGGGATGTACAGGCCGGCACGCAAAGAGCCGGTGGTGGAAGAAACGATGCCCACGAGCCAGGGCACCGCCCCTCCGCCGATCCCCGCAGCGCCAAAGAAGAGCGCACCGATCCAAGAGGAATCGTCGCCGAAGATGGCGGCGAGCCAGGTGACGTAAATAGGATATTGCGGAGCGAGACCGAATCCGGCAAGAGCCGCGCCGACATATAAGACGTGAGGAGTGTTGGAGAGCGCGATGAGGAAGGCGCCGACAACGGCCAGTGTGAGGCCGCCTGCCGAGATAGCAAACTGCGAGAGTCGCCGCAAGAGGAGCGGGGCAAGTCCGCGGCCCAGCAACAGGAAACCGTAGTAAACCGAGAACCCGAGCGTAAACGTGACCGCGCTCATGCCCGGCATGCGCTTCTCATAGCTGGCGATCCAGCCACCGATGGCAACCTCCACGCCGACATAAAGCAGAAACAGCAGGAGCAGAGGAGGAGCTTGGGGAATGCGCATGTGGGCGACCCATTCCGGGAACGGATGTGGCGCGCGCACACGGGCATCCCCGATGGGACCGATTCGAAGAGACGAAAGCAATACAGCCAATACCAAGCAGAAGATCACAAGCCCGGTCGAGAAAACGTGGATACCGAAGGTAGGGACGACGTACTGAATCACGAACGGACAAAGAACAGCGCCGATCGTCCAGGAAAAATTGAGAAAAGTAACTGCCGCGGCGGTGTTGTGGGAGGGCAGTTGGGTGGCACGGAGGTTGATAGCAGGGTTCGCGAGGCCATAACCGATACCGTTCATGCCGACCATCAACGCGGAAACCAGCCACGGGCCAAAGCCGAGAAAAACATAACCGATGACGAAGGCGAGGAAGCCGGCAGCAGCAGCCTTCGAGAAGCCGAAGCGAGGAAGAACAATGCTAGTCAGTGCGACGCCGAGGGTGCTCCCAAAATATTGGGTAGTGAAAAAGAAGCCGGCCTGAGCGTCAATCAGGGCCCACCGGTGAATGAAAACCGGCAGGATCGGGCCGAGCATGGTGGTGATAATGCCAATAATGACGAAACTGGCGTGCAGCAACAGCCATTCGTTGCGCGTGCTTCGAGCAGCAGGGACGGCCGGTGAGGAAGACATGAAGTTGGAGTTTCGCACAGGAGATAGGGCGGGACAAGCCGTTGTAATCAGTGGAGGAAAAGGGCTTTATGGTTCCTTAATGCGGCACTGAGCGTTTCTTAAGCCGCAGTGCGGACAATCGGTGATGGACGGGGAAAAGACACCATGAGTGACTTTGTGTTTGTGTTGGGCACGATCCTTTTTTTTGTGCTGGGAATCGCATATCTCAAGGGCTGCGAACGGTTGCGGTCCGAAAAATAGGTAACGACGAATGCTGGGAAATATCCTCCTGATTATTGTGTCGGTACTGCTGTGCGGGTACTTGTTCTATGCATTGCTGAGAGCGGAGAAGTTTTGAGATGACATCCAACGGGTGGTTCCAGATCCTGCTGTTTTTCGGGGTGTTGCTGCTCATCACGAAGCCGTTTGGGGCGTTCCTGTACCGCGTATTCGAGAGGAAGCCGACCTTTCTGGACTTCGCGCTGCGGCCCATAGAGCGGCTGATTTACCGCGTTTGCGGCGTCGATGAAAACAAGGAAATGAACTGGAAAGAGTACGGCGTGGCGATGCTGCTGTTCAGCGGAGTGTCGCTGCTGCTGCTGTACGTGATGGAGCGGGTGCAGCTCTGGCTGCCGTGGAATCCGCAAAAGATGTTGAATGTTGCGCCGGACCTGGCATGGAACACGGCGGTTTCGTTTACCACCAATACAAACTGGCAAGCGTATTCGGGCGAAGCGACGATGAGCTACTTCACACAGATGGCAGGACTGGCGTATCACAACTTCGCTTCGGCAGCGGTCGGAATCGCGCTGGCCATCGCGCTGATTCGGGGCGTGGTACGGCGCGAATCGAAGTCCATCGGGAATTTCTGGGTGGACGCGACGCGGGCGTTCCTCTGGGCGCTGCTGCCGATCAGCTTCGCAGCAGCGATCTTTTTCGTGTCACAGGGAGCGATCCAGAATCTTCGGCCGTATACGACGGCTCAAGTGATTGAGCCGCAGGCGGTCGAAACAAAAAATGCTGACGGCTCTGTGAAAAAAGATACGGTTACGAAGCAAGTGATTGCGCAAGGACCTGTAGCATCGCAAGAAGCGATCAAGATGTTCGGAACGAACGGCGGAGGATTCTTCGGAGCGAACAGCGCGCATCCGTTCGAGAACCCCACGCCAGCGACGAACTTCGTGCAGATGCTGCTGATCTTTGCGATTCCCTCGGCGCTGACTTACACGCTGGGACGGATGAGCAAGTCACAGCGGCACGGGTGGGCGGTGTGGAGCGCGATGGCGGCACTATTCCTGTGCGGCGTGCTGGTAGCGTATGCGTTCGAAGCGCGCGGGAATCCACTACTGGCAGGATTGGAGACCCGGACGAGCGCGACACAGCCCGGCGGGAACATGGAAGGCAAGGAAGTGCGGTTCGGCATCGCGAATTCGGCTCTGTTTACGACAGTGACCACGGATGCGAGCTGCGGGGCGATCAATAACCAACATGATTCGCTGACACCGCTGGCCGGAATGGTGCCTCTGGTCAACATCATGCTGGGTGAAGTGGTGTTTGGAGGTGTCGGCGCGGGGATGTACGGGATTCTGGTGTTCGCAGTTCTGGCGGTATTCCTGGCCGGGCTGATGGTCGGGCGGACGCCGGAATATTTGGGAAAGAAGATCGAGTCGTATGACGTGAAGATGGCGACGCTGGCGATCCTGGTGACTTCTCTGACGATTCTGATCTTCTCGGCCATCGCATCGGCGGCGAAATTCGGGACGTCGAGCATCAGCAACGCGGGCCCCCATGGTTTGTCGCAGATTTTGTACGCATACACTTCGGCGGTGGGAAACAACGGCTCGGCATTTTCGGGATTGAACGCTAACACGCTCTGGTACAACTCGAGCCTTGGTGTGGCCATGCTGCTGGGCCGGTTCTTCATGATCATTCCGATCCTGGCGATTGCGGGAAATCTGGCAGGAAAGAGACACGTACCGGAATCGCTGGGAACGTTCCCGGTGACGGGACCGCTATTCACGGTGCTGTTGATCAGTGTGATCGTCATCGTGGGGGCGTTGACATTCTTCCCGGCGTTGAGCCTGGGACCGATTCTGGAGCACTTATTGATGAACGCGGGAAAGGCGTTTTGAGGAAGCGATGTCGACTGCACAGCCAAAGGCAATTTCACTCACAGACCGCAAGATTCTGAAGAACGCGATCGCCAGTTCGTTTGTGAAGCTGAATCCGAAGTGGATGGTCAAAAATCCGGTGATGTTCGTTGTGGAGGTAGGAGCGGTGGTCACGCTGGTGGTGTTGATCGCAAATCTCGTTCACCACGTGAGCGGATTCTGGTTCGGACTGCAGATTACGCTGTGGCTGTGGTTCACCGTGCTGTTCGCGAATTTTGCCGAGGCGATGGCGGAAGGGCGGGGCAAGGCGCAAGCGGAGACACTAAGGAAAGCCCGCGCGGAAACCGAGGCGCGCAGGCTGCGGCCTGATGGCTGCACGGAAATCCTGAGCAGTTCGAAACTGCGGTCGGGCGACGTGGTGCTGGTGGCGGCCGGCGAGTTCATCCCGAGCGATGGAGAAGTCATCGAAGGGGTCGCTTCGGTAGACGAGTCGGCGATTACCGGTGAATCGGCGCCAGTGATTCGCGAGGCCGGCGGCGACCGTTCAGCGGTGACGGGTGGAACGCGGGTGCTGTCCGACGAAATCAAGGTGAAGATCACCTCGAATCCCGGGGAAACGTTCCTGGACCGGATGATTGGATTGGTGGAAGGCGCTTCCAGGCAGAAGACACCGAACGAGATCGCGCTGAATATTCTACTCGCGGGATTGACGATTATTTTTCTTTTGGCGGTGGTGACGCTGCAGCCCTTTGCGATTTATTCGGGGGCACCGCAGAGTGTCTTTGCGCTGGTGTCTTTGCTGGTATGCCTGATCCCCACGACGATTGGCGGCCTGCTGTCGGCGATTGGGATCGCTGGGATGGACCGGATGATCCAGAGGAATGTGATTGCGATGTCTGGCCGGGCCGTAGAAGCAGCAGGCGATGTGGACGTGTTGCTCCTGGACAAGACTGGGACGATTACGCTGGGCAATCGCGAGGCGACGGCGTTTCATCCCGCCCCCGGTGTGACCGACAACGAACTGGCGAGCGCGGCGCAATTGGCGTCGTTCGCCGACGAAACGCCAGAGGGACGTTCGATTGTGGTACTGGCGAAGGAGAAGTACGGGCTCCGCGGGCGGGAATTGGCGCCGCACAATCCGATCTTTGTTCCCTTCACCGCGCAGACGCGCATGTCCGGAGTGAACCTGGATGGAACCGAAATTCGCAAGGGGGCACAAGACGCGATCACGCGATATGTGAGCGAAAAAGGGCAAATCGTGCCGCCCGAAACCAAAGAGACCGTGGAACGAATCGCGCAGAATGGCGGAACGCCGCTGCTGGTGGCGATGAATCACCGCGTGTACGGCGCGATCGAGTTGACGGACATCGTTAAAGGTGGGATGAAGGAGCGGTTCGACCACCTGCGCGCGATGGGAATCCGCACGATGATGATCACCGGCGACAATCCGTTAACCGCGGCTGCGATTGCGCGGCAGGCGGGCGTCGACGATTTCCTGGCGGAAGCAAAACCCGAAGACAAGATGGCTCTGATCAAGAACGAGCAGGCCAAAGGGAAACTGGTGGCGATGACCGGCGACGGAACGAACGACGCTCCGGCGCTGGCGCAGGCGGATGTCGGCGTGGCAATGAATACGGGCACCCAAGCGGCGAAAGAAGCCGGGAACATGGTGGACCTGGACTCGAATCCGACGAAACTGATTGAAATTGTGGAGATTGGAAAACAGCTGCTGATTACACGCGGATCGCTCACCACCTTTTCCGTGGCGAACGACGTGGCGAAGTATTTCGCGATTATTCCAGCCATGTTCGCAGGGACGTTCCCACTGCTGGGATTGTTGAACGTGATGAAGTTGCGGACGCCGGAATCGGCGATCTTGTCCGCAGTGATTTTTAACGCGCTGATTATCATCGCGCTGATTCCGCTGGCACTGCGGGGCGTGAAATACCGGCCACTGGGGGCGGCGATTCTGTTGCGCCGGAATTTGCTGATTTATGGGCTGGGAGGAGTCATTGCGCCGTTTCTGGGAATTAAATTGATCGATATTCTGATCGGATGGATGCATTTGGCGTGAGCGAGATGAAGAAACAACTAATTGTCGCAGTACTATTTACAGTGGTGACCACGGTCATGTTCGGAGTTTTGTACCCGTTGCTGGTGACGGCGATCGCACACGTGGCGTTTCCCGAGAAAGCTGAAGGGAGCCTGATTGTGCGGAATGGCCAGGTGGTGGGGTCGCGGCTGATCGGGCAAGCATTCAGTGGCGAGAAATATTTTCATTCGCGCCCGTCGGCGGCGGGAGCCGGATACGATCCTCTGGCCTCGGGAGGATCGAACTTGGGGCCAACGAACCAGGCGTTAGTCTCGCGTGTGCATGACGACGTGGCGAAACTGCAACAGGAACGGCCCGGCACGCTGGTTCCCGCCGATCTGGTGACCACTTCGGGATCGGGGCTGGATCCGGATATTTCTCCGGCGAATGCGGAGTTTCAGGTGGCGCGAGTCGCGAAGGCCAGAGGAATGGGCGAGGACGTCGTGCGACAGGTGGTAGCACGCCACACACTAGGCCGCCAATATGGAATTTTCGGTGAGCCGCGGGTCAATGTGCTGGAGCTCAACCTGGATCTGGATGCAATGTCCGCCGCAGAGCCCTGAATCGCGCCGAAGTTGGCCTATTTGTGCGCTCGAGACGCTTTCGGCGCCGGCGTTTTCGGCGGTTGGAAGCGGTAACCTACCCAGGGTTCGGTGAGAATAAACTTCGGCTGGGATGAATCCTTTTCAATTTTCTTGCGCAGCTGATTGATGACCACGCGCAGATTCTCAGTTTCCTCACCGTATTCCGGTCCCCAGACAATTTGCAGCAGACGGCGGTGTGAAACCGGTTTGCCCTGATTGGCAATCAGGTGGCGAAGCACCTCGAATTCTTTGGGTGCGAGATGGACTTCTTCGTCACCGACGGTGACGCGGCGTTCTTCGAAATCGACAGTGAGTTCCTTCGAGAGGAAGGGTGGCAGCGACTCGGCCGAGGGATGGCGGCGAAGCGAGGCCCGGATGCGGGCGAGTAGTTCTTCGATGCCGAAGGGCTTGGTCACGTAATCGTCGGCGCCCGCGTCGAGGGCGACAACCTTGTCGCGCTCGGCATTGCGAACGGTAAGCATAATGATGGGAGCGTCGCTGGCGCGGCGGATTTCGCGGCAGGTCTCAACTCCAGTCATACCAGGCAGGTTGACATCCAGGAGAATCAGATCGGGTTTGAGCTTGGGAACGAGTTGCAGGGCTTCCTCACCGGAGGTCGCCTCGGTGATGGTGTAGCCGCGAAACGAGAGCGTGGAACGCAAAACCCGCCGAATCTGGGGTTCGTCGTCGACAACAAGAATGTTAGCGGCGCTCATCGAGATTCCACCCGCACAGGGACAGCCGGAAGAGTGAAGGAGAAGACGGAGCCGTGTCCGAGCTGACTGGTGACAGAAATGGCGCCGCCATGCGCCGCTACGATGGCCTTGGCAATGGGTAAGCCCATGCCGGTGCCGCGAACCTGATAGCGCTGATCGCGTCCGCGATAAAACTTGTCGAAAATAAGGCCCTGCTCGAAGGGATCGATGCCAGGGCCGCGATCGGCGACGCTGAAGAAGACGCAGTCGACGCTGGGTTCGGCGGAAATGGTGATGGGCTGGTCTTTGGGGGAGTACAAGTCGGCGTTATCGATGAGTTGCACGAGAATGTCGCGAGCGCGACCGGCATCCGCCAAGACCGGAGGGGCTTGCGGGCTGATGTGCAACTGAATTGGGCGGTCGCCTAGCGAGGATTTGAGATGTTGCAGCGCGCTCTCGATCAATGTGGAAGGCTCGACAGGAGCGCGTTCGAGACGGATCTCACCGGCTTCGAGTCGGGCCATTTCGGACGCTTCTTCGACCAGATGATTCAAGCGATCACACTCCTCGTTGATGATGGTAAGCAACTCACGTTGATGGCTCTCGCCCTTGGGAACGGAAGTGAGCAAATCAGTGACGGCAGCTTTCATGCCGGTAAGAGGCGTGCGGAAGTCATGCGCGATGGAGTCGAGGAGAGCGGACTTCAGGCGCTCGCCCTGACGTTCGGCCTCGGTTTCGCCGATTTGTTCGACGGCGCGCGCGCGCTCGATGGCTATGGCGACAAGGGAGCTGACGGCGTCGAGGGTCTGGCGCGAAAGCCTGGCGCCGGAAATCCCGAGGCTTCCTATGGGTTTCACGCCCAGGCGTACGGGAAGGAAGTACAGGGCTTTTTGCGCGTCGCAAATGACGTCGTCACGGACAAACGCGTTTTTCATTTCCTCTTCATCGAGCTGCGAAGCACCATAGCCTGACCGGTAGAACTTGCCCTTTTGTGGGACAAAGAGCTCGGCAGCACCCGCGGCGAAACATTCGACGAGGAAATTCGGAATGGCGTTCATCAACTGGATGACGTTCCCTTCCCCCAAGAGTTTTTGGCTGAAGGTGTAGAGGCGCTCAACCTCGCGACGGCGGCTGTTGGCGGCATCGGCTTCCTTGCGAATGCGGGCGGAAAGCTGGCTTCCAACGATCGAAGTAAAAAGGAAAGCGAAGAGAGCAACCCAATTTTGGGGATCGGCAATCGTGAGCGTGCCAACCGGCGGCAGGAAAAAATAGTTAAAGAGCAGCATCGCGGAAACGGACATGACCACGGACACGATCATGCCCCACACTGCGGAAACTGCTAGAATCGCGAGCAGAAACAGGAGAGCCACGGTGGTCTGGTTCACGTGGACGAGACGGTAGCAGGCGAAGGTGATCGATGCGAGCAATACCGCGGCAACGGCCAAGCCGATTCCGCGACCAACGACGAGGCGCACCATAGGCGTATTGTAACTCAGCAAAGTCGTACCACGGGGAGAACTGTAACTTGCCGAAGAAGCCAGAGGAGTGGCTGGAAGTAGCGTCGCCAGCGCCCAAAGCACGGGGCATCTTCAAACTGTTTTTGGGATATGCCCCGGGCGTAGGCAAAACGTACAGCATGTTGAGCGAGGCGGTGCGGCGTAAGAGTCGCGGGGAAGACGTGGTCATCGGAATCGTGGAAACACACGGGCGGAAGGGCCTGAAGGAGTTTTTGGATCAACTGGAGTCTGTGGAACGGCAGAAACTGGACTATAAGGGAACAATTTTTGAGGAGATGGACGTCGACGCGATTCTGCAAAGGAAGCCGGAAGTGGTGCTGGTCGACGAATTGGCGCACACGAACATTCCGGGGAGCAAGCATCGGAAGCGTTACGAAGATGTGCAGGAATTGCTGGCCGCCGGTATCGACGTCAACTCAACGCTGAACATTCAGCACATCGAGAGCCTTGCGCCAACCGTACGGGCCATCACAGGTGTTACGGTTCGAGAGACCGTGCCGGACTGGGTGCCGCTTTCGGCGTCGGAAACGGTGATGGTAGACCTGACGCCGGAAGCGCTGCAGAACCGCATGAAGCGAGGCGACGTCTACGGCCTCGAGAAGGTCGAGCAATCGCTAAAGAACTTCTTTCGCCGCGGAAACCTGATTGCGCTGCGGGAATTGGCGTTGCGGCAGGTAGCCGAGCAAGTCGACCGCAGCCTGGAATCCTACATGGATGCGAAGGACATCCAGCAGAACTGGGGAGTGCGAGAGCGTATCGCTGTCTGTATTTCCGGAAGCCCCTCGGGACAGTATCTGGTGGCGAGGGCGGCGCGGATGGCACGGCGGATGGATGCGGAATTGTATGTGGTGTACGTGCAGCGCGAACTTGGGCCGCGTGAGGAAAATCCTCAGGTGCTACAGACAAATCTCCGTTTCGCCGAAAATCTGGGCGCGCAGGTGGTCAAATTGAAGGGACGCAGTGTGGCGGATTCGATTGCGGAGTTCGTGCGCAATAAGCACATTACGCAGGTCATTTTTGGCCGCGCCCCGGTGCGCGACTGGAAGAAATATCTTTATCTTTCGGTGGTCCACCGGTTCTTGAGGGAGTCGCCACCAGTAGACGTGCACATCGTCACGCAAGAAGCGGAAGAAGCCTGAGACATCCGTCGAAAAACAAACCCGCCGTCGTGCAATCCTGCGTGACGTGGGAGCACTCCGCCCAAGTGCCACCAGCGTTTCCTCTCGCCGGAATCAAACTCTTTCTAGTCAGCAGAGAAGAAACTCACCACGCAGGACGACGCGACAGCGGGTATTGGAATAGTAGAGTCCGAGATCGGGCTCGTAAACTGTCAATACTTACAGTTTGTTTGGACGCGACGGTGGAGCCGGCAAGGTGATGAAAAACTCAACAATCAGCCAGGGCGGGAAGATTCGTTAACGTTAACGGCGCTTTTGCTTCGTAACAGCCGGACCAGAAGTTTCGCGGATGATGAGTTCCGGCGGCACGGCAAATTCCGTGGGATAATCCCGGAAACCCTGAAGCCGT
>Ga0207761_1000198_pt1 | contig 20169 bp, 16 predicted proteins | sample LuqExpMetageno34_FD_187792 | JGI IMG/M metagenome (GOLD analysis project Ga0207761, IMG submission 187792) | Tropical forest soil microbial communities from Luquillo Experimental Forest, Puerto Rico - Sample 34 (SPAdes) | ecosystem: Environmental > Terrestrial > Soil > Tropical forest ... | reverse complement strand
ATTACTGAGGCTGCTGATTTGTACCATTGCGTTCGTAACGTACAAGAGCGCCCCTCAGGTCCTGTTGCAGTTGGTCGTCGTGTGACTGAACCGCCAGAGCAAGCGCCTGATTTATGAACTGCACGGCTTCCGGAGAATGACCGGTCTTGTCATACACGTCCGCCAGTGCGGCAAGGCACTTCCAGTCCTTGCCTTCGCTGAGTGCGACGGCCTTCTGAAAGGCGGCGATCGCGTCAGTGTAGTCGCCGCGCAAACGCAAGACGAAGCCAAGATTGAAGTGATATTCCACGGAAGAGGGGAGGAGTTCAACGGCGGTTTTCAGTTGGTCCACCGCTTCGTCCATGCGTCCCATTTTTGCCAGAGCGGTTCCAAGATAGCTGTGGCCATCGGCGAAGTCGGGAGCCATGTCGACTGCTTTCTGCATGTGCTGCAGTCCCTCTTCAGCCTTTCCGTTTTCAAACAGCGCCGCACCCAAGTCCGCCTCCGCACCGGGATTAGACGGGTCGAGCGCCAGGGACTTTTGAAAATTGCTTATTGCCCCGTCGAAATCCCCGACTTGCGCCTGGGAGGCTGCCAAGTGCGCAAGCCACGCTGGCTGGTGTGTGTCCAACGCACAGGCCTTTTTGTACTCCTCGAGAGCCTCGCGCTCCTGGTTGTCTCCGGTCAGGGAGACAGCCAGACCGAAATGCGCCTGGGCATCGTCTGGATCCATTTGCAAGGCTTGGCGCCATTGCTGAATCGCTTCGGCCATCTGGCCTTTTTCCATGGACTCGAACGCGATACTGGCCACTCGGTAAAACTCCATTGCCTGGGGATCAATCTTCCCCAGACCATCCGGCGGCACATTGACGAACTCGGGGATATTCACGGCGCGATTGGCAGCGGTGGTGTTTTCCACCAGAATCGCAGGCGTGTCGTCCCCGTTGGGGTCAATGTGCGTCAGCATGAGTTGCGTGTAGGGCGAACGGGACTTGGAAGAAAAGGCAAGCCAACGTCCGTTCGGCGAAAACGAGTGCCACGAGTTCATCAAGGAAGTGTTGCATTTCATCGGTCGAGCCTTGCCGCCCGCAAAAGGCACGATGTACAGCTTGCTGTCCGGACGCATCAGCAACCCGTTGTGATTCTGCACGAACACAATCCAGCGGCCGTCGGGAGATACTTTGGGGAAGTTATTGCTCATGCCGTTCTGTGAAGCACCGATCACCGGCTCCGCCTTGCCGCCGCGACCCTCGTGGAAAGGAATCCGGTAGAGATCGTATTGGATCGGTGTTTCTCTCGGGTCATTGGCATATTCGGGCTTCTCGACCCCTGGGGGGTACGGATCGCGGGCTACCGCGCGGCTGAAGACCAGGTATTTGCCATCCGGCGACCAGAACGCGCTGGTTTGCACGAAACGCGGATCATCCGCGCCGGGCAGCGGCCGCAACTTCTGCTCCTTGCGGTCGTACCAGGCCAGAATGCCCCGGGTCGGATAAAAGACCTGGGTAAAGTTGACCGCCTTGTAGTTCATGCTGAAAAGGCGATCCGAAAGTCCCGGCGCAAAGGTTGAGTTTTCGTTTTGGTGGATGTTTCCTGCACTGGGAGGCCCGATTGAGGTGACCACGTACCGGCCGTCCGGGGAAACCTGCGACATAAACCCAAACCGTTTTACGGCTGGCTGAGAGCTCGGGGCGTCAAGGTTCTCCTGAAAAGAACTCCAGCGGATGACGTCCTGATTGCGGATGGCCATGTCTTTGGCGACGGAGGCGAGAGCGTAGAGACCCTTGTCATTCTTGGGTCCATCTACATCCAGCCCGAGTGTCTTTCCGTCACGCGAAAATGAGTGACAATTGGCGCAGGTGTAGAGATTCTCCATGACCACGCGGCTCTGCGTCTCCGAAATGTTTCGCAATCGCCATTTGATCAGCGGAATGGCCGATTTCGGCAATGGCTGAATCGAGCCCTTTTCTGATGGGGGTACTGTCATCAGCGGGACATCGCGGTAGAAAATCGGCGCGCCGACAGGATCCCGCGATGTGGCGATGGTTACTTTGCCGAGAGACACCGGCAGCTTTGCGTCGTCCCCGAAACCGTTGATCGTGACTGTTGCCGGGGACTTCATGGACCACCGTTTGATCTTCCTCCATGTGTCCGCGTCCGGCTGCCAAGTGCGCGTAGCCGCCTGTTCGGGCGTCAATTGTAAGAGCTCATTGCTGGCGACCGTTTGCGGATCGATCTCGCCGACCTCCATGTGCTTTCCGGACGCTTGCACACGAATTCGTTCGGTCTGCTCCACAAAGGAAATTTCGACCACCCAGTGATTGGTAGATTCACTGCTGTCACGCCAAAGAAAGGTGGGAGGGGTGATATCAGGGGGAAAGACAGAGCCATCGAACGGGTAGTCGATGGTGATCTTCGCAGGCGGGACTGCGGAGGGCGCGTCGTTCTTGACGGGAGATTGCGACCGGCCGGCCCCACTCACGAGGAAAACGGAGCCCACGCCGATAATCCCGGCAAACAGGACCTTAGCGGAAAAGAACCCCATGCTCCTCCCGAGCGGCTGTCACAAGGAGTGTGGAACGAACCCCTAAAGTAGTCCGCCACAAGAGGAGGAGCAGTGATATTAATCACTCCCCGCGGAGCCGATGAAGCGTTAGAAGCGAAGAGAAAAATTCGCACGCTGACAATTGAAGAATGCGAACCCACACTGCGCCTCGCTATTTTGAAGCGTGGACACCTGCCCACAGAGAAGAGCTGGCATGAAAGCCAAGCGCTACACCTAAGAATGAAGAGAAGTGGTGAGTCAGGAGAAAGTTCTATTGACAGCGGCGCTAGTTAAGTCTAGTTTATAAATGAAGTTCACTATAGTTAATATGTCGGACTTGATTTCCAAGTCGCTTGCTTCGCAGCCTGCGCCGGCCGTGCAGGAAGGATCGGCGTGGAGGCGTGCGTTGACGATGCCTTCTTTGCCTGAGGCGCATCGCAGCATCCCAATTGGACCAAACTTGTCCTGGTTCCGAAAGGTGCTGGCTTTTGCCGGCCCGGGCTATTTGATCGCCGTCGGATATATGGACCCAGGCAACTGGGCCACGGATTTGGGGGGCGGGTCGAGATTTGGCTACACGCTGCTGAGCGTGGTGCTGCTGAGCAGCCTGATGGCGATGTTTCTGCAAGCTCTTTCGGCGAAACTGGGCATCGCAACCGGGCGCGATCTGGCGCAAGCATGCCGGGATCATTATTCGCGGCGTACAACGATCTTCTTGTGGCTGGTGTGTGAACTGGCGATTGCCGCCTGCGATTTGGCGGAAGTGCTGGGTTCGGCGGTGGCGCTGAAATTGTTGTTCGGCTTGCCGCTGCTGCTTGGCGTGATTCTCACGGCGTTCGATGTGCTGCTGGTGCTGGCGCTGCAAGGCAAGGGTTTCCGGTTGATTGAAGCGTTCGTGGTGACGTTGATCGGGACGATTGGGCTGTGCTTTGCCTATGAGATTTTCTTTGCGCGGCCGCTGTGGCTGGAAGCGGCGTGGGGATTCCTGCCGCGGCTGGAGATTCTGCGCGATAAGGAGATGCTGTACATCGCGATCGGAATCCTGGGCGCGACGGTGATGCCGCACAATCTGTACCTACACTCGAGCATCGTTCAGACGCGGGCATTCGGGCAGAACGAACGCGGGCGGCGCGAAGCGATCAAGTATTCGACAATCGACTCAACGGTGGCGTTGACGTTTGCCCTGTTCATCAACGCGGCGATCCTGGCGTTGGGAGCGGCAGCGTTTCACACGCGCGGGATGAACGACGTGGCGGACATCACCGAGGCGTACAAATTGCTGAGCCCGGTGCTGGGCGTGAGCCTGGCGAGCACGTTATTTGCGTGCGCGTTGCTGGCTTCGGGGCAGAATTCAACGCTCACCGGAACGCTCGCCGGTCAGATCGTGATGGAAGGATTTGTGCAAATCCGGCTGAAGCCGTGGATCCGGCGGCTGGTGACGCGGCTGATTGCGATCGTGCCGGCGATTCTGGTGATCGCGATTGCGGGGGAGGGGAAGCTGACGTCGCTGCTGATTTTGAGCCAGGTGGTGTTGAGTTTCCAGTTGCCGTTCGCGGTGATCCCGCTGGTGCAGTTCACGAGTGAAAAGGCGAAGATGGGCGTGTTCGTGAATTCGCGATTGACGACAGCGGTGGCGTGGATCGTGGCGGCGGGAATTTTGTTTTTTAACGGCGAATTGTTGTGGTTGATTTTTCGGGGGACGTAGTTCGCGAAATTCCTCTTCCCATCATTGCGTGCGAAGCGAGGAACCGGTCTTGTCATCAAGGGCAAAGATTAAGAGAGGTCCCTCACTACGCGGACTCCGTTCGGGATGACGGAGTATGTTGATTCTAGTCATGAAGCAGCGGTCCGCCTCAGAAGGCGGACCCTACAAAAGCAAATTCGTCACAGGCTGAAGCCTAGGCTAGGGGCTGCGAGTGTGCGACACTGCTCGTTATCGTTATGGCGGAAAAGGCGAATAAGAAACCGGCGCTGCGGCTGGGCGTGTTTGTGGTGCTACTGGGCCTGATTGGCCTGGCGGTTGCTCTGGCATTCGTTCACAACAAGACGTGGGCGATTCCGCCGGAAGCGAAGGCGATAAAGAATCCGCTCACGCCGTCGGACGCGAATACCACGGCGGCGAAACAGCTCTACAGCGATCAGTGCGCGAACTGCCACGGCGACTCGGGGAAGGGCGACGGGTCCGACGCGATGATGTACGATCCTGCGCCTTCGGACCTGACCGACGCGGCGAAGATGAGCAAGGTGACGGACGGGGAGATTTATTACCAGATCAGCGAGGGGCGCAAGCCCATGCCGTCGTTCAAGAAGAAATTGACGGAAGAGCAGCGCTGGCAACTGGTAATGCTGGTGCGGTCGTTCGCGGGGCAGCCGGCGCCGCCCCCGCCAACAAAACAGCCCGACGTTCCGGGCGGGAAGCAGCCGGAAGCGCCGGGCAAGCCGAAATAAGTCCCTCATCCGGGTTGTCCCCAAGAAGAGTGAACCGTGTCATTCCGAGAGCGCTGTTTGCTCGAGGAATCTGCTTTTTGCCAAGTACACGCGAAAAGCAGATTCCTCGCTTCGCTCGGAATGACAATGGGGGCGGCTGCGGATGTTTACTTGACGTGGGACAAGGCGGTGGCGACTTCCTTGATGTCGGGCACGACGGGGATGTCATAGTTCTTCGCCCACGCCACTTTTCCGCCCTTGTCGATGATGAAAATGGAGCGGCCGGTGATGCCCTTGTCCGGCATGTACACGCCGTACTTCTCGCTCATCGCGCCCTTCGGGTGAAAGTCGGCGAGTAGGGAATAGTTGATGTGCATCTTTTCGGCGTAGGCTTTGTGGGACCACACGCTATCGACACTGACGCCGAGCACCGCCGCATCGAGAGTTTCGAACTGCTTCATCTCGTTGACGAAGCAGGCGTGCTCGTTGGTGCAGGTGGGGCTCCAGTCGAGCGGATAGAACACGAGAACGACATTTTTCTTTCCGGCAAAATCGGAGAGTTTCACTTCTTTCTGGCTCTGATCTTTCAGGGTGAAGTCCGGTGCGGTCTGTCCGATGCTCAAGCTCATGGTTTCCTCCGGGTCTGTAGGTGCGCCTTGAGAGTTTACCGAATTGGCTGCGTGCGCGCCAAACGCCGACTGAGTGGTGCGGCTCTGTGAACAGGAAGGCGTCTGAGACTATACTGTTGCCCGCGGCGGAGCACCTTTTTCTGTTATGAAAACCACATCGTATGAGCGGATTGTGTTTGGCGCATCAGCGGTGTTCTACGGCGCGATGGCACTCAGGTGGTACGACGCGCAGACCTGGCAAACGCTGGCAGAGATATGGAAGTTGCCTATTGGCAGAATCGTCGGCGGATGCCTCATGGCCGCGCAAATTGCGGGTGGGATCGGGATTCAATTCACACGGACGACGCGCTTGGCTTCGATCGTTCTCGTGATTGTCTACCTGTCTTTTTCGCTCGCGTGCGTTCCTGGCATTCTGTCGGCTCCGGGAGCCTATGCGGAATACCCGAACTTCTTCGAGCAGTTTTCCTTGCTGTGTGCCGCAATTGCGCTGTGCGCCGAGACTGAGCTTAAGGCAGAAAGGGCAACTGTGTTCGGCCGACTGGCTCACCTTGGATTCGGAGTGTGCACAATTTCTTTCATGTTGACGCAGATCGTCTATTTTCCTCAGACGGAAGTCCTGGTTCCCAGGTGGATTCCGCCCAATGAGAACTTTTGGGCGATACTCACGACCATCGCGTTTGGGCTCGCGGCGCTCGCGATCCTCGTTAATGTCCGGGCACGGCTCGCCCTGCGCCTGATGGCGCTCATGGTGGTTCTCTTCGGTGTGTTGGTCTGGATTCCACGGTTGATCGCGCACCCGGAAGTGCATATGAATTGGTCCGAATTCGCGCTGAATTTCCTGATTGCCGGGGCTGCAGCGGTCGTGGCGGAGTCCAAGCTCCAGTCGATCAGGTAGTGTGCCGGGCACATGATGACGTTGAAGATGGTAGTGGATCGATATCGCGACAAGGCTGAGGGATGGGGAAGCCCCGTGGCGCTCCCGGAGTTTGGGTTATCGGCGGCTGACACTGAGAAACTGTTCGGCGTATTGGATGACGACTACCACCTCAGCCGGCACCTGCACTTTTCAAAGCGGGAAGGCCAGGCTTATCGAATCAGCGGGGAAGAAGTAACGCACGTGGCGATCGATGAAGCGATTTCCGGCCTCTTATAACCGTTTGCCTGACCACCAACCATGTGACTCCGGTCACAAATTGCCCGCATAGCTGTCATTGTGGCCACAGTTACGCCTGCGTAAGTTAGTGAGGGAAAAACCGACACGCCGGTTTTCGACCTCATGCTACGCCGACTCGACATCAAACTGATCCTTTCCCTCACCGTTCTGATTGTGGCCATCAGCTGCATCGGGGGGTATTTCACCTACCGCTTGCAGCAGGAACGGCTGGTCGAGGCCATGGTTCTGGGCGCGGACCAGCTTTCACGAAGCATCACCAGCGCGACCTGGCACGCCATGCTCGATGATGACCGTAAAGCGGCCTACGAATCGATGCGGGTGATTGCCAACAAGCATGGCGTGGACCGCATCCGCATGTTCAACCGCGAAGGGCAGTTGGTTTTTTCGACGGACACGAGAGAGAAGCTCACCGCGACGAACACGGCCAACGAGGTGTGTGTCAGCTGCCACGGGTCGACTCCGATTGTCGCGAAACCAGCGGTGAATTGGCGGGTACGCTACGCCCTGTCGCCGGATGGTTTGAAGACGTTGAATATCGTGACGCCGATCTATAACGAACCGTCGTGCAGCAACGCCACGTGTCACGCACACCTGTCGAGCACAAAGGTGCTGGGAGTGCTGGACGTGGCGCTGCAACTGGACCCAGTGCAGCAGCAGTCGCGCGCGGTGACGCTGCAGACCGTGATCACCACGGGATTGATGGTGCTGGTGGGAGCGGGCTTCGTGATTCTGTTCACGCGGCGATTTGTAGCGACGCCCATCCGCGAACTGATCACGGGAACGAAAGCGCTTAGCGTGATGAAACTGGATCACCCGGTGGAGATTTCGCACCGCAGCCAGGAATTGGATGAACTGGTGGACTCGTTCAACAAGATGCGGGAGCGGCTGAAAGTGGCGGTGGACGAATTGAACGAAATGCAGCAGACGCTGGAAAGCAAGGTGGAAGAGCGCGGGAAGCAGTTGCAGGCCGCGAACCGGAAGCTGCTGCAGGCAGACCGGCTGGCGTCGTTGGGGCAGTTGTCGGCGAGCGTGGCGCATGAGATTAACAATCCGATTTCGGGTGTGCTGAATCTGTCGATTCTGCTGGAACGATTGATGGCGAGCGGGCAATTCCCCGCAGGGCGGGAAACGGAGTTTCGCAAGTATCTCGGGCAGATTTCTTCGGAGACCGCGCGGGTTGGGCGAATCGTATCGGATTTGCTGGCGTTTTCGAGGCGGTCGAAACCGCAACGCGTATCCGCAGATCTGAACAAGCTGGTGATGAGCACAGTGGGCCTGGTGGCGCACAAATTGAAGATGAACAACGCCGAGGCGATTCTGGACTTACAGCCGGATTTGCCCCACGTGGAATGCGATCCGTCACAGATGCAGCAGGTGATCCTCAATCTGACGATGAACGGCGCAGAAGCGATGCAACCGAAGGGCGGCGGACAGCTCACGGTGCGCACGCGGTTGCTGAAAGACGAAGGCAGCGTTGAGCTGGCCATCAGCGACACGGGCGAGGGAATCTCGCCGGAAAACCTGTCCAAGATTTATGACCCGTTCTTCACGACGAAAGCGGAAGGCAAGGGGGTCGGTCTTGGATTGGCGGTGCTGTACGGAATCGTGAAGGCGCACGACGGCGAAGTGGAAGTGACCAGCACGAAGAACGTGGGCACGACATTTGCCGTGACGATACCGCTGAAGCCTCGGAATCACGCACCAGAGCGGAGGGAAGTGCAGGTACATGCGGGGTGAAGACTCTTTACGTGCTCCCGGTAGGGAAGGTGCCGGCGCAGGTGCTCGAATGGGTGGATAGCATCGTGGCGGAGTGGTTCCCGATGCCCGCGCGGCGGCTGACGGCAGTGCCTCTGCCCGAGGCAGCTTATGACGCCAAGCGCGGGCAGTATCAGTCGGCGGAGATTATGCGCGAGGTTGCAAATCATGCACCGCCCGATGCGTGTCGGGTATTGGGGGTGACAGAAGCGGACCTGGCAATCCCGACGCTGACGTTTTTGTTCGGGCAGGCGCAGTTGGATGGGACGGTGGCAGTAGTGTCACTGGCGCGGTTGCGGCAGGAATTCTACGGGCTGCCGGCAGACGAGACGTTGCTCCGGGAGCGAGTGGACAAAGAGGTGCTGCACGAACTGGGGCACACCTTTGGACTGACCCATTGCCACGACCCGAAGTGCGCGATGAGCCTATCCACGCATGTGGGATTTGTGGACGGCAAGGATGAAAGTTATTGCATGAATTGCGGCATACGGCTGGCGCGAAAAGCCAGCGCGTTGACGGAGAAAGCACATGAAGAAGGTATGGCCGATTCTGGTGGTCGATGACGAAGAAGTGATGTGCGAATCGATGGCGGCGTGGCTGCGCGAGGACGGGTATCGCGTGGACACGGCGTCGAGCGGAGTGAAGTCCGTCGAACTGGCGAAGGCCACCGACTACGCGATTTGTTTTGTGGACTTGAAGATGCCCGGCATGGACGGCATCGAAACGATGATGGAGATCCACAAGGTGCGCGCGGAGGCATCCATCATCATTATTACGGCGTATGCGACGGTAGATACGGCGATCCAGGCAATGAAAGAGGGAGCGCAGGAGTACATCGTCAAGCCATGTCATCCGCAGGAAATTTCGATGCTGGTGTCGCGCATCCTGAAACTGAAGAAGCTGCAGAGCGAGAACGTGATTCTGCGGAAGAAGATCAGCCGGAAATACCACTATCGCGACGTGATTACGAAAAATCCGCGGATGGAAGAGATTCTGACGCTGGCGAAGGAGATCGCCAGCCACCGCAGCACGGTATTGATTCGCGGGGAGAGCGGAACGGGGAAAGAGCTGGTCGCGCGGGCCATTCACTATTCGGGCGACCGCGCGGAGAAGCCGTTTGTCACGGTGAGTTGCGCGGCGTTGACGGAGACGCTGCTGGAGAGCGAATTGTTTGGGCACGAGAAGGGGTCGTTCACCGGCGCGGCGGGACAGACCAAAGGAAAGTTCGAACTGGCCGACGGCGGCACGATCTTCCTGGATGAAATTGGCGATATTTCGCCGAAACTGCAGGCGGACTTGCTGCGCGTGCTGCAGGAGCGGCGCTTCTACCGTGTGGGCGGAACGGAAGAGGTGAGCGTAGACGTCCGCGTGATTGCGGCGACGAACAAGAATCTCCCGGAGGAGGTGCAACAGGGGCGTTTTCGGGATGACCTGTACTATCGCTTGAACGTCATCGAGATCAATTTGCCGGCATTGCGCGAGCGGCGCGAGGACATTCCACTATTGGCGGAGCACTTCGTCGAGAAGATTGCTTCGGAGCTGGGCAAGGATATCTCGGGAATCAGCGCCGATGCGCTAAAGGTGTTAATTGGCTACGATTGGCCGGGAAATGTGCGCGAGTTGGAGAACGTCATTGAGCGGGCGATGGTGACCTCGCACAGCGACACCTTAGAGGTGGATGATTTCACTTGGTTGACCCAGCGCACTGCGCCACAACAGCAGAATTGGGATGTGCCTGACGTGCCGCTCGGCGAGCTGGAGCGTCGCGCGATCATCGCTGTGCTGGAGCGGAAGAAGGGCAATGTGAAGGAAGCGGCAGCTTCGCTCGGTATCGACCGGTCCACCTTATACGACAAGTTGAAGCGCTATGAGATTGTGCACTGAACGCCCGGATCACGCGTCCAGGAACGTTGCGGACAACACTTCATCCCAGTCAGCGCCGGGAAGCGCCTCCATCAATTCCGGCATGAGCATACCGCCGTCAGCGAGCGCCGGTTCGGAACCCGGCGTGCGTAGCTGAATCTGCAGGCGATCCATCTCGGATTCGAGCCAGCCGGCCACTTCCGGTCCCTGCAAAAGATGGCGAAGATCCACGGCGCCGTTCGGCTTCACGCGGAGATACCAAGGAGACTGCGGGCCACCCGTGGCGAGAATGGTTCCGTCGAGGGGAGCGCGAACACGGATTTCGCGCCCATTCTTGGTTATTCGCCAAGCGATACCGTCGTGCTGAATCGCGCTGCCCTTGCGCGGAAGCTTCACGGCGTCTGGCTGGCCAATCAGGTGCTGTGCGAATTCATCGAGTCCGATCGCGAAGGTCCCGTCCTCATTTGGCTGAACCCAGGTATGGCCGCGATGGTAGAGCAATTGGTCGGAGTATCCGACGCCCGGATTGTGACGAAGAGCCGGGGCGGGCATCGCCGCGAAGGCCTCGTACATGTCGCAATGCTGACAATCAAAGGCGTTCGGGCAGACACGGTGAATGACGCGGCCGCTGAACTCGTGGCGGCAGTGGCGCTCCGCCTCGGGCAATTGCGAAAAATTGTTGTGCCAGCACACTTCCGCGGCGCGGTGCGAGCGGAGGTCGGATGCGGTGCGGAAAAGCGACCACGCGAATGTCGCGAGCACCGTCAACAGGACGAGGCCGAAGATGGTCAGGAATACGACGTGCATTACGGTCCAGTGAAAACCATCAACCCACGGAAACATGCTTGTCTTCTCCTTTGGAATGCCCGAACAGCGGCAGATACCGATAAGACAACGAATAGACGATGACGCCGTAAGCGACGACGGCGCCAAAGGTGGCGACTTCCTGCCAGCTCGGGATGTATTTCAGGAAGTCGTCAAACGCGAGAGTGGGCAAGGCAAGTGTTTGCACGGTGAGGACGAAGCGGTTGAGCAAAACGCCGCCGCAGGTGAGAACCGCGGCGAACACCAGCCATCCACGACGCGCGCGTGTCTTCGGGAAAATGAGCAGAAACGCGGGGAGCAAGCCGAGCAGGACGATTTCCGAGAACAGGATGGCCGAGCCGAAGGGCTTATAGGCGTAATACTCCCAGGGAGCGAAGCCAACCGACGGTGAAGTGATGTTCAGCCAGACGATGGTGTCGATGGATTTGGCGGCGACATAAACGCCCAGCAGAATGCCGGAGATGAAACCGAGTTTGCGCAGGACGGACTCTTCGACGAGTTTCTTCCCGGTAACCGTCTCAACGGTCGCCACGACCAGCAGCAGGAAGCTGGGACCAACGGCAATCGCGGACAGGATGAACAGGAAGAAGGTGGTCGGCCAGATCGCGAAGTGTTCGCGGAAGGCGAATGGACGGCCGCGCAGCACACCGTAGAGGCCACCGAGCGAACCCTGATGAAAGAAGGAAAGGAAAGCGCCAACCGCCGCGAGCACCGGAACAAGCTTGTGGAATTGATGTTCAAAGACAAGGAAGGACGGGATTTTCTGGAGTTGCCGGTTGCGCAGGAGAACCGGCAGGTATTCGAGGATTAGAATCATCAGATAGGTGGAAATGCAGAAAGTGACTTCCGTCAGCATCGAATGCGTGTTGGGATGCCAGAAGGTGAACCACGCGCGCAGCGGTTGGCCGACGTCGACCATTAGCACGCCGACTGCGCCGCTGTAGCAGACCAGGCCAACGACGACCGCGCTATTGAGGACAGGCTTTAGTTCTTCTTGTTTCAGGATGTACACGAGAAAGCCGGTGAAAAATGCGCCGGCACCCATGGCAATGACGGAGAGGTCGGCGAAGATCCAGAGACCAAAGGCGAAGCGATTGTCCATGTTGGTCTGGTTCAAGCCATAGTAGAGGCAAAGGAAAGCCGCGTAGAGGCCGAAGGCGAGAAGAGCGATCCACGGAGTGAGCCAGAGAGCGAACTTCAACGTGGAGGAGCGCTCTTCTCCTCGCGCGATGAAGCGGCGATCGACGATGGCGAGATCAGACATGCTGGGCCTCCGTGGGATGGCCGTTGGGCGAACGTTCGGCCAGCGCGCGCACCCAGGCCTGGCGCGACTTGTAGTAGATCTTCGGTTCGGTTCCGAGACGGGCCAGCAAGCGGAACGCGTCGGGTGAGTGCGCCGCCTGGCTGGCGGCATCTTCAGAATTGGCAAGATCGCCGAACTGAATGGCGTTTGTGGGACAAGCTTCGACGCAGGCAGGGACGTAATCGGCCATGTCTATTTCTTTCTTGCCCGCGGCTGCGGCCTTCTCCATCGCGGTATGCAGGCGGGCGTGGCAGAGATTGCACTTCTCCACCACGCCGCGCATGCGAGTTGCAACGCCGGGGTTGAGGGTTTTCTCCATGCCTGGGGGCCAGCTGGGATCCCACCAGTTGAAATAGCGCGCGTGGTACGGACAGGCGGTCATGCAATAACGGCAACCCAAGCAGCGTTGGGGAATCTGCATCACGATGCCGGTGGCCTTGTCGACTTCAACGGCCTGCTGTGGGCAAACGCTGACGCAAGGCGTTTCGTTCGCGCAGTGCATGCAGGCAATGGGAATAAAGGCTTCGCGGCGGCCGGCACCCTCGACACCGTTGTTCACCTTATGAACGAGCATCGGAGTGAGGCCGGTGCGGTCGGTGGCGCGGGGGGGAAGTGGCGGAACATTGTTCTCGGCAGCGCAGGCCACCATACACGCGCCGCAACCGGTGCAGCGGTCGAGGTCAATCACCATTCCGTAACGCGCGCTCATGACTGGCTCCTTTGCGGCGTTTCGCGGAGCGAGGATTCCTGATAGAGCTTGGCGGCCAGGGGTGGCAGCACCGGAGGTTCCCAAAGATCTACCCAATCTGCAGGAGCGCGACGGCCGCAGTTGCCAGGCCACTCTTTGAGGGAGCACCTTAGCGGCGAGACGGTCCTGGGTTCGTCCAGCCAAACGGCGCCGGCGCGAAGTGCTTCTTCGAACTTGGCGGCGGACTCAAAGCTGGTGACGGGTGCGGGCTTCTCGGTGTGAACGGTGCCGCGGCGAGCGCGGAAGATTTCTTGGCAGCGAGCTCGAATGGTCTGGTCGACGTCAGACAACGTGGGATCGATTTGCAACAGAAACTGCGCAGCGGTCTTGGTTTCTGCCGAAGGCGCCAGCAGACTGGGCGCGATCGCATAAGTTGCCACCGCGGAAGTCGGAGGCGTGGGCAAATCGGTCGATTCTTCCAGGTATCCCGGCGAGGGCAAGAGCCAGTCGGAGCGATTCCCGCCGCCATCCCACGCGGCAAAGCGGAAGACCTCCGTACTGGCCGGCGGAACGTATTCCCAAGGCACGCTGGAATCGATTAGGACGGCACGCAGAGACTTTCCATTAGCACTCGCCGGAGGCATCGCGAAAGGGTGAACCGATTTGGGGAGGATGCCTCCGGGAGTGCCTACCGCGCCTAGAAGGAGGTTAAGCGCGGCGATAGCGGGGCTCTCACCGTCACTGATGCACAGCGTGGGGCGGCGCTCGACGATGGCGTAAGCCAGTTCGCGAATTGCGGCGGCGGTTAGCCCAGTTTGAGTCGCGGCGTCGGTAAGGGAAGCTGGCGGCGCAGGCGATTGCCCGGAGACGAGGCGCTCCTCGATTAATATTTTGGCGAGAGCTGCGGCGAGCAGTTCTCCGCTGCCCTGGCAGATCGGAATCCAACGCCAAGCGCCGGACGCGGTGCGAGAGAGCTTCGGCTCGATTTGAATCAGCCGGAGCTGCGGGTCGGGTTGGCCTGCCGCGCGCTCCGCCCAGAGATGCGTGAATCGTCCCGGAATGCCCCAACCGTCAAGTAAAGGCGCGCTGAAGCTGACGATGGTCCGAGCGTTCTCCAGATCATACCCGAGGGAGTTGACCGGAACGCCGGACCACTGCGCGTAAGGCAGAAGGGACTTTTCTTCGGGATTGAGTACAACTTCGTAGTTGCCATTATGTTTCGCGACAAAGGATTGCAGAACCGTCGAGGCCGCGCGGCCGGAGTGCCCATCCACGATCCCGACTGGACCTTCGCTATAAGCTTTCTCGAACGCAGCACGCGCCTCGTCCCAGGAAACGGCGTGGCCGTGATGGCGCACCGCATGCAAACGAGCGGGATGCCAGTTCAACTGATGGGCGGCGAATCCCAGCGGACAAAGTGCGCCCTTCGTCAGAGGATGCGTTGCCGAGCCGGAAACTCCAACGGGAAATCCGGCAGCCATGCGAACGCGCATGCGGCAGCCGGACGCGCAGAGTGTGCACGCTGCCAGTTTCGTGGTAACGGGACCGCGGGCCGGTTGCGGGATCCAAGGCCAATTCTGCGTCCAGACGGAAACGTCGTCGAGAACCTTCCAGGGCACAGGCGTAAAGAAGATGCCGGCGGTCAGTCCCGCTGTTCCCAACAGCAGGTCCCTCCGTGAGACTTTCATGTTGGCTCCTTACTGATGGCAGCCGAAGCATCCCACCTCAACGTGGCGCTTGTGGTGGCAATCTTCGCAGTCACTCATGGTCCTTCCGTCATGGGGAGCGCGGCGCAGGCGGGAGATGGAGTGACCCCAAATGTCGCGGCTGTAACCGCTGATGCGGTCTTGTTCGTAAACTCGTTTTTCGTCGGAAGCGCCGAGCGTGCCATGGCAATCGGAGCAAGCGAGTCCGGCTCGCTTCACGTGAATGGCGTGCGAGAACCAGACGTTGGCGGGCTGTCGTGAATAGACCAGCCAAGGTGTGGCAGCTTGCGGTTTCAGGTAAACGTCAACGAGCTTGGCTTCCGCGGGAGAAGTACCGAGCTTGTCCGAATGGCAGCCCGCGCAGGTATCGTTTTGCGGAAGGCCCGCGAACGAGCCATCGCTCGCAAACGGATGACAGGACTCACAATCGGCATTGCCGGACTTTTCGGCGTGCGTCTTGTGCAAGAAATCGACGGGTTGTTGCTGATGCGAATACAGAACCCGGGGAAAAATGACCCAACCAGCTAGCAGAGCAACTGCTAATCCGATGGCAAAGGCGAAAACATTGCGGTTCACATTTGATCCTTTGGCACCCAATTCCTCGTCGAAAAGAAATGTTGGAACACGCACACGAGCTGCTGACGCGAAAGGAGCTGGCCAATTCCGCGCACCGGTTGGCCGCCGTCCGCACAAGGCGCCAGAATCTCGTGAACTTCGTGAGAGAGGCGCTCGCGTTCTTCGGCTTGCCATGCGGCGGCGTGAGGACCCGCAATGAGTCCGGCGCGCGTCTGAGAGGGCAGTTCCCAGCCGCTGAAGAGCCAACCGGAGCCATAAGGATCGGTGGTCAAGCGTTTGGGATCACTGCGAAGGTGGCTATTCACTTTCTGAATCAGCAGAGGATTGGGAAAAGTCATTGGCCACTCGACACCGCAGACGGTCAGGGTGACAACGGGCCGCTGCGTGCCGTGAGTGGTTACAAAAGTGACGCCATCAATGCTTCCCGCAAAGTCGGCAAGGAAGGCGTCCACGCCAACGTGACACAATCCGGACTCTTCGACAGCCAGCCAGAAGTGATTCGGGGCGTACAACAGATCGGGTGGAGGCGTCAGCGAGCCATGCGGCCGGGCGAGCGAGAGAAATGAGTCGCAGAAGCGATAGCCGCCGGTCATACAGATGGAGAGCTGCGATTCGCTAAAAGGGATCAGCTTGGTGGGAGTGTTGGCTCCGCAATACTGCACGTCGATGTCTTCGAGATGCGGGCAACGAACGAGCCCCGCCTCGTCTTTCCTGACCAGTTCACAGGTGCGGTAGTCCGCGGTGGTGCAGCGGCCCGCCCCTGAAACTCCCGGTCCGTCAAGGATCAATTTGTGGATCGGGGCAGCGTGGCAGTACTGAGCATGACCTTCTTTTAGAAAAGGGCACGGCATGACGCATTCACCTTTGTACTTTCGAGGTCCCGCTACTTCTGTTCTTTCTTGTCTTCGGGCTTCTGCGGCGGAGGCTTCAGCATGTCGCCGCCATCGGCCATGGTGAAGCCGAGTTCGGGAACCGGCAGGCTGTGCGAGAATTCTTCCTGCAGCATTTTGTTGAATTCGACGTCGACGTTGGCAGCGGCGCGATGCGCTTTCTTGTGGCGCAGCACGAATTCCCACACCAATCCATATCCAACTACCAGGGCCGCAAGGATCACGACCATACCGAGCACGAAGTTTGTGATGTTCAACCAGTAGACCCAAGTCTGATTTGGCATTTCGAGAGCCCTCCTCTCAGAAGAGCAGCAATCTGGGAATATGCAGGTGGTATGCCGATATGGTTTTTCAATCACTTAGGAGAAAAACGGGAAGGGAAAATGTTGGGATTGCCGACAGGCTCGTCGGGATTGCCGACGGGGAGCGAGAACGAAATCGGATGAGAAGGCTCTAATTTAAGCGTCCGAAACTTCCTGGAGGAACAAAAACGCGGTGGTAGTTGCCCACCACCGCGCGTCGATTGTCTTGTGGTTGATTTGTTGTCAGAAGGACAGCTTCAAGCCAAAGCGGATGCTGCGGATGCCACCGGCTTGAACATACGGATTCGCGAAGCCGGTGAATTCCGAGGCGAGTCCGGCGTCGTCGATGAAGGGATCGATGCCGGAGCCGTTCGACAGGCCATAGTTCGGATGGTTGAAGGCGTTGAGAAAGTCCGCGTGAAACTGCAGGCGGAAGCGCTCAGTGATGTTGGTGCTTTTGAAAATGGCGATATTGGCAGTATTTACGTGGAAGTCGCGGAGAATGTTGCGACCGGCGTTGCCGAAAGGCGTGCCGAAGACTTGATTCGCAACAGCGCCATTGGCGATGAAGCGAACGGCTCCGGAAGTCACAGGGGTACCGACGGTATCCCCCTGGTTGATGGCATTGAGGCTGAGGAGTTGGGTTGCGGTCAGGGCGCAGCCGACGGCGAAAGCGTTGCACGCGTCGCCGGCATAGATCCCCACCTGGCTCACCGGCGCGGACGGACTTCCCAGGAAAGGTCGCAGGGCGCCGTCGCTGCCGACAAAGGCATTATTGAAGCCAGGGTCATACGGATTTTGCGCCGGAGGAATCCCGCCACAAGAGCCACCGCCGCTGTTGCAATTGATTGCGCCTTGCACTGGAGTGTAAGGCTGACCCGAAGAGAGGGTGTAGATGCCTGAAACCGCCCATCCGCCCAGCGCATGCCCGATCCATCCGTGCTGCGCGCGGAAGAAAGGAAGTTCCTCGATCACTGTGAGGGCCCAGTTATTGGGGAAATCAAGACCGGAAAGGCCATACTCCTGTCCGGTGTAGCTAATCTGGTTCTGGGAAGCAAAAGTCGTGCCGCCAGCGGCGCCGGTTCCGAAGATCTCGCTGGAGTTGTCCATAGTCTTGCTGAAGGTGTAGGCGGATTTTAGAGTGAGCTGATGCCAGATGTGATTCAGCCGCAGCTCGGTCTGCACTCCGTTGTAGTTGGAGAAGCCCGTATTTGTCCGCAACCGGACGATGCCTTCGTTGCAATTGACGCGGCCGACGGCTTGCGGAACAGCGGCATTCGCTGCGGGACAGGGAGTTAGGTTCGAAGGAACAAGGTTCGGGTAGAGATTCGCCAAGCCCTCGATGAACGGATTGCCGTCCACAGTCTGAAAGAGATTACGCGCAGCGTTCCCTACGTAGCGAACTTCCACCGCGGCGTTGGAGTTGATTTCCTGTTGCGCGCCGAACGACCAGGAATGCACTTTGTCGGGGCCGAAGTTGGGAGTGATGGAAGTCTCGTTGAATGTGCGCGGATCGAAGATACCCGTCTGCAAAAATGGCGCGAGGGCGGAGCGCACGGCAGGCCCCAGCGGATTGGCGGGCATGGGATTCGAAGCGGCAGTATTGCCAGTAAGCGAAGTCAGCAGGACGTTTGGCGCGGCGGACGAGATGTTCGTATAAATGTTGTAGAAGGGCGGATCGTAGGAAAGGCGATAGCCGCCGCGGATCACCGTTTTGCCATTGCCAGGCCAGAAGCGTGTGTGGCGAGGAGACCAGGCAAAACCGACATTCGGTCCCCAACTGTTCTTGGGAGCCGGGATCGCAGGGAAAGTGGTCACGCTAAGGGGAAGAGTGGGATCCCAGAGCGGATCGGACCCGGTCTGGCTCTTCACGGTTTTGTTGTGAAAAAGGTTCGCGGGCTGTCCGTAGTAGGAGTACGTCAGTCCGGCGTTCAGAGTGAAAGTGCTGGAAAGCTTGATGTCGTCCTGAAAGTAGAGGAAGGTGTCGTGCTCGCGGAAATCGAGACTGGGCGAGCCGGAAGCGATGCGGATGCGGCTCGGCACGTCTTGACCGAGCGCGCCATAATCGCTGAAGAGATATTGGCCGTTGATGTTTGGAAGAAATGTATTGGGGGAGCGCTGGTAGGTATAGTTGACGCCGGCCTTAAAGGAGTTGCGGCCGCGGAAGTAACTCCAGTTGTCCTGAAACTGGTAGGTGTTGACGATACGGCCTTGAGGAAATGCGGTGTTCGGGCCAAAACCGAGCACCGCCGGATTGCTGAACGCGAGGTTGGTCAGTCCCTGATCGATCTGCTGTTGAGGAGGAATGGTGCCGAGCGAATTGCTGCCGAAGTCGACGTTGAGACGGCCATAGGAGGCACGAAACTCGTTGGCCATCCGTGAACTGATATTGCGCACCCAACTGAATCCGTAGTCCTGAGAAAGGGCGGGTTCGTTGTACGGATAACCGGCAGCCGCCGCGCCCGCTCCTGGGTCGATGTTGAAGAAGTTCGTGTTGCTGTAGATGTAGCGGCCGTAAAAGTGATTCTTCTCGGTCTGAAAATCCAACTTGATGACGAAGTTGTATTGGCGAGAGTCCGTGGATAGCGTTCGCTGTACGCCGTTCTCCTCAACGCCAGGGCAACCGGAAACGTCAACAAGTTGCGCGGTGCCTTGTTGAACGGGATTGCCACCTTTGATTGAGTAGGGGCCATAAGTTTGCAACGCTGTGACACCCGGGCTGCCGGGAAAACATGTGGCAAGCGTGGCGATGCCGGCTGGCGTCGGCGTAAGAAGGCCTGTTCCGTAGGTTTGCGACTGGTTGATGATTTCCGCGTTGTCCCCACCAAAGAAGAAAAGCTTGTTTTTGATGACGGGTCCACCAATGGTGCCGCCAAGAAAAAGGTCATTGAAGGTGGGAACGGATGTCAGGCCCTCATAGACTTTCTGGTTCGTGCCGAGAGTCTCCAGCCGCTGATTGCTTTCCGTACCATAGAGCGAACCGTGATAGTCGTTGGTGCCGGATTTGGTGACCACGTTGATGACGGAACCGGAGTTGCGCCCGTATTCGGCGCCGAAGTTGCTCGTGGTGATCTGATACTCGGAGACAAACTCAGAATCGGAAACGGCGAGGCTGGGACCAGCCACCGAATTGTCGTTGTTGTTCTGACCATCGATCTGCTGGTCGTTGTTGCGACCACGCAGACCGTTAACCGCGAAGCCCATGCCGTTGGTGTTCGAGAAACCAAGGTCGCGATTGTTGACGACGCCTGGCACGGTGATTGCCAGGTTGTCGAGCCCTTGATTCTCGAGGACACCCGGAAACTCGGTGATGGTCGAGGAAGCAATTGCCGTTGTGACCTGCGCCTGGGTGCTTTCGACAACGGGAGAGGCGGTGGTCACTTCGATAGAAGTGGAAACTTCGCCGACTTCCAGTTGCAGTAGACCGAGGCCGGTGTCCGTTCCAACATTGACGACGACGGGGTCAATGATGAGTTTGCGGAACGCGCTCTTGGCGATTTCCAGGCG
>Ga0207761_1000197_pt1 | contig 20190 bp, 17 predicted proteins | sample LuqExpMetageno34_FD_187792 | JGI IMG/M metagenome (GOLD analysis project Ga0207761, IMG submission 187792) | Tropical forest soil microbial communities from Luquillo Experimental Forest, Puerto Rico - Sample 34 (SPAdes) | ecosystem: Environmental > Terrestrial > Soil > Tropical forest ... | reverse complement strand
TACCGATGAGATGAAGCGCTCGTATCTCGATTACGCGATGAGCGTAATCGTCTCGCGTGCGCTGCCGGATGTGCGCGACGGCCTCAAGCCGGTGCACCGGCGCATCCTCTATTCGATGCACGAGCAGGGGCACACGCCCGACAAGAAATACGTCAAATCGGCGCGCGTCGTTGGCGACGTGATGGGTAAGTATCACCCGCACGGCGACCAGGCGATCTACGACGCGCTCGTGCGCATGGCGCAGGATTTTTCCATGCGCCTGCCGCTCATCGACGGGCAGGGCAATTTCGGCTCGGTCGACGGCGATCCGCCGGCGGCGATGCGTTACACGGAATGCCGCCTCGACAAGGCGGCGATGGCACTGCTCGACGACATCGACAAGGACACCGTCGATTTCCAGCCGAACTACGACGGCAACGAGAAAGAGCCGGCCGTTCTGCCGGCGCGTTTTCCAAATCTGCTCGTCAACGGCGCGGGTGGCATCGCGGTCGGCATGGCGACCAACATCCCACCGCACAATCTAGGCGAATTGATCGACGCCTGCAGCGCGCTGATCGACGATCCCGCGCTCACGACCGCCGATCTCATCAATATCGTGCCGGGACCGGATTTCCCGACCGGCGGCATCATTCTTGGTCGGGGGGGCATCCGCAGCGCCTACGAGACCGGCCGCGGCTCGATCGTGATGCGCGGCAAGGTCGCCTTTGAGACGATCCGCAAGGAGCGCGAGGCGATCATCATCACCGAGATCCCGTATCAGGTGAACAAGGCAAACATGGTCGAGCGCATCGCTGACCTTGTGCGCGACAAGAAGATCGACGGCGTGGCCGACCTGCGAGACGAGTCGGACCGTGATGGTTACCGCGTCGTCGTCGAGCTCAAGCGCGACGCCGAGCGCGACGTCGTGCTGAACCAGCTCTACCGCTTCACGCCGCTGCAGACCTCGTTCGGCGCCAACATGGTGGCGCTCGACGGCGGCCGCCCGCTGCTGATGACGCTGAAGGACATGCTGAATGCCTTCATCGCCTTCCGCGAAGAGGTGGTATCACGACGCACCAAGTTCCTGCTGGCGAAAGCGCGCGACCGCGCGCACATCCTGGTCGGCCTGGCCATCGCAGTCGCCAATATCGACGAGGTGATCCGACTGATCCGCGCTTCGCGCGACGCGAACGAGGCGCGTGAGGCCTTGATGGGGCGCGACTGGCCGGCGAAGGACGTCGCGACGATGGTGATGCTGATCGACGACCCGCGCCATCGCGTGACGCCGGAAGGCGCGACCAAGCTCTCCGCCGAGCAGGCCAAAGCCATCCTCGATCTGCGCCTGCAGCGCCTCACCGCGCTCGGCCGCGACGAGATCAAGGCGGAATTGGATAAGCTCGCTGCCGAGATCGCCGATTATCTGGACATCCTGCGTTCGCGCGTGCGCATCCAGGGCATCATCAAGGACGAGCTCGCGGCGGTGAAGAAGCAGTTCGCCACGCCGCGGCGCACGGTGATCAATGAGGAAGAGGCCGAGGTCGAGGACGAGGACCTGATCCAGCGCGAGGACATGGTCGTCACCGTGTCGCATCTCGGCTACATCAAGCGCGTGCCGCTCTCGACCTACCGCGCGCAGAAGCGCGGCGGCAAAGGCCGCGGCGGAATGCAGGTGCGCGACGAGGATTTCGTCTCGCGCCTGTTCGTCGCATCGACGCATACGCCGGTGCTGTTCTTCTCCTCGCGCGGAAAGGTCTACAAGGAGAAGGTCTGGCGGCTGCCATTGGCGGCGCCGCAGGCGAAGGGCAAGGCGCTAATCAACATCCTGCCGCTCGAAGTGGGCGAGACGATCACGTCGATCATGCCGCTGCCCGAGGACGAGAAGTCCTGGAGCCAGCTCGACGTGATGTTCGCGACGACTAAGGGCACCGTCCGCCGCAACAAGCTGTCCGACTTCGTCGAGGTGCGCCGCTCCGGCATCATCGCGATGAAGATCGAGCAGGGCGAGGCGATCGTCGATGTCGCGATCTGCACGGAGAAGGACGATGTGCTGCTGACCAGCGCCGGCGGACAATGCATCCGCTTCCCGGTGCCGGAAGTGCGCGTGTTCTCCGGCCGCACGTCGATGGGCGTGCGCGGCATCAATCTCGCCGACGACGACAAGGTGATCTCGCTGTCGATCCTGCGCCACATCGACGTCACCTCGGAGGAGCGCGTCGCGTATCTCAAGCGAGCGAGCGCGGTGCGCCGCGGGCTCGGCGAAGAGGAGCCCGCGCCGGAAGAGATTTCCGAAAACGGCAATGGCGAGAATGGTGATGCCGGGACCGGTATCGAGCTTGGCGAGGAGCGCTATGTCGAGCTGTCGGCGGCGGAGCAACTCGTGCTCACCGTATCGGAGCGCGGCTTCGGCAAGCGCTCATCGTCTTTCGAGTACCGGACGACCGGCCGTGGCGGCAAAGGCATCGTTGCGATGAACGTCACCGCGAAGACCGGCCGACTCGTGGGCTCGTTCCCGGTCGAGGAGTCGGATCAGATCATGCTGGTTACCGACCAGGGCAAGCTGATCCGTACCACCGTCTCCGGCATCCGCATCGCCGGGCGCTCGACGCAGGGCGTGATCGTGCTCGATACGCACGAGGACGAGCGCGTGGTCTCGGTGGAGCGGCTGCTGTCGGAGGAGGAGGAGGGCTGAGTTGTCCACTCAATCCGCCTGGATGTGCAATTCTTCTAGCACGGGCTTCCATTTCGCCGTCTCCGCGGAAAGGTAGCTGGTGAGATCCTGCGGCGTGCCGCCGACGGCCTGCGAACCGAGCTTTTTCAAAGTGCCTTCGACTTGCTCCGAATGCAGAGCCTTGTTGGTCGCGGCGTTGAGCTTGGCGATGATGTTCTCCGGCGTGCCCTTTGGTGCGACAAAGGCGGTCCATGCGCCGGTAACGAGCTCCGGATAGCCGAGCTCCCGCATCGTCGGCACGTTGGGCAATTCCGGCGCGCGTGTTTTCCCGCTGATCGCGAGCGCACGCACTTTTTCGGAACGCACCAAAGGCAGCGAGGTGCCCATCGTATCGAACGTCATTTGCACTTCGCCGGCGATCACAGCGTTGAGCGCCAGCCCGCCGCCTTTGTAAGGAACATGCACGATGTTCGTTCCAGTGACTTTCTTGAACAATTCGGCGGCGAGATTCGGAAACGTGCCGATCCCGCCGCTCGAATAATTCAATTTAGCTGGATGCTCCTTCGCATAGGCGACGAGTTCCTTGACGTCCTTGAACGGCGCATTCGGAGTGGCCACGAGCACCTGCGGGGTCTCGGTGACCAGCGCGATCGGCGCAAAGCTCTCGGCGTTGTAGCCGGGGTTCTTGTGGATCAGCGGGCTCAGAATCAGGCCGCTCACGGAAGAGACGTGCAGCGTGTAGCCGTCCGGCGGCGCGTCGGCGGCGATCTTCGACCCGATGATGTTGCCGGCGCCCGGTTTGTTCTCGACCACGACGCTCTGGCCGAGTTCGGGGCCGATCGCGTTGGTGAGCAACCGCGCCATGACGTCGACCGGTCCGCCCGGCGGCGTCGGCACGATGATCTTGATCGGGCGGCTGGGGTAGGTCTCGGCAGCGGCCGCCGCCGCAAACGTCAGTACGGCGAATGCCGCCGCAACGGCGAGCCGGCCCATCTTATCCTCGCTTCGATTCCCGTTTTGACGACAGCTTAGCGGCCCGAAGCGGCTGCGCCAGCGCTTTCGAGCCGCCTTGCGGGCGGCGGACGGGCAGGTTAGGGCTTTTGGCATGCAGCGGACCGCCCTATACGCCGGCTCGTTCGACCCGGTGACCAACGGCCATCTCGACGTGGTACGCAATGCCGTTCGTCTGGCCGACAAACTCGTGCTCGCGGTCGGCATCCATCCCGGCAAAGCGCCGCTGTTTTCGGCCGAGGAGCGACTGGAGATGCTGCGCGAATGCTTCGCGCCGCTCGCCAAGGAAGCAGGCTGCGCGATTGAGGCAATCACCTTCGCTGATCTGGTCGTGCAATGCGCGCGGCGGACCGGCGCGAACGTGCTGATCCGCGGCCTGCGCGATGGTACCGACTTCAATTACGAGATGCAGATGGCGGGCATGAACGCAAGCATGGCGCCGGAGGTGCAGACGGTGTTCTTGCCGGCCTCTCCGGACGTGCGCCCGATCACCGCCACATTGGTTCGCCAGATCGCCGGCATGGGCGGCGACGTTTCGGCTTTCGTACCGGCTTCGGTCGTCGCGCGGCTGAAAAAGAAATTTGCGCGCTGAGCGCGTCATTCGTCGGGAGAACGTATGATCCGTATTCTGGCTGTCGTCCTTGCGCTCGTCTGCGCTGCACCCGCGTTTGCGCAGCCGCTGAAGCTTCCGGCGGGCGTCGATCCGCAGAACACACTCGTGGTCGATACGACCAAGGGGCGAATCATTATCAAATTACGCCCCGACCTGGCGCCGCAGCACGCGGAGCGGCTGAAGCAGCTCGCGCGCGACGGCTTCTACAACAACGTGCCGTTCCACCGCGTGATGGAAAACTTCATGGCGCAGACCGGCGACGGTCAGAATTTCGACGGCACCGGCCATTCGAAATATCCGAATCTGCCGCCGGAATTCACGTCCACGCCGTTCAAGCGCGGCGTCGTCGGCATGGCGCGCGCCTCCGCGCCGAACTCTGCCAACTCGCAGTGGTTCATCTGCCTCGCCGACGCTCCGTTTCTGAACGGGCAGTATACCGTGATCGGCGAAGTCGTCTCGGGCATGGATGTGGTGGATAAGATCAAGAAGGCGCCGTCCGGTTCGCAGAGCGGGGTCGTAAGCAATCCTGACAAGATGCTGAAGGTGCAAGTCGCAGCCGATATGAAGTGAGCGGCCGGAACGAGATTGGCCGCGACAAATTGATCGTCCAATCGCATTGAAGGAGTTGGCAAAATGGCTTCCCCGGAAAACACGCTCACGCTCGAGACCACCAAAGGCAACGTCGTGATCGAGATGCGTCCCGATCTCGCGCCTGGCCACGTCGCGCGCATCAAGGAACTGGTGAAGCAGGGCTTCTACGACGGCATCGTGTTCCACCGCGTGATCGACGGTTTCATGGCGCAGACCGGCTGCCCGCAGGGCACCGGCATGGGCGGCTCGGGCAAGAAGCTCAAAGCCGAGTTCAACAACGAGCCGCACGTGCGCGGCACCGTCTCGATGGCGCGCGCGCAGAATCCGGATTCCGGCGACAGCCAGTTCTTCATCTGCTTCGACGACGCGCGCTTCCTCGACCGGCAGTACACGGCCTGGGGCAAGGTGGTCGAAGGCATGGAGAACGTGGACAAGATCAAACGCGGCGAACCGGTGCAGAATCCGGACAAGATCGTGAAGGCGACGATGGGGGCTTAGGACGATCCTCAAGCGCCGGGCTTCAAACGTTCCGTCATCGTCGGGCATAGCCGTTCGAAAGAACGGTGTTCTTCCATAGCGCCTATGTCCCGGCCATCCAAGTCTTTGACATTGGGCGAGTCGCAAGACGTGGATGCTTGGCACATAGGTGTGCGAAGCACGCCGTCCTTTCGGACGGCTATGGCCGGGCATGACGAAGGATAGGCATGCGCACCGACCTCTTCGATTTCGACTTGCCGGCTGAGCGTATCGCTCTCCGGCCGGTGCATCCGCGCGATGCGGCGCGGCTCATGGTCGTGCGGCCGGGCGGGATGCCCGAGGCGGAAGACCGACGCGTGCTCGACCTGCCGGAACTGCTCGCGCCCGGCGACTGCCTCGTCGTCAACGACTCGAAGGTGATCTCGGCGCGGCTCAAGGGCCGGCGCATCGGGCGAGGGCACGCGGAGCCCACGATTGAGGCGACGCTGCACAAGCGCATCGACGGCTCGACCTGGAAGGCCTTCATCCTCGGCGCCAAGAAGGTGCAGGTGGGCGATACCCTGCGCTTCGGCGACGAAGGCAAGGTCTGCTTCCTCGGCCAGCTCGATGCTCAAGTTTCACATAAAGATGAGGGCGGGGAGATAACCCTTTCGTTTGCCTTCCATGGTGCGGTGCTGGACGACGCCATTGCCGAGCGCGGCGAGACGCCTTTGCCTCCCTACATCGCCTCCAAACGGGAGCCTGACGAGCAGGACAAGGCGGACTACCAGACCGTGTTTGCTCGCGAGAACGGCTCGGTGGCCGCGCCGACGGCGGGGCTGCATTTCACCGACCGGCTCTTAACGAAGCTCGCCGACCGCGGCATCGCCGTGCACAAGGTGACGCTGCATGTCGGCGCCGGCACGTTCCTGCCGGTGAAGGCGGACGACACAGCCGAGCACGAGATGCACGCCGAGTTTGCCACCTTATCGTCCGAAACGGCGGACGCGCTGGATGCGACGCGCGCGAAGGGCGGGCGCATCGTCGCGGTCGGCTCGACTGCGCTGCGCACGCTGGAGACGGCGGCCGGCGAGGACAGCACATTGCGTGCCTATTCGGGCGAGACCACGCTGTTCATCACGCCGGGCTACCGCTTCAAGGCGGTCGACGTGATGCTCACCAACTTCCACCTGCCGCGCTCGACCCTGTTCATGCTGGTCTCGGCGTTCAGCGGGCTCGACACGATGCAGCGCGCCTACCGGCATGCCACCGGGGCGGGCTATCGGTTCTATTCCTACGGCGATGCGTGTTTGCTATTTCCGGCAAAATGAGCAACGCGTTCTCCTTCAAATTGCACACGACCGACGGCTCCGCGCGGCGCGGCTCCTTCATGACGCCGCACGGAACGGTGCAGACGCCGGCGTTCATGCCCGTCGGCACGCAGGGAACGGTGAAGGGGCTCAAGCCCGAAGACGTGGCCGCGACCGGCGCGGAGATCGTGCTCGGGAACACCTATCACCTAATGTTGCGGCCGGGGCCGGAGCGCGTCGCCGCGCTCGGCGGGCTGCACAAGTTCATGAATTGGCAGAAGCCAATCCTCACCGATTCCGGTGGTTTCCAGGTGATGTCGCTCGCCTCGTTGCGGAAGATCACCGAGCAGGCGGTGAAGTTCCGCTCGCATCTCGACGGCACGCTGTTCGAGCTCTCGCCGGAGCGTGCGATCGAGATCCAAGCGCTACTCGGCGCGGACATCTCGATGCAACTCGACGAATGCCTCAAGCTGCCGGCCGCGCGTGACGAGAGCGAACGCGCGATGCGGCTATCCTTACGCTGGGCGGAGCGCTCGCGTCGCGCCTTCGAGCCACGCGCGAAGGAAGGCTACGCGCTGTTCGGGATCGTGCAAGGCGGCGACGATCTGCAACTGCGGGCCGAGAGCGCGCGCGCGCTGCGAGAGATCGGCTTCGAGGGCTATGCCGTCGGCGGGCTCGCCGTCGGCGAACCACAGGACGTGATGCTCAACGTCGTCGCCGAAACCGCGCCGCAGCTTCCGGCGGACCGTCCGCGCTATCTCATGGGTGTCGGCACGCCGCACGACATCCTGGAAGCGGTCGCGCGCGGCATTGACATGTTCGATTGCGTGATGCCGACCCGCAATGGGCGGCACGGCATGGCGTTCACGCGCTTCGGCTCGATCAATCTCGCCAATGCGCGGCATGCGAACGACCCGCGTCCGCTCGACGACGAAAGCCCGCATCCGGTCGCACGCACCTATTCGCGCGCCTATCTGCATCACCTGATGAAGGCGAACGAGATCCTCGGCGCCGTGCTGCTGTCGACCATCAACATCGCTTATTACCAGGCGCTGATGGCGGAATCGCGTGCGGCCATCGAAGCCGGCAGCTTCGCCGATTTCCGCGCGCAGACGTTCGAACGCTGGCAGCGGGGCGACATTCCAGCCCTGTGAGAACCGGGGTTGTCGCGCGCGGGGGCCTTGCGCTAGGCCAGCAGCAAAATCGCTGACGAAAGGCCCCCCTATGGCAACTCTCCCGCTCGATTTCCCGAAAGGCCGGCGCAAGCCGAATTTTAAATTGCCGCCGGGAACGACCGACGCGCATTGCCATGTGTTCGGCCCGGGCGCGGTGTTCCCGTATGCTCCGAGCCGCCGTTACACGCCCGAAGACGCGCCGAAGGAGATGTTGCGCAAGCTGCACGATTTCCTCGGTGTCTCGCGCTCAGTCATCGTGCAGGCGAGTTGCCACGGGCCGGACAACCGCGCGATGCTCGACTGCATCGCGTCGGATCCGAAGCGGTATCGTGGAGTCGCGATCGTCAACGACAGCTTCACCGAAAAGGACTACGACGAACTGCACGCGGGCGGCGTACGCGGCGTGCGTTTCAATTTCGTCAAGCATCTCGGCAGCGCGCCGGACATGGCCGTGTTCGACCGCGTCATCGACCGCATCAAGCGCCGCGGCTGGCACGTGGTGCTGCATGTGGATGCACCGGATATCATCCCGCTATCCGACATGATCAAAAAGCTGCCGCTGCCGTTCGTGATCGACCACATGGGGCGCGTGCCGGCGAAGGACGGCGTACAGCAGGCGCCATTGAAAGCATTGCTCGAGCTCGCCAGGCGGGACAATGCGTGGATCAAAGTGTGCGGATCCGAGCGCATCGACTTCGCGCCCTACGACAAGGCCGTGCCGATCGCGCGCGCGATCATCGAGACTGCCCCCGACCGCGTGTTGTGGGGAACCGATTTTCCGCATCCAAACCCGAGCCACGAGGCGGACGAGGCCGATCTGGTCGATCTGGTGTCGAAATTCGCGCCGGATGCGAAACGGCAGCAGGCGCTGCTGGTTGACAATCCGGCGCGTCTCTACGGTTTCGAGTGAGAAGCAACAAAAAGGAACGACTGAGATGAGTAAGAAGAAGAATGCCGCGCCGATATCGCGGCGCGCGGCGTTGCTTGCATTGTCGGCTTCTGCTGTCGCTTTGTCGCCGCTCGCGCGCGCGCAGGCGCAGGCGAAATATCCCGACAAGCCGGTCAAGGTCGTGCTCCCGTTCGGGCCGGGTGGCGTGGCAGACGTCACCGCGCGCATCGTTGGGGACAAGCTGTCGAACAAGCTCGGCGAGCAGTTCGTGATCGAGAACATGCCGGGCGCCGGCGGCATCACCGCCGCGCGCTCCGTGATCAATGCGACGCCCGACGGTTACACTTTGGGCCTGTGCAGCAACGGCACCGCCATCAGCGTCGACATGTTCCGCAAACTGCCGTTCGATCCGATGAAGCAGTTCCAGACGGTCTCCGAGATCGGCGCATTCGATCTCGTCTTCGCGGTGAATGCGGGGTCGAACTACAAGACGCTGCAGGACGTGATCGATGCGGCAAAGGCCAAGCCCGGCAAGCTCAATCTCGGCACCATCGCCGTCGGCTCGACGCAGAACCTCGGCGCGGAGCTGTTCAAGTCGATGTCGGGGGCGGATCTGGTGATCGTGCCGTACAAGAATTCACCGGACATCGTGGTCGCGCTGCTGCGCAATGACGTCGATATGCTGCTCGAGTTTCCGCCCGCCATCGAAGGGCAGGTGCGGGACGGCAAGCTGCGCATCCTGGCGACCTCCGGAGAGCAGCGCTCGCCCTTCATCCCGGACGTACCGACCGTAAACGAAGCGGGCGTGGCCGGTTACAATGTCACGTCATGGAATGGCATCTTCGCACCCGCTGGCACGCCACAGGCGATCGTCGACACGCTCAACAAGGCGGTGCGTGACGCCGTTGCCGAGCCGGACGTGAAGGAAAAATTTGCCAAGCTCGGCGTACGCGCCGAAGCAAGTTCGCCGGATGAATTGAGGCAGCGGCTGAAGAACGACATCGACAAGTGGGCGGCCGTCATCAACAAGGCGGGCATCCCGCTGCATTGAGGTAAAGCCCGGAGCGCGCCTGATGCGTATGCCGGATTGATGGAAGTTTAGGATGAGGCCGGTCGCGACAATGCGCCCGGCCTTTTTCTATAGCCGTACGAGCCGCGCCGGTTGGCAGCGTGGGAAGCGGGCCCTATTCTCGCCGCTCACAAAAAAGGTTGGAGGAGGTTCTGATGAACGCGATCGGGGCGCGCACACGCGTAGGAGCAATGTTCGTTTTGGCGATGCTGGCGCTTGCGCCTGCGGCCGCACAGGCGGCCTGGCCGGAAAAGCCGATCAGACTCGTGCTGCCGTTCGGGCCGGGGGGCGTTGCCGACGTCACCTCGCGCATCATGGCGGACAAGCTCAGCCAGAGATTCGGCCAGCAGGTTTTCATCGAGAACATGCCGGGACCGGGCGGCATCAACGCCGCGCGCGCCGTGGTCAATGCGCCGCCCGACGGCTACACCATGGGCCTCGTCACCAACGGGACCGCCATCAGCGTCGCCGCCTTCGAGAAGCTGCCGTTCGACCCGACGCAATTCCAGATGGTGTCGACGCTCGGCGAATTCGATCTCGTCTTCGCGGTGAAGTCGGACGGCCCTTACAAGACACTGAAGGATTTCATCCAGTCGGCGAGGGACAATCCAGGCAAGCTCAACATCGCCACCATTTCGGTCGGCGGTACGCAAAATCTCGGCGCCGAATTGTTCAAGTCGATGGCGGACCTGAACGTCGTCATCGTCCCGTACAAGAACTCACCAGACGTGGTGGTTGCCGTCCTACGCAACGACGCGCAGATGCTGGTCGAATTTCCGCCGGCGATCCAGGGGCAGGTGAACGACGGCAAGCTAAGTATCCTGGCGACCTCATCTCAGGTGCGTGCGGAGGACCGGCCGACGATCCCGACCGTCGATGAGGCGGGCGTGAAGGGCTACGAAGTGACCTCGTGGAACGGGGTGTTCGCGCCCAAGGGCACGCCGATGCCGATCGTGGAGGCGATGAACAAGGCGATGCGCGAAGTGCTCGCCGATCCCGACCTGAAGGCCAAGTTTCTGAAGGTCGGCGTCGTGGCGAAAGCGAGCACGCCCGATGAACTGATGGCGAAGTTGAAGTCCGACATCAAGAAGTGGAATGCGGTGATCGACACGGCGGGCATTCCGCGGAAATAGAAGAGGCGGGGACGCGCCCGGCGCGTCGCTGTCCTGAAAGGCGAGGATGGATTGGTCGCGGTCGATCGATCTCTATTGCGAGCGGACCGACACCGCCTTCTGGGCCGAGCCGGTCAATGCAATATGCCGGCGCTGCTGCTCATCCTGCTCGTTGCTGCCATCGGCATCGGATCGTTCATCTTTCATACGGTCGCGACGCTCGGTGCCGAACTGTTCGACGTCGTGCCGATCGCGCTCTTCATTTACGCGTATCTGGTGCTCGCACTCCGACGCTTTCTCGGCGCATCATGGCCGGTTATCGTCGGCACGCTCGCGGTCTTTGCGGGAGTGAGTTACGCCGACGCAGCGCTGACCGCGCCGGAGACGCTCAACGGCTCGCACCAGTATCTGCCGGCGCTCGCGGCCATGGCGGTGGTTGGCCTGGCGGTCCGGCGGCGCCCATCAGGACCGCCGGTGCTGACGGGCGCCGCAGTTTTCCTGGTTTCGATCGCCTTTCGCAGCATCGACAATGCAGTCTGCCCCGTCCTGCCGCTGGGCACGCACTTCCTGTGGCATTGCCTGAATGCGTGCGTGCTTTATTTGCTGCTGTGTGCCGCAATGGCCGATCCGGGCTGAAAGCCTCGACCTTCCGAGTGACGCTTAGGCTGTGCACTCCCGGCGCTCGTCATCGTGCTGCGTGATGTCGATTACGGACGAGGTGCTTTGGCCGCACCCGTCGCACTCCCAGTGATGCCGGATCTCTCCGCCGACGACGAATTCAGACGATAACGGTGCAATCATCCAATCGCCGCAACGCGGGCAGCGTGCCGGAGCAGTAATGGCATGAGCAAGCTTGAACTGATGAAACGCTGGAGTCATAGGCTTCTCCTCGTTCTCGTCTGATGCTGAAAGATTACCTAACGCTTGTCGCGCCAACCTCGACTCGGACGTAACGGTCCTTCGTGGCGGAGCCGAGACCAGCGGGTGAAACAATGGTGGCGACGGCAAAATGCTTTTGTGACATGGCTCACATCGCCCGCAGATTCGGGCCGGATTTTCATTGTGGAGAGCTTGCGTCTGCGTCTCGTGAAACTTCCTTCGCGTAGAGTGCAGCGCAAAAAGAAAGGCAGCGCGAAAAGAAAGAATGCAGCGCAAAAAAACAGGAGGGCCGCCTCTTACCGAGTGCGGCCCTGAAGCCCGCCTAGGCCCATTCAACTCGATCAACCAGAAACGTGCGTAGATGTGAGTTTGCGGCGCAGCGGGCGCATGAATAATGCACGAGCCGCGCTCATGGTTGCATCAAACAGGCAAAAGGTCTCTCCAGGGAGCGGCCTTTTTTGGTCCGGATTGGAATGGACCTAATACCAGTGGTGATAGTGCCTGTAGTGATGATGCCGGTACCAATACTCGCTATGTGAGCGGTACGCATAGGCTTGGGCTCCGCTCGGGGGCGGGTGGGTTCCGCTTGGGGGCGCGCCGAATGTGTCGCGGCCGGTTGGCGCATTCGGGCCATAATTGGGCAGGCTTTGCGCGAAGGCCGACGACGCGCCCAGCAGAGCCGCGACCAATGAGAAAACAAGCAATGTTGGTTGCCTCATGACGATCCTCCTATTGAGGCGCCTAACGACGATGGTGTGGCTAAGTTCCTGGGCTGCAACGGCGCGCGAGTTAGCGGACGGCGGCTATCGGCGGATTTGCAAGGTACAGCGTCGCCGGTATTTCAAGCGCGTCTGCACGTTCTTGATCTCTGAAAAATATTCCAGCATCCGGAGCGATCCGCCGGCACTGAGTATCGCGGCGGAGAGGTCGGATTGCGTCGATCTTTTCGCATCTCGAACAACGCCATCGGGTAGGTTGTTCTAAATAAATGTAACACGCAGCAAGAGAAACCAATTTCTCCTGTGCAGTCTCGAACATGGCACTCCGGACTGCGCTGACGAAGTCGCCGCGCGGGCGCGTAAGGCGCGCCGGCGGGGCGTCAGCCGTTCGGGGATGCTTGGCAACCGATCAGGCATAATGTCTGTTCGGAGTCGCAGTTGCGGAACACCGTCGGCCCTGTGGCGGCGCTTCCCGACGTGGGGTTGGGGTTGGCGGCGTTGGCGGTGGCGGCTGCCGTTATAGCGGCGCTGATGCCGGCAGTCGTGCAATTCGCTCCACAAAGTTGCAGGCACTGGGAAAAGAAAACCTGACATTTGGTGGCGCACGACTGGTTCTGCGCGACAATTGACGTCGCGTTGCCGGCGATACCAGTCGTTATTGAAGAGAAGAAAATGATTGCGGCGATGCTTCGCTTCATCGTGCTCTCCCAGGAAGGAGGAAGGGCCTCAGGATAGACCGAGATCCAAGGTGAGCCAACTAGGTTTAGTTTCGGGCTGTTTCTTGCAATCCGCAGAAGGCGCCTTGGACGTGATTGATCTCTTAAATTGATCTTTCTCGGCAAATTGCCAACGACGAGCCGTCGCCCATTTTCTGGTCTAGGGACCGTGACTTGGAGTGCGCCTTTTGCGCAAGGGTCTCCGTGTGGGCAGGACGGCGCCCTGACGTCAAAAAGTTACGCGGCGATTACACAGGACAAGGCCGGATCAACCGTTAGATGACGGTGGGTGTCCATCGGCAGAGGGAAAAGTCTGACATGGGTCGAGCGGCAATTTCGCTGTGGAAGCAGGATGTTGCCGCCGGCCTGGCTTTGGCCCTGTATGTCTTGATGCTCTATCTTCTCGCTGGTGCCTGGGTCGATTTCGCACCCATTGCAAACGCAATCTGGCAGCCTGAACGTGTGCCGATCTTTGGCCTGCCGATCAGTTGTCGAGAGAACTCGCCCTGCATCACAAGCGAGCATCCGGATCATCCGCAATTTATTCGGAGACGCAATTTCGAAGACGCTCCATCCCTTTGCATCAAGCATGTGGATGACGTCGCGCCAAAGTACATGGATCGGTTAACGTGTTTGTATGACGATGACCGTATCGGCGATACTGAGTAGGTGCGTTCAAGGTTCAGATGAGGAGCACCGGAAAGGAAAAAGCCTTGCCAGGCTGTTAAGATGCGGTTGCTGTGCCCTGGCGCTTTTGACGGCGATCGGTGCCGGGCCTCACGCGCTCGCTCAACAAACGCGGGGAAAGCATCAATCATCGGCTGATCAGAGCAAAACTGCTGAAAAAGCTAAGAAGGCCAAGGAAATTGACGATGCATATCACGCGACGATCCAGGCCATACCGAATAAACCGAAGGGCGACCCCTGGGGCGGAATGAGATAGGCGCGGCCTGGTCCAGGACGTTGGGTTTTTGATTTGAGCGCGCTGGAAATGCCAGAACCACAGCGGTTCAACAGCTTAGACTGTCAAACCTGCCTAACCCTATCTATTGGAGCGCAAAAGGCCTTTCTCGAAGGTGTCAAACATCTGGTGAGCCAGGGCTAAGCTCTAGTGCGAACCACAGCACTGAACGTGCCAGAGTAATGACGAAACTCGTGCAATAGAGTCGGATGCGAGGTCCTGTCAGTGCCACTGGTTCACTCGATAGAGCATTCGCTCCCCCGGCCATTCGTGTTTTTCTTCGATGCTTAAAGCCATTGCTTGAATCGCCGGATGTACGCGACCTTCACGACCTGTGTGAGCAAGCAGTAGCTCAACAGAATAGCGGCGAGCCATGCGAAGTAGCTTGGCGGCAGCGCGACCATTCCAAGGTGCGCGCCAAATGCCGAAAACGGCAAAAATATCCCGAAGGCCATGATGCTTGCGGTCAGCAGAATGACCGGCATCGCCGCACGGCTTTCAATGAAAGGAACGTGTTGCGTGCGGATCATGTGAACGATGAGCGTTTGCGTGAGCAGGCCCTCGATAAACCAGGCCGATTGGAACAGCGCCTGATGTTCAACCGAATTTGCCCCAAACACGTGCCACATCACGAGGTAAGTGATCACGTCGAAGATCGAGCTGATAGGACCGATGAACAGCATGAAGCGCGCGATACCTCCCGCATCCCATTTCCGCGGCTGCTTCAAATAGTCCTGGTCCACGTCGTCCCATGGGATCGATACCTGCGAGATATCGTACAGCAGGTTCTGAACCAGCAACTGGATCGGCAGCATCGGCAAAAACGGCAGGAATATGCTCGCAATCAGCACGCTGAAGACGTTGCCGAAGTTCGAGCTGGCAGTCATCTTGATGTACTTGATGATGTTCGCAAAGGTTCTGCGGCCTTCGACGACAGCTTCTTCGAGGACGAGCAGGCTTTTCTCCAGCAGGATGATGTCAGCTGACTCCTTAGCAATGTCGACCGCCGTATCGACAGAGATGCCGACGTCTGCATCCTTCAATGCCGCGGCATCATTAATGCCGTCGCCGAGATACCCGACCGTGTGACCGTTCTTCTGCAGAGCCCGGATTACACGAGACTTTTGGACGGGTGCCATCTTGGCGAAAATCGTTGCTCGTTCCGCAACCTCTTGAAGCGCGTCATCCGAAAGCTTCTCGAGGTCCTGCCCAACGATGGCATGGTCGATCGGGAGTCCTACCTCTTTACAAATCTTCCGAGTAACGACTTCGTTGTCGCCGGTGATGATCTTGACCGCTACCCCATGATCGCGCAGGGCGGCAATGGCCTCTCGCGCTGACTCTTTCGGGGGGTCCAGGAAGGCGAGATACCCGGAGAGAACGAGATCCTTTTCGTCGTCTACCGAATAAGTGCGATCTTCGGGCGGTAGCCATTTGTACGCGACGGCGATCGCTCGCAGGCCGTCCTGATTCAGTTTGCGGGTGATCCGGCGGACGTTCTTGCCCATATCCTTCGTGAAAGGTACGACCCCGTCATTTTGGATTACGTTCTGGTCGTGAGCGCAGGTGCAAAGCGGCAGCACTTCTTCGATAGCACCTTTGCAAATGAGCAGGTTCCGATTGTCGCCATTCCTAACGATCACCGACATGCGCCGGCGCATGAAATCGAACGGTATCTCGTCGACCTTTTTGAAATGCTTCAGCTTGTCGATGATCTCGTTCTGAAGCGCATAATCGAGCACAGCGACATCGAGAAGGTTCTTCAAGCCTGTTTGGTTGGAGCTATTGAGCCAGGCAAATTCCAGTACGGCCAAATCGTCATGGCCGTGTATGTCGAGATGTCGTTCCAGAATGATCTTGTTCTGAGTCAGTGTTCCCGTCTTATCGGTGCAAAGGATATCCATCGCGCCGAAATTCTGGATGGCGTTAAGGCGCTTCACGATCGTCTTGCGGCGCGCCATCGTCACGGCACCCTTGGCAAGATTTGTCGTCACGATCATCGGCAGCATTTCCGGCGTTAGTCCGACCGCGACGGAAACGGCAAAGAGTAGCGATTGCAGCCAGTCGCCTTTGCTGATGCCGTTGATCAAAAACACCAGCGGCGTCATTACCATCAGAAAGCGGACCAGCATCCAGCTCACTTTGCTGATGCCCTTGTCGAAACTGGTGAGCGGCCGCGCTCCGACGATGTCCTTGGCCATTGCGCCGAAATGCGTGGCATCGCCCGTCGCCGCAACAACTGCCGTTGCGGTGCCGCTGACGACGTTCGTTCCCATGAAACAGGCGGTCTCGCGCTCCAAGACACTCTTGGCTTGCTCTCCCGCCGAGCCCTTTGGGGGCATAGCGTGCTTTTCGAGTGGGATCGACTCGCCGGTCAGCATGGCCTGGCTGACGAACAGGTCCTTGGCAGAGAGCACTCGCACATCCGCCGGGATCATGTCGCCCGCCGAGAGATGCACGATGTCGCCTGGGACTAAGCTGGCGATCGGCAATTCCTGCGACCGCTCCATTCCGGCTCGCAGCACCGCCGTTGTCGATGTGACGAGAGCCTTGAGTTCTTCGGCCGCTTTGTTTGACCGATATTCCTGCCAGAACCTGAGAAGGGTGCTCAGCAGGACCATCGTAAGCAGCACGATGATGGTCCTGAACGAACGGTCTTCGGGTGCGGCGAAGATCACATCCGAAAACAGCGAGACCACGCTGACCGCGAATAAGACGCCATTGAATGGCGTGATGAACGCATGGAAGAGCTGCGCGTACCAGGTCGGTGGCTTCTCGTGGCTGACCTCATTGAGACCATACTGCTCGCGCCGGGTTTCGGCTTGCTCCTCCGTCAAGCCTTCCTTGCTGGACTGCAAGAGCGCGAGCGCATCCTCAGGCGAGCAGGAGCACAGCTGAGGCAGCAAGCTCGACTTGGCTTGTGGTCCGTTACCGGGGATCTGGCTTGTTGTTGTGAATTGCTTGTTCATGGATCGCATCCGGACTTCACGGGCCACAGTGTGACTGGACTAAAGAGCGCGCGGTCGCGCTCCACGGTCAGTGGCGTCGATTACGACGGTGTGACAGTAGCCGGGCGAGAACGCGTCCATTCCTGCCCCGGCGACTTAATTGCGGATCGTTCGCAGCGGCCGCGTCCTGTGACCATGAACATTCGAGCCGCCCCGTTCGCGCCGAGACGTGCCAACGGGCCGTGAGTCGGCGTACAGGCGTGCCGGCCGCGAATTTCTGCGGGAATGATGCGCCCGCGGCGCGGGTCGCTGACTGGAACGAAATAGCATCGCGACCGATGTAGCGGAGCGCGTGAGTGGCTGTGCGAGCGAGCTTCATGGTTCACCTCCTTATCGGTCCCAGTTGACCGTGGAGGTGAGAGAGCGAGGCCTAAGGCCTACGCCGACCTCACCGGCCGGGCGCCGGGAGCGATCTGATCAGTGGTAATAGAGGCCCGGCGAGCCGAAGCTGTGACTGCCGGGGAGCGACTAGGGTAGCTGTCCATCTTGATCTGACGTTAAGGTCCAAGCGGATGCTTGAACATTTTCGGCCATACGCCCGTCCATCTTAGGCTGTCAACAAAAAACGACTGCAATTGCACCTTGCTCGAACTTTAATGCGGAAATTGTCGGGCCCCGACCTACGCCGGGACGATGTAATCGGCAGCGGATGCGCGGCTCGGTCAGACCTTGGTCAGTAAGATCAATGGACAAGCCGTGGGACACAGAGACCACCCGGCTGAGAACGTATCGCGACCCAGGCGACCGCTCGTCATCATCCCACTCTGCCTTTCCCGCGTTCCCACAGATCGGGGAGCGCAGGGTGCTGAATATCTTCGGGCGCGTCACGAGCTTAGATCCGAACATGACGCGCCCCTATAGAAATCGCGTTTGCCAACGCTTGACCTCGCTTAATGGTGTGGGCTCCTCACCCTGAGGCATTCCGGTCCGCGATAGCGAACGCCTCTCATTGCTCACGCGCCTCGACTTGAGCCGCAGGTGTGGAAGCTGTCAGTAACGGGATCGATGCCTTTGTCGAGCCGAGGGTTCGCCGCGCGCACGGCAACCTGGCCGTTATCGTCATCATCCTTGCGATTCTGCTTGCCGGCATAGCCAGCGTGTCCAACGGCTTTGGGATCATGGCAATGGACCAGACCAAAGCAGGTTATTGACGCACCTTGTCTCAGATCATTAGCGCCATGTGGGGGCGCGGGTCCGTCTATTACGTCACAATCGGAGCGGTGCTTGCTGTGCTTAGATGGCTTCGTAGACGACTGTTGCAGACCGAGGAACACACGTGGTCGTTTGCTCTGTTCCTTGGCAGCTTGAGAAACCTGATCGCGAGGAGGCTGTCACAGAGGAAGAGCCGACAACTTAGTGTAACGGCATTTCAAAAAGTGGACAGACTTAATTACAGCCTGTTTTTAGACATTAAACGATTTTGGAGATTAGGACAGGCTCGATTCCGCTGCCAGCTTGAGCGTTCGACGCAGGAGCCTCTCTGGAGTTCGTTGATGAGCTTGCCTCGCAAACGCGATTTTTATCATCGTACCACGACCCTCGCCCTGACTTGAAGCTTCAAACGTCCCGCCGTTGTTTGCGATGAAGGTGCTCGCAATCCACAAGCCAAGTCCCGATCCAGATATTTTTCCGATGTGTCTCGGGCCCCGATAGAAGCGTTCAGTGAGCCGCAATTGCTCTTCAGCTGTGAGTCCGACGCCCTCGTCGCTCACCGATATTATTACCAGCTGATCATCAATTGCAGCATTGATCTGAATCGTGGACGAGCAGGGCGAGAATTTTATAGCGTTAGCGATGATTTGACTGAGAGCCTGTTCGATCAGACCAGGATCGATATACAAAAGTGGAAGGTTGCGATCGCAAGATACCTTCAGCCGATGATCAGCTGGGCTCTTATGAATCCGTTTAAGCGCTGCGTCGATAAGATCAGTTACGTCAGTCCAATCCCGACGTGCCTGCAGTCCGTCGCTTGTAATTCGTGCTGCATCCAAGAGGTTCTGTATGTCGTTGTTGAGCCGTTCGGCTTCATCGCGTATGCCATGGGCAACTAGCCTAAGGCGCGAATCTTCGACGATAACTGAGGCATCTGTCAGTACGGATGCTCCGCCTAGGATGCTGGCGAGGGGGGTTCGCAACTCATGCGAGACTGATCCGATCAATGCATCACGAAGCAGCTTTGCTTCTGCTAGGTGACGAGCAGCGCGTCGGGCTGCTTCGATTTTGAGAATCAGATAGCTCGTAAGGCCTATCACAAGAGCACCAATCCCGCTGTTGATCAGTCCTGCATGTGACTCGCCTCGCCAATTCAGGCCGCAGCTGAGTGCGGTGAGGGCAATGCACGTGATGGATGCGAGAATGACGCCGCTGCGTTCATAGAATCGCGCACTAGCTAGTATGACGACCACATACAATGCTGAGATTGCGATCTCCGAATCGGTAGTGAGGTCTAATGAAAAAATTGCCGAAATAAGAGAGATCACGATCAGCGCGCGAATGGGCGCGTTATTTTCAGGCTCCACCGCGAGTGTCAGCTTCATAGTGGCTAGCTCCAGCTACAAGTGCCTAGCTAATGACCATCAATCAGCGCCATAAACGGGGTGACAGTTTGCCAAAATTATATTCTTTTTCAACGTGTATTTTGACGTTACCTCTCACCGAGGAAACATCATCGGAAAAGACGGCGAATTAATTTAATGCAAGCTCACTAGCGCGACGCCCAAGCGAGACGAACTTAAGTGGTGTTGTGGCGAATCATTCCGAGTTGAGGCTGGCTGCTTGCCCTGCCAAGGCATTCTCTTGAGTGCCACCGGGAGGTTGTCTTCGCCTAACTCGCAGCAGCCAGTCTGGCCAGAGGGTAGCAATGCCTTCTTTCGCGTTCAGCGGACGTGAGCGCGCGTGACGATATGTTTGGCCCAAACTGGACCACTTAGCTCACGTCAGCTTGCCTGCTCCTTAGCGGATATGACGAAAGCTCGCCCTCATGCTCAGATTTTGGAACCCTACGCGGCTTTCGAGTGAAGGATGACCAAGTTCC
>Ga0207761_1000196_pt1 | contig 20191 bp, 16 predicted proteins | sample LuqExpMetageno34_FD_187792 | JGI IMG/M metagenome (GOLD analysis project Ga0207761, IMG submission 187792) | Tropical forest soil microbial communities from Luquillo Experimental Forest, Puerto Rico - Sample 34 (SPAdes) | ecosystem: Environmental > Terrestrial > Soil > Tropical forest ... | reverse complement strand
CAGCCTGTCCGATGGCTTGCGCCAAGTGGCTCTTGCCGGTGCCGGGCGGACCTAAAAACAAGGCGTCTTCGTGGCGGCCGAGGAAGGCGCCGGTGGCGAGATCGAAGATCAGACTGCGATTCATCTTCCGGTTGAAGTTGAAGTCGAAGTTGTCGAGGGTCTTCTGGGCGTCGCGGAACTGGGCTTGCTTTTTCCGCCGCTCCAGCAGGCGCTCGCCACGCCGTGCGAGTTCGTCGGAGACCAGGCAGGAGATCAGGTCGATAGGGGCGAGCGGTTCGCTTTGCGCCTGGCGCAGACGGGTCTCCAGCACCGCGGCCATTCCGCCCAGACGAAGTTGTTTGAGAGCACGATCGAGTTCGATGAGGTTCATGGTTCCAGCTCCTTGGTTCGGTGGTTGATGAGATCGCGGTACTGCACGAGCTCGCGGATCAGGGGATCGACTTGCTGCAAACTAAGTGGAGCCTGTGGGCGTCGTTCCAGATAGCGGCGAACGAAGCGGTATTCCTGAACGCCCATTTCCAGCGCGGCTGCACAGGCTTCATCGGCGGCGGCTGCGCCGTACTTTTTGGCTAGGGAGAGGACACCGAGGATGCGACGCACGCCGACCTCTCCCTGCTGGCGATGAATGGCTTCGCAGAGCGTGCCGATGTGGGCGCCGGCGCGAGCGGCGCGCCACAGCATTTGCGAAGTGCGCAACGGGGTGCGTTTGGAGTGGTCTTCGGGTTGGATACGATACCAGCCGCGTTTTTGGCGTACATGTTCGCGCAGTAGTTGGCCAGTCTTGGGATCGAGCAGCCGCACGTAGAGGGAGTCCCATTGCACCTTGACCACACGTCCGATCCAGCCCGGTGGAGCGCCGTAATAGGCGGCCTCGACCTCGACGCAGCCGTCCAGATGCACGATGCGTTCCCCGTACTGGTAATAGCGAAAGGGTTCGAGTGGCAGGGGAAGCAGGAATGGTTTCTCCTCCGCGAACATGGCCGCGACCTGGCGTTTGGTGGTGCCGTGGATGCGCGTGTCGGCCCAGCGTTCTTCCCAGCGGTCCAGATAGGCTTGGGCTTCTTCCAGGCTCTCGAAGCGCAGACCCTTCAGCGGCGTTTTCTGCGTGTGGCCGACGGCGGACTCGACTTTGCCCTTGCGATCGGGATCCTGGATGCGACAGGGCATGGCGACTGCGCCGTAGTGGGAGAGCACGTCCCGGTAGAGCGGATTCAAGGCGGGATCGTAGATGTCGGGGACGAGCACGCCCTCGCGCAGATTGTCGAGAACTACGATGCGAGTAGCCCCGCCTAATCGACGGAAGGCGCGCTCATGCAGTTCGGCCCAGATGCGGGTGCTGGAGCGGAAGGTCAGCAGACGCACTGCTTTGCGACTGCACCCCAGGGTCATCACAAACAGGCGGGTGCGCCGATACTTGCGGGTCTCGGGATCGCGCACCATCGGGCCGGTGCCGTAATCGACTTGCGCCTCCTGGCCGGGAGCAGTAACGATCACCACCCGGGCCTCGGGCGTTTGCGGGCCGCGCAGCTTGCGCACGAAGCGCTGTACGCTCTGATAGCTGCTAGCGAAACCGTACTCGTCGACCAGGTCCTGCCAGATCGCCATGGCATTGCGGCCGCGGCTGAGGCCCAACTCGATGGCTTCCCGATACGCTGTGCAAGCGCTGGCGCTGGGACTGCGCTGCGGGGAGGCAACTGATTCCGAGGCCAGAGCGCCCACTTCGTCTGGTTGGAAGGGGCTGAGGTCGGTGATCACTTCAGGGGCGGTAATCACCTCGTTGGCCGGTTTTGAAATGGCTTTTGCTTTTCCCTTAGTAGAAAGGTTTTCGGGGTTGGTTTTGGGGTTGCAGTTTTGGTCGGAGATCGCCGCAATGGTCGGTTTTCCAGCGCCAAAGTCGGTGATCACTTCGTTGGCCGGTTTTGCTGCTCGCCGCCCCCAACCTCCGGGCGGACGCACGGCGATCCCGGCCGCTTTCAGGTACTGACTGGCGGTTTCACGACGGATCTGGGTGACCTTTTGGATCTGCCGCAGCGGCCATCCTAGCCGTCCCAGAGCCAAAACTTGCTGTTTCTTCTCTTCGTTCAAGACATTGGCCATGCCCCCGGAGGCTACAAGGCTCCGCGGGAGTCAGTGTCCCGGACGCTATTCTCGTTGGCCGGTTTTCAGGTGATAACCATTGGCCGGTTTTGGGTGATCGCTGAGGGTTGGGGACATCGTTAATGCTGGGCTTGTTCAAATCAGCAAGGTGGACGGTGCCGCTCTTGCCGGGAAAAACTGCGATGGCTTTCATGTTCGTACCTCTCCTCTGAAATTAATCTGCGGACACGGCCGCCAAGGTTTCTGCAGGTTGCACATTTTTTTCGCCACTCTGCTGCAGCAGCTTGGCGACCAGCGCTGTCCATCCGGTCTGGTGACTGGCGCCAATGCCGGCCCCGGTGTCACCGTGGAAGTACTCGTGGAAAGGAATCAGGTTGCGCCAGTTGTCGTCATTCTGAAATTTGCTGTAGCTCCCGAAGACTGGACGACCGCCGTCCTCGCCGGCGAGGAAAATGCCGCTTAACCTGCGCGAGATCTCTGCAGCGACTTCCCACAATGTCAGGTAATTGCCGGAGCCCGTGGGGCACTCCACCTTGAAATCGTCTCCGAAGTAGTGATGGAAACGTTGCAGCGCTTCAACCAGCAGGAAGTTCACCGGGAACCAGATCGGTCCGCGCCAGTTGGAGTTCCCGCCGAACAGGTTGGTACGTGACTCGCCGGGTTCGTAGTCCACGCGGTGCTGCATTCCGCCTAACTCGAGCACATAAGGGTACTCGGCGTGATGCCGGGAAAGCGCACGGATTCCGTACGGGGAGAGGAACTCGTCCTCATCCAGCATGTACTGGAGAATGCGGCTGAGCTTGTCGGCATCGGCAATAGCAAACAGGCGGCGTTCGTTCTCACCGGTGGTCCGCATGCACGCCAGGTTGCTCGTCAGGTCGGGACGGTTGTCGATAAACCATTCCATTCGGCGCTTGAAGGAAGGCATGCGGTTGAGCAGCTCTGAGTCCAGGGTCTCGACTGCAAACAACGGGATCAGGCCGACCATGGAGCGCACGCGGATGGGAGTACGTTCACCATCTGCATGCAAGACGTCGTAGAAGAAGCCGTCTTCTTCGTTCCACAGGCTGTTTCCTTCGTGGTGGCACATGGCGTCAGCGATGTAGAGGAAGTGCTCCCAGAACTTACTCGCCACGTCTTCATAGGCCGGGTCATCCTTGGCGAGTTCAAAGGCAATGGCCAGCAGGTTCAGCGTGTACATCGCCATCCAGCTGGTGCCGTCGGACTGCTCGAGATGCCCACCCGTTGGCAGAGGTGCGCTGCGGTCAAACACGCCGATGTTGTCGAGCCCGAGGAAGCCGCCCTGGAAGATGTTCATGCCTTCGGCGTCTTTCCGGTTGACCCACCACGTGAAGTTCAGCATCAGCTTGTGGAAGATTTTAACCAGGAAAGCGCGATCGCCCTTACCCCGCTGCTTCTTATCAATCTTGTACACGCGCCACGCGGCCCAGGCATGTACCGGAGGATTCACGTCGCCTAATGACCATTCATAAGCCGGTAACTGACCGTTCGGGTGCATGTACCACTCGCGCGTCAGCAGGACGAGCTGTTCTTTGGCGAACTCCGCATCGACAAGCGCCAGCGCAACGCAGTGAAAAGCCAAGTCCCACGCGGCGTACCACGGGTACTCCCACTTGTCGGGCATCGAAATAACATCAGCGTTATAAAGGTGAGTCCAATCGTGGTTGCGGCCGCTCTTGCGCTCCTCCGGAGGCGGCGGTCCAGCGGGATCTCCCTGCAACCACTCGCGCTGCACATAGTGATAAAACTGCTTCGACCAGAGCAGGCCGGCGAAGCTTTGCCGCATGACGGTCTTCGCATCGTCAGAGAGATCGGATGGAATCACCGTGTCGTAAAACTCGTCAGCTTCGAGCTTGCGGGTGAGGAACAGGCGATCGAAGTCGCCGTTCAGCGGGTCTTTCGCCGGCGCCCAGTTCTGATCTGTGAAGCGCAGCTTGATTGTCGCCGTTTCGCCCGATGCGACGGTGAAGCGATAATCCGGCGCGGCCTTGGTGCCTTCGCTCTCAGCGTTAACGGCATCGATCCGTCTGCTGACCACAAAGTCATTGATGCCGTCCTTACAGAGTACAGGCCCGGGAGCGTCATAGAGACGACGTTTGTTGGTTTCGTTCTCCGTGAACAATACCTGGGGCTTGTTTTCCAGGTACAGATACCGACGGCCGTAAACCGGATCGTCTATGTGAATTACGGTGCCAGGGCGGCCATTCGGTCCTTTTTCCATGCGCGGCTTGGGCGAGTTCGTCTGCCACGACCACGTGTTGCGGAACCAGACAGTGGGCAGCAGTTGGAGTGGCGCCGGGTCGGGGCCGCGGTTCGTCGCGCTGATGCGGATGAGCAGGTCCTCGGGCGAGGCTTTCGCATATTCGACCACGACGTCGAAATAACGGTCTTCGTCGAACACTCCCGTGTCGATCAATTCAAATTCAGGATCGTCTTTGCCACGATGGCGATTCTCCTCGATCAGCCGTGCGTAGGGGAACTCAGCCTGAGGATACTTGTACAGGTACTTCATGTAAGAGTGGGTCGGAGTGCTGTCGAGGTAGAAGTAATATTCTTTGACGTCCTCGCCGTGATTGCCTTCGCTGCCCGTGACGCCGAAGATGCGCTCCTTCAGGATTGGGTCCTTCTCGTTCCAGAGCGCGAGAGCGAAACAGATGCGCTGGTGACGGTCGCAAATGCCGGCTATTCCTTCTTCGTTCCAGCGGTAAGCTTTGGAGCGAGCGGCATCGTGCGAGACGAAGTTCCAGGCATCGCCATCGGCGCTGTAGTCTTCGCGCACCGTGCCCCAAGCGCGCTCACTAACGTACGGCCCCCACCGCTTCCAGTGCGACTTTCGGTCACGGCTTTCCTCCAGCCGTTGATGTTCTGCAGTCTTGGGCATGCGTGCGTCCATGTGTTCTCCTCGTTATCGCTGTAGCAGTAACAACTGGTGTCCGTCGGGGTCGCGAATCAGCTCTGCCTGGCTCGCATGGAATAGGAGTTCTGAACCTGAAATTTGTTTCACTGGAATCGGATGATTTTTTGCGTCGTCCAGGGTGGAATTCACGTCGGCGATACTGTTCACCACCAAAACCGTCTCGTGATGTGATATGTCGGTTGCGCTGCCCGGGACGGGAGCGGATCGTCCGTCGCGGGGAGCGAGGTACTCCAGAAATTCCACACCAATGCCGTTTGGACTGCGCAGCGATGTGATGTGCAGGTGGGCGCCAAAGACGTTGTTCAGGTGCTCCTGCTCGAAGCCGTAGTTGTCGCTCTCACCGGTGACACTCAGACCTAGAAGGGTCCGGTAGAACATAAGGCTGGAGTCGGTATTCGAGACGGTAATCGCGGTGTGGTCTATGCCAAGAAATAACCTACCACCGGCTTTCTGCCATTTCGGGTTCCCTTTGCCCGGAGGAAATTGCAGAACCTCGAGGGGATGACCATCAGGGTCACGGAAGTAGAAGGCCTTGATCCCGGCGGCATTCGGGTTCCAGTCGGGCAGTTGCTGTGGATATGGGGAAATGTGCTGCACTTGGTTCTGCCGCAAGACGGCGTAGGCGCAGTCCATATCACTGACAATGATGGCCACGTGTTGGAAAGAGAGATCGTTGCTGCGCGAGTCCGGTGGAATCGGCGCGCCTGCCGCGCCGATGAATTGCAATAGTTCGATGCTCTCGCCGCCGAGCCTCAGGTCAACTGCGCGGACATGCGCATTCGGAACTCCATAAAGCGCGTCTATTTCGGGACCGGCGCGTTCAACGTCGTTTTGCTTCTCGAATGTGAGCACGCTGGTATAGAAGTGGACCGCGCGATCCATGTCGCCAACGGTCATGACCACCGGGCCGATCTGGAGTGTGTGACTCTGTGAGGCGAGGAGGGTCGGCAGCACTGCCGCGAGCAGCACTAGCAGCCCAACCCGCCGCGCCAAACCGCTACGAAGCACGGCCCACCTCCGCCGCGTCGCGAACAACCATAGCGCCCATGCGCTCCAGGATGTGATCGCCCACGCGCAATGCATTGGCAATGATCGTCAGCGCGGGATTCACCGCCGCGCTTGATGGGAAGAAGCTGCCATCAACGACGTATAGGTTGTCGAGGTCGTGCGTCTTGCAGTTCATGTCTAACGCCGACGTCCTGGGATCGTGCCCAAAGCGAATGGTCCCGTTCTGATGAGCTACGCCGGCCAGCGGAATTCGTTGACCGACGTACAAGTTGCGGCTGAACAGCCCTTCATGGCAGCTATGTCCATGCACGGGACAGGTGTGGTGCTTCATGGCCTCTTTCAGCCTGGCCTGGAGCCGGGTGTGCGCTTCCAGATTGTTGGGCGTATAGCTGAGCACAATTTTGCCGTTGCGGTCGAGGGTGACGCGGTTATTGGGATCGGGCAAGTCTTCCGACGTCAGCCAGAAGTCGAGCGAATGCTTGGCCATCATTTCGAGGGTGAAGTTAGGTGCGATGGCAGGCGCGCCCGCACGAAGCGTGATCGCGTCCAGCTTGCCCACGAAGGAGATGTGGCCCATCGGATAAGGAAAATCCTCGGAACCGAAATAGAAGTCGTTGACCCCCAGCGTCTTTTGAAAGACCGTTGGATTCGGGCACTTGGAGATCGCCATGAGCACCGAATTGGTATGGCCCATGTAATGGCGTCCCACGACATCAGAGCTGTTTGCCAGGCCGTCAGGGTGCTTGTCGTTGGCTGAGCGCAGCAGCAATGCCGCCGAGTTGATCGCTCCGCACGATACAACCACGATCTCGGCGGAAAATCGCTCCTCGGCGCCATTGCGCTCGACGACTACAGCAATGACTTGTTTGCCAGAGGCATTCGTCTCTAGGCGCTTCACCAGCGAATTCGTCAGCAGCGTGATATTGGGGTACTTCACCGCCTCGTCAACACAAAGCACCTGTGCGTCGGACTTGGCGTACATGAGGCAAGGGAAGCCGTCGCAGGTATTGCAGCGGATGCAGCGGCTCTTGTGAGGATTCTTCTCGTCCAGCATCACGCCGACGGGAACATGAAACGGCTTGAGCCCGTTCGCCGCGAAGTTATCGGCCAGCTCCTGGATGCGAGGCTCATGACTCACAGCGGGCCAGGGATATGCAGACGACGACCACGGCTCGGTCGGATCTTCGCCTCGATTCCCATGCACTTGGTAGAGTTGTTCCGCCCGCGCGTAATACGGCTCCAGGTCGCTATAGCTAATCGGCCACGCCGGCGAAATTCCGCCATGGTGACGCAGTTCGCCGAAGTCGCGTTCGCGCAGCCGAAACAGCGCTGCCCCATAAAACTTCGTATTGCCGCCCACGCAATAGTTCGTGTGCGGATGCAGCTCTTTGCCCTCTCTATCGAGCCAGGTTTCTCTTGTGTTGTAGCGGGCATCGACGTTGACGACCTTCGGATCCCAGTTCGCCTTCTCGCGAGGCACGTAGTCGCCGCGCTCCAAAATGAGGATGCGCTGGCCCGAGGGTGCCAAATGGTAAGCCAGAGTGCCTCCTCCAGCGCCGGTTCCGATAATGATGATGTCGTAACGGTTGTCGTTTGACACAGCAGTCTTCTCCTCTGCCCGCGCGGCGGGCGTTTCTATGGATGTGGCTTGCCCCTGGGCCCTACGGCTATTCGGCTGTGCTGCTCGGTGCTGCTTGCGACATGTAGCCACAACGAAAAATGCAACGAGCACTTCCCGAGTGGTTTAGCTTGGCGCAGATCACTGCATGCAGTCCGCGTGTGCGAACGAACGCCTCAGCGGCGGTAAACATTCCGATAACCGGCGCCGCAAAGTAAATCCAAGTTGCTTGCCACTGCATGCCCACGAAATCGCTAGCGAAGCTTCGCGCCGGATTCATGCTCATCCCCGAAAACGGCGCCTCAAACGCGATGAACAGCATCACCAGGATTCCAGCCGCAAGACCCGTAAACCGTTCGAATCTGCGGCTGTTGGAGACATTCAGAACAACGGTCATCAGCAGGAAGGTGATGACGACTTCCGCGACGAAGGCAGTTACCACCCCGCGCATTCCCGGACGTGTGATAGCGAAGTTAACATCTCTGTGCGCCAGCGTCTGGCCGAGCGCACAGAAGGCAACCAGCGTTCCCGCAACTGCGCCAGCAAACTGCGAGAGCACGTAAAAAGCCGTATCCCACCCACCGATCTTGCCCAACCGATAAAACGTCAAAGTGGCAGCAGGATTCATATGCGCTCCGGAACGCTGGCCAAGCGGCGAGTAGATGAGCAGGACCGCCGTGAGGCCCATGGCGACTCCGGCCAGAAGCCGGCGCACACCCGGGTTAGCAATGCTTATCCGTACGGGCGATGCCGGATGCTCCAGTACCGAAGCAAAAGTGCAGGCCGAAATCATGAACGTGCCAAGGCAGATGCCCTCGATCATGTATTCCGGCCAATGTTGCGTGAACGCCCGTTTCGCGTTGCTCGACCAATGTCCAGTCCTGGCGCTGGCAGCCGCGGGTTCTGACAGCAGTTGCGCTGCGAACATTTCCACCGCTTCGGCTGGAGCACATTGGATTTCCTGTACCATGCGCGGTGGGATTCCGCGGATCGTGAAAGGTTACGAATTCAGAAAATTTCTCTGTCCAATCCAAGCAGGGCCCCCGCTCGTTTCTGATAAGTATGGATGCGAGTCTCGACAAAACCGCGTTTTTTGCTTTAGGCGCGACGAAAATCTCGTAAAATCCTGCTACACCATCGAAGCATAGCTAGACCCGGGTTGTTTACGTTCTGAACATGGCAGCGCCCAGTTTGCAGACCAATGACCGCGAAGTGGGGCTTATCCAGCGCGTCTGTCGCGGGGAGCACGAGGCTTTCTACGAGCTCGTGCGCCCGTACGAGCGTGCCATCTACTTCGCTGCCATTGGGGTACTTAGCAATCCGGCCGACGCCGAAGAGGTCGCGCAGGAAACGGTCCTCAAGGCCTTCAACGCCCTGCCGAGTTTCCGTTTTGAAGCCAAGTTCAGCACTTGGATCATTCAAATCGCGATTAACGAGTCGCGCATGAAGCTTCGCAAGGACCGCCGCCACCTGTACGAGTCCATTGATCCTGAGCGCGAGGATGAGGAAGGCGACTATCGTCCCAAGGACTTTGCCGATTGGCGCGATATTCCGTCGGAGGAACTCCAAAGAAAGGAATTACGGGAGGCGCTCCAACGAGCCATGGCGGCCCTGGCGCCGAAGTATCGCGAGGTACTGATACTGCGCGACGTTCAGCATGTGAGCATTGCGGAAACGGCCAAGATTCTAGGCATTAGCGAGGCTAATGTGAAAACCCGTCTTTTGCGGGCACGCCTGCAAATGCGCGACGCGCTTGCTCCCGGGATTGACGGATCGTGGACCACGGGACGGAACGAGTTCAAAAAAGTTCGTCCCTGGTCCTGAGCGGTGTGTAACAATTTTGCAATTACGGCATCCATACTATTGTGATCGAAATTAGCTGCAGCGAAGTTTGGCGCGAGATCTCGAATTACATCGACGACGCCGTCGATCCCGAGTTGCGCGCCCGCATGGAGGCGCACTTTAAGGTGTGCAAGCACTGCTCCGCCGTGCTGGATGGCACCCGGAACGTCGTGAAGCTCGTCGCCGACGGAGCAGAGTTCGAGGTCCCTGCAGGGTTTGGTAGCCGGCTTTACGACAAGCTCAACACCAGCCTGAGAAAGTCTTAAATCTAAATTTTCTTCCATCTCTTAAATCAAGCCGTCACTTGTAGAATCCACTACATCTTCGCGAACAATCAGCATCCCCACACTTCTTAGGTTCAGTCTGCAAGTCTCGCTGAAACTTTTTGACTCTTCAGAGCTCTCAGAGAAAGAAAGCAAGAGGCTGGACAACGCGAGAGCGACCTTCGGGGCGACCGAAATCACTCACTTGACGGTCCGCCCACAACTCAAAGGAGAAACCTCTATGATTTCCAAAACCACACGTATGCTGCTCGCGGTTGGCCTCCTGTTGAGCGCTGTTTCCGTTTATACCCAGGCGGAAAACGCGCCCTTCATAAGAGTCTCGATCCCGTTCCCCTTCACGGTTGAGAATCAGACTCTTCCCGCGGGCGATTACACGATCTCGGACTGGGCCGTGCATGCACAGTCTGTCATATGGCTTGAGAGCTCCAATCGCAAGCACATAGCCATCGTGCACACTCACCCAATATTTGCACTTGACCCATCGGCAAGAACACAGCTCATCTTCCAGCATTCCGGAGGCGATTACTTCCTGAGCCAGCTCTGGACGCTGGACAGCTCCACCGGACGCGAAGTGCGGCTTAGCGAACGTGCCAAAGAATTGGCGAGGAACGGCTCGAGCGCCGAGGTTGCGACTATCGTTGCGGACGCGAGCTTCTCGCACTGACAAGCCGAACCGCTCCGCATTAGGGCGCGCTGACCCCGCGCCCTTTCTTCATTCCTGGTCACAGCCGAGGTGGTCATCTTAATCCACCACATCCGGCAGGTCCCGATTATCGATATAACGGATAATCCTCCACTGCCCGTCGGTCTGCTTTGCCCACAGCTCCAAAAAGCGTTTGCGAATGAAGCGGGCTTCGCCGCCGTTTTTCGGAGTGAGAGTAAGTTCCTGGCATCCGTACTCGAAGGCAAAGTTGCCAGAAATAACGATCGCGACAGTCACAAGGTTCAGATTCGCCTGATACTCAGCGAACAGGCCTTTCAGATGTTGGCGCAGCTTGGCCGGCGCGTCTTTGCCATAGCGGCTAGGGCGGCCATCGGAGTTGTCCGTGAACTCGGGCGCAAACACCGCCACCACTCTGTCGGCGTCTCCGGTGTTGAACCCCTCCCGGTACTCCGTTTTGGCGACATTGATCGCGTAAGTGTCGTCCACACAGCCTCCCTGCATATCGATACGCTGCACCGAAAAAAGGTAAGTGTAAATCGGATCGATTTTGATGAGTGGTGTTTCTTTTTCCGTGTTTTTGAGTCGTACGGCGTAGCGGGTCCTCGTGAGCCGCTTTTGATTCGCCAAAGGAAAAGGTAATGAAAACAGCATTCCGCGTCTTGTTCACCGTAATTGTGTTTAGCCTAGCCGCTGTAGCTCAGAGCGAAACCAAGAATGACCTCGGGCTTTTGCTCGGTGGAGGCTTCATTCCACAGCGCTTCACGGCTCGCGGCGAAGCCATTAACTTCGGTGCAAGCATCGCTTTCTCGGCCGACTATGCCCGTCATGTCACGGGCGAGAGTACATCACTCTCTGTCGAATTTCCCTTTGTAGGCGAACCCAGCAACAGCGTACGATCGACCAATCCTCAATCCATCGTCTCGCTGGCAACAATCTTCGTTGTGCCCTCGCTTCGGGTGAAGTTCGGGTCGAATGGAGGCATCTCTCCCTGGGTTTCCGGCGGATTTGGCTATGGAATCTCGGAGGGTAGCGAATTTTTCGTCCAAGGGCAACGCAACCCATCGCGGTACCAGAGCACAGGCGCAGCTCAATTTGGCGCCGGGGTTGATGTCCGCACGCCAATTAAAGTATTGTTCCCCATCAGCCTGCGCGGCGAAGTGCGCGATTACTATTCGGTCAGCAATCCCACATTCGGCACTCCAGTACAGGGAAGCGGGCAACACAATGTTGTGGTTTCTGGAGGCATGGTCCTTTCCTTCTAAGCGCATCCTGGCAATAACGCTCAGGATCAAGGCGAGCATGATACTCAACACTTTCGAGGAACGTGCGGGCGATTCCGCCAGCATCTTCGGAAACAGCAGGACGAATCGTAATTGTTGCCGGTAGTGCAAAATGGCAACAGGTCAACCGAGTTGGCGTACACTGTCGGGCATGAACGTTAGCGAAGAAGCGCTCGGATTTATATGCCCAGTGTGCGGCGCGCAGCCGCGAGAAGAATGCCACCGCTTAGATGGCCACGTGATGGCCCAACCGCACAGCGACCGCAGGAACCTTGTCTTAGGGGTTAAGCGTCGCAACCGCCGAGAAGACATAAATCGATCTCTCGAAAGGGTCACTTCCGAGCAGAAGCCTGCTTAGCTTTTTGTTTCTTGGTCTTTTTCGGCTTCTCTGGCGGCTTGACCTTAAGGGAGTCGGCAACAGTTTCCTCGAATTTGAGCGGGATTTTGAGTTCTTCGCGCTTGCCCTTGGTGCCGCACTACCTCGCGAGGGCTTCCACGTCAATAGGAAGGTATTCTTTGACGTTGGCTTCCTGAAAAGAATTTGGCTTCATTACTTATTCAACCGAGAAGGATTGGCAGCAGCACACCCAAACCCAAAACCAGGAATCACACTGCTGGCGCCGGAGTCCCCAGCGGCCGCAACCGCCTCTGCTCTCGTGCGGCAATCCGCGGATCGAGCATCAGCCAACGCGTGTAGCGGTTTTGCAGAAAAAGGAAAATGCAAGCCGTCGCAGCTCCGAACACGAGATGTCCGATGAGCGAGGGCAAAAGTGCCGAGGCCGCATCGGTGCTCCAATCGCAAACGCCGGTGAGCATCAGGGGCAGTATCGTCATCGGTCCCAGATACCACCAGATAAGGCCGAACAGCCATCCCCAAGCCACGCCTACACTCAGGTTCGTAGACTCATTCCTAAACAACAGCCCGAACGTAATCCCGATCGCCGTGCTCACCAACAGATGCACCATCAGCCCATGCCAGTTGCTGAAACTCGTATCCAGCCCTGCTACCTTCGTCAGCACGCCGGTCTTCAGCATGATCGGGCTCGAAACCAGTCCGCCCGCGAATCCTGCGATCGCACCCCATCCCAGGGACTGCAGCACCCGCAACCCCGGCCCATGCGGCTCGCGATTCAACGGGTCCGACTGAATGAACAGCCTCACCCACACACGGTCGATGGTCGCGTAGCTCACGCCCAGGATTAATCCATACAGAATGTGTCCGACCAGCGAACCGAACATCGCACTGCCTGCGTCGGCGGACCAATCGACCGGTGCGCGCGAAACCAGAGGCAGCAGCGTCAATGGCCCCAGAAACCACCACAGGATTGCGTACCCGATTCCCCAACCCATGCAAGATCCGTAGCCACGCACATCACGTTGGAACAGTACGCCGAATATGACTCCCATCAGGACGGCAAACAGAAACTGCAAAACCAGACTGCGCCCTGGCAACAAGGTTGCACCCAAGCCAGACAGCAACGGGAAGAATTCGCCAGCCGACATCCAGCGGTCGAAGATCGTCCCTCCCAGCACGCCCGCAAGCCCGCCGGCCGCCACGGCACGCGTCCAGTTGAACTGGCTATCACCGCCTGCAGCGCGCATTCCATTTCGAATCCCCAGTGCCAATCCAACCGGCATTCCGAGGCAAATCAAATATCCAACTAGCAGTGGAAACTGATCTTTCGCATCTCCCAGCGCGCCCATGGAATGAAAGCCACGGAGATACAACGGTTGCAAGCCAGCTGGAAAAATCAGCCACATCAGGAAGGCCGAAGCCAGTCCCCAAATCAACCCAGCACCCGCGGTGCAGGCCCTTCGATCGAGAACGAGTGAGAAAATCAGGCCGAACAGTCCGCCTAGAATCAACTCATGTGTCATCGGAGCGCCTAGCGCAGCTCTCACCACCGCGCCTCCGGCCAAGCCAACCGCGAGGCCGATCACCGACCCGGCTCTGAGAAAACGACGCACCCTCGTCTCCGTATCAATTATGGGAATCGTCTGGGTGACCGACATATTATTTACTCCTATCGCAGGTCAATGGTTTGGACAATGTCCTTGGGAAAGAACAGCTCTACCGTCCAGTCCACCAGGACCCGGATTTTGCGCTCCAGCCCCGGCAGCTTGCCCAGGTAGATGCTGCGCCACATGAACCATGCCAGCAGCCCGGAAAACCGCAATGCCTTCTCCCGTGCGAAAGGAACGGTCAGCTCCGCGCACGCAGTCTGGTGCCCCACCACGCAGAGTGCTCCTAAAGAATTGAAATGAAATCCTTTCGTGGTGTGACCTTCGAGAGTGGCTTGAATGTTTCTCGCTAAGGTTGCCGCCTCACGCAGCGCAAACTGTGCGGTCGGCGGACATGGCTTCCCACTCTTCGCATCCACCACTGCCGCGCAATCACCGACTGCCCACACTCCTGGATGTCCGGCCACCGACAGGTCCTGTCCGACGATCAGCGCGCCACGTTTGTCTTTCTCGAATGGCAAGGCCTTTGCCAGCGGATTCGGCGCTGTCCCTGCCGTCCAGACCAACGTTTCTGTCGGGATTTCTCCATCGCTTAGCACCACCACACCCTCTCGTGCGTCGGTCAGTCGAGTATTTAGACGGAACTCGACACCTCGGATTTCCATGCTTTTTTGCGCATAACGGCCCAGCGATTCGCTCAGTTCAGGAAGGATTCGGTCGCGCGAGTGCACCAGCACAACCCGGACATCCTTGGCTCCGAGGTTCGGGTAATCAGCAAGAATTCCATGGGCGAAGTCGTTCAGCGCACCGGCAAGTTCCACTCCGGCAAATCCACCGCCCGCGACGACAAACGTCAGTAGCGGCTTGCGTGCTTCAGTGTCCCGCTCTCGGTCCGCGCGCTCGAACATCTCGATGACATGGTTACGAATTCGAATGGCGTCAATCAGGCTCTTGAAATCAAATGCCAGCTTCTGCACGTTGCTCAGCCCGAGATAATTCGACACCGCTCCCAATGCGAACACCAGGTGGTCATAGGTCAATTCCCTCTGGCAGCTTTCCGCGCCAGTCATGCCGGGATCCAGCATGACCTTCCTGTTCTCAGTATCAACGGCGGTCACGCGACCGCGAACGAATTCAGTGCGATGCAAGCTGCTGCGTAGTGGAGTGCTGATGTGACTCGGCTCCAGGCTGCTGCCCGCCACTTCTGCCAGCATGGGCGTAAACAGCAGCGCATTGTTTTCGCTTACCAGGCTTATCGAAACCGAAGGGTTCTTTTCTAGTTCACGTTCCAGGCACTCGGCTACCTTCATCCCGGCAAAGCCGCCGCCCAGAATGACAATGCGCTTTCTGGGGGTTGTATCTTTCGTTTGAGGCGAAGCTTCCGGTCCGAAAAACCGCGTAGCCATATCGCTGAAGAACTGCATGCAGAGGCCAAGAGTTATCCCGTATAGCACCCAACCAACCAGCCCAGGAAAATGCGAGCGCATCTGGTCGGCGCTCCACTCCGGCATTTGTCCGCTCAGCAGCGGCAACGCGATGACGCTAATCACTGCCCACAATGGAACGCCATAAGCTCCCGCCGTGAACATATTGTCGAGATACGCATCGGGCGTCGGGTCAGTCAGCACAGCATAGGCCGCCCCGAGTGCTGCCCCCAGCAACAGGACGCCCGGAATGTGACCGAGGGCCGCGATGAGAGGAACAGAAGCGACAACTCCTGCTATCGCCCCGATTACTGTCCGCCGCATAATTCGTTCCATCTTGGACGCACCTTTGGAAAAGGTCAGACAGGTCGAGTCACCCATCTCAATGCTGGATGAGAGTCTTTCTATCGCAAAAAGTTTCGGCCCAGGCACCTGAAATGACCACCGAGTCAGCACAACGCTCGATGAAAGTTCTTCGCGATCGGCCTCGGGGCGCAGCTGCCTATTTTGCTTGGTTAGGGGGTATCAGGTGGCACAGACCTCGATCGGTGAGACCGTGACTTTGACGACCGTGATGTCGTCTTCCTGACCGAAGTGCTGCGCTGCGGCGGCGAGATCGTGCGCAGAGCCATTGCTGAGTGCCTTGGTACGCTCAAATCCAAACTCTTCGCCTGTCTGGCTTCCGGCCTCAACGACTCCATCTGACAGAAGGGTAAGAGTGTCTCCGCCATTGATTTCAAAGCATGATTCTGAATAAACCAAATCTGGGAACAAGCCCAGCGGGGGCCCTCCCTCGCTTATGAGTTCTTCGCCGTTTTTATAGGGTGACAAATGACCTGCATTGGAGATACTCATTTGTCCACCGGGATTGATCTTGACGCAAAGGCATGTAACAAATCCGCTGGGCTGGCCGCGGAGAAGTTCGCGGTTCAATCGGCTCAGAAGTTGCGGCGGATCCGGTGTTTCAGCCGCAACTGCGTGGAGGGCCCCGATCGCGAAGGCGCCGGTCATTGCGGCTCTGAGCCCCTTGCCGCTGACGTCTCCAACCACGATTACAGTGGATCCGTCGGTTTGAGGAAGAACCTGGAAGAAATCACCGCCTACCTCCCGGGCTGGAAGATAAGCTGCCTCAATCGCGTAGTGTGGCATAACCGGAAGCACAGCCGGAACGAGGTGCTGCTGGATTTCGCGCGCGGAGGCCAATTCCGCGGCGGCGCGCGCCTCTTCGCGGGTCACACGGGAGAACCGGGAAAACATCACAGCCGCTATTGAAAACAGAAACAGCACACTCCCGAGATCAACCAACTGAAGAACTATCGGACCTATCCGAATCGGGTTAACCAGAAAAGTGAGAGGCTGCCAGCCTAAGGTGATCGCGGCCGTTCCTAAGTCGAAGAGAGCAGTCGAAAGGGCAGGAGCGAGGCTGGGAAGAATGAGCCAGCCTGCTTCGCGGTTGCCTTGGCGATACCACATGAAGAGCATGGCGGATAAGAGAAGACCAACGGGCCCCGTCGCGGCCGCCTCAATCAATACATAGGTATTACTTGCAAACAAACCAACCCAGGTGAGAATTGAGATCGTCAGCGGCACGAGAAGAGAAGCCTCGTAGATACGCCAAATATGACCTATACGCCGGCCGGCAAAGCTGTACGTGAACTCGATCTGCGCGATGACCCAGGCGTAAATCAGCAGATCTGCAATGAGAAAATTCGCAGCTAGCGGCACGAGTCCGGAAGACTGAAGGTTGGAGAGGCCGTCAGAGATCCCTACGAGCAATAGGTATACCCCGAGGAATATGTATTCCCGCCGGGTTGGTTGGAGAGCGAAAAGGACCAGCGCACTGATACCGGTGAGGCAAAGCAGGAAATTGATGCAAATCGAAGGCGCGAGGCCGTCAAGGCGTTGGCTCTCGAGCGCCTGCCTCTCGTATTCGATGGCGGCGGGGAGTCCCATCGTCACGTTTGTGAATTGAGGCAGATGCCAGGCAGCATAGCCCGGCGGAATTCGCGTTCTCAAGGCGATCTCAAACGTGCTGTTGGCGTCACTGACAGGGAAAACAGCCTCTACGGGCCGTCCAACCAGGAACCCTGAGCGGAGTGTCGGTCCCGCCAATCGGATTCCGTTGACGAACAACTCGTAGGTGCCTTCCCCTCCTGAAATTAACAGGCGTACGGGAGGGTGGTCTGATCCCAAGTGAACCCGGCGCCGGTACCAGCGCCAACCCGATTGAGCAGGGCCCAGATCGCCGAGGTCCACGGTATTCCATCCGCTGTCGTCGAATTCCGGGCGCGACCATTCCGTCTGGTCGCCTTCATGCTCGAGCCATCCCCGGTCGAGTTCAGTCAGGCCGGAGTGCCATAGTGTCGCCGGGACAGGGTCGACAGTCAAAGCTGTGGCGGGCAATCCCAGAAGCACAAGCATCGCTGACGCTAACACCAGTTGTCTGTGGCAACTCACGAAGACCCTCCTTTGCGCTGAGATGTGTGAATACCGAATAAGGTGACAAAATAGCCGGCAGGGTTCACGTGGGCTACGAGCAAGGATCATAGAGGCCCTGCGATCGGGCCGCCTGACGTGAGGGTGTGATGCAACGCTGGGTGGAAGACTCAAGAATGCACAAGATCGGGCGTGCGAATAATATTCATATCTGTGTTGTCACTTCTCTGGCTGCAAGCGAATCACACTCCCCGAACGTTACGACATGCCACTCGTACATGCGGAGTGCAAGCCACTGCACATGTCACCCTCCTGGGAGGCGGGTGTCGCGACGAATCAACACGAACAGTACTGAAGGAGAAACCGAATGACTAAATCGATGAAGTCCCTCATGATGGGTGCCGCACTGGCGGGCCTGATGACCGGTAGCTCGGCGATGGCGCAGAGCTCGACCTCTGCTCAGAAGTTGTTTTCGAGCGGCTCGAATCTCGGTCACCAGGTGAGCTGGGGCGACAAGGACAAGCACGCCTGCAAGGGCCAGAACTCCTGCAAAGGCAAGGGCGGGTGTAAGGCCGGGGACAATGGTTGCAAAGGCAAGAACAGCTGCAAGGGCAAAGGCGGCTGCGCGACCGATGGTTCTAAGCCGCCGAGCGCAGAGTAAGAGCTTTCGACCCCAAGGGCCGGGGTTGAAGATCCCGGTCCTAACTTCCTCAAAAAGGCAGGGTTCTCATGCCTGCAAATCGCTGCAACGGATTCAACGAGTTCGGGATGCCGGATTCTATCGGTTTCCTAATCAGAGCCGTTGGCTCGATCAAGTCGTGCCAGGAACTGCTCTTCCGGCACGACGTGAGGGTTGTGCTGCAGCTAATTGCCGCAGATGTATGGATGCGTGTGCAAACCACCCTGTTCCATCAAACGGTGCGGAAGAGCGCGCGATTCGTACATGCAAAGCATGACACACGGGAACCGGCGCGCGAAGTTGGTGACCCGGGCCTCCAGTTGCAGAACTTCATCTTCTCCGCCCGGCAGGTCGTTACCTGCGCCGCCCAGGTTTCCGAGATAGCGGATCACGGTGGCGGCGCGCTGCTGTGCGGCCTGGAAGCTGCGCTCGATGGCCGCCAAGGTCTCTACCGCGGGAAGCTCACGAAGCAAAATGGTGAGCCTTCCTGCGGCAAGCAGTGCCTCAACGTCGAAACCGTTCCGCCGCAGCGACTGCAGCACGCGGATATTCGCTGCCTCATGCCCGAAGAGCACGCAAAAGTCAGTGCCGCTCAGCCCGATCTGCAGGAAGCGAACACCACGCTCACTTGCATGGTGCGCTCGCTGTTTCTGGATCTGGATATCCATGCAGTTTGATCCGGTATTCGTCTTCCACGGTACAACCCGAGAATGGTGCGAGAAAAATCCGCGGTTGCTTATTGCTTGCACAAAAGGTCGGGATGAAGTGCCCTCCAACGCGCGGGTTGCGTCGATCCCAACCGGGTCATCGGAAACGTATAGAAGGTATAAATAAGAGCAGAACACAGCAACACTTTAGCCACAGAGCTTCGGGCAGAAGCGGGCCGGTCTGGCATGTTTCCTGAGTAAGTGAGAGTACCGGGATGTCCTATTCGGTATGCGTATCTAAAATTCTGATCGCACGGCGGGCCAGTCCCCTTCGATGGACAAAACGGCTAATGGAGTCGCGGCCCGCTGGCGTTCAATTTATTCTCGACGAAATCGAGGATCTTTTCCGACTACAGAGCTGCAAGCAGGCGTTCATCATCTTTGCGAGTTGTTGTATCAAAATGGGTCCCTCCGAATCGTATTGTTAGAGCAGGACGATTCGAGTGAGAACCTCCTGCTAAAACACTACACAGGAGATACTCAACATGAAAGCAAGTAAGTTTGCATTGGGCACTATCGCACTGGTGCTCCTATCAGTCAGCGGGTGGGCGAGCGATAAGATGAAGGCAAACATTCAGATCTACAACACCGTGAATCTTGGTTCGACTCAACTCGCTCCCGGCGAGTACCAACTAACCTGGACGGGAACTGGCACGAACGCCGAAGCGACCTTTTCGCGGGGCAAAAAAGTGATCGCGACTGTACCGGCTCAGGTAACCGAAGAACGGAGTGCATATGGCGGTCCGGCTCTTTATACTGATAGCGTTTCCAACACGCTTACCGGAGTGGAACTTCCCAAAGTGTCGCTGTCCTTTACCAGCGACAGTTCCGTCCCGGCTAACTCTGGTAATTAGTGACGTGCAGAGCGCATATCCAGTGCGCTCTGCCCCACGTGTTTGCGACACGCATGTCGCAAATTCGGGACTAACTGCACCACTACCGCTGATAGAACAAATTCAACCGGGTTGAATTTTGATCGGGTACATCGATCTTCAAATACGATCTATGACGCACCACCCAAATCGGCAGTCCTTAGGAGCAAGACCATGTCCACCTGGCCTCGATATCCGACAATTTATGAGATCAACACTTGGGTGTGGCTCGCAGAGCTCAGCGCGAAAGCCGGGAGATCCGTCGATTTGGGTTCGGTGCCCTCTGCCGAATGGGATTCTATCGCCGCTTATGGCTTCGATGCCGTGTGGCTGATGGGAGTGTGGGAACGCAGCCCCGCAGGCATTTCGATCGCCAATCG
>Ga0207761_1000195_pt1 | contig 20209 bp, 18 predicted proteins | sample LuqExpMetageno34_FD_187792 | JGI IMG/M metagenome (GOLD analysis project Ga0207761, IMG submission 187792) | Tropical forest soil microbial communities from Luquillo Experimental Forest, Puerto Rico - Sample 34 (SPAdes) | ecosystem: Environmental > Terrestrial > Soil > Tropical forest ... | reverse complement strand
AACGACCGAGGGGTACCAGGTTCCTACTGGCCACCGCCTGTCCTGCGGGCCACCCTGCGTGAAGCAAGGTTCGGGTCGCTTACGGTTGCGCCGCTGTGGCTTTCGCTTCCTGCCGCTTCGCGTAATAACCGCGCCGGGCATAAACCTTATATCCCTCGCCTGCCGCGGCGATCTGAATTTTGCGAAACTTGCCGTCCCAGTGCTTGTTCTCCGGGTAGTAGCCGAGGCTGTACTGGTGGTGCAGCTCCTCGGAGATTTCGTCGAGCGCGTCGCTGATGCGGTCCATGCCCTTCACTTCGAGCATGCGCCCGCCGGTGGCTTCCGCCAGTTTTCGCAACACATATTCGCCGTGCGCGTCCCGCGCGTATTCGTGAATCACGTCGCAACGGTCGCGACCGTCACGGCGGTGCGGCGCGTCGTAAATCTGCAGGACGTACGCGATTACATCGTGCTGCAGCAGCGCTTCGAGCGCTTCCTCGAGTGTCGACTGGCTCTTCCCGTCTCCCGAGAGCGCCACCACCACGATGGCCTTGCGGCCCACTTCGCCGGCGAGATGGTGCTCGGCCGAATAGCGCAGCGCGTCGTACAGATGCGCCTCGCGATTCATCTGCACGGGTTTGCCATTGATTCCCACGGTTCCGCCGGCACCCACTCCGATATCCGGTGGCGCCGCGGTGCCCTCCGGGGCCGGGCCCACTTCTCCTCCTCCGCTCTGCACGTTCCGCACGCTTGCCTGCAGCAACGCCATTTCGGAAGTCGGCAGCTGCAGCGTATCGACTGCAGCGGCGTAGCTCACCACGAAAGCGAGATCGCTCGGCCGGACCACATGCCGCAAAAACATGGAAGCGGCGTGGCCTTCCTCGTCGAGAATCCAGGACATGCGCGTGCCGGTGTCCAGCAGCACCCCGACGTTCAGGACCACATCGCTGTGGTGCGCGAAGAACTTGATGGCTTGCGGCTGGCCATCTTCGTTGACGTGAAAACTCTCCTGCGGGAGCTCGCTTACGAGCCGCTTCTGCCCGTCGCGCACCGTGAAGTAGACCGACACCAAATCTACCTGGCTCTGGAAGCCGGGCTGCTGCCCGCCGTTATCTTTGTTTTCGGACTGGCCCAACGCGGCGCGCGGTGCTGCCAGAACCAGCACCGCCAAGCTGACGATTCCGAAGGATCGCATGGCCATACGATACGCGCTTCCCTGCCCATTGCAATCGCGTGCCAAGTTGGACGCGCGCACCGGCGGCCTGGGTTGTCGGGGCGCGAGCAACTGAGATTTCCTCGCGGTAACTACGATTGTGCAGAGACTGAGACGCGATACCGGGGCAAGAACAGATTGGCGGCCGCGGCGACGACGAGTGCGAGAGCGAGGGAAACCAGCAGGGCGGAGTAGGAACCGGTGACGTCGAACGCGCGGCCGAGGATCACCGGCCCAGCCGCTCCAGCGGCCGCGTAGAACGTCCAAGTCAGTCCATATCAACAACGCGGAGAGATGCGTGATTGCGCCATTCATACTGATGGAGCTTACAAACAGCACCAGCACGATGATCCAGAAGGCTAGAGTGCGGGTGCCTTGCTGCCACGTCAGCCCCGAATGTTCCACCGGAACGCGCTCCCGCGTTTGCGAGGGGCCTTTGTCCACGATGTAGCGCCAACTCAGCGGCAGTCCCAGCAGCAGGGCAATCGCGCCGAGTGAGGCATACGCCGCGCGCCAGCCCAAGCGGGTGACGATCGACTGCGCCACCACCGGCAGGATCATTGCCCCCAGCCCCGCGCCGACCATCACGAACGCAAGCGCGGTTCCCAATCGCCGGTCGAACCAGGTGGAGATAGAACGGCCGTACGCCAGGTGCGCCGCGCCATTCCCAACGAGACCGATCAGAAAGCACGTTCCATAGAATTGCGCGATCTTCGGGCCAAGCAGCGCCAGCGATGCCACCGCGCAACCGAAGATCGTCATGCACGGAAGGATGATGTGTCGGGGTCCGAAGCGATCCAGCAGCCTGCCGAGTGCCGGAGAAAACAAACCGAGGGTGATCGCAGCAATTGCAAATCCCAACGAAACCGATTCGCGATTCCAGCCGAATGCCGCGCCGAGCGGTTTTACGAAGACACTGAAAGTGTAGACAAACAGTGATCCGAATCCGCCCATGACACCGAGGCATGCCGCCAGCACCACGCGCCATCCGTGATAGCGGAAACTGAATTCGTTGTGGCTGGACGCGGCCGCTGTTGTGTTGGGGAGGCTCACAAGCCCGTTGCGCACCGCAAAGGGAAATCCATGGAAACGCTCCTTGACCCGGAATAGACTGTGCTTCTCAAAAGAAAGGAAATGTGCGCGAACCGCGTCCGGGGCGCAATACTAGGAACAGATTAGGATTCGGGCGTAGCTCCGAGAATCGAGAAGGGCTGTGACGGCTGACATCGTTCGCGGCATGCGAAGCGTTATACTTGGGCCAACAACGGAGAGTGGCGTGCACATAAGACGGCAAAGTTGCGAAACAAGCCCGGTGCTCTTAATTGTCTTGTCCCTTATTCTCTTGGGTATAGCGTCCACTAGCGACTCGATACAAGCGCAAAGCACCCCCAAGGTGGACCAGCCGCTGATCCAATCGCTCAAAGGCCCTGAACTATTTCATGCTTACTGCGCGTCTTGCCACGGTGCGAATGCGCACGGCGATGGTCCGCTGGCCTCCAACTTGAAAGCAACGGTGCCGGATTTGACGATGCTGGCCAAGAACAACCAGGGCAAGTTTCCGGCGACCCGGGTACGCGACCTGATTGACGGGAGGCAAACGGTCTCCTCGCATGGCTCGCGCGTGATGCCTGTTTGGGGGCCGATTTTCCACCAGGTCGAAGACGACCAGGACTTCGGCGAGGTCCGGCTGGCGAATCTGGTGAAGTACATCGAATCGATCCAGCAAAAATAGGTCGCGCGTTTTATCAGCGAATACTGAGCAGCGAGCCGACCGCGAAACTGGCCAAGACCAGCACATCGGCGTAGCGGTCCCTCAGCGTGATCACAAAAACGACCATCGTCAGCAAGATTCCCCATTTCACAGCTTCCCGCCGAACTCCTGTACTCCATTGAGGAGGTGGCCCGTCGGCAGCCGATATTGGGTGTTGCGCCTCGTCTGCCATGCGGCCGGTCAAGCGCAACACTCGCAGGCCTTCGCCTGCAACCAAGATCACAAGTCCCGCCAGCGGCAAGAGCGAACCGAGGCCGATCGCGTAGCAGAATTCGCCCAAATACCGGAGCCGGAGGATGGAAGGCGCGATGGCGGTCTGACCTGCCGGTTCGTGCGCGCGAGCCCAGGTGCAGAGCACCGCGCCCGCAGCGACCAGGACAGCCGCGGCGAGGAACGCGGCTCGTTCCGATGTGTGAGGCGTCGCGGTGTTCTTCACGAAGCGCCATACGACGTCTTCGCCATCGATCAGGTAAGTGCACGCCGCAGCGCTGACAATCAGCAGATGCAGTAGCTTCTGGTGGCGAAATTCGAATCCGGTCGCCTTCATAGAACTCCGACACACTCGAAGCCGGTATGTTACGCCAGGAAGAGAACAGAATGGGGGCACGGCCCTAGGGGAACTTTTCTTGCCAATTTGGGGAATCCCCCCGCAGGACCACAGAAGCATTGGTTTTGGCGGTGCGCTATGAATCCGGTGCTGAAATATCCGCGTTGGCAGGAGCCGCTTGCGGCTGCGATTCTGGAATTCAACCCTCGGCAACTTGGTGGAAAGCTGGAAAGAGCTGAAGAAGCGATCGCGGGCCGAATTGAAGAATTGGTTGCGGAAAGCGGCAACGAACACGAACGCCGCGCGCTCATGGACGGGCTTTCGATCGTCCAAAGTGTAAGGCGGGATCGTCTTGGCGCTGGTGGAGGACCGATCTGACGGGATTCCGCTAGTTGGGGCGGATCTTGCCGGCAGACGTCAATTGCTCGAGCCAGAGGCGGGCGGTCGCGGAATCCGGCCGGTCGGCGTAATCCCGTAGAAACTGGCGCAGCGTCTGCGCGGCGTCTTCATAGCGCTCAACCGCTGTGAGCGACTGCGCCACGAGCAAGGCGATGGCCGGTTCGCTGCCGTTAGCTTGTTTCAATGACTCCTGCGAGGCCCGCAACGCGCCCTCATATTGCTGGCTGTGGTAGTAGGATTTGGCCAATGCCCAGCGGGTTTGCCAGGTACCGCTGGAATCCAGCTGCAGAGATCTTTCGAGCGGTGGAATGGCCGCCGCGTAGTTCCCCTCGTCGCAGAAGGCCATGCCAAGCGCGGCAAAGGCGCGCGCGGAACCAGGGTCGAGCTGCGTAGCCTTTTCCAGCACCGTTCGTGCCTTCGCCCAATTCTGCTTCTTAAGATCGAGCACTCCCCGCACATACAGCACATCCGGATTTTCTGGCGCCAGCCGCAGTGCCTCGCCGACGTATTTGTCCGCCTCCTCCACTTTGTTTTCCTTCAGCGCGCGCAGCCCTTTGTCGAGTACTTCTTTGGCTTTGGGAGCCAGCAGCGGTCTGCCCGGCATGCTTGCCACGGTGCCAGCCGGCGAAGTTGCACGAAGATAAACATCCACCTGCGTGCGTCCGGTGTTCACGGACACGTCTTTTTGCGTTTCGGCATAACCGACCGCGGTAACCACAACGGAGAATTCGCCTAATCGGTTCACCACAAACTCAGCAACTCCCCGCGAGGCTTCCTTCTGCCCGCTGGGAAAAATTCCGCGAAACAGTTTTACCATCGCCGAGGAGGGCAAGCTCTGGCCCGAGGCGTCGTGCAGCTTCACGGTGATCACCGAGCCGCTGCCGAAGAAGTCGTTTTCCTGGCTTCCGACATCTTGAGCGGCGAGCGATGCAGTGGAGACGAGGCAGAGCGCTACGCACAGAAGAACTTCGGCGAGGAGCCTGGTCACACATCTGCCGGAAAGTGCTGGGCAGGAGTCCCGGGCCAACAGACGGGAGTCGCGCATGACCACCCTCGACGAAGTGAGGGGAGCCTATTCCTGCGAATGCATGGCGTCAAGCGAAACGATGCTGGCCGGTCGCACCGTTTGTGTGGTTACTCCGAACGCAGCGCCTGCATCACATCGACGCGCGCCGCCCGCATGGCCGGCATCATTGATGCGACGACCGCGACCACCAGCAACACGAACGCCGACGCGATGACAGGCAGTAGCCCGGGCATCTTCATATCGACAAAATACCGGCCGGCTAAGCGCGCCAGCGCAAAGCCCGATACGGCCCCCGCCAGCAGACCGAGAGACGCCATGGTCGCGCCTTCGACGATCACGCCCCGCAGCAGGCGCTGCGGCTCGCTTCCGAGCGCCAGACGAATACCGAACTCCCGTGTTCGCGCGCTCACAGAAAACGCCAACACGCCTGCCACTCCCACCACAGCGATCGCCAAGGCCACAGCGGCGAACACGCCAAACACCACAGAGTTCAGCCGGTCCGGAGTCAGCACTTCCGTTCGGATATCCGCTAGCGTGGCCGCGTGCTCCACGGGCTGATCAGTAGAGAGGTCGCGGATGATACGGGTCACAGGTGCTACCAGACCGTAGGGATTCACCCCGGTGTGAATAAACAGATGCGCGCCAAAGAGGGGGCTGTCTGCGAAAGTCTCGTAGATGGTGACCGTTGGGCCCGGCACCACATGCCCATCGTCGATATCCGGTACGACGCCAATGATGCGGTGCGGAGCCACAAAACGGGCTTTTTCCTCGTCGGTTCCGGGGAGGAATTGCAACACCGGGTCCGTCCAGTAAACGTGGCGGTTCACGGGATCCTGGTTGGGGAACATGCGCTGCGCGAGCGTTTCACTAATCATAACCACCGCCTCGGTGTCGCGGCCATCATGCGCGTCAAAATCGCGCCCCGCGAGAATGGGGACGCCGAGCGCCGCAAAGAAACCGGGAGAGACAACGCGCCATTGGGCCCGCGGATCTTCCGTTCCGGGCTGGTGCACATGGCCGTCGCCGGAGAACTGCAGACCCGGACCGGGGTCGCCGTTGCGCCAGGGAACCACGTTGCCGTACGCCGTGCGGTTCACTCCGGGCAACGCATCAATCTGTCGAATCACTTCCTTGTAAAACTGAACGAGTTGCTCCGGAGTCCTGCCATTGGACATCGCCGGGACGTTGATGGAGAGAACGTGGCGTGTGTCGAGACCGGTTTCGGTCCGTTGCAACGCGATCAGCGTGGTAATCAGAGCGCTTGCGCCGGCCAGCAAGACAAAGGAGGCGGCGATTTGGGTGATCGCGAAGATCCGCTGGCGCCTCTTGGTCGCGCTGGTTACGCGGACGCCGCCACTCGCCAAGGTCATTCCGCTCGAGGAATCGCCCGTGGGCAAGCGCGGCACAAAGGCCAGAATCAGGGACGCAACCACCGCCAGTCCCGCCCCCACCCACAGCAAGCTCGCATCGACGGTCAAATCGAGCGCACGTACGGAAAAGCGGGAGGCATAGCGAGCGAGAACGGTCACCAGCGGTTGCGCGCACATCATACCCACCGCCGCTCCTGTTCCGCAAAGCAGCAAGCTTTCGGCCAGCAGCATGCGCCGCAGCGCCCCTTTGCTGGCGCCCAGCGCCATGCGGATGGCCAGTTCGCCGTCGCGGCGCACCGTTCGCGCCAGAATCAAGTTCGCGACGTTGGAGCAGGCGATAATGAAAACCAACGCCGAAGCGGCCAGAAGAACCAGCAGAATGGTGCGCGCGCCGGAAGTGATCTGCTCGCGAAGCATTTTGGTCTGAACAGTGAATTGCGATTGCTGCGAGTAGGCCTCCGGGTGGTCTTTCTTCATGGTCGAGTAGACCGACTCCAGTTCCGTGCGGGCCTGCTCCAGCGTGACTCCGGGTGCGAGCCTGCCAAACAGTTCGGTCATGCGGTGGATGCGGCCGGTGACCATGGTGGCCGAAAGATGATGCGGGCTGGTCACTATGTTGGCGATGATTTCGGTTTCTTGCGGGTAGGGCACGCACGGCTCGAGCACGCCGATGATCGTAGCGTTTCGGTCGCCAATGCTACCCAGGCGCACCGTCTTGCCGATTACGTTCGGGTCCTTGCCCAGCGTCGACCAGAACCGGTAGGTCAGCACAACCACGCCCGCAGCCTTCGGACCGTCATCTTTCGGTTCGATGAGCCGCCCGAGCACTGGCCGCAAGCCCATCACGTCGAAGTAAGACCCGCTGACCACGCCGCCTTGAATGGAACGCGGCTCGCCGAGGCCGACCATCGTGAAGCTCATCACCGAAAAATCGCCGAAGGCGCTTACGCTCTTCACGCCTGCCTGCAAATCGTGGATCTCCGGCACCGAGAAGTTCGTGTTTTCGTCGGCGATTCCAGGGGCGCTTTGCCGGACATAAATCAACCGGTCTTCACCGCGATTCGTCAAGGGTTTCAGCAAGACCCCTCGAACCAGGGTGAAAATGGCGGCGTTGGCCCCGATACCCAAGGCGAGCGTCAGAATGACGGCCACCGCCAGTCCCGGACTTCGCGTTAACGAATAGAAGGCGAGCTTTAAATCGCGGACGAATCCCATGAATGCACCCCCGAACCTGTCGATGGCGTTACCATGCAGCAGCAGTGCCAACAGCAACGAACGCGTCCTGAATCAGTTAGAGGGAATACGAATCAGGGGACTGTCCGTTTCAGGACAGTTGATCAGCGGATTCGGACAGGCCGGGCGCTCGTCCGACCGTGAAACGCCCGTGGGGAATGTTCGTACTAGTGCGTTCGCGCGTCATCACGACGCCAGGTCCGTGACGCGCGTTCGGCTTTCCGGCCTATGTGGTGATCAGCCGGCAGGAATCGGCGTCGTCGTCGAGTGGCAGCTCCGATTCAGCGGGCAGGCTCACCGGAAGCGGCGGTGCCGGAGCCGGTGCCGCGACCGGTTCCGGGGCGGGGGGCTCTTGGACTGTGGGAGTGCGCTCGTTGATTAGCGGGGTGAGCCACGGCAACTGCAGTGCGGCTACTGCGAGTTCTTCGGCAAGCCCGTCATAGAGCGGGTTTGCCAATTCCTCGCGCGCCTTCTCCGCATGGCTTTCCCCATACATCTTTTGCAGTGATTCGAAGATGTATCGCACCGCGGTTGCGCCGGCCTTCGTTTCAAACAAGTTCCGCACTTTGCCGGACTTATACGCAGTGAGCGCTTTGCGGAAAGTGCCCATGGAGTCGCCCAAAGGCGCGTCGAAGGCCGCGACGAGGCCCAGCACCAACTGGGTTTGAAAATCGGATTTGTTCTGGGCATCCTGCAGCAGTTCGGTGATTTGTGCGGTCAACCCTTCTTTCAGTTTCTTAATGTCCGCGGCGTTGGAGTCCCACAGCTTCTGAACTTCCTTGGCCTGGGCGCGCGCGTATTCGTTGCGCATTTGCACCGTGGCGCTGGCGGTCGCGATTTTTGCCTGCTCTTCGATCATCTTGAGGCTGAATCGCGCAACCAGGACAAACACGCCCGTGAGGACCAGTCCCGTGATCCCCAGAGTCCACATCAGGGTGCTGAAGGCTTTTTGGTAATAAGACTCGACGAATTTCTGCGAACGCGCCACGTATTCCATTTCTGTGGCCGTGCTGGCCGCAGCCTTGTCGGCGGCGTCCGCTCGCTCTTCCAGTTTCTTGACGCGGTCTTCCTGGGCGGTCTTTGATGGTTTCTGCGGCTGTTCGGATCGAATAGCAGGGCTCAAAAAGGCGAGCGCTGTCATCAAGACCAGGATACGTTGTCGAATAGTTTTCACGGTGCGGGCTCCCGGCTGGGACTTTTACAGTAGCGCCGCGCAGATGAAGTGTCAGCGGAGGTGCCGCAACCGGTGTCCGAAGGGATACCGGCCGAAAGGGCTATCTGCGGCGGAGCAGCAGGACGGAGTAGCCAAAGCCGAAGTAGGCGCGCGATGCTGCGTCGGACAGACCAGCAGCTACGTGAAAATCGAGCTGCTGTCGCGGCGTGAGTTTGTACGCAGTTCCGAAGTGCAGATACTGCCGCGAACCGCCGCGCTCCGGAAAGTCCCCGGCGTATTCGACGAACGCATCCCAGGACTTGGTCAGCTGGCGATCCACAAAGAACGTGGTCTCTCCGGTGAAATTGCGTTTTCCAGATTGCGTGGGCCAATAGAAGGCCACTTGGCCGCCGGCCGTCCAGTTGGCGCTGAGCTTCCGCGACCAGGGGAGCTGCAGCGCGGGGTCGTAGCCGTGGCTCGAGATCGCGGCGGCTCCGGTTGGAAAGCTGACAAAGATGATTAACGAAAGATCGAACTTATGCTCCGGACCGATTTGTTGTTTAAGACCCAGGGACAGGTCGCCGAAACCAGAAGCTCCGGATCCCGAAGAAAGATCCTGAAAGTAATTGGGCACCGCGAAGCGAAGCTCCGTTTTATGCAGAAGGCCATACCGCAAACTGGTCTCGGGCAGGTCAAGAGTGTAGTTGCCGCCGGTGTTGGTGAAGGCCAAGCCATTCTCCGCCTGGAAACCACCTTGGGGAACGACCACGCTGGAGTTGGTGACCGACGGGCGATCCGTGGCGATGGTCACATCGGCGGTTGAGGCCGTTTGAGCGCGGAGGGGGACGAGAAACGACAGCGCAGCGGCGATCGGCGCTACGAAGTAGCAACACTTCCTCCGCCCGCGACTAGTCCACCCGCTGTCCACCCGCAAGTCACTCCCGGTGCATTGTCCAAAACATGCCGATGCGCCAGAGTCCGGCGCTATGCGGTGAAGGAGGATAGCCGAAATGGCAGAAGAGAGATAGTCGTGGGTCGGTGGTGACCTGTTCCTTTCTACCGCAATTCTGATTTCGACGCGAAGGAGGTCCCATGAAGATTCTTCGTTCTTTCCTGATCACTCTCACCGTGCTCCTGATGGCCGCGGCCGCATATGGCCAGCAAACTAAAGTGAAGGCAAATGTTCCGTTTGATTTTTACGCCGGAGACAAAGTCTATCCCGCCGGGGAATACACTTTGAATTCGATGTCCACCAACGACGCTGTAGTCCGCATCGACGGCAATCCCGAAGTCTCCAGCGCATACCTCGCGTCCAACGCTTGCGCAAACGCCACTCCCTCGACGCAAACGACGCTAGTCTTCCGTCGCATGGGCGCTAACTACTTCCTCCACAAGGTGTGGGTCGCCGGTAATTCGCAAGGGCGGGAGTTCCCCCTGACGCGCACAGAACGGCTCCTGGTCAAGAACGGAACGAAAGCGGAAACCATCACGGTTGCGGCGAACGTCACGAAGTAACGCATTTGGCCAGAATTCGGTTCGCAGCACCCCGGGAGTGCAAAAGCGCTCCCGATTTTTTTGCCGACTCAGTCGTTGAGGCAGGCGTTCAACCGGTCGAGGCCGCCCCAGGACGCAAAAAGGCGCTTGGAATTTTCTTCAATGTCGGCCATTTCCCTGGGCTTCCCGTTCCCGGAGCCAGGATAAACGATGTATGCGATGTCTCCCTCTTTGCCTCCGACCCGTGGGTCGGGGTCGACGCTCAGAGCCTTGGCCAGAGCAATCGATCCTTCGCCGACGCGGAGGTTGGGAGCGCTCTCGTCCGCCACGATTGCCGAAGTGATCTTGCCATTTTGCAGGTTCACCACTGTGGCGAAGTCGCCGAGCCGTGCAAAACGGAGAGCTTTGGGATGCAATACGACGTAGGGAATTTCTTCGGCGTCTACGTAGCGATGTGGATCACGCACATTTGGATTGCCGGCGTCGTACAGCGCTGTCGTAGAGACATAAAAGCCCGGCGCAGGATCCCCTTCTTGCTGTAAGACGGGCCGGCCACTTCTCTTTTCATTGTCGGTGACCAATGCCCACCAGTTACCTGGATGGCCCGCGTGAACTAATGCGTCGAGACCGAGGTTGTCGTCGGGGTGATACGCGCGGTAGGCGCCATCCGCGTCGACGGCCAATCCGGATTTATAGAAGATGGCATGGTGGCGCCCGGAACTCGACCAGACGACCACGCCGTGCCGCTTGAACAGGCGCGTTTTGCCGCAACGCGTGTGCGGCTTGGCCGTGTCGCTGGCTACCACTCCTGCACCCAGAAGCAGCGCCGCTATCCAAAGGATAGGCATCCCGAGTTTCATGTACCCTTTCCGCACTCGCCAACGCGGATCACTGCTCCCAAACTGTTGCCGGGCCCGCGACGTCGCCAGACAGGCGGACTTTGAAACACCCAGCGCTCACCCTCGTAGTATAAGGTGAGCCGGAGGAGCCGCATGCACTCCACCAAAAGCGCAGCTCGCGTTGCGGGGTTGCTCTACTTTTTGACCTCCATACCTGGAGCGGTCAGCCTCTTGTACATTCCTTCGCACTTCATCGTGTGGAAGGATCCCGCGGCGACCGTCGGCAAAATCGCCGCGGCGGAATCCACGTTTCGTCTCGGCATCGTTTGCGAACTCGTCGGCTTCATGGGATTCATCTTCGTGGCCCGCGCTTTGTACCGTTTGCTCGCGGGAGTCAACAAGTCGCTCGCTTCGCTGATGGTCACCCTGATGCTTGTGTCCATCCCGGTCTCCCTCTTGAATGTGTTAAACGAGTTGGCGGCGCTTACTCTGGTGCGCGGCGCCGATTCCCTCACCGTGTTCGATAAGCCGCAGCGCGACGCTCTGGCGATGTTCTTTCTCGATTTGCACTTCGAGGGATTTATGATCGCGCAGATTTTCTGGGGACTCTGGCTGATCCCGTTCGGCATCCTGGTCTACCGTTCCGGCTTTCTTCCGCGCATCCTTGGTGTCCTGCTGATGGTTGCGTGCTTTGGCTACTTGACGAACAGCCTCGTGGGGTTGGGCGTAGTGCAGGCCGGGTCTCTTTCCAGGATTGTGGGCCAACTGACGATCTGCGAGTTGCCGATTATCCTGTGGTTGTTGATCGCCGGAGCAACAGATCAGCCTCTCGCCGATCCGGCGTAGCAATAGGAATACCGATAATCCTGCACGTTTCCGCATCCGTCATACAGGATCGCCTCTAGTTTTTCGCGTTGCGACCTGTACTAGCCTGTGAATGACGAGTGGCTGACCTGATGCCGAGACGGGTTCTGATCGCCGATGACAGCGACGTCGTCCGGGAGTTGATCCGCTCGTTCCTTGTGGAGCGGTTCCCGGACGTCGAGGTTTGTGCGGAAACCGCGAATGGCCGCGAGACTGTGGACGAGGCGCTGCGACTGGAGCCGGACCTGGTGATCCTGGACGTGCTGATGCCCGACCTCAACGGCATCGAAGTCGCTTCCATCGTGAAGAAGAGCCTTCCGAATACCAAGCTCATCCTGTTCACCATGTATGGCGAATACGTTAAAACGCTGGCGATTTCCGCCGGGGTTGATATTGTTTTGCCGAAGCCCGAGGGATTGACGCCGCTGATTGAAGCGCTCGAAGGCGTTTTGGAATGAGGCCGGAAGATCGCATCGTATTGTTGGGCTCGAAGAGCGCAGTTATGTAACGCTGACGTTCATGTCAGCTCTTGCCGGCGGCACCCAGCCATCCCCGAGCGGGCCCAATGCGAACCATTCCGAAGAAAAAGGCCCGCTGTAAGGATAGTCGCTTGCTTTTTTTGCCATGCCCGGACGGACCGGATTCATCCAGATGTACCAGGCGACCGCGGCGGGAGCTTCATTTTTTCTGAGAACACGGTCATAGAAAGACGTCTGCCACAACACCTTTCCTGCCCGCTTAGAACATACGAAGGAAGTCTTGTGTTTGAAGTTCTTCACGAACGCCAGAAGATCTGCTTGAGGCGACTCGCTCTGCAATAAAACGTGCAGATGATCGGGCATTAGGCAATATGCCCGAGCCCAGAAGTCTGAATTGCGCACTTCAATCTGCAATACTTGCAGCAACCAACGAGCAGCTAGATCGATTCGGAAATAGCGACGGCGACGAAAGGTGCACAATGTGAGGAAATACCAGCTATGCCCAATGTAACTTTTCTTATTCAACCGAATATTCTTGTGACGATCGGCCGGGACTATCACACCACGAATATTGGCACATAGTAATACAACGATGATTGGAGCTGGCATGAAAGCCAGCGCTACACAAACCTGTTCGTGGCTAGCACCGTGCACTGGCGCCAATGGTAGCGCTGACTTTCATGTCAGCTCTGACGAATTGACCGCTCAGCCCCAATATCTCACTCGCCGCATGCCGAGCGATTCCTGCTGGCGCATATAACCCACGTTGCTACGCTGTCGGAAGGAGGTCCCCATGCCGGATTTTTCAGCGGTCGATTCTCTCGAAAAGGCGCAGGCCCTCGCTAGCGAAGGAAAACTGGAGCGGCTGTACTTGTTTCCGTTGGAATTTGGCGGCAAAGACATCCCGCAGAACGTTCTTTACGTTCCGATTGGCTTCGCCGCCATGAAACAGCGCATCGACAGTATGGTGCGAGACCTGGTGAATCAGGGGCAGGTCTCCAGTTACGCCGCCCATCCGGAGTACAAGGGCAAGAGTTTCGTCCCCAGCAAAATTAAGATCGTCGCCAGCCATCCCGAAAAAGGCGGCGGCTTAAATCCGGTCATCGAAATCTGGTGAGGCTATCTCAGCGTTCAGGGCTGATGCGTATGCCAGGGAACACGCTTGGCTTCGAGTAGGGGCAAGGCGTAGGTGATGGGGATGGCGGCGCCGATGTTGGAGGCGGGCTTGCCGTTGGACGACAAGTTAGGCACAGAAATGCCGCGGAGCCACTGGCCCTCGACTATCCCCACCACGGCCTCTGACTCCCGCGCCAGTACCGGCGCGCCGCTCTGGCCGCGCTCCACTTCATGATCGAACAGGAATAGTTCCGACTCGGGCTGACCCTTCTCCAACTTTGTCGTGGTGTACTGCAGCACCGCCGCGGGCGAATGTTCTTCATGCGGCGCGTCGAAACTGTGCGGGTCGCGCAACCGCGAAGGACGTAGTGCCGTCGCGAGCACAGAGGTTCCGGTGGCGGGTTTGTCCCCAGCCAGCGGCAAAAATGCGACCGTGTTCTTCCCTTGGAAGGGATTCGGTACCGCGCGCAAAATCGCAATGTCGTGCAGCGTATCGGTGGCGACTACCTCCACCTTGAACAATCGAGGCGGCGCTTCCGGCCGGCGCACCAGAATGTGCGGTTGCCCGCCATCGCGAAAATCCGAGAGCACGTGCGCCGCCGTCAGCAGGTAACCGTCCTCATTAATGAAAAACGCGTTGCCGTAAAAGGTGTAGTGCACGCCGCGCTCGCCGGAGGATTCATCCAAGGGATACACCACCGGGCAGATCGCGCCCACCACGCCGCCATCGGTCTTTGTCCCCGCTGGCGCTAAGGGCGCGATGCATACGCACAGGCACGCCGCAACCAACGCGCCTGCGCCCGCCATCCACGGTTTGTACCGATTGTTCATCGCCACAAGCTTAACGGCTCCAGCCACGCAAACAATGGAACCAGAGGACAGTTGTTGCAGTTGGGTTATTAGGTGGCTGGCTTTGGCCAATATCTGCCAGGCTTAAGAAAGGCTAAAGAGCTGGCATAAAGGCCAGCGCTACAACCCCGCGGCCTACCCGATGAACAGGCCGCCGTTCGGCGAGAGCCACTGGCCCGTGAAATACGAACTCTCATCCGAGGCCAGAAACAAAGCGGTGGCCGCGATTTCTTCCGGCTGGCCCCAGCGCAACATCGGAATGTGCGACGTCAAGATCATCTTCACCGTCGGCGAAAAATTCTCGGTCATCGGGGTCTCCACCCAACCAGGGCAAATCGCGTTCACCCGGATATTGCGCGACGCCATTTCCACCGCCACGGAACGCGTCAGTCCGAGGATTCCAGCCTTGGCCGCGCCATAGTGTGCGCCGATTGGGATTCCGCGCAAGGCGGCGACGCTTGATATGTTGATGATCGATCCCCGGTTCTTGGGCATCATCAGCTGCAGCGCCTCTCGCGTGCAAAAGAATGTGCCGTTCAAGTGCACGCCGATCATCCGGTGCCACTCGTCGTCGGTAATCGTAGGGGTAATGTCCCAGTGCGACTGGATCTTTCCGCCCATCATCAGCTCTTGTAACTGCGCTTCGCCTTTGCGGTTCACTTCATCGCGCCGGTCCCCGGTTTCGGCAATTCCGGCGTTGTTCACGAGAATGTCCAGCCCGCCAAACTGTTTTGCCACCTCGCCAAACATCGCCTGTACCGCCGCGCTATCCGAGACGTCCGCTTGAACTGCGTGGCTTCGTCCGCCCAATGCTTTCGCGGTCGCCTCCGCCTCTTCGCCGTTTATATCGTTGATGATGACGCTCGCGCCTTCCTTCGCGAACAAGTGCGCAATCGCCCGTCCAATTCCTGACCCGGCCCCGGTAACCAGTGCGGTCCTGCCTTCGAGCCTCATAGAATGCCCCCTCCCCGTCTGAATTCGGCGGAGAACTATAGCACCGGAGCCGCGGATATCAGCTACACTCGTTTGCGGACAACAGGTCCACGCTCGGCCTTACCGTGGAATACCTCCAATGACCCGTGCCGTTCGCAACATCCTGTTCTCAATCTGGCTTGTCTCGGCCGCGCAAGTTGCCGCCGCGCAGGTAGCGAACCGTACGAAGCACGCAATGGCCAAGGCACAGATGCGCGAACTCGATTGGGACACCTACGTGGATAAGGTCGAAGGCGCGTGGGCCGGAAAAATGATTGGCGTGACCTTCGGGCAGCCCTGGGAATTCCAATACCAAGGCACGCCGATCGGCTTCGACATCAGGGATTGGCCGCTTTCCCCAACTCGGATGAAAGCAGAGCGTGCCCGCACCGACAATCGCGATAAGGGCGACGTGCCGCCGATCACGACCGAGGCCGACAACCAGAAAGTGCGCATCAACTATGAATTCGTGGAGACATCCGAAAAAGAGCATCCCAGCTTCGGGGCTCCGGATAACGACGACATCTACATCAACCTGCTTTTCCTCTACGGCCTCCGCCGCTATGGCATCGACGTCGATCCGGTTACGGTGGCCCACGAGTGGGACGCCAAAATCCGCAAGGTCTGGCACGCGAACGACGCCGGGCTTGCCAACATTCGCAAAGGCATTCTGCCGCCCATGTCCGGCAATCCGCGATACAACCTGCACGCCGACGACATCGATTTCCAGATCGAGTCCGACGTGTTCGGAATGATTTCGCCCGGCATGCCGCAAGTTTCAAACCGCTTCGACGACCGCATGGGGCACATCATGAATTATGGCGACGGCGTGTACGGCGGGATGTTCATCTCGGCGATGTACACGCAGGCGTTCTTTGCGAAGAACGTACGCGAAGTGGTCGAAAATGGACTGAAAGCCATTCCGCCGCAAAGCCTGTACGCGCAGTTGATCCGCGACGTGATCCGCTGGCACGACGAGAATCCCGACGACTGGCTCAAAACTTGGCACCTGGTGCAGGGCAAGTGGGGCGAGGTAGACCATTGTCCCGACGGCTACAAGCAGCCCTTCAATATTGATGCGAAGCTGAATGGGGGCTATGTGGTGATTGGTCTGCTTTACGGGAACGGCGATTTCTATAAGACCATGAACTTCGCCACGCGCTGTGGCCAGGACGCCGACTGCAATCCGGCGAATGCCGCCGGAATTCTCGGAACGCTACTCGGTTTCAAAGGCATTCCTGCCGAATACCGCGATCCACTGCACAACACTTATTGGAACAAAACCCTCGCGGGCCTGCCCGATTCCTATGAAGTCGATGCGCTCGCGCGAGACACCGCGCTGGTCGGGCTGAATGTCATCCTCGCGAACGGGGGCGAAGCTGTGACGCGCAACGATAAATTAATCTTGCGCATACCGCTACAAGTTCCTGTCCCGCCGGCGACCCTTGAACAGATTCAATGGAAAGAGGACACGCCGATTCTCGAAAATCGGCCGGAATGAAATTGGTGTAAGACAATTTACGCCGCTGCGCGAGTCAACAGTTTCCGCGCTGCAAGACCGAACATCAGCCGCGAAAAACCGGTCATCAACAGGTTGATTCCCACCAGCGTGCCGATCGCCCAGATCGAGCTGGACGGCCAGTGGAAGTAGATCAACCCGCCCAGCAGGATGGTGATGATCCCGTTGATGAGCAGCCATGACGATGCGCCCTCATTGCGCATGCGGAAATACGAGACGACTTCAATCACGCCTTCCGCGAGGATGATCCCGGCGAGCAGGAGCGTGAGAGTTGCGACGCCCATGATGGTGTGGGTCAGGAAATACCCGCCGCCGACGAGATACACCAGTCCAATGAGAATCTGGAAGATCACTTGCTTCGCTCCCCCTCCCTTAAAGGCGGCGATGAAGTGCAGCACTGCGCCGATAACCAGCAACCATCCAACCAGCAAAGTCACGCCGAGGCCGGCGACACCCGGCTCAATGATGCCGAAAATACCCAAGAGGATGAGTACGACTGCCGACGCGATGTACCATCCGGTGATCTTCTTCGCCACTGTAGCTGGACTACGTAGCCCCTGCGCTGCATTCGTGGTCGCCATTTTGACGCCTCCGCGATTCGGGAATGGGAACTTGTAAAGTAGCGGGAAACCGTCGCGATTCTATCGCCTCTGCTGCCCGCAACTCCACAGATTCTTTGCAAGATAGCGAAGGGCGCACATTTTTAATGGACGTTCACAATAGCGGATCATCTGCGTTCACTATTCATTCATATTTCTGTTACACCGGCTTCACCACGAAAGTTCACTGGCTTGTCACACTACAGAAGATTCAACGTGGGTCCAGAGGTTCAGCAGCCTGACTATGCCTATCGCAAAACTACGCGCTACGGTAGACTTCTACCGATGCGCTCTGCGGGTCGTGGCTTGACTATGAAACGCATCCTGATTATTGAGGACGACCGCGACATCGTGGAACTCGTCCGGTATAACCTTGCCAACGAAGGATTTCAGGTGAACGCGGCGTTCGATGGCTCCACCGGATTGACTACCCTGAAAAAATCGCCCCCTGACCTGCTGTTACTCGACCTAATGCTGCCGAAAATGTCTGGTCTGGATATTTGCCGGGAGGTCCGGAAGGACGAATCCCTGAACCGGCTGCCAGTGCTAATGCTGACCGCGCGTGGTGACGAAGCCGACCGTGTCGTGGGGCTCGAAATGGGCGCCGATGACTACGTGACCAAGCCATTCAGTCCACGGGAGTTAATTGCTCGGGTGAAGGCTTTGTTGCGGCGAACGGAGCCGCTGGCGGATGCGCCGCGCGTGTTGGAGATCGGGAAGTTGGCCATCGACCCGGCATCCTATCGTGTGAGCCATTCCGGAAGGCCAGTACCGCTCAGCACACTTGAGTTTCGGTTGCTCTATTACCTCGCTTCGCGCCCTAACCGGGTATTTACACGCGACCAGTTGCTCGACGCCGTTTGGGGCACGGACCGCTTCGTGACGCCGCGTAGCGTAGATGTGTATGTGCGGCGGCTGCGCGAAAAGATCGAGGCGGATCCGGAGAACCCCCTACACCTGAAGACGGTGCGTGGCGCGGGGTATCTATTCGAGACCCGTGCAGCGTAGATTCTTTTGGAAACTTGCGCTGTCGTTCCTGGCGCTATTGGTGAGCGTTCTGCTCGCCGTGGATTTCCTCGCCGAAGGCGCCCTCCGCGACAACTATGAGGCCGACCAGTTCCAGCAATTGAAGTCACTGGCGCGGGAGATGCGCTTGCACCCGATGCCGTTGACCAGCGCGAGCCCGCAAACGCCAGAGGAAGTTGCGGCGCTGAACACTTGGGTGGCGGCGAATGCAACCAGTGGCGCGCGCATCACCATTATCGCCGCAGATGGCCGGGTTCTGGCCGACTCGCAGTCGGAAACCTCGACGATGGAAACCCATGCCGACCGGCAGGAGGTACGCGAAGCGCTGCAGAGCGGCGAAGGGCGCTCCATCCGGCAAAGCGTTTCGCTTAAGGAGCAGCTGCTGTACTACGCGGTGCGGGAGACCTTGCCCGGCAACATTCCCGTTATCGTAAGGCTCGCATTGCCCATGCAGGGTTTCCGCGATCCACTATGGAGATTCCGTCGGAATTTGTGGCTCTGGTCACTGCTGATTTTTCTAATCGCCGGCGGACTAGCCATGTGGATGTCCAGTTCGTACACCGAACGCATCGAGAGACTGCGGGATTTTTCGCGGCGAGTGGCGGAGGGGGACTTCCGGCCGTTGCCCGCCGATGGCAAAGGCGATTCGCTCGAGGCACTGGGAACCTCGCTGAATCAGACCGCCGCGCGATTAGACCGGACGATCCGGTCGCTGACGGAAGAGCGAAACTTGTCAGCGGCAATTTTGGGCTCGATGGTGGAAGGCGTGGCGGTGGTGAACGGCGCAGAGAGGTTGGTGTTCACCAACCCCGGGTTCGCTGAAATTCTGGGGCTGGATGTGCCGCCGGTTGCCGGTAGCGCGCTGCTGGAAGTGGTGCGGCAGACGGAATTGATTGAAGCGGTCAGGCGGGTGCTGGCCGGAGAGCCGAGGGTGGAAGCGGAAATTGCTACTGGGACGCTGCGGCAACACTACTTTGCGGCCACCGTGGCGTCGGTGCGAGCTGGGGATACTTCGGGCGCCGTCATCGTGCTGCACGACATCACGGCGCTGCGAAAACTGGAGCGCATCCGGCGCGATTTTGTGGCCAACGTTTCGCATGAGTTCCGCACGCCGCTGACGGCGATTCAGGGCTTCGCAGAAACATTAATCGGCGGGGCGATCGATGACGCGCACAACCGGGAGCGCTTCCTGGGGATCATTCTGGAGCATTCGCGGCGGCTGGCGCGTCTGACCGAGGACCTGCTGAAGCTCTCGCAAATGGACGCGGAAAAACTGGAATTGGAAATCCGGCCGGTCAGTGTGGCGCAGTTGGTGGAAGCATGTTTCGAAACAGCGCAACGACGCGCAACCGAGAAGGAACTGCAGCTCTCGTTGAATTTGCCGAGTCACCTGCCAGATGTGGCGGCGGACGGCCGGCGGATTCAAGAAGTGCTGCAAAACTTGCTGGACAATGCGATTCAGTACACGTTGCCGGGCGGGAAAATCGTATTGAGCTCAGAAGCGCGGAACGACGAGGTAGTTTTTACCGTAGCGGACACGGGAATCGGGATTCCGCAGGCGGATCAGCCGCGAATCTTTGAGCGGTTTTACCGGGTCGACGTAGCGAGATCCCGCGAGGCCGGGGGAACAGGTTTGGGGCTGTCGATCGCGCGGCATCTGGTGGAAGCACATGGCGGAAAGCTGTGGGTCGAGAGCGAGCTGGGTGTCGGCTCGAAATTCCATTTTTCCATACCGGTATTTGATGTAGAAAGAGCGGCGG
>Ga0207761_1000194_pt1 | contig 20210 bp, 18 predicted proteins | sample LuqExpMetageno34_FD_187792 | JGI IMG/M metagenome (GOLD analysis project Ga0207761, IMG submission 187792) | Tropical forest soil microbial communities from Luquillo Experimental Forest, Puerto Rico - Sample 34 (SPAdes) | ecosystem: Environmental > Terrestrial > Soil > Tropical forest ... | reverse complement strand
CCCGCCGCATCGGCCTCAGCTATCGCGCGGCGGTCCGCCAACAAGAACGCAAGGAGATCGAGCAGTACAAGTCGTCCAGGTCTTCAGCGACGGCGACCATCGGCGACGCCATGAAGCAGAAGCTGGCGTCCCGGTAGCCGGTCTGGCGCCATCCGGAGAACCAGGTTCACCGCCCAGGGGTAGACGCAGGAAAATCATTTACCTGCGGGTCATTTTAATGATAGGAAAGGGGGCAAGCTTTCTGGCGATGCCCCCGCTAAGTCGCCTTGCTCCCAAGAGTTGTGGGAGTCGTGGGCTCACGAGTGAAGAGGCTAGGGACAATGACAAAGCAACCCACTTTAACGAAGGCTGACTTGATCGAGGAAGTCCTGCGCATAACGGAGCTACCTCGCAAAGAGTCGGAGACGATTGTCGAAACCATCTTCGAGAGCATCATCGATGCTCTCCAGAAGGGCGACAAGATTGAAATTCGTGGATTTGGCAGCTTTCGCACGCGCCAGCGCCGCGGCCGCATCGGGCGCAACCCCAAGACCGGGGAGAAGGTTGAAGTGCCGGCGAAGAAAATTCCTTTCTTCAAGCCGAGTAAAGAGTTGAAGGACTTCGTGAACGGGCCCGAAGCGGCGGCATCCCCTTCGGCAGCACAAGGGGAAGCGCCGCACGCTTGATGCACAAGCTGGATTTGTGATTGGTGAATGGGCGCCCCGAGCAATCGGGGCGTTGTTGTCTGCGGACGGGTTATGCCGGCAATCGGACATCGGAAAATGCCGTCACAGTATTGGGTATCTGGTTCAAGATGGCTGATTGCTAGTGTCTGATATCCACATCTGATATCCCCCGCTGTCGGGCTGCGATATGCTGAATTGCGCTCTACCATGTGAGGACCACAATCAAATGGACTACCTCTGGACGCCGTGGCGTTACCAGTACATGGATGAGGTAACTTCAGGTAAGCAGCCCGAGTGTTTTTTCTGCGACGCGATTGCATCAACCCGGGATGAAGAGACGCTGCTGGTTTATCGCGGCAAGAAGGCATTCGTAATCCTGAACCGTTATCCCTACACTTCTGGGCACATCATGATCGTGCCGTATGCGCATGTGGCGGAACTGAGTCTGTGCGAAGCAGGAACTCTCGAAGAGATCATGGAACTGGCGCAGCGGGCCGAGGGCGTCTTCCGCAAAGAGTACAAGCCCGATGGGATGAACCTGGGTATGAATCTGGGGCGGGCAGCCGGGGCAGGGGTGGCGGGGCACTTGCACCTACACATGCTTCCTCGCTGGTTCGGCGACTCCAATTTTATAACCGTGACGGGCGAGACGCGCGTCCATCCGGAGGAGCTGGCCACCACGTACAAGCGCCTGAAGAACGGTTTGAGCGCCGCCGGAGGAGCGCGATGAATCTGGAATTGACCGAAGAACAACAGATGTTGCAAAAGAGCGTGCGCGAATTCGCGGAGAGCGAAGTGCGGCCGATGGCCAAGGAGAACGATGAGACCGGGCATTTCCCACGCGAGCTGTTTCGCAAGGCCGCTGAGGTCGGACTGACGGGGGTTGCGTTTCCGGAGGAGGAGGGGGGAGCGGGGTTCGATCACATCGCTTACTCCATTGTGATTGAGGAGATTTCGCGCTGCTGCGCCTCCGCCGGCGTAATTCTGAGCGTGCAGAATTCCCTCTTCTGCGATCCCATTCACCGGTACGGAACGGAAGAACAAAAGAAGAAGTTCCTGGCGCCCTTTACCCGTGGGGAGAAAATCGGTTGCTATGCACTAACCGAGCCGCAGGCTGGTTCGAATGCCGCAGCGCTGCAGACCAAGGCCGTGAAGAAGGGCGACTCTTATGTTATCAACGGCACGAAGGCGTGGATCACCAATGGCGGCGTGGCCGACGCGGCGATCGTCTACGTGAACACAGAACCTGAGAAAGGGGAGAAAGGGATTACCGCGCTGGTGGTGGAGAGGGGTACCCCAGGGTTTCGCGTCGGCAAGGAAGAGAAAAAGCTCGGAATTCATGCCACAGCATGCTGTGAACTGGTGTTCTCGGACTGCGTAGTGCCCGCAGCAAATCGCATAGGGAGCGAGGGAGAGGGCTACAAAGTGGCCCTGTCGACGTTGGATGGGGGCCGAATTGGCATAGCGGCACAGGCCACGGGGATCGCTCAGGGAGCATTCGAGGCAGCGTTGAAGTATGCCCAGGAGAGGATGGCGTTTGGACACCCAATCGCCCAGTTTCAGGCCATCCAGTTCATGCTGGCGGACATGGCCACGGAGATCGACGCAGCACGGCTTCTGGTCCGGAAAGCGGCATGGAAGCAGGACTCGGGAGCCCGATTCAGCCTGGAAGCCTCTGCGGCCAAGCTATTCGCCAGCGAAATGGCCTCCCGCGTAGCGCATAAGGCGATCCAGATCCACGGAGGCTACGGGTATAGCCAGGAATACCCGGTGGAAAGGGCCTACCGAGACGCCAGAATAACGGAGATTTACGAGGGAACCAGTGAGATTCAGCGATTGGTCATCGCGGCGTGGGTGCTGAGGGGCTGAATTGAGGCAGTATAGTACTAGGCGTCCTGTGCCTAAACTGATAATCGGTTAATAAACACTCGCCCCCGCTTTCTCGGCCTCCCACTCCATCAATTATCGTATAATGTCAACATAATGATTTGGTAAACACGGAAAGGATCGCCGGGTCACGCGATTTTCGTGCCTTATGCTCGACTTCATTCCCTGGACTGTCTCCGGCCTAATCGGCTCAGTTTACCTTCTGAGCCCCCTGGTGGTGCGCGCCGGCTTGAGTTTTACGTCGCGTTGCCAGCCCTGCCCGATTTCACTTGAGGAATTACCGGGAGCAATCGCTGCGGAGTTTTGCCGCCGCGTCTCAGAATTCAACAATCTGGGATTTGAGCTGATCGGGTGCTTCGACTGTGGATCGCTGGCCAACGAGACGCATAGTTATGTCGCCTACTTTTGCAATCACGCGAGCAATGAATTCGCGAATGCCACCGCAATGATGACGTCGAATGGTCCGGCTTCCTATTACGAATTTTCGTCGCGTTTTTCGAACGGCCGTTGCATCGAGACCAATACCAACGAGATTCTTCCGTTGATGCCGGACAATCCGCCGATTCGGGTATTCCGGTTTGCGTCCGAAGAGCCACGCGCTTTGTTGAAGATTCACCGGCAGCTCGTCGAAAAGTATGCGCCCGGTCTCTGCGCGCTCGGTGAGCCGCGCGACGCCGAGATCCAGCGCTATGTGCGCACGATCGAGAACTTCGGTCCCCGGCTGGTCCAGGTGGGTTATTTGAAGCCCGCGGAAAACGGCGAGCGCTTTCGGCTGACGTGGAAGGGCGCGTTCCGCGCTGCATGGCTGGGCCTCTGGCCGATGAGTTTCTTCCGCCGGGCGATCCAGCGGCACAGCATGCGGATGGAGCTGCAGTCCTTGCAGACCCGCGCGGAAGCGGCGCTACAGAAGGCGTGACCATTCCTGCCGGGCCGCGGCACCGTGTATTCTGACTGGGTGCTGGAACTAAACGCAGGCCTGGAATTTCATCCCGAACGCGACGAGGAATTCTTCTCGCTGCTGCCAGAGCGCGCAGCGGTTTGCCTGATTACTTCCGGCGCATCCCAAGCCGAGCCTTATCTGATTCGCACCGCCGATCTGCGGCGGCGCCTGCAGCGACTCCTGGGCACACCTGATCCCACTAGTAAGCGGCTGAACCTTCGCGAATTCGCCCGCGTGGTGCGCTATCGCGAGACGGGCTCGGCATTCGAGCAGGCAGTCACCTACTATCAGAATGCAAAACAGCATTTCCCGAAGCGTTATGCGCAACTGGTGCGTCTGCGGCCCGCCCCGGTTTTGAAAATCAATCTGCGCAATGCCTACCCTCGTTGCTTCGTTACGCGACGGATCGTCGTGAGCGAGCAAGGAACGCCCGCGGCCGGCGCTTATTACGGGCCGTTCCGTTCCCGGCGCTCCGCGGAGGCGTTTGCCGAGAGCGCATTGAATTTCTTCAGGGTGCGCCGCTGCCAGATCAAAATTCGCCGCGACCCTACGTTTCCCGGATGCATGTATTCGGAAATGAAAATGTGCCTGGCGCCTTGTTTCGCGGGTTGTTCGAAGGAAGAATACGATATGGAAGTGGGCCGGCTGGTGCAATTCATGGACACCAGCGGTGGATCGCTCCACGAAACGCTCGAAAAGGAACGCGAAACCGCCAGCGAGCAATTGGATTTCGAAAAAGCAGCTGCCGTCCACAAAAAGATCGAGAAGTTGGATGATGCATTGCGCGGGCAGCCCGACCTGGTACGCCGCATCGAAGATCTCGACGCCGTGATCCTGCAGCGAGCAACGGAAGACCACACCGTGGTTCTCTTCGCCATACGCGGCGGACGATTGGCGGAACCGTTTTGGCTGCAGTTTGCAGAAACGGGCAAGCCGGCCTCGGCCGAGGAGACTGTGCGCGACTATCTGGAGGGGATCTCCAACGCTCCAATGAGCGCGAATCCCAACACGCGGCAGAGCTCCGCTGAGCTGAGCGAACACTTGACCCTGCTGGCACGCTGGTTTTTCAGCAATCCGCGCGAAGGCGAGATATTCTTTCGAGACAAGGACTGGCCGTATCGCCGGATCCTGCGGGCGTGCTCGCGATTGCTGGCTCCAAAAGAAACGCAGACCCAAACGAAAGAGGCCGGCCCGCCGGACGACGCCACCCCAAGCGAGGACACGAAATGAATCGTGGAGCGACCAAAGAGGGCACCACCAGATACGCCGAGAAATTTCGCGGGCATGCAGCCGACGGCCATTTCCGGCAAGTGCGGGAACTGGTTCTTTCTTCCATCGGCATCGGGACCTACCTGGGGCAGCCGAGCGACTCGGCCGATGCAAGTTATACCGCCGCGGTGGTCGCGGCCGTGGAACTGGGAATCAATGTGATCGATTCCGCGATCAATTACCGGCTACAGCGCAGCGAGCGCAGCATCGGCACCGCGTTGAAGGTGCTGGCAAAAAAGGGATTCACCCGGGATGAAATCGTAGTTTGCACGAAAGGCGGCTATCTGACCGCCGATGGTTCCATGCCCGCCGACCCCAACCGCTATTTTTTCGACGAATACATTCACAAGGGGATTTTCACGGCGAAGGAGATTGCCGGCGGCTGCCACTGCATGACGCCGCGTTTCCTGGAGAATCAGCTGGCGCGCAGCCTGAAGAATCTCGGTGTAGACACAATCGACGTCTACTATCTGCACAATCCGGAAACGCAACTCGGCGACGTTTCCCGGGAAGAATTCCTGACGCGTGTGCGCCAAGCCTTTAGCTTCCTGGAATCGATGGTTGAGCGCGGACGGATCCAATACTACGGGATGGCAACGTGGAATGGATTCCGGCAGCCGAAGACCGCGCGCGACGCGATTCAACTTGCTGAAGTCGTGGGAATCGCAAAAGAGCTGGCCGGGGATGAGCACCATTTTCGTTTCGCGCAGCTGCCGTTCAACTTGGGCATGACCGAAGCGTTGACATCCGGCGGCCAGACGGTTGACGGAAGCGACAAAACGGCCATGGAAGCCGCCGAAGAACTCGGCGTCCAGCTGATTGCCAGCGCTTCCCTGCTTCAGGGCCAGGTGGCGCAGAACCTTCCATCATTTGTTGCGGACGCACTGGGATTGGAGAATGACGCGGAACGCGCCTTGCAATTTGTGCGCTCTGCTCCGGGTATCACGACGGCGCTCGTAGGCATGTCGCGCACGGCCCACGTGGAAGCGAATGCGCGGCTCGTGCAAGTCGCGCCGGCGGGGATCGAGCAATTCAGCAAGCTTTTCTCGAAAGGCGAGGGCACTTAGATCTTGTGCAGTTCCGGGTGACGCTCGACCATCCACGAGCAGATGCCCTGGTCAAGTTCGTCAAGGTGCCCCGCAAAGAAGTGGTCGGCGTCCTGCACGAAAACGAGGCGAGTCTCTCCCGGCAAACGGGCAACGATTTGCTCGACCTTTTCCCAGGCGCCGTGTTCATCCAGCGTGCCTTGGACGATCAGCTTGGGTTTGTTACAGCTCTCGAGATAAGTAAATTCTGAGCTGTTTACCGGTATTCCGAGCCCGATGAGCTCGCTGACCCGGGCATCGGCGCACCCAACGCGAAGTCCGACCCAACTGCCAAAGCTGAATCCGCCTAACAACAACGAACGGACGGGAAACTCTTCCGAAAGAAAATCCACGGCCGCTTGGACGTCTCCGAGTTCTCCAATGCCACGATCATGTTCGCCGGCACTCAAGCCAGCGCCACGAAAATTGAAGCGCAGCACCGGAACGCCAAGCGAATCGAGTGATTTTGCCGCCTGGTAGATGACTTTGTTGTGCAGCGTGCCGCCAAAAAGAGGATGAGGGTGGCATAGTACCGCGGCGACAGGTGCATGCTCTGCCCGCGTCGGAATCCAGAGAACAGCTTCGAGCTGTCCGGCAGGCCCCCCGAGAAACAACTTGCGCGAATCGTGATGGATTTGCATGAGTGTGAGCGAAGTCTACTTGATTTATCCAGTTCCGACATCCTGACCACTTTAGAGATGCGCAGGCGAGGTAGTTCTATGCGGACCACAACGCACATTTGGTGGTACTAGAGCTATTTTGTTGGAATTTCGCGTTGCAGTTTGTAGCGTTGAATGTTAATTTCGGCCCGTTTGGAGAAAATGGGGGACTTGCATGAGTGATCTGTCGGACCGGCGCGAGGCGAGACGGTTTGTGATGACGCTTCCCGTACGCGTCCTGGCGCATGATGCGAGCAGTCCCGAATTGAAGGCCCACACCCGTGACGTGAGTTATCGCGGGCTGTATTTCCTCTCCGAAGCGAAATTCGAAGACGGCGCGGAAATTGATTTCATCATTACGCTGCCGCACCAGATGATCGCCGCTGGCGATGTGAATATCCGCTGCCACGGGCAGGTGGTCCGCGTCGAGTCGTCCGACAACGGCAAAGTCGGCATCGCCGCGCGGATTGACCGGTACGAATTTGTTCCGATTCGCGCTTCGGCGGCCTGAAAGTTCCCTTTTTTAGCCTTCGAATTTCCCTCGAAATCTGCCTCTTTCCGATAGAATCGATTTGCAGGATTGCGTGCAATTGGCGGCCGCAATTCGGGGGGGACGTCATGTATCACTACAATCCGGACCAGGCGCTGGAAGAATTGCAGGAAGACGGGCTCTTGCCGCACCCGGTAAAACTGCGTGACATGATTTTGCGCAATCAGCTGGGGCCGCAGGATGCGCAACTGCTCAATCACGAATTCCAGGACTATCTGGGTCGTTTTGGCGAGCTGCAAAAACTGGGGCGCACGATTCTCGAAAAGCTCTCGACGGGACAACGCAAGTCCGCAGCGATTTAATGGGAATGTACCCGCACCCACCCAGTTCTTCCAGCGTTTGGCCGTGCCATCGCGCGACGGCATCGTCCACTGTTACACTGAATCGTAGCTGCGACAGATGAGACGAAACACATTACTGATCGATGCGGACGATACGCTCTGGGAGAACAACGTCTTCTTCGAGAAGCTGATCGAGGATTTCATCAGCCTGGTTGAGCCGTCGGGATACAGCCGCGCGTACATCCGGCACATTCTGAACGAAACCGAACGGAAGAATATCCGCCAGTATGGCTACGGCGTCCGCAGCTTCGGACGCTCCCTCGAAGAAACGTACATGAAACTGGCGGATCAGATGGCCAAGCGTGAAGTTCTGGCGGAGATCCATAACCGTGTGGTGGAACTGGAGCGCACACCGCCGAAAATCCTCGATGGCGTGCCGGAAACCCTGGCGTATCTGACAAATCGCCACCGGTTGATTCTCTTCACCAAAGGCGAACCCGCCGAACAGGCCGCCAAAGTGGAGCGTTCCGGCTTGCAGGGATTCTTCGAAGCCATAGAAATAGTGGGCGAAAAAGACGCCAAGACCTACGGCGCGCTGGTGAACAAGCACAAGATCGTCAAGACGCAGGGCTGGATGATCGGCAACAGCCCGCGCAGCGACATCAATCCGGCGATGGAAGCGGGACTCAATGCCGTGTACATCCCTCACGTGAATACCTGGCAACTCGAGCACGAACCTGTGGTCGCGGGCTCGAGCAAGTTGGTGATCCTCCCCGCTTTTCGTGAACTAAGAAATCATTTTTAGGAATTGGGGCTCGCTCGTGCCGGAATTTCTCACGCTCGAGGTGACTCTGGATGGGTTCGGAAAACGCAAAGCCTAAGGTCGCGGTTGTCGGCACCGGCGCTGTAGGCGGCTATTTTGGCGGAATGTTGCTGCGCGCGGGCATCCCGGTGGTGATGATCGGCCGGCCGGCATTCGTGGAGGCGGTGAAACGTGGTGGATTGCTCCTCGACACAAGGCAATTCCAGGAAACGGTTCATCCCGAAGTTTCGGCAGAACTGTCGGCAGTGGCGGGCTGCCAGGTGGTGCTGTTCTGCGTGAAGACAACCGACACCGCCGAGGTGTCCCGGCAACTCGCTCCGCATCTTCCGCCCGGGGCCATCGTGGTCAGCATGCAAAACGGCGTGAACAACGTGGCGGAGATTCGCGCGGCGTCGGGAATCGCTGCCATTGCCGCCGTGGTTTACGTGGCGGCGTCTGTGCCCTCGCCGGGAAGGATCAAGCACGGCGGGCGAGGCGATCTGGTGATCGGGCCGCCGAGTGACCACACCGAGCGTATCGCTTCGCTGTTTGCTTCGGCCAATGTGCTATGCCGCGTGTCCGAGAATATCGAGGCGGAGCTCTGGACAAAGTTCATTTGGAACTGCGCGTTCAACGCCATCTCGGGCCTGGGGCTCGTCACATACGACCAGATTGTGCAGGATGCAGAAGCAAGAAGAGTAGTCGAAGCCGCTGTCTACGAAACGCTGGCGGTGGCGCACGCAAAAGGAATACGCCCAGCGCGATTCGATGATCCCGCCAAGACGATAGCGGCTGCTTTCAACATTACGGAATGGATGGAGGGCACGCGCTCTTCGACCGCACAGGATATGTCGCGCGGAAAGCGCACTGAGATCGATGCGCTGAATGGATATGTCGCGAAGCTTGGCGCGCAATATGGGATTCCCACGCCTGTGAATCACACGCTCTACTCGCTGGTGAAGCTACACGAACTGAATATTAAGTGAATTGTGGCGAAACTAATCGCGCTGCGGCCCGCGGAACGGAATGTGCACGATTGCTTCCAGGGCAACAGGTTGACCGTTCTTCGTACCTGGCTCGAAGCGCCACTGCTTGAACGCGGCGACGGAATTCGCATCCAGCTGCGGGTCGAGCCTACGCACGATTTGAATGCTGTCCACGCTGCCGTCCGGCCGAATCACACCGTAAAGAACCACTTCGCCCTCGATGTGCTCCTTGAGCATGTCCTGCGGGTACTTGGGGTCGACCTTCCGCACCGGCGAAGGCGCGTTCACTTCTCCGGGAAGATTCGCCACACCCATCTGATGCAATTCGGCGAAATGAATCACCCAGCTCCCGGTCACACTGTTGAGGTTCGGCATGTTTACGTTCAAGGAGTATACCCGGTGCGATTCGAAGATTTTTTCCGGTGGCGCACCCGGGGGCAAGTTCGCGAAGTTCGGCGGACCGGTTCGCACCGAGGTGTCTTCCATCGCGACATTGGGGTCGGGACGTTTGTAACCGGCGCTGGCGCGCGGCAGAATGAGCTTCGGCGTGCCTCCCAATCCGGAAATACCGGCGTTGGGCTTGGGATTTCCGCCGCTAATGCTGATGCCGACGGAATTGTTGTTTCCGCCACCGGCACCATTCGGATCACCTGATCCCGAGCCTGCTCCTGAGCCGCCGCCGGTGCCACTTCCCTTTCCTTCGGGCGAAATGGCCACGGTAGCTGCCAAGTTGCCTTTGGGCACCTCGACGATCGGAGCGGGAGGGGCGGGGGATGCCGAAAGCGCGATGACGGTCGTCGACGAGGCGCCGTTCGCTGCCACTGCCGCATGGGCTGGTTCCGGCGCCGCGGCAGACTCGCCCGCTTGCTTGTGCTCCGCGACACGTGGAGCGGAGCCTGCGTTGATTTCCAAATGCGGACGCGCCGGCCCTTCCGCGGCAGTGGCAATGCTGAAGTCAGAGATGTGCGATTCCAGATTCGGCGCATCCGGCGGTGGAGTGTCGGTCATCGCTTTGCGCTTTACTTCTTTCGGCCGGAGCTTCGCGAGAGTTTGTTCGCTGATCTCGAGATGAGGACGTGCTGGGCCAGCCGTGGTTGCCAGCTGCACCATGTTGGGCAGCGGAGTCAGAACTTTCGGCGCCTCCAAGGGAGCGTCGGTGTTGATGAGAGTTTGCCGCGGATGCGTGGGGTGAACCGGGTCCGTATAGATGCGCTGCCGCGGGTGAAACGCTTCATCGTTCTGCGGAGCGGCTTCGGCCTGGCGCGTTTTCTGCTTCGCGGCGGACTTTGCGGCCTGCTTCGGGACATTCAGCAGCGGCAAGTCGTCGATGGGGCCGGACCACGTCAGCTCGGTATTCTCGAACCCATTTTTGGGTTTCCGCGAGACCGGAAGATTCGGCCACGGCACCACGAAAAAGAAAACGTGCCACAAAGCCGCGGCGACGACTGCGCGCAACGGGATGCTTCGTTTAACGCGGCAATCGTAGAAGATGTCGTCGGCGGGGTCGATTTTCGGGACGCGGGTCCACTGGAAAAAGGCGGGAATCTCGCTCAGGAAGCTCTGGTGGAAGCTTTTCCAGGCGATCGTGAAATTTGGTACCGGCGTTCCAGGCAGATAGAACGCAATGGGGAAAGGTTCGTTTTGCCCGAGCAAATCGAAAGGATTGACCTTGATGTGCGCCAGCTTTCGAGACAGACGTACAGCGGTCGCGCTAGTCTCGTTTTGGTCGAGCAAACCAAGCGGATTGACCTGGAATCGTTTGGACATCAGCTCTTGATTATATCGCGCTAGGCCCTTATGCCAGTGGCGCTGGGGACGCAGGAAACGGGGCCCTAAAGGATAGATGAGGGGCGGAGGTCAGAGGTTTACTGTACGGGATTTAAGTGGTCCTGGCTGCCATTTCGGGCAATGCGGTAAAAACTGAGGCAGGCGTCGCCCTGTTTAAGGATGCGGGCGCGGCGCAGATTGCCGATAATCTCGGGCAAATCGAAATTCTTGCGGTGCTCGGCAATGACCAAGCTTTGCTCGTCAAGTAGCACGGCGAACCCGAGAAACGACAAGACGCGGTCGTAGTCTTCCGTATTGCCATACGGGGGGTCCAGAAAGACGATGGTCGGCAGGCACGGCCCTTCCTCGAGCTCTTTTTCGAGGAGTTCGAGGCCATGGAGTGCGTCGACCGAGAGCACGCGCGCGCCGGATAGCACATCCAGCGATTCCAGATTTTTGCGAATAAGCGCCGCAGCCGGGGCGTGACGCTCAATGAAAATGATTTCGCTGGCCCCGCGGCTCAGCGCCTCAATTCCTACGGCGCCGGTCCCGGCAAAAACATCGACAAAGCGCGCGCCGGGTATGCGGCCGGCCAAGATGTTGAAAAGCGTTTCGCGGAGACGGTCGCTCGTGGGACGCAACGCCATACCTTTCAGGCTTTTTAGTTGGCGGCTGCGGAATTTACCGGCGATGATGCGCATCTTCGCTCTCCGGCGTCAGCCTACACGCGCGAGATGATACCGCCGCTGCCACTCGCCCGGCAGCACGCGCAGGACGTTCTGCAGCGCATCTTTTTGCGCGGGATCGCCGGCGAGGGCGAAGGCTTCCTTGCGCGCGAGTTCCAGCATCGGGCGATCCCGCAACGGGTTGGCGACGTGGAAACCTAGTTCGCCAGACTGGCGCGTGCCGAAGAATTCGCCCGGTCCGCGCAGTTGCAGGTCGGTTTCAGCAATCTCGAAGCCGTCGTTGGTGCGTTCCATAGTCTCAAGCCGTGCGCGGGCTTCGTCAGTGAGTCTGGCTGGCGCAACGAGGACGCAGTGCGATTTCTGCGCACCTCGGCCGATGCGTCCGCGAAGCTGGTGTAGCTGTGCCAAGCCAAAGCGCTCGGCGTGTTCGATGACCATGACCGTGGCGTTGGGCACGTCCACGCCGACCTCGACCACGGTCGTGGCTACGAGGATTTGCACCTCGTTGCGCCGGAACCGCTGCATCACGTCGTCTTTTTCCTCGCTTGAAAGCCGCCCATGCAACAGGCCCACCTTTTGTTTGGGAAAAACAAGCTTCGAGAGCTTCTCGTACTCCTCCATGGCCGCTTTCAACTCGAGCTTCGATTCCTCGATGACAGGATAGATGATGTAGGCCTGGTGAGCGGTTTCCACCTCGCGGCGCAGAAATTCCCAAACGCCTTTCAGGCGCGGTTCGCCAACAATGCGAGTTTCAATCGGTGCGCGACCTGGCGGCAGCTCAGCGATCACCGAGACGTCCAGGTCGCCGTAAAGGGTAAGCGAAAGCGTCCGGGGAATCGGCGTGGCAGTCAGCACCAAAACATGTGGCGCATGGCCGTGGCTGACCGCTTTATCCATGAGCCGTTTGCGTTGCATCACCCCGAAGCGGTGTTGCTCGTCGATGGCCGCGAATCCCAGCTTGCGAAACTCGACATCTTCTTCGATAAGCGCGTGGGTGCCGACCACCAGTTGCGCTTCGCCGTTGCGGATGCGCTCCTTAGCGGCGGCTTTTTCAGAAGGCTTCAAACCGCTGATCAGCAACTCGACATGGTAACCACCGGAAGCAAGAATCCGTTTAGCACTGAGGTAGTGTTGCACGGCAAGAATTTCCGTAGGCGCCATGAGCGCGGCTTGGCAGCCGTTTTCGATAGCAATGACGGCGGCCTGCAGGGCGACAATTGTTTTGCCGCTGCCCACGTCGCCTTGCAGAAGGCGGTTCATCGGCACGGGCTTTTCCAGATCGGTTGCAATTTGGGCGAGTACCCGCTTCTGAGCCGCAGTCGGCTTGAACGGCAGGATTTTCTTTAGCGCTTCACGAATGGAGTCTTCACGCACGCGAAATGGAATCGCGTTTTCCTTGCGTGCCGTTTTCCGGCCGAGCGCCAGGCTGAGCTGGTATAAGAAGAATTCTTCGAAGATGAGCCGCTGCTGCGCCGGCGAGCGAAACGTATTCAGTGCCTCCAATGATTCTTCCGGAGGAGGAAAGTGGGTCTCAATCAGTGCCTGCCGCCGCGCCGGAAACCCAAGACGCATCTTCAAGTCCGCCGGCAGAATGTCGGGAATATGCGCATCGAGGTTTTGCAGCGTGGCATACACCGCGCGGCGGATCTGGCGCGAGCCGAACGTGCCGATCGCCTCATAGACAGGAACGATGCGGCCCATTTCTGTGGAATCCACTTCGTCCGTTTCCAGGTTCAGGATCTCGATTTGCGGGTTCACCATTTCGCGGCGCGCTGGGCGATTCTTGTCGATCTCGACCTTGCCGTGAAGAATGAGTTGCTGTCCCGGCTTGAGCCGGCCTTCCAGATAGCCGCCATGAAAGAATTTGCAGGGCAAGGATCCGGTATCGTCCTGCACGAGTAAGTGATAAATCGCGTCGCGGCCGTACATGCCGCGCACTGCCTGGCCGCTCATTACGCGAGCGCGCAGGGTGTACGTGCCGTTTGGCTCAACATCCTTGATCTTCGAAAAGCGAATGCGGTCTTCATAACGAAAAGGCAGGTAATTCAGCAGATCCTCGAGAGCGTAAATCCCGCGCTCGGCCAGCAATTCCGCCCGTTGCGGCCCTACGCCTTTCAACATCCGCACATCCGTTCTCAGACCGATATCCATCGCTCACTTCTTTATATCATCCTCGCAGTAACCTCTGCTTTTCGCGAAACTTGCGCGGCTGCCCTGCGTATCGATAGAGTGGGCGTTTGGCGGAGTCAGGCGAGGAGGCCCTTTGGCGGAAGCTCGATTGACAGGCAGCGACAAGCGCGCGCTGGTGCTCTGGATCATCTTCGGCATTTTCGGGGTCATCTTCGCCCAACGGTATTTCTTCCAGGCCTTCCCCGAAGCCTCCATCGATTTTAGAGTGACGCAGCAGGACGCGCTGAAACGCGCGACTGTTTTCTTGAGCAGCATCGGGGAGAACGTCGACGGCTATAAGTCGACGGTCGTGTTCGCTCAGGATGACGATGCGAAGACCTATCTCGAGCGCGAACTGGGATTGAAGCAAGCGAATCAGTTGATGGCCAGCGAGGAAGTGAGCACGTGGTATTGGGATGTGCGCTTCTTTAAGCCGCTGCAGACGGAAGAATATCTGGTGCAGGTCAGCCCGTCGGGCCGGGTGGTGGCGTACAACCACAAGATTGAAGAGGCGAAGGGCGCGAAATCTTTGTCGAGGGACGCCGCACTCGACGCGGCGCAGCAGTTTTTGAGGAGCAAAATCGGCGCGAGTCTCGACACTTGGAATTTCCTGCCGGAAGAAGCGAACTCCACGACCCGGCCCAACCGCATCGATTGGTCGTTCACCTGGGAAAAAAAGAATTTCAAGGCGAAGGACGCGCCCTACCGGCTTGAAGTCGGGATTCAAGGCGACAAGATAGGCGCCGAACAGGAATTTCTGAAGGTGCCGGATGAGTGGTCGCGGTCGTATCAGAAGCTGCGGTCGCTGAACAACCTGTACGAAACCATCGCGCTGATTCCATATGGCTTTCTGCTCGGTGGAGCGCTTTGGCTGGGCTTCACATTGTGGCGGGGCGGTCAGACGCGATGGGCGCCCGCATTCAAGGTTGGCGGCTTGGTCGCCGCGCTGTATTTGCTGATGCAGTTGAATTCCTGGAACACGCTGAACCCGACTTACAACACGCAGGACGCTTACGGTGGTTTTGTAGCGCAGCGAATCTTCCTGGCTGTGCTTGTGTCCCTGGCTTCCGGGCTGCTGGTCACAATAGTGCTTCCCGGAGGCGAACCGCTATACCGCGAATCGCAGCCGGACAAATTGCAACTCTACAAGGCGTTCACGCTGCGTGGACTGCGTTCCAAAGAGTTTTTTTGCGCCTCAGCCGTGGGTCTGGCGCTCGCCGCAGCACACATCGGCTTCATCGTCGCGTTTTACATGATCGGCAGCAAACTGGGAGCTTGGGCTCCCCAGGACACCAACTATTCGGACGCCTTCAATACCGCGATTCCGTGGATTGGTGGGGTGGCTATTGGCGTGACGGCCGCGACCAGCGAAGAGTTTCTCTTTCGCCTGTTTGCCATTCCCTTCCTGCGTAAGCTGACCGGCTCGCGGGTGATTGCCGTGATTCTTCCAGCGTTTTTCTGGGGCTTCCTGCACAGCAATTACCCGCAGGAGCCCGGATATGTGCGGGGAATCGAAGTTGGGCTGATCGGTATCGTTGCAGGACTGGTGGTGCTGCGCTGGGGCATCATCGCCACGCTGATCTGGCACTACACGGTGGATGCTTCGCTGGTGGGCATGCTGCTGATACGTTCCGACAATCTCTATTACAAGGTCTCGGGAATCATCGTTGGCCTGGCCGCCGTTGCGCCACTGGCCTGGTCGGGCATCTCGTATCTGGTCCGTGGGCGATTTGAACCTGTCGACGATCTTCTCAATTCCGCGGCAGAGGCGCCGTCGTTCGATCTAAGCACGCAACCCGGTGCTGAAGAAGCAACCGCTGCGCGCCGCTATACGCCGCTCACGCTGGGCATGCTGGGATTTCTGGCACTCTGCGTCGTGATTGGGCCCCTGATCGCGTGGAAGTTCAAGCGCGAGAACATCGGCGATTATCTGCAGCTTGGCGTTAATGCCCGTGGCGCAAAGGCGCTCTCCGATGAGGTAATGAGGCAGCACGGTCTGAACCCCGCGACGTTCAAGACCGCGACAGAGCTAGTCGAGGTGATCGATCCGGTCAACAACGAATACCTGCGCCGCCGCATGTCCATTTCGCAAATCAATGAAATTTACGCGACACAGGTTCCCGGCGTGCTCTGGCGCACGCGCTATTTCAAGGACTTGGAGCCAGAAGAGTTCGCGATTGTCCTGAAGCCCGATGGCAGCCTGCATTCGTTCCGCCACACTCTGGCGGAGGCGGCCAAGGGGGGTTCACTCGATCGGGACACCGCGGTGGTTATTGGCGAGAGGTACTTGCGCGAAGAAAAGCAGCTCGATTTGAACGACTGGAAGGTCATCGGGGATGCGGCCACGAAGCAGCCAAACCGCACCGATCACCTGCTGGCCTGGCAACAGAATTCGCCGCTCGATCCGCCGGGGCCGCGAAATCATCCAGAGAACAGCGCCGATCACGCGTACAAAAGAATCGAGCTGTCGATTCTGGGTGACGAGCCCGCCAATTACCGCACCTACATCAAGATCCCCGAGGAGTTCACCATCAAGCAGGGCCAGCGTTCCTTGCTGCGCACGCTGTTCGGTTTCAGTAAGTGGATCATGTATCTGGCTTTCGCCATTGTTATTCTCATTTTCTTTCTCAAAGGTTGGCGGGGCGATTCGGAATTTCGCGTGCCCTGGCGAAAGCTATTGTTCTGGGGATTCATTGGTGTAGCCGCCTATGTGGTGCACTTCTTCTCAGCAACTCTTGTGAAGTTCTTGGCGGTTTATCCGACTTCACAACCATGGAAGATCTACGTAGCTGGGCTCGCAGTCTTGCAAGGAATTATCTGTCTGTTCGCGGCCGGTTGCATGGTCCTGCTTTATGGCTTGCTTTGGTACTTCGCCGCGCGGGCCTTCGGGAAAGATGCGTTGCCCACACTGACACGAATGCCGAGCGAGTACTACCGCGACGCCTTCTGGTTGGGTGTGGGCGGGACGGCCGCGCTTATAGGCGTGGAACGTCTTCGGGACCTGCTCTCACAACTCTGGCCCACAGCAGAGCGCATGTTGCCCGCCAGCATCGGCACGGACTTCGACGCGGCGTTCCCCGGAGTGGCGGTAATCACAGGGGCGATCTTCTGGTCGCTCCTTTCCGTCGGCGCAGTCGCGCTGGCCGGTTCGTTTCTCGCCGCGGAGGTGCGCAATCGCGGTGTGCGTTTGATTCTGCTCGTCGCCGTGGCGCTCGGATTCATCGGGGCCTGGGGCTCATCGTTCGATTTTCTAAAGCACTTTCTTGAAAACCTTTTGCTGCTGGCCTTCGTAGTAGTGGGTATAGGCCGTTTCGTTCGCCTGAATCTGGCGGGATTGTTCCTGATTATCGCTTGTGCGGCCTTGTTGGGGGGGGCCGCCGCGTTGCTGACGCAAGCCGACCGGTACTACAAAACCCAGGGGTATCTGGCGGTTGCGGCGACTGTGGTGCTGCTGGCTTTGCCGCTGATTCAGTGGCGTTTGCGAGCCAACGCTGTTGCTGATCTGTCTAAGGCAGAGCGGCCCTAGGCAGGAGAAACGCATCTTACGAGGTGGCGCTGCAAGGCTGGGAACTATGCTTACCCGTAATTGCGTGAAGCGTCTAAGATGGCAAGAGCGGCGGGGGTGCCTTCCCCCCGTTGTGCAGCGCCGAATCGCTAACCTCTGAGCAGCAAGGCAGTTTATTCGCAATTCGGCAAAGAGAAAGCGAACATGTCTTTACCCCCGTGGGCTCTGGCTCTGGCAAATGAATCCGGTCCCCCCAGTAAGGCGGATTCCGCGATGGCCGCTGTGACTTCTACGGCCGCGGTGGATGAACGTGTCCTTGTCGAGCAGGCACAGGCCGGAAACCGGGCCGCGTTCGAAGAGTTGGTTCGTCGCTACGATCGCGATGTACTGCGGCTGGCGCTGAACATGATGAAGCGCACCGAAGATGCCCGCGACGTCTACCAGGAAGCCTTCCTGAAGGTCTACCGCAACCTGCACCGTTTTCGTTTCGAGTGCAGCTTCTACACTTGGCTGTATCGCATCGTCACAAATGTTTGCCTGGATCATCTGCGCCGGCGGCAGGCGCGCCCCGAAGATCAGGCGCCGGAGCTTCGCACTACGCAACATGACGAAGTCGCCACGGATTTCTTCGAACGGCAACGCGAGCATCGCGCCACCCTCGATCCGGAGCGCCACTTGCTCGGCCAGGAGATCAAAGCGAAGCTGGCGCTGGCGATGGAACGGCTGTCGCCCCGCGAACGGATTGTTTTCGAAATGAAGCACTATCAAGGGCTGAAGTTGCGGGCGATTGGCGACGCGCTGGGCACCAGCGAAGAAACCGTGAAAAATTCTTTGTTCCGCGCGACTCGCAAGCTGCGCAGCGAATTGGGGGTACTGCGATGAGCGCCAGCGCCCCGAATAATTCGTGCAAAGATGTGGCGCCGCTGCTGGTGTTTTACGCTTGCGGGGAATGTAATGAGCAAGAACGCGGTTTAGTGGAGCAGCATCTCGCTCTCTGCGCCTCATGCAAGGCGCAACTCGAAGACGAGTTGGAGTTCGAGAGCGCGCTTCGTTCCCTTCCGGAAACTAGCCAACAACTCGATCCGTCCGGAATCCTTCTGGGGCGGTGCCGCAGCGAGTTGGCAGAGCAGCTCGACGACTTGGAGCATCCTCGAGGGAAGGAAGTCGGCGGCTTGGGCTGGCTGCGCCGCTGGATGGGCCTCCATCCGATGTGGAGCGCGGCCACGCTGGTTTTGTTCGGGCTAGTGGCGGGGGCGCAAATCACGCAATGGTTCACAGGGCGGAATGATGCCAACGGCGTGGATGCGATGAGCGTTCGCCCCAGTGGTCCGCGTTTGACGGAAGATCAGCTTTCGAAGATGGCCGTGGCTGGAGTGAATTTCGCTCCGTCGACGAGCAATCCAGGCGTGAAGACGGTTCGCCTGCAACTGAGTGCGGAACAGCCTGTGGAGTTGAGCGGCAGCCTGGACGATTCCAATGTGCGCAGCGTGCTTACGTACGTAGTGAAGAACGGCCAACGTTTCGATTCCGGCGTAAGGCTGGATTGTCTGGATGCGCTGAAGACACTCGCGGAAGACGATCAGGTTCGCGAAGCGTTGCTGGAGGCCGCGCGCAAGGATGAGAATCCCGCGGTGCGTTTGAAGGCGCTGGAAGCGCTCCGCGTGTCGGCGGCTGATGCGGAAGTGCGCGAGACGTTGCTTGCCGCGCTGGAGCATGATTCCAACCCCGGCGTGCGCGTCGAAGCCGTGAACTTGCTGGTGCATTCGATTGGCGCGCAGGACGACACCCTGGTTGTGACCGATCCAGGCGATTTTTCCGGATTGCCCAGCCGCAAAGCAGTTCGCGGCAGCGGCGGCGCTTTGGACGACGATTCGATGCAGAATGTGATCCGCGCGCTCGAAGAGATGCAGCATAAGGATCCCAGCCGCTATGTACGCATGCGCAGCGCCGCGGCTTTGCGGGAAATCAGCGCGCGCAACGAGCAGTGAGCGCCATACTTTCGGACGGAATTCGGTTTTCTCTCATGCGGTGTTTTTCCCAAACTTCGGCGAGCGCGACGTGGCGCGAGTATGTGGGTTCGCGCTTTTTGTTGCTGCAGGTTCTTGCGGCCACTCTGCTGATTGCGTCGCCGGCGAGCGCGTTTGCCGACGCAACGCCTGCACCCCCTCGCGTTTCCGTCGATCGATCCGGCGAGTTGCGCGTCAACAATGGGATGACCCTGCACTTGAACGCGGACCTGGGCAATGTGCGGATTGAGACGCTTCCGCAGAATGCCGCTCCGACGGTTCGCTACAGTGTGCACATCGAGACGGACGCTGTGGGGCCGACAGCACAGCATATGTTGGGGCAGTACGCGCTGACGACACGGGAAACCGTGGACAGCGTATTCATCTCCGGAGCGCTTCCCAACCCCATGCTATACACGGTTCCCCGCCATCTACCGAGGAACGTGCAGTTTTGGGTTCAATTCGTGGTGACGGTTCCGGCAAACTTCAATCTCGACATCGCGACCGGCGCCGGCGAAATCACCACGGGCGATGTTTCCGGGTGGGTTTGCCTGCTAAGCCAGGGGGGCGATATTTCTGCCGGCCGAATCACACCGTCGGGCGCTCTCGCACCACGCCCAGGCAGGCCAGCGGCGAAAATCGTCTCGGAGCAGGGAGGCCACATCACGCTGAAAGACGTAGCCGGAGACGTAGATGCGTTCACGGGTGGCGGTCACATTTTGGCAGGAAGTATTGAAGGGAACGCGAAACTGGTTACCGGCGGTGGCAACATTCGAGCAACGCGGATTCGGGGCACGGCCAACCTGCAAACCGCTGGGGGAAACATTGCGGTTGGCGAAGCAGACGCTTACGTGGGAGTACACACGGCGGGCGGGCAAATCGATTTTGTTGCGAACGATTAAGCGCTTTTTGCCGGCAAATTCGGTGAGGTGAGCGCGGTCGGAGTCAGTGAA
>Ga0207761_1000193_pt1 | contig 20268 bp, 19 predicted proteins | sample LuqExpMetageno34_FD_187792 | JGI IMG/M metagenome (GOLD analysis project Ga0207761, IMG submission 187792) | Tropical forest soil microbial communities from Luquillo Experimental Forest, Puerto Rico - Sample 34 (SPAdes) | ecosystem: Environmental > Terrestrial > Soil > Tropical forest ... | reverse complement strand
ACGCTACGGTGGAGCGCGATGGCGTTCGATCCGCCGACTGTGCTCCTGCCGTTTCTGCAACTGCTGCACGCGCTGTCATTCGGTGCCACTCATCTCGGTGCTCTCACCTATCTCGCGCGCAATGCACCGCCAGGTCAGAGCGCGACCGCCCAAGGCTATCTGTCGATTGCACTTGGCGCGGCGATGGCCGGCGCGATGGGACTATCGGGCGTGCTGTATGCGTCCTTCGGTAGCCTTGCCTATGCGGCGATGGCACTAGCGGCGGTCGGTGGCGGCGCTTGCGCGCTGGTCGCGCAGCGTGCGCGCGGAGTAGCGGCGCACTGAATTCGTCTGTGCGCGGCGCGTAGGCTGATCACAGCTTGCGACGATGCCATCGAGGTCCCGACCTTGCAGGTAGATCATCTTGCGCGAGAGGCCGCCATGCCGCTGGATCCAGTGCCTCACTGGGCTCGGATAAATACTCCACAATGCCTGTGTGCCCATAGAGCTGGTGACCGGACGACCGTCACTGTCCGGCATCCAGGCGGCGTGGAAACCGAAGCGCGCGCGCGGCGTCGCGCAGACATGCGAGCGCGGCACCAGACCGAGCACGAGCGTGCAGGCCGACAGACAGTTGCCGTCTATCACCACGTTCTCGCCGGATGAGCTCACAAGGGCGAACGTTTGCAGGTATTGGCCGATCTGGCCACCGCGATCTTCGGAAATCCGCATGGTCGCCGATGCCGACGTTACGCTCAGCGCGAGCACCGCTACGCACAGCAATAGGCCCCGAATGCGCATGACCCGTGTCCCCCGTTACCAGCCTATGCCGATAGCGGCACGGCCATTTTGATTGAAGTCTACGCGAAAGACAGGGTCAGCGGAAAGGCTTGGCTAACCAAAAAGACGGGGATATTTCGTAAACGAATTCAGGTGGTTGGGATTGGCGCGCTCGTGGTGTTTTAGCCCCACAACGCGGGCGGAGGCGGGTAGACTTGGCTACCATGGTAGCGCAGGCCGTCAGGGCGGTCCCTGGCGAGCAGTAGTGGTCCGTCGAGGTCAACGAAGCGGGCGCACTGCGCCAGCAGCACTGCCGGTGCCATGGCAAGCGAAGTTGCCACCATGCAGCCGGACATGATGGCCAAGCCGGCCTGCCGGGCTGCCTCCGACATAGCTAGGGCTTCGGTCAGACCACCGGCCTTGTCGAGCTTGATGTTAACCGCGTCATATTTTCCCTTGAGCGCCGGCAGGGAGGCACGGTCATGTGCGCTTTCATCCGCGCAGACCGGAATCGGCCGCTGTAGGCTGGCGAGCGCTAAGTCGCGCCCTTCCGGTAGCGGCTGCTCCACCAGCAGCACACCTGCGGCAGCGCAGGCAGCGAGATTGGCGGCGAGGTCGTCGTCGTTCCAGCCTTCATTGACGTCGACAATCAGGTCTGTCTTGGGCGCCGCGGCGCGCACCGCAGCGATGCGGGCCGCGTCGCCTTTGCCGCCGAGCTTCACCTTAAGCAGCGCGCGCTCGGACACCTCGGCGGCCATTGCGGCCATTTGGCCGGGCTCCCCAAGCGAGATCGTATAGGCGGTGGTGAGCGGCTGCGGTGCAGCCAAGCCGGCCAGCTCATGCACGCGGCGGCCGCTCTGCTTGGCTTCGAGATCCCAGAAGGCGCAGTCGACTGCATTACGTGCAGCACCGCGCGACATGGCGGTTTGAAGACCGGCGCGGGTCAACCCTTCGGCTAAAGGTCGCCGAATGGCCTCGATGGCCGTGGCGACGCTTTCGACCGTTTCGCCATACCTGGCGTAGGGCACGCACTCGCCTCGGCCGCGCGCACGACCGTTGCAGAGTTCCACCACCACCACGACTGCCTCGGTCTTAGCGCCGCGGCTGATGGCGAAGGAACCGGAGATCGGCCAACGCTCGACAGTCAGCGCTAGGGTCAAAGGCACGGTCATTTAAGGCTTTAGGGGATATCCATGGAGTCTTGGCAAACCCTCGACAGCTTCATGGCCTTCAGTCAAGTATGGCTTGAAATTTGCCACGATTCTGTTGCCTGGCAGAGCGCATAAGAGGTTCTCTCGCATGAGCGATAGGCTGCTCGAAGGCAAGGCGCAGGGCGGGCAACTCAAGCTCGCCGGCGCTGGCGCATGGACGGCTCAGAATGCCCGCGAGCTAGAAGCGCTGATCGACGGCGAGGCCGCTCGGGCAGGCAAGCTCAGTCACGTCGATATCGACATGCGGGGGGTCGAGCGCCTCGACACTTTCGGCGCCTGGCTGCTTGAGCGGCTGGCGCGCTCCTTCACTGCGCGTGGCTGCGAAACCAACGTCACTGGCCTCAAGCAAGATTACCGGGCGTTGATTGATGAGCTGCACGCAGTCAAACTGAAACAGGCATCTCCGCAGGCGACCGGCCAGGGGCCGGGCTATGCCTTGGACTCGATTGGCCAGAGCGTCGTTTCGGTCGGCCACACCCTTACGTCGTTCCTCAACATGCTGGGTGCGCTCACCATCGCGATCCTGCGCATGGTGGCACGGCCACGCAGCTTTCGCTTCACCTCGCTGGTGCATCAGCTCGACAATGTGGGGTGGCGCGCGGTGCCGATCATTCTGCTGATTACTTTTTTGATCGGCTGCATCATCGCCCAACAGGGCATCTTCCACTTCCGCAAGTTTGGCGCAGACATCTACGTGGTCGATATGGTTGGCATTCTAGTGCTGCGCGAACTCGGCGTGCTGATCGTCTCCATCATGGTGGCCGGCCGCTCGGGCAGTGCCTATACCGCCGAACTTGGCTCCATGAAGATGCGAGAGGAGATCGACGCGCTACGTACCATGGGCTTCGATCCGATCGAAGTGTTGGTACTGCCGCGCATCATGGCGCTCATCATCGGCGTGCCGATTCTGACATTCCTCGGCTCGATGGCGGCGCTCTACGGCGGCGGCTTGGTGTGCTGGCTGTATGGCGGCATCGACCCTGACGTGTTTCTGCAGCGGTTGAAGGAGGCGATTACGCTCGACCACTTTAAGGTCGGCATGATCAAGGCGCCGTTCATGGCGCTGATCGTTGGCGTGGTAGCCTGCGTGGAAGGGCTGGCGGTGAAGGGCAGCGCGGAATCGCTCGGTCTACAGACGACGGCCTCGGTGGTGGAATCGATCTTCCTGGTGATCGTGCTCGACGGCTTCTTCGCCATCTTCTTTGCCTCGATCGGAATGTGAGCGATGGCGGGCAGGAACGGCAAAGAGGTAGTGATCGAAGTGCGCGACGTGGTGGTCGGCTTCGGCCAGCACCTCGTGCTCGATCACGTCGACCTCGACGTCTATCGCGGCGAGATCCTCGGCTTCGTCGGCGGCTCCGGCGCCGGAAAATCGGTGTTGATGCGCACCATCATCGGCCTGCTACCCAAGCGCCAAGGCACCATCAAGGTATTTGGAGTTGAGCTTATGACCGCGGCCGATGCCGACCGGCGTGCAATCGAGCGGCGCTGGGGTGTGTTGTTCCAGCAGGGCGCGCTGTTTTCCTCGCTGACAGTGCGCGAGAACCTGCAATTTCCGGTGCGCGAATATCTCAAGCTATCGCAGCGGCTGCTCGACGAGCTCGTGGTCGCTAAGCTCGAAATGGTTGGCCTCGATCCTAGCGTCTGCGACAAGTTTCCGGCTGAACTTTCGGGCGGGATGACCAAACGCGTGGCCTTGGCGCGCGCGCTGGCGCTCGACCCGGAAATCGTATTCCTCGATGAGCCGACCTCGGGCCTCGATCCGATCGGCGCGGGCGAATTCGACGAGTTGATTGCAACACTGCAGCGCACTTTGGGGTTGACCGTTTTCATGGTAACCCACGACCTCGACAGTCTGCACACAGTGTGCGACCGAATCGCGGTCCTGGCCGACGGCAAGGTGATAGCCGCCGGGGCCATGGATACCATGCTGGCCTCTCAACATCCTTGGTTGAAAGCCTATTTCCACGGCAAGCGGTCGCGGGCGGACCAGATCGCGAAGTCGCGGGTGTAAGGGCAATGGCGGCTATAGTCAGGTTCCCAATTGGTCTGATTCGGAACTAGTTGATGGAAACCAGAGCGAACTATGTTTTAATCGGACTGTTCACGCTGGCCGTCGTGGTCGGCGTGTTCGGCTTCGTCTACTGGTTCCAAAACATCGGCGGCGTCGGCGAGCGCGCCTTTTATCGCGTGCAATTCGAAGGCTCGGTGTCCGGCCTGCGTACCGGCGCTACCGTGCAATTCAACGGCATCCGGGTCGGCGAAGTTACCGACCTCAAGCTCAATCCAGAGCGTCCGCGGCAGGTCATCGCGACCATCTCGATCGACAAGTCGGTGGCGGTGCGCCCCGATACTGAGATTGGCCTCGAATTCCAAGGGCTCACCGGGATCGCGGCGCTCTCGCTGAAAGGTGGCGCCACGTCGTCACCTCCGCTCGTCGGCAGCAGAGACAACCCACCGATGCTCACGGCGCCGCTCAGCGCCAACCAGGATGTCACGCAGGCCGTGCGCGAGACGTTGAGCAAATTCCAGGACTTTCTTGAGGAAAACCGGAGGTCGTTCCACAGCGCGCTTGAGCGTCTCGACACGTTCAGCGGTGCGCTGGCGCGTAATTCTGAACGCGTCGACAAGATCGCCGAGGGGCTGCAGCACCTGACTGGCGGCATCGACGGCCAGGGCGGCGAGATCAACGAGGCGGCGCGTTCGATCCGCACACTTGCTGACAATCTCGACAAGCGGACCGCCGAGATCACCGTTGGGATTAACCGGTTGACGAGGACGGGCACACACACGCTGACGACAATCGACAGGGCGGCGAAGAACTTTGATGCCAACCCGAGCCGGATCATCTGGGGCGGCGGTAGCCCCGCGACCGAGGACGCGAAGAAGAAAAAGAAATAGCGGTTTCTTCCAATTCAGAAATTGCAACGTTCGCTTGTGGAGCCAGAAATGAAATGGCGGGTCCGGAGTTCTGGATCCGCCTAATTTCTCCTCACCAACCGTCAGTCGGTGCGCTGGTCGAACCGGCCAGCGGCATGCGCCAGCATGGTGTAGACTTTGCCGGTCTCCGAGGTCAGATAGGTGCGCGCCACCACCTGGCCGCGGTCGTCGCGCGAGACCTCCTCAAGCAGCCTCTCGAACTCACCGATATAGCGGTCGACCGTCTGCTTGAACTCGCGGTCGCTGCGATATTTCTTGCGAATCTCATCGAACGCCTGCTGGCCCTGTAAGGTGTAGAGCCGCCGGGTGAACACGTTGCGTTCGCCGCGCTTATAGCGGTCCCATAGGTCAGCGGCGGCGTCATGGTCGATCATGCGGGCGATGTCGACCGACATCGAATCGAGTGATTCGATGCTGTGACGGGCGGGGCGTTCCTGCGGCCCGTGCATCGCATCCCGCGGCTCGCGTTCTTCGCGCGGGAAGTCGCGCCCCGGCCCCGCCTCATCCTCGCGCGAGGCGCGGCTCAACAGGTCGCTGAGCCAGCCGCGGCCGGCGGTCTGCTGCGTCGGGCTGGGTGTGGGTGTTTCGGTGCGGCGCGCCGCCGGAGCGAATGCTGCGGTGTCCTGCCGCGACGTCGTGGTTCGCGGCTGGAATTCATTGCGCGGCGGGGCCGGCACGGGCGCCGGTTCATTTCGGCCCCCGACGGTGGCGAGCGCCGGCTCCTCGCGGCGGCGCGCTGGCTCGGTCGCGTCGAGGTTACGGCTGTGGCGGGCGACGATTCGGTTGAGCTCGGCCAACGCCTCGATCTGGTCGACGATAACGCGGCGCATCTGCGCGGCACTCTCGGCGGTCTCTTGCGGCAGCTCGAATACGCCGCGCTGCAACACGGCGCGGGTGGTTTCGAGCTCGCGCTGCATCTCGGCGGCCATCTGCTTCATGCCCTGCACCGCCTCGGCGAAGCGCGTGTTAGCTTCACGGAACATGGCTTGCGTGTTGCCCGAGGTCTGCTCGTAGATTGAGCGCATTGCCTCGGCGGCGCGGCGACTTTCCTCCTCGGCATTCTCGCGCACGCGGTCGAACTGCTCGGCAATCGCACGCGAACCCACAGTGCCAGCTTCCGACACCACACGGGCGATCTCGCGCGCGCGGGTGGAGGCGGCCTCCAGCGACTCGTCAAGCAAGCCGGAAAAGCGCCGGAGCCGCTGCTCGAGATCTTCGGTGCGGACGTCAAGCGTGGCAACAAGCGCATCGAGCTGCAAACGGCGCTCGCCGACGCTCGCCTCGGTGCGCTCGTTGCTTCGCTCGATGAGGCCGGCCGTGTCGGCGAGCTCGCGGCCGTGGACGTCGAACTGATTGGCGAGTTGGCCGAGATCGGTGACCACACGCGAGGTGATATCGCGGAAATTGGTGATGTTGCGCTCCACGCGGTCGGTGGTGTTGCCGGTCGAAGCGGCGACCTCTTGTATGGCGGTGACGAATTCCGACACCCGCAGCATCAGGGTGTTTTCCAGAGCGCCCACATTTTCGTGCGCGCCGGACAGCACCTCCTGCAGCATGATATTGGCTTCGCGCAGCCGCTCGAACATACTGGTTGTGTCGGCGCGTAGCATATTGTGGGTTTCCAACATCTCACGCACGGTCGCGGTCGTGGTTGCCTGCGACTGCGCAATCGCCTTCTGCGCGGTATCGTTGAGTTGGTTCAGCGTCCGCGTGACGTTGTTGGAGGCGGTTTCGCCTGCCGTGTTGATTAGGCGGGAAATCTCGGTGCTGCTGTCGAGCGTTGTGCGCGTGAAGGCAAGGCCCTTCTGCTCAATGGAGGTCATCGCCTCGCTGGTCGCCCGCTCCATGTCGCTCGCAAACTGCTGGCCTTTCTGTGTGATCGCCGCCAGCACGCCGCCGCTGTTGTCAGACAGCACAGCTGTCATCTCGCTGGTGCGCTGAGCGACCGCGATCGAAAGCTCCTCGGCCTTGCCGGTGACGGTACGGGCGACCTCCTGGCTCAAGCCAATAAGCGTACGTTCGGCCTTGCTGACACTACCGCGGATTGCGTCCACGGTATTGAGCGCGATGGTGCCAAGCGACTTCTCAGCCTCCGACGAATTGGTCTTGATCGACTGACTGAGCTCCTCCATGCGCGTGTTGAGCGAATCGGCGGCGGCCTTGGTGCGACTTTCGATCTGGTCGGTGACAGTTTGAGCACGGCCGATCAGCAGCTCCTCGAAACGGCCGACTCGGCTGTCGAGCGTATTGGCAACGTCGAGCGCCCGCGCACCCAGGGTGCGGTCCATCTCGGAAACTTTGGTGGCGATCGCGTCGGCTACATCGCCACCGCGTGCGGTGATGATGCCGGAGATGTCAGTGATGCGCTGATCGATTGCGCCGACCATCTCTTTGCCGCCCTCAGTCAGCGCCTTGGCGAGGCCGGTCACGCGCTCACCGAGGAGGTTCTCGAACCGGGTAAGTCGTTGGTCAAGCGTGTTGTTGATCTCGCCGGTGCGACTGCTGACGCGCTGATCGAAGCTGTCGAGGTAAGCGCGCATCGCCTCGGAGACGTCCTGCGTGCGCTGGCCGAGACGCTCGACGAGTTCGCCGCCATAGGTTTTCACCGTGTGGTCGAATTCGGCGATGTTGCGGGTAATGACATTGCCGAGCATCGTGGCATCGCGTGAAATCTTCTCGCTGATCTCGGTGCCGCCCCAGTTGAACATCTGCTCGAACGACTGCAGGCGTTCGTTCAGCATCTCTTTGACCGCATCGCCGCGGGTATCGAACATGGCGACCAGCTTTTCAGTGCTGGTGCGGAAGTTGTCGATCACGCTGTTACCATTGATCTTCAGAGTCGTGTTGATTTCGTCGGCGCGGGCCGTGATCTGCTCGGCGAGCTGCGTGCCGGTAGTAGTGAGGGTGTCGGAGAACTGCTGCGACCGGTTGGCCATGGTCTCGATGGTAACCGAGGCTTTTTGCGCGAAGCCCTGGGCGACCTGGTCGAGCCTTGTGGTCATCATCTCTTGTAGGTTGGCGGCGAGCATGGCGAAGTCGTCGGCCACGTGCTCGGTCTTGAACTTGAGGCTCTGCGTCAGGTGGTCGCTGGCCGATGTGATGGCGGCGGTGGCGCGGTCGCTGGTAGTTTCCAACCGATCGAGCAAGGTAGAGCCGCGTTCGCCCAACGCATCGATCATGGAGTCGCCGGCATTACCGAGTGCCAACGTGATGTGCTCGCCCTTCTCGGTGAGCGAGCGCGTGACGTGCTGCGCCGCCTCATTGACCTTGTCAGCGACCAATTCGCCAACCGAGGTGATATCGTGGGAGAGATCAAGATGCACGCTGGCAATGGCGTTACGCACGTGCTCGGCCTGGCTGACCAGGGTCTCGCGCTGGCTGGTCAATTCGCCCAGCAAGCCGCGGATGCGCACCTCGTTGTCATTGTAGGTACGCTCGAGCGCTGACACTTCGTTGTGCACCAGCGTTTCCAACTCCGCCGCGCGCGCGAGTGCCCGCTCGACGCCGTCGCCGATGGCGGCGACTTCACGGCGGATCGCTTGCCCAACGGTCACGATTGACTCGCGCGCCTCAGTCTCCGGTTGCACGAGGCGGACGGTTACTTCCGCCATGGCCGCGGTGACCCGCCGCATGTCCTGTGCGCGGCCATAGAGGTTTGCGAGCACATAAAAGAAGAACACCGGCACAAGGATAGCGCTGGCGACGCCAATCAGCGCGGCGACTCCGATACCCGGTGGCAGTGTTGCCAGTTCAGTGCGGTAGAGGAAGGCGGTGGCGAACCCGCCCGCGGTCCAAGCGAACGCGACGCCGCTGGCGACAATATATGGCGTGCGCGACGGACGGAGGTGCAGTGCCTGCAGGATCTGCCCGATATTGGCGCGGTCGTCATTGGCAGCGCGGCGCGGACCGTTCTCGTCGCCCGCACCCGCGGACTGCTGCTCGCTGAGGAAGAGGTCCGAAGCGGCCGCCTCGGCTGGCGCCGGCGATCCCTGTTGTGTGCCCGTGCGTCCTTCGGACGGCTGGATGATGAGTGCCTCCTGGACGGCGGCAAAGGCTTCTTCTGTCGAGTCTTTGGTTGGTTGCAGATTGTTGGCCATTCGGTCGTCGCCTCGCTGTTACGCCGGACTGTCGTCGCGGCCCGACTTCGTCGGGTCGCGCCGCGAGCGCGGTAACCATCGGGGCGGCGCGAAATCAGCCGCGGCGCGCCCCTTTGTACCCCTCGGGTCACATCCTATCGCCTTGGCAATACAAAAGAAACCGAAGTGGTAAGGACTTTTTCATCATCGTTAACCCGCTGTTAACCATAACGAGCGCGCAGAACCCGCCGCCCCGCAGTTCGGACCCGGAACGTTGCCCGATCACGGACGCCGAATTGCGGCCACGACGCGGCCACAGCGGCGCCGCCGGCCTGCTAGTCGCGTTTACAATTACTGTCGCCTTAACCACACGCCGGTTTTGGGTGTCGTGAAAAGCCTGATTCGCGTCGCGTATTTACCTGGATTTTGTCCCGGCCGAGTCACACTCCCCCGCTAATCATAAGGTCATGGAATAGGGGATCAGGCATGGCGCAGACCGCAAACAGCAGACGCGAGCCGCCCGCGGACGTTTTCGCGACGATCGACCGCGATCATCTTGCGCGCATGACCTTCGGTGACTGCAATCTCGAACGCGAATTGCTACAATTGTTTGACCGCCAGGCGACAATGCTGCTTGTGCGCATTCGGGCGGGTGCACCAGCCGCGGTCAAGCCTCTAGCGCACACGCTGAAGGGTTCGGCCTCCGGCATCGGCGCCGGCGGCGTAGCCCGCGCCGCTGAGGCGGTCGAATGCGCTGCGCCGGCCGACTGCAGCGCTGCGGTCGACCGCTTGGCTCAGGCGGTGGACGAGGCGCGTGCCCTGATCGCCGAGCTGTTGCGAACTGGCTGAGTAGCTACTGGCGCGGCTCTGCGATAGCCGTTATAGAAGCCGCCCAACGCCAATTCCGGTGCATGTCTCGCCACGCTTCCGCATGCCGAAGATCACTTACATTGATGCCGGCGGCACTGCCCGCACGGTCGACGCTATCCTCGGCTCGACCGTCATGGAGACGGCACTGCGCAATGCTATCCCGGGCATTGAGGCGGAATGTGGCGGCGCCTGCGCCTGCGCGACCTGCCACGTCTATATCGACGAGGCCTGGCGCGAAAAGGTCGGCGAGCCCTCGCCGATGGAAGAGGACATGCTCGACTTTGGCTACGATGTACGGCCGAATTCGCGGCTGTCCTGCCAGGTCAAGGTGAGCGAGGAACTCGACGGTTTGGTGGTGCGCACGCCGGAGAAGCAGGCTTAAGACTTCATCCCCGCCGGCGCGACCTGCGAGGAAGTCAGCCCCATATCATCAAATGCCTTGCGCACGAGGCCAGTGGCCTTGGCCTCCTCGATGAATTGCGTTGCATGGGTACGCGCCGCCGGCTTGCCCTTCGGGACCGCGATCGAGGTGGTGGAATTCAGGAAGCCTCCGTCGAGGATGCGCGCGCCCGGTACCTTTGCCTGCAACCCCGTCAGCGACTCGCGCGAGAAGGCGAGCGCATCGACCTGGCCGTCGCGCAAAGCCACCACTGCCTGGTCAGCCTTTTCGAACGACACATGCGTGGCCTTCGGCGCGGTCTTGGCTGAGGTGCGGAAGGTAGCGGTATTGGCCACACCGCCGATGCGGAGGCCGGCAGCATTGGCAGCTTCCACCGAGACGAATTTTGGACTCGGCGCGACCAGATAGGTGCTCTGTAATAGGTGATAGGCATTGCCGAAGTCGACGAACTTCTTGCGCTCCTCGTCGACTGGCAGGAACGCAACGTCCCATTTGTTGTCAGCTGCTGAATTCTGGATTTCGCCGGAACCGTTATGCACGATCAACTCGGCCGGCACGCCCAGCTTTTGTGCGAGCGCGCGGCCGAGGATCACGGCGACGCCACGGTATTCGCCGCTGGCGTCCTTAACTGCGAACTGCGCCGAGGGCGAAGGCGCCACCGCAATCGCGACACGCAGTTTTCCGGTGGGAGCAAGCTCACGCAGTAAGGCGGCATCGACCATTCGAAGGGCTCCGTGCAAGAGGAAAGGAGGGCGGCGCTTTGCGGTTTCATGCCCGCAGGCGCGACCTGGGAATTCTGCAGGTTCATGGCGTCGAAGGCCTTGCGCACCAGCCCGGAGGCCTTGGTTTCTTCGACGAACTGGCTGCGTCGGCGTTGGCTGTTACGGGTACACCACCGGCAAACACGACGACCGTGAGACCAAGGCAGAGACCATGAACGTTTTTCATTGGCAAAGCCCGGCGCTGAAGGGGTGCATTCGCGCGCGCCCGACGCAAGTCTAGGACAATTCGGCGGGCGCCCCAAGCCGGGTTGATCCGCTGGCCGCTCCACGCCGCGCAAATATCAACAGCGCTAGAGGCGACTTGATAGATGTGCACCAGGCTTGGCCGCCGCGTGCCGCCGCGCATAGAAGGTGCGACCAGAAGGCAATGAATAGCGGGCCGCCGCGCATACCGCCCCTGCCTTGACGTCGCCTCGGTCTGGGGTGAATTCTCATTCTTATGTTCGTCACATTCTTTCAAGAATTGAAATCCGCCGGCGTGCCAGTCACGCTGCGCGAGTATTTGACGCTTATGCAAGCGATGGAGGTCGATCTCGCCTCGCGCCGGGTAGAGGATTTCTACTATTTGTCGCGTGCAGCGCTGGTGAAGGACGAACGCAATATCGACAAGTTCGACCGCGTCTTTGGCCACGTGTTCAAGGGGCTAGAGCTCTTGAGCGACGCCATCGAGGCTGAAATCCCGGCCGAATGGCTCAAGAAACTCGCCGAGAAATATCTCACCGAGGAAGAGAAAAAGCAGATCGAGGCCATGGGCGGTCTCGACAAATTGCTCGAGACTTTGAAGAAGCGGCTCGCCGAACAGAAGGGCCGCCACCAGGGCGGCTCAAAATGGATCGGCACCGCTGGCACATCTCCGTTCGGTGCCTATGGTTACAATCCGGAAGGCGTGCGCATCGGCCAGGACAAGAACCGGAATTTCCGCGCGGTGAAGGTGTGGGACAAGCGCGAATTCAAGGACCTCGACGGCGAGGTCGAGCTCGGCACCCGCAACATTAAGCTCGCGTTGCGCCGCTTGCGCAAATTCGCCCGCACTGGCGCGCCCGAGGAACTCGATCTCGACGGCACCATTAAGGGCACCGCGCATAAAGGCTATCTCGACATCCTGCAGCGGCCAGAGCGGCACAATGCGGTGAAAGTGCTGCTGTTCTTCGACATCGGCGGCTCGATGGACTGGCACATCAAGGCCACGGAGGAATTGTTCGCGGCGGCGCGCAGCGAGTTCAAGCATATGGAACATTTCTACTTCCACAATTGCCTTTACGAGAAAGTGTGGAAGGAGAACCGCCGCAGATTCCAGCAGGCCACGCCGACCTGGGACGTGCTGCACACCTATCCGCACGACTACAAGGTTGTGTTCGTCGGTGACGCCTCGATGTCGCCTTACGAGATCACCGCGACCGGCGGCTCGGTCGAGCACTATAACGACGAGCCGGGCGCGTTCTGGCTCGAGCGCGTGACGCGTACCTATCCAGCCTGCGTCTGGCTCAATCCGGTGCCGGAGAAGGAGTGGCCCTACACCCACTCGATCACTATGGTGCACCAGCTGATGGGCGGTCGGATGTATTCGCTCACGTTAGATGGTCTCGACCGTGCAATGCGGGAGTTGCTGAGGTAGAGAAGCGGCCGGTTCGTGGCTCATCCGCGGGCCACTACCGCACATCCCAAGCCTCTCGCAAAACCTTAATCGAATCCCGGCTCACCGCGGGGAAACTGCTGCGTAATGAAAAATTATAAAAAAATTATGCGGCTACGTAAGGCATGCGGCCATGCGCCGCGTTACGTATTTTTCCGGAGTGCGGGCGCGTCGCAAGTTGCGCTGGATCAAAGCGCGCGCGGTGAAATCGAATCAAATTGTCGACATGGTGATTTATCGGCATCAAGTCGACGCGCCGGCAGCGGACTTATCCAAGGCCGTACCTAACCTTCCGGCGCTCGCCGAGCGGCACGATCTGGTGAGCGTTCCGGCCGCTTGGCCGACTGGCGCCTCGCAGCTTGCAATTGCGCACGATGTAGTGCACCGCAGCAACGACGTCGAAGTGCGCAGCGACTGGGTCGTTAGCGCCCGGTGACCGGATCAACTTCGATTCAATTGGGTCGGTCATGCCCGCGCTTGTCGCAAGCATCCACATCTTTGCGGTTCGTCAGCGGGGTCGGGTGTGAATGGCCGGGACGTGCCCGGCCATGGTAATTAGATAAATCAGCGATAAGTTGGTTTACACCGCCACCGAGTGCCGCTTCTGGCTAGCCGCCAAATAGGTGTCGAACGCCGCCGCGGCGATCCGCACATAGGGACGCCCAGCGGTGGTCACGGTAATCCGGCTAGCATCGATCCGCAGCAGGCCTTGCTCGGCGAGGGGCGCAAGCGCCGCGAGCTCGCCGGCAAAGCCCGCTGCACCCCCGCCGAAACGGTCGAGATCGAGTTCAAGGTCGCACATCAGCCGTTCAATGATGTCGCTACGCAGGCGGTCGTCATCCGATAGTGTGAGGCCCTTCACGATCGGGAAATGGCCGGCCGCCACAGCGCGGGAATAGCCAGCAAGATCGGGTGCGTTCTGTACGAAACCTTGCGGCATCCGGCCGATGGCACTGGCGCCAAGCCCGATCAAGGCATCGGCATTATCGGTCGTATAGCCCTGGAAATTACGGCGCAGCCGACGCTCGCGCGCAGCCATGCACAGCTCGTCGGCAGGCAGCGCGAAATGGTCGAGCCCGACCGATTCGTAGCCAAGGCCGATCAGCGTTTCGCCTGCGACTTGCGCCTGCTCCAGCCGCTCGGCGAGGCCCGGCAGCGAGGCTTGGTCGATCAGTTTCTGATGGCTCTTAAACCAGGGGACATGGGCGTAGCCGAACAGCGCGAGCCGCTGGGGGCCGAGTGAAGCGGCCAGCTCCGCGCTGCGGGCGACGTCGCGCACGCTCTGCTGCGGCAGGCCATACATGAGATCGATATTTAGATTGGCGATGTTGGCCTCGCGCAGCCACTCAGCGGCGCGCTCGACCAGCTCAAACGGCTGCACCCGGCCGATGACGCGCTGCACCTCCGGCGAGACGTCTTGTACGCCGAGACTGGCGCGGTTAACGCCGATGGCAGCAAGCGAGCGCACCAGTGCGCGATCGATCCGACGGGGGTCGAGCTCGATCGCGTGCTCCTTTAGCGCTGACAGATCGAAGCGCGACGCAAGTTTGGCGGCGATGACCTCCAGCCAGGCCGGCCCGAGTATGGAGGGCGTGCCACCGCCCCAATGCAGATGGGTGAGCTTACGGCCCCCAACCCGGTCGAGCAGCGCGATCTCGTCGAGCAATTGCTGCGCATAGGCGTCGACCGGTTCGCGCTTGCGCACCGCTTTGGTGTGGCAGCCGCAATAGAAACAGAGTTCGGTACAGAACGGGACGTGGATATAGATCGACAGACTTGCATCGCGCGGCAGTTTACTCAACCATTCGCCATAGAGCTCGGGTCCCACCGTCTTCGAGAAGTGCGGCGCAGTCGGATAGGAGGTGTAGCGCGGGACGTTGCGCTCGGCGAGCGCGAGAGCAGTACTCATGATGCGGCCGTCATCCTTTCGATCCATTTGTCGCCGCGCCTATAGTACGTTCGCTTGACCGCTGCCCAGGCAATCATGTGGGCGAGCCGTTCGCATTCGGCCTCACCAGAATAGGTGGCATAAGCGTGATTGAATGCAGCTCGGTAAATATCCTGGGCGTGCTCGGGTAGATGATTGCGGACTGAAGCGGGCAGGTCTCTATTGGCACTGTACGGCATGGATTACTCTCTCGGCGCCCCCGCCGGGATGGCATCACCGAGCCAATAAATGCCGGGCCCGCGGGCGCCGCCTTGCGGTAAATCAAGTGTTTCAGGATTATGGTAGGGGCAGAACCGCGCATCGCCAAGCTGTTGGCCCGGCGATGCTGAAATCCTTGAAATTATAGGTATTTACGCCGCATTGGCGGCGCGTGGCTCGCTGTCCAGCTGACTGGTCTCGCTGGAGCACCATCATCTCGCGCATCAGGCGGGCGCAGTCCTTGCGGGATATTTCCAGCGCCCGATCCACTGCGTGTTCCAGCTTCTCCCGCCGCAGAACAGTGTTGTGTTCCTCGACCTGCTTGCAGGGCGGACGGACTGCTCGTCGGCAGTGCCCGGCCATTTTGGCGCGCGGGCTGAGCGAGCGAACCGGAAATCCAGACAAGGAGCACTGAGCCGTGCAGCTGGACTCCGAATCGTGCTTCGAGCATCCGAAACGAGGAGTTTAGGTTCGGCGCGCGATGAACAGGCCTTCCGATAGGCGGAAGGTGAGTTCGGGTCCGTCGCCCTTCGGGTCTAGCACGGCCTTCACCTCGGGCGTCACCTGCGCCAGCATTGAGCGCAGCAGCGACTGCATGGTGGCATCGTGGCGCGCCGCCCAGCTCTTGAATTCCATCTGCTTGTAGAGCTGCTCCTCGTGCATGATGGCAAAGCCGTGTGCTTTGAGCGCCGCGCGCCATTCCTCCATAGTCCAGGCGCGCAGATGGCTTGGATCGCGGAATCGCTCGAATGCGTTCACGTAATCGCCGACGCTGCCGTCCGGCACCACGTTGTCCACCATAGCGAACACGGCACTAGGCGCGAGCACGCGATGCACCTCATCGAGGAAATGCGGGATTGAATCGAAGTGGTGCGGTGCGATCCGGCAGGTGATCAGATCGAAGCTGGCATCCTCAAACGGCAGCGCCTCCGCCTTGGCATACGTCGTGCGAATATTACTGAGCCCGCGTTTTTCCGCCTCGCCCTTCACTAGGTCGAGCATCTCCTGGGTGATGTCGGTCGCCCAGACGCGCGCGACATGCGGCGCAAACGTGTAGGCGACATGGCCGCCGCCAGTCGCGACATCGAGTGCGCGCCAGCTCTTCTGCGGCGCGGTTAGCACGACCAGCCGCTCCAGGCTCTTGCCGAGCGCGTGCGGCGTCGAGGTGAGATAGCCGGCGGCGTTCTTACCGAATTGTTCTTGCACGAGAGTCTTGGACATGAGGATTCCCGGTCGGTTCTAGAACCTCAATTATACCGCGCTTGGCGCAAGAGAAAGCCCTGCATCTTGCGATGCAGGGCTGCTTTGGTGCAGCAATCGTGGCGTGTACTACTGCACGATCATGCCGGTGAAGATGTAGGCCTGCGCCATCACCAGCAGGCCGACTAGGCAAGCGAGCGCGATCGAGTGCCCGAATACGAAGCGCAGAATCGAGCCCTCATGACCGAACCAGTTGGTCGCAGTGGAGGCCACAACAATTGATTGCGCATCGATCATCTTGCCCATCACGCCGCCGGAGGAGTTGGCGGCACCCATCAGGATCGGCGACAGGCCAAGCTGTTCGGAAGTAATCTTTTGCAAGTTGCCAAACAGCACGTTCGAGGCCGTGTCGGAGCCGGTGAGCGCCACGCCCAGCCAGCCGAGAAGCGTACCAAAGAAGGGATACAGCACGCCCGTGCCGGCGAAGGCGAGGCCGAGCGTGGCGTCGATACCCGATAGGCGGGTCAGCGTGCCGATCGCCAACATGGCCGAGATGGTGATCAGCGAATATGCGCAGATTTTGATGGTCTTGCCGTATTCGGTCACCAATTTCACCGGCGAAAAGCCCATCAGGAAGCCGGAGATAATCGCCGCGATCAGCATGCCGGAGCCCGTGTAGGATAGCCAGGTGAATGAGAACACCGCGCCTTCCGGCGTCGGCTTGGGTACGACTGGGGCGACCTTATGTATCATGTTGTGCAGACCGGGGACCGGGTAGTTCCAGGTAGCGTAGGCGTTCAGAATTGCCTTGACGGCGTTGGTGCCCCACGCCAGCAGCACGATGCAGACGATGATCCAGGGCAGCAGCGAGAACCACACCTGCGCGGTAGTGGGCTTGGCGGCAGCCTTGGCCGGCGTCTTCGGTAGCGTGCCGGCGGAGGCGTCGTGGCTGCGCAGGGCCGGCGAGGTCCAGATCACTTTCGGCTGCCAGATCTTCAGGAACAGGATCAGGCAGGCCATCGAGACCAGCGAGGCGCCGATATCGACGATCCACGGATTGATGAAGTTGGAGATCAGGAATTGCGGGATCGCGAACGAGACACCGGTGACCAAGATAGCGGGCCAGATATCCCTCATACCCTTGAAGCCGGCGAAGGCCCAAATCAGCCAGAACGGCACGATGAGCGAGAAGAACGGCAGCTGTCGTCCGACCATGGCGCCGAGCAGGAATGGATCAATGCCGGTGACGCTGGACAGGCCCGCGATCGGCGTGCCGAGCGCGCCATAGGCGACCGGCGCGGTATTGGCGATCAACGACAGGCCTGAGGCGGCGAGCGGCGAGAAGCCGAGCCCAATCAGGATCGCGCCGGTGACTGCGACCGGCGTGCCGAAGCCGGAGGCGCCCTCGAAGAACGCGCCGAACGAAAACGCGATAAGCAGGAGCTGCAGCCGGCGGTCCTCGGTGACGCCGCCGATCGTGGTTTGCAACGTCTCGAACACGCCGCGCTCGACCGTCAGGCGGTAGAGGAAAATGACGTTGAGTACGATCCAGCCGATCGGAAAGAATCCGGTGATTGCGCCGAGCACGGTCGCGCGGAGCGACATGTCGGCCGGCATGGTGAAGATGACGATGGCGACAAGGTTGGCGACAACCAGCGCGATCACTGCCGCGAGGTGTGCCTTGACCTTGTTCGATGCAATTAGCACCAGCAGTGTGACGACTGGCAGCGCTGCGGCGCAGGTCGATAGCACCGCGTTGTTGAGCGGATTGTAAATCTGATTCCACATGGATCTTGCTTCCCCCAAAGCCGCGAGTGCGCGGGGTTCCGGCACTTCTGTTTGTTATGCGCGCGAGGTCGCGCGCCCCAGAACTAAACGGCTGCCCCGGGCAAAAAACAAGCAAGCTGCCGGTCCGATCAGCGATATCTCCACAGCGCGAGATACTACGACTAAAGTCGTAGTTAGATGTCGAAAATGCTGAAATCTAACGAGTTTTGTCAAAGCGATTGGCTTTGTCGTCGTAGCTGTGGCGGCTTGAATAGAACACCAGCGCCATCAGGCCGCCACCGATCAGCAGCGAGATTGTCATACCGCTGATAATGGCGACATAGCCGTAAAGCGGGATCGGATCGCCACCGAGATGCACCCAGGCGCTGCCATCAAGCCACACGGCCAGCGTTAGCAAACTGAACAGTGCCAGGACAACAAGCGTGCGCATGACGCTGATATAGGCTGAACATAGAATGCGATAGTGTCGTCGTCAGTAGCGCTGGGGGTTCACCTGAGTGTGTAGATCAGGTGTCCGATCCACCAGCCGGCGTCGCTCGAGAGGGGATCGCGAACAGCGCGAGCCCCGCAACGATCGCGATCCAGAACAACGCCTTTGGCACGCGCGTGCGTAGCCCAATCAGGCAGAGCAGCGCCAGCAGGTCGAGCCCGATCGAGAGTGCCTGCTCGGGTCGCATCGGGTATTCATGTGCCGGCGTAAAGGTACGCCACAAGAACTCGGCGATCAGATAGCAGGACAGGGCGAAGGCGATCGCCCAATTTCGCTTGCTGGCAGCCGCCAGCGCCGCTTGTTGATTGGTCGTTGATTAGCCCCTCGAATGACGTCAGGGATTGGTCGCATCCGAGTTAGTTACGCACCACCAGCACCGAGCACTTGGCGTAGCGCACGACGTGGCCCGCATTGGAGCCGAGGAAATAGGTACGCATCGCCGGCCTGTGCGAGCTCATCACGATCAGGTCGGCATTGATCGCCTTCGCCTGCTCGAGCACCTCGTGATATATTCCGCCCTGGCGCACCGACCAGGACACGTGCGCGGCATCCAGTCCGCATTCGCGCGCGATGATGCTAAGCGCCTCCTCCGCCGACTTGCGCTGCTGCGCGTCGAAATCCGGTGGCACATACTCGGCCAACATCACCGGCGTCATGGGCAAGACATTCACGAGCCGCACCGTGCCGCCAGAGGCCTTTGCCATATCGACGGCGGTGGCGATGGCGGGCTTGGCGAGTTCAGTATCGGCGAGATCGACCGGCACCAGGATCTGCTTGTACATGACAGCGCCCCTCAATTCGCTGCGAGGCGGTAATCATGACACGTTTTTAGGACGGCGTAGAGTGAGGCCGATAGCCTCAATGCGGCCGAGAACCGCCATACCAGTTGCTCCGCAAAATATAAAAATTAAACCAGATTTTGGTCGTCAATCGGATTATAGGGCAGTGGGCGGGGGTAACGCGTAAGCTGTTTGCAGCTATCGGTTCTACGCTCGGCGTGGCGGTTCAGTGGGCGGCTGCTTCCAGCGTTTTCGGGCTGACGAAGCGCTCCAGCCGGCCGGACTGCGGATGCAGTTTGCTCCACGAATCGATGGCGAAATCCATGATCACCAAACCGGCGGCAGGCAGCTTCTCGCGCAGCCTCTCGCGCGTGTCGATGTCGCCGGCCGCGATCAGCATCAGTGCGACCTCGTGCAGGCTAGGATTGTGTCCGACCACCAGCAGCGTATGCACCGACGCCGGCGCCTCCTTGATCGCAGTGAGCACCGCATGCGGGGTGGCGTCGTAAAGCTGCTCCGATATGAGCGCACTGGGCTCCGGCCGGAATGCGCTCGCGGCGCATTTCCAGGTTTCGCGCGTGCGGTCGGCCGGCGAAAGCAGCACCCGGTCGGGTATCAACGCATGACTTGCCATATAAGCGCCGATCTTGGCGGCATCCTTGCGCCCGCGGTCGAGCAGCGCGCGGGTGCGGTCCGGCATCCCCGGTTCGGAGCGTTCGGTCTTGCCATGACGGAACAGGAGAAGACGGCGCATGCCTTACAACCGTTGCGAGGAAGGACGGTTCGATGCCCGAAGCTAAGGCATCGCTTTCGATTCGCTGGCAGTCTAGCATGCGTGTCCCCTGCGTCTGGAGCGCGGGAGACTACGTAATGCGTGACTCCAAAAGCGGTTACCGCTTTTCGGATAAGATCATGCGCAAGCAAAGGGATTCATGAACGACGACGCGAGCACGGCCGGAGGCTGGTATGAGGCGACCCGGGTCGCAAGCCCCGAGCGCGCCCCGCTGAATTTCGACTTGGACGTCGACGTCTGCGTGATCGGTGCAGGGCTTGCCGGCCTCACCGCCGCGCGCGAGATCGCACAGCGCGGCTGGTCGGTGGCGGTACTGGAAGCGGGGCGTATGGCCGCGGCTGCCTCCGGCCGCAATACCGGATTTGTGCTACCGGGCTTCAGCGAGCGTATCGACGACATCG
>Ga0207761_1000192_pt1 | contig 20271 bp, 13 predicted proteins | sample LuqExpMetageno34_FD_187792 | JGI IMG/M metagenome (GOLD analysis project Ga0207761, IMG submission 187792) | Tropical forest soil microbial communities from Luquillo Experimental Forest, Puerto Rico - Sample 34 (SPAdes) | ecosystem: Environmental > Terrestrial > Soil > Tropical forest ... | reverse complement strand
TATCGCTTCTAAAATTGGACTGTTAACTGCTAAAAGTGAGCTTGGACCAACGTCCAAGCTCACTTTTCATTTTCCTAACTGACGACCAAGGCATGGATCGCTATCCTAAGTTTCCTAATATCAATTATGCTGCCCATGCTATTCAGCGCGCATGGGCTGACTTCAGTGCCGGTCGCTTGGGTGACGCAGAGCGCGGGTGTCAGCTCGCCTTAGGCATCGGCAAAAACAATTTCAGTGCGCTGCATTTGATGGGTTTAATCCAATTCCAGCGCCGTAATTTCGAGCGCGCTCAGGATGCCATTTGGCGCGCTGTTAAAATCAATCCTCGGTCGGTTGAGGCTTTAACAAATTTAGCCCTTGTTTTGCAGGCGCAGGGAAAATATGAAGAAGCGCTACGTTATCTCGACAAAGCGCTAAAAATCCATCCGACAAATTTACTCGCACTGAATAACCGCGGTAACTTGTTATGGCTGCTCAAACGCCATGAGGATGCCCTTGAAAGTCTCAGCAAGGCGTTGGCGATCAAGTCTGATTATGCTGATGCGCTGTGTAATCGTGGCAATGTTTTGATTGAGCTTAAGCGTTTTGATGAGGCGCTTAAAGATATTGATGCGGCCCTAAGGCTAAGTCCACGTGATTCAATTCTTCTTAATAATCGCGCCAATGTTCTCTGGGCGCTTGACCGTCGCGACGAGGCGCTGCAGACGTTTGAAAAGGCCTTCGCGATAGATCCGCAGGATCTCTCAATCTTGAAAGACCGCGGTTCGGCATTGCTTTTTGCCGAGCGTGAACAGGATGCGCTAGGTTGTTTCGATCGTGCCTTAGCAATAAAGCCCGATGATATATACTTTCTTTACAAACGCGGCACTGTGCTCGCAAAGCTCAACCGGTTTGAAGAGGCGCTCGCCTGTTTTGATAGAAGTCTGGAGGTAGATGCTGCCAATGTCGACGCCCTCAATGGTCGCGGCAATGCGCTTGCGTCGCTAACTCGCGCTGCAGAAGCGATCGCTGCTTACAACAAAGCCATCGAAATCGATCCCGAAACGCCGGAAGCACGCTGGAACCGCAGTCTGACATTTTTGCAAGTTGGGAATTTCAAGGAAGGCTGGAAGGAATACGAGTGGCGCTGGAAAACAGCTAACTTTACTACCAAGCCGCGCAACTTCGATAAGCCATTGTGGCTTGGCGATGCTCCGCTTGAAGGAAAGGTGATCCTCATCCACGCTGAGCAGGGCTTCGGCGACAGCATTCAATTCTCCCGCTACATCCCGATGGTGGTGGCGCTTGGCGCACAACAAGTCATCGTCGAGGTGCAGGCGCCCCTGAAGGGCATTTTCTCGAGCATTAAGGGGGCGAGCAAAGTCATCGCCTTCGGCGAGGAATTGCCTGCATTCGATTTGCATTGCCCAATGCTCAGTCTGCCTCTTGCTTTCAAGACTGAACTTGATTCGATACCCCATGACGTTCCGTATTTGGATTCTGACCCAAACCTCACGTCAAAGTTTGCAGGCCTTCTGCCACAGGCGAAGAAAAAGCTGATCGGAGTTGCCTGGGCCGGGCGCCCGAGCTTCGGCGGCGACAGATCGCGCTCAATTGGACTTCAGCGCATTGCTCCTCTACTGGAGGCTGCAGGATGCCATTTTATCGGTATCCAGAAAGACCTGCGTATTGGCGACAAAGAACTTCTGTCCACGATGCCAAACCTGACTTGGGTTGGCGACAAGCTTTCTGACTTCAGCGACACTGCCGCGCTGATGTCGATGCTTGATCTGATCATCTCCTCAGACACCTCTGTCGTGCATTTATCTGGCGCGCTGGCGCGGCCAACTTGGATCCTGCTCGAGCATAAACCAGACTGGCGCTGGCTTGTCGATCGTAACGACAATCCGTGGTATCCGACCGCGCGTCTATTCAGGCAACCGCAACCAGGCGACTGGAATTCCGTCGTTGCATCGGTGAAGGAAGCGCTAAACGCCATGGCGTGATAATCTTCGAAAGTATTAGACAACAGCCTGTCGATTATGGATCAAACGCCGTTCTTTCGTGAACTTGGCAAGGCCATCGCGTCGAAAGGTGGCGTATTTAATGCGCATCTCCATCTTGATCGCGCAGGAACCCTCAAAATTTCTTCTTTTAAACCGGGCATGCCAGAACCGGCGGCTGAAGACATTTCCAGCTTGTCACTTGCTGTCAAGCATCACCTGATTCCTTCGATCCACGCCAGTAAAGAGTACGATGAAGATAGGTTGAGCGCGCGTGGTGTGTTATATATTGATCAAATGGTGTCTGCTGGCACTAGTCGAGCCGCGACTTTTGTAGATGTAACCACCGATCGCGTGGGCTTAAGTGCACTCAACGTATTCTTAGGTTTGAAAAATTCCTATGCTGGAACTCTCAATCTGCAAGTTGGGGCTTATACCCCTTTAGGTTTCAAAGTGGACGAACCTGATCGTTGGCAGATGTTAGCATCGGGGGTTCGCGCCGCTGACTTCATCGGTTCCCTGCCAGAGCGCGACGATCGAGTATGCTACCCAGACCATATTGGTTTTGATGAGCACTGCTTGCGAATTATTGCGCTAAGCCAAGAAGTGCAAAAAAGCGTTCACATTCAGGTAGATCAACGTAACGATCCGCGCGAGAACGGAACCGAGCGCGTGATAAAGGCAGTACGTCAGCTCGGCCTCTCACCTAACCGCACACGCGAGCCAATGATATGGCTTATTCATATGATTTCGCCCTCGAGTTACGATGAATCGAAATTTCAGGAAATACTTTCGGCACTAGTCGAACTCAACATAGGGGTTATCTGCTGCCCATCGGCGGCAATCAGTATGCGCCAGCTGAGACCAATTGCTGCGCCGACTCACAATTCGATACCCCGTGTGTTGGAACTGTTGGCCGCAGGAATCTACGTACGCTTGGGTTCAGACAACATATGCGACATAACTTCGCCCGCAGGAACTTGTGACTTGATAAATGAGGTTTTTATTCTTGCAAATGTATTGCGCTATTACGATATCGACATTTTGTCTTCGCTAGCAGCGGGTATCCGACTTGACACCAAGCAATGCGCTCGCGTTAAAGAACACCTATCCGCCGATGCCATTGAGGTCGCCAAGGTTATAGCAAATAACCAAGCGAGCTCTTTAACTTAAATCTTTTCAGGAGTTTGTTTTTCGTGCTTAGTGTGGCGAGCGCGATGGTCATAGATACAGAGCCAATCCAGTTTTATAATAGAGCGGTCAAAGTCACCTAAGTATCAATCCTCTGGAGATCGGAAAGTTGTTTGTTGTGCTCGGGATGTGCTTCAGGTGCAATGGTTAGAAAATCGTTCTTCTTGGTGTGAGATGCTTTCGAAATCAACTTATCGTTTTGCGACTATCCCGAATTTGTTGGCTAGTCAGGCTGAAAGAATTGGGGCGGCGCGCGCGCTTCTTAGTCGCTCGGGAGAGCAACTAAGCTATCAACAATTAAATGAAAGAGTCTGCAAAATTGCGGATCAGCTTCGGTCGTGGGGTTTAAGTCCACGCTCGCGCATCGGCATTGTGGCCCCGAATGGGCTCAATATGTCGGTCGTTTTGCTTGCGATAACATCCACGTCAGTCGCAGCTCCATTAAACCCTTCTTTCCGAGAACACGAGTTTCAGTCTTATCTCGACGATATTCAAGTAGATTGTATAGTCGTATTAGAAGAGGATCGTGCATCTTCAGTCCGGTTCGTTGCCGAGAAGAAGGGCATTCCAATTATTGAGCTGGCACCGGATGGCATTACGCTGTCCGCGAGCGCGGAGCTTGTTAAGGTGCTGGGTCAGCGCGATCAACGGTTTCCAGGAGCAATTCACTCCGGGCCAAACCCAGATGATACGGCCCTCATTCTATTGACGTCGGGCTCTACCGGGCGGTCCAAGAGGGTCCCGCTGACGCATCGAAATCTTTGTGCGTCCGTTGCTGACATATGTCACTCGCTTCAACTTAACCAGTGTGACATCTGCCTAAGTATGTGGGAGCAATTCCATATAGGCGGAGTGACTGATTTGCTGCTGGCGCCGCTTGCGAGCGGCGGGGAAATTATCTGCACGGGCGGGTTTAATGTTGAGGAATTTTTCACAATTCTAGATGCGTTATCGCCGACCTGGTTTCAGGGGGTACCCACGACCCTCCATGAAATATTTGCTGTAGCGAAGAGGACCGGACGGAGTTCGGCTAAAACTTCATTGCGTTTCATTCGCTCGGTGGCTTCGGCCTTGCCTCCAGAACTCATGGAACGCATTGAGGAATTGTTCCAAGTCCCTGTGGTGCAAACCTATGGCATGACCGAGGCTGGGCCGCTAATCGCCAGCAATCCCTTGCCTCCTGGAGCGAGAAAAGCAGGCTCGACTGGTCCTAGTAGTGGGACGCTAATTTCCATTCGCAGCCCCGATGGTCACGAGCTTGGCCCTTACGAAACGGGGGAGATACTCGTTAAGGGAGAAAACGTTGTTGCGGAATACGAGCGCGATGAAAAAGCATCGGCAAAGGCATGGCGCGACGGTTGGTTTGTCACAGGCGATACCGGTTATCTCGATGCTGACGGCTACCTTTTCCTCAAAGGCAGAACCAAGGAGCAGATCAATCGGGGAGGTGAGAAGATCTACCCGCAAGAGATCGATGACGTTTTGTCGACACACCCTGAGATCGAGCAGGCCGCATCCTTCAGCGTCAAGCATCCAACCCTAGGCGAGGACGTCGCTGTCGCCGTGGTGGTTCGGCAAAACAGCAACCTAGACGCTCAAGGAATTCGTCGTTTTGTCGCAAGCCGGCTGAGTGACTTCAAGGTGCCTAAAACTGTTCTTTTGCTTTCTAGTTTGCCCCGTTCTTCAATCGGCAAAGTAAAACGAGACATGCTGGCGGCTCTTGCTGAATTGCAGAACAATAAACTCCAGTATGCGCCACCAGAGACAAATCTGCAAAAGATCCTTGTCAAAGTCTGGACCGAAGAACTTGGCGTGCAGAGAGTTGGCCTTGACGATGATTTCGCGCAGTTAGGGGGTGACTCCTTATCCAGCGTCCGGCTGTTTCTCACGATTGAAAAATTGTTTGGCGTCAATCTAGATTCGATAGCGCTCGATGAAAATATAACGGTAAGGCAGTTAGCGACGCTTATAGAAGCTCTACCTAATTATAATCGGATATTTGATCGTGTAGCCCAGCTGGGTGAAGACGCGGAGTTCGCTCAAGCCAGCATTGAGAAATTATTGTCTAACGCTACTGTCGGGACGTCAGACGCGGACTTTCTTACGCAGAACTCTGCGTTAGAGATGAAAGAAGCTTTGCTGACATGTGATACAGAGCACGCATTTGACGCGCTTCTCGAGTCATTCTACACGGAGTTGACACCCGGTGAGCTAGCCCCACTGGCAGAGATATCATTGAGTCCTTCTGATCTGGTGCGACCGCATAAACGGCGGTTCTTATCCGCCCAAGCATTTTTAGCTGAAAACGTTGTCCCATTAGCGGCTACACAGAACTGGCGCCGTGAACGACTCTCGCAATGCATTCGACTTTATACAAGCCAAAACACCGATACGAACAATAAAAACCTCATCGTTGGTTTCGCTGGACATATGTTTCGCTTGATGATGCCGATGTGGACGTTCTTGTCGCATATCAACTTGACAGAAAACGATCTTCTCCTTCTCTGGGATCCAGCCCGTAAACATTATAGTGAAGGTATTCCAGAATTAGCTGATGATTTTCCAAGTCTCTTACAGTCTCTAAATAAAATTGTATCAAAGTTAAAGTACCGACACATTGTTAGTTTTGGCACAAGTGCTGGTGGTCTTCCTGCTTTATGTGCAGGGCTGGCAAATGGTTGGGATTCAACGGTGTCCGTCAACGCAACTTATCCCCTTACCAAGAGACACCTATTCCAAGTCCTGAAAAGCCTAAGTGATCAACAACAAACAACGAAACGACCAAAAATTCGATTGTATTACTCAGAATTGAACCAGGAAGACCTATTGGCAGCCGTTGCAATCGCGAAAATTGCGAAGGGTGAGGTCCGGCCACTTCTAGGTCATACCGTGCACAATGTGCTTTGGACAGCATATCAGAGGGGCGAACTGCCAAAATTGTTTTCAGAGTTTTTCGCATAAAAAAATGAAATAGGCCTTTCAAGATTGAGAGTTGGGTCAATTACAGAAATCAAATTATAAGAACTCCCATGAGCGGATTCCTATCGATAGGGCTGACAATTTAAGATTATTCAATCAAGCAGCTTTTCGATATGGGGACCTGTTCGACGTACTCATCGGCGTTCTCGCTGAAGTTCTCGAATCAGCGTCTCACGCTCTCTTCGCGCCTGGGCAAGAGCGTCAGTTGACTGTTCCGCATCTGCGCGGTTCGAAATACTATTCTTCTCCAGAACTTGTATTTTGCGGTTCCATATAGCGATCCTGAACATTAAGTCATACTGAACAGCGGCGCTGGGATTAAAACGTTTTTCAATAATTTTCTGTGGCGGATAGTCTGAGAGCCACTTATCCACCTTTTCCAGGTCTATACCGAATGCATTCTGCAACCGATCATCGAAAGAAGCTGGCATCTGCATACCTTGCATTGCATTCCACGATTCTACAGTCTCGTCGTGCCGAGAATAAATCCACATTGGCTCTTTGCAAGGCAGCGATATAACTTCAAACTCTAAAATCTCTGCATATTTGCGCCATTGCGTATGCCGACACGAACAGGCAGAGATTCCGCTAGAAAAGCGAGCGACGGCAAATACGGACATGCTGCGAAACTCATTCTTTAACGGCCAAATTTTTTTTGCCGACATAAACCAAATATAGCCGTCAGGAAAGGTAATCGTTAAACCGACACTATGACGAAGCCATGTTCCCCGAGTATTTAACCTTTCAAATGCTGCCGGCATATTCCTTGCCACTAGCTGATTAACCGTCGCAATCACCTCCCGGTTCCATGCATCATCAGCATCAATTATGGACGTAACGACATATTCTTCGGGATCTTCGATTAGACTATTTTCAAGAATGAACGCTTGACAGTGATCCCACACCCAATCGAAGCAAGCCAAGCGCACATTTGAGAGCTTCGTTACATCGATTGGGACGCAGTAATAGTTGTCATGTCCTGCAATTAAGCTAAAAATCTTTTTCTTGTTTGCTTCTGCACAAGCATTATCGACAACGATTAGCCAGAAAAAATCTTGTTCTGTCTGATTTTTTATCGATGGCAATGTCACTGCGGCAAATAGATCAATCATTTTATTCAGTCGCGCTTCGTCATAAATTCCGAATCCAAGTCGGGTAATGACAAAATGACTAAATTCAACCTGCATCTTAGATGTCTCTCCTTCGCCGTATTCCATTTGAACCCAGAGGTTTACTTAAAAGATGTTACTGTTAATTGAGAAATTGGTCGATAGCCTTGCGACTTCGGTCAGACGCGCACTTTAGACCAATTGCGACCTTCAAAGGATCATATATCAAACAAGTACACGCATTTTCACGGAGCGCTCGTCCAGCTTCAGTGATCATACGGGCAGCTTTCTCCGCGTCGAAATTGGTTGTTAATGGGATCGAGCAGTCTGAAAAATCAACAAAACAACCAAGACCCGCAAACCAGTCTCGAACCAGAGATTTGTAAGAACTATCACTCGCGAGACTATCGATATCCAATGTTAGATCGCTATAGCTTGTGCTCTGCAGCACTGACAACGTCCAGATCACGAGAAATATTGCAAGAAAATCGTCTGGCTTAAGGAAATATTCGTATAGCTGCTCAGCGGGCATGCCAGGACGCTTCTCGAATGCCGCGGCAAAACGATCGAAACGAGGTATATGAGTAAAACACGCAGGATGATTGCGCTGAAGGTCAAGAGCAATTTTAATCATCGCATTTTTAAAATATGGCAGGACGTTAAATGATTCGTATTGAGACAGTGGATCGCGGATCTGTGCGATGTGCGTGCCCAGAAAATTCTGCTTTATCCAGGCGCTCCGCATTTGGCTTCTACAAAATGAAAGCACTGGCAAGCGATCCACATTGAACGCATGCGATATCAAGCTCTGAATATATTTATAGCGTGAAGCATCTTCCTGATTTGGAAGCAGGAAATAATTTGTGTAAGGAAGCTCAGACGCAAAATTCAGCTGATCTTTCATTAAAAGTGTTTTATATTCATAAAAATAGTGATGCCCCTGGACTGGGTGTCTTAAAGATAGACTTGCCTCAATAGGTTTGTGGCCCTCAATTTGTTCGATAAGTGTTTTTTCGTTGAGTACTTCATGGAACGGCTCGTAGTAACAAATCAGTTTTTCATTGTTTCTAAGTTTCGACCAGATATAGGTGCTGCCTGACCTAAACCAAGCATGAACGAACAACGGAAATGGCGTCTGATAAGAGCTCATCGATTAATTGAGTTTCGGTTACCAGTAAGGGGCATGATTGACTTCCTTGAGCTCAATCCTGGATCAATTCCGAGTATTCGTGCTGAAAACCACGCGCTTGAAATGTTCCGCGAGCCCGACAGTGCTTTTTTCACGTGGTGAGGATCGCGGAACAACTCGTCGGTGGTGACAAAAATCGATCGTATACTGCGCGGCATGAACATGCGTCGCGAGCCCGCATTCTGGGCCGTGAGCGTGTCCAGTTCCTGTAACGCCTGTTTGAGGAGTTCATCAAAGTGCTTCGTATCTCGAATGATCGGTCTGGTGGGCGACGGCCGATCGTACTCCGGCCCGATGAGGGCAAGTTGGTTGGGCGTTTGCCTGTCGCTTGACCTGCCATTCTGCTTCTACGCTAACTCGCTGCTGTTTGGCGTCACACACTGATAGCTTGACGAGCGATACCCCGGCGGAAGGGGAACGGATAACAAGGGCTAACGAGGAGCAGTAAATGAGTCAACCGATGGTCGATGAGGCGAAGACAGAGTCGGAGGTGGCCCGCTATCCGGAGTGCTTTCCGTTGGTTGATAAGCAATTATTTGGAGGCTTTCTCTTTCGCCGCCGCCTTCCTTGCTCGCTGCCGGTCGGTCATGCATTTCCGAAGAAAGCTTGCTTGATTTCGTTCGGCGATATTTTGTTACGCCTCCTGGTTAATGCACTCTTGTCTATCTTGCTGCCGCAAGGTCCGCTTGCTCAATGGGGATGATGCCGGCAAAGGGGGCGTTGTCGTTTGAGCCATTACGGCGTCGCCAAGCTCGACAACAGTACCTTGGTGGCTACAGTGACCGAGCTTAAGCACAAGCTCGACGCAAACACTCACTAAACTTGCGGTAAGGACGCTGGCGCTGAACGAAGTTGGCATCTGCAGTTTATCGATCGCCAGGCCGGTTGCATTCGATACTTATGCGAAAAACCGGGATACGGGCGCATTTTTCCTGATCGACCGCTATTCGAATGAGACCATAGCCGCCGGCATGATTGCTTTTGCTTTTCGGTGTGCAACCAACATTTATCGTTAAACCATCACGGTCAGCAAAGCCGAGTGCATGCAACTGATGCATCACAAGGCGGCAGTGCTGTGGTTTACCGGACTACCGGGTGCTGGCAAATCGACGATCGCCAATCTGGTGGAAGCGAGCTTAGATGCGCGCAGCGTTCACGCCCTGATGCTCGATGACGACAATGTCTAAGAAGTGCCGGAAAACTGCGAATTGCATTTGATGGCCGGGCAGGACGCGCAGGCTCTGGCAGAGCAAGTGATCGAGGAATTGGTACTGCGGAAGATTTTTTAAAGTCGTGGTGGAGTTTGGAAATATCGAACGCGATGCTGAATAGGTACGTTTTCTAAAGGGGAGAGGTGCCCGTTGGCGCTCGACACCGAAACGATGCGAAGCTATGTGTGCCGGCTGCATCCAAAGGATCGACGCATCTGTTCATGTTCAAACGTATCGCCAATAGTAACGCCGCGCTGTCGCTCTTAGGCTTTGTTCTCGCATTTCATGGCTGGCTGGTTGGCCATTCTAACCGCAAGAAGCCGGAGGCCGGTTTCTACAAGCCATTCCTGGACGGTAAGCCGTGTATCATCGCGCTCTGGCACGGCGAGCATTTCATGGTGCCATTCCTGAAAATATCAAAGGAAAAGCTTAATATCCTAATCACTACCCACCGCGACGGCGAGATTCTTTCGCGCGCCTGCGCGTATTACGGGCTTAAGTGCATCCGCGGCTCTGGCGGCGAAGAATTTCTTCGCAAGAGGGCGCTTCGTGCTTTCCTTGCTATGCTGCGAGCACTGCACAAGGGTGAAAGCATTGTGATGACCGCTGATGTGCCAAAGGTTGCGCGTACGGTCGGCCTGGGAATTGTGATGTTAGCTCAGCGTTCCGGCCGTCCGATTATACCAGTGGCTATCGCGACTAGTCGCTTCTTCCGGCTGTCAAATTGGGACCGCACTTGCATCAACTTGCCATTCGGGACTCTGACGGCAGTGCGCGGTGAGCCAATCTACGTCCCTCGTGACGCCGACGATGCTTCGCTGGAAGCGGCGCGGCGCGCGGTCGAGGACTCCCTCAATGCGATAACTTCACGCGCCTACGCGATTATTGGCAAGCGCGCCGACGGGGGGCTGACCTAACTTCCTAGCGGTCCCAATGCTCGTCGAAGTGCTCTACGAGATCAAACTGCGAGTTCAGACCCTTAGCTAAAATGGTTTTTTGATACGCATTTATTTGGAGGCTTTCTCTTTTGCCTTCGCCTTCCTCGCTCCCTGCCGGTCGGCCATGCATTTCCGAATAAAGATTGCCTGATTTCGTTCGGCAACATTTTGTTGCGCCGCCTGCTTAGTGCATTCTTGCTTATCTTGCTGGCGCAAGGCCCGCTTGCTCAAAAGGGGTGATGACAGCGAATTCGGTGTTGTCGTTTGAGCTATGACGGCGTCGCCGACAAACAGGAGCGCTGCCAGTGATATCGCGAAAAAAGCCGATGGATATCGCATCGTCAACTCCGTTGTCAGCTCATCTGCGCTGGGCATTTTCTGCAGTCTCCCCCGCACGACCTTTTGAGAAATTTAGCGAACACAGGGTTCAGCCTCAAGAAAAACTAATTACACGACGGCATGTGAACTAAGTAACAACAAAATCAACTTAGTTGCGCTTTCGGCGGGTGGGTTTGGCCCGAGGCATGCCTCGAGCGTCTATAAGTCCACCTTCTAGCGCCGCTTGTAGATGTCCTCGATCCGCTCAATGTCGTCCTCGCCCAGATAGCTGCCGGTCTGTACCTCGATCAGTTCGAGCGAGATTTTGCCCTGGTTGGCCATGCGGTGGACGCTGCCGATCGGAATATAGATTGACTCATTCTCATGCACCGCGCGCACCTGCTCGCCGATGGTGACTTCGGCGGTGCCGCGCACCACCACCCAGTGCTCGGAGCGGTGGCGGTGCTTCTGTAGCGACAGGATGCCGCCAGGGATCACGACGATGCGCTTGACCTGAAACCGCTCGCCCATGTCGATCGACTCGTAATAGCCCCAGGGCCGATGCACGCGCTTGTGGTCGGTCGCCTCAGGACGCTTGGCGGCTTTCAGCTTAGCGACCAACTCCTTGACCTCCTGCGATCGCGCGCGCGGTACCACCATCACCGCATCTGACGTGCTTACCACCACCAGATCCTTGACGCCGACCACAGCGGCAAGGCGGCCGTCGGAATGGATCACGCAATCCTTAGCATCCATCGTCACGACGGGGCCCTGCACGACGTTGCCATTGCCGTCGTGCGGCATGATATCGAACAGCGCGTCCCAACTGCCGATATCCGACCAGCGGAAGTCGCCGGCCACTACTGCGGCGCGGTCGGTCTTCTCCATTACCGCGTAGTCGATTGATTTTTGCGGCGAGCGCGCGAACGCGTCAACGCCTAGCCGGATGAAGCCGAGATCGTCGCTGGCGCTCTTAACCGTAGCGTCGATCGCTTTCGCCATCTCCGGTTCAAGCCGCGCGAGCTCTGAGAGCAGCACGTCGGCTCGGAACAGAAAGTTTCCAGAATTCCACAGATAGCCGTCGCGCACGTAGCGCGCGGCGGTGGCAGTGTCCGGCTTTTCGACAAAGCTCTTGACCTTATGCACACCGTTGGTTGCGATCGGCTCGCCTGGAAGAATGTAGCCGTAGCTGGTCTTCGGCTCGGTCGGCTTGATCCCGAAGGTGACGATGCGCCCGGCGTCGGCCGCCTCGCGCCCGGCGAGACATGTGGCGCGGAACTCCTTGACATCCAGGATGATGTGATCGGCGGCGAGCGCCAGCACCACGGCATCCGGGTCGCGTTGCCGTGCGACGGCGCTAGCGGCGGCGATCGCCGGCCCGGAATCGCGCCGCAGCGGCTCGATGATCACGGTAGCGTCGACACCGACGTCCTCAGCCTGGCGACGGGCGAAGAAATGGAAATTCGGCCCGGTGATCACGAGCGGGGCGGCGAACATCGGATCCTGCACGCGCAGCAGTGTCTCCTGATAGGTCGAGCGGTCGCCGATCAGCGGCAGGAACTGCTTGGGCAGGGCATCGCGCGAGACCGGCCAGAGGCGCGTACCTGCGCCGCCGGCGAGCAATATGGGGATGATCGGGGAGGGCATATGCGGCCTTGCTCTAGGTTTGGGCTGGGAATCGTCTTAATTGGGGTGCCTGATCGTAATATCGCTAGCTTTACATAGGGTTTAAGTCCATTCGTGGCCCAAATTGAGGGTTTCGGCAGAAAAGACCGATGATCGAGCGCATCCTTACGGTCGGCGGCTTTACGTTGCTGTCGCGGGTCACCGGGTTTATCCGTGACATCATCCTAGCCGCAGTGCTCGGCGCCGGTCCGGTGGCTGACGCCTTTTTCGTAGCACTGCGGCTGCCCAATCATTTCCGCGCGATCTTTGCCGAGGGCGCATTCAACGCCGCGTTCGTGCCGGCTTACGCTCGCATACGCGAACAGGGCGGACCGGAACGCGCCAGCCTTTTCGCCGACCACATCTTCACGCTGTTGCTGGCGAGCCAGATCATGCTGCTCATGATCGCGCTCGTCTTCACGCCTGCGGTGATCGACGTGCTGGCGCCCGGCTTTGCGCGCGATCCCGGCCGCTTTGCGCTGGCTGTCGATCTTACCCGCATCACCTTTCCCTATCTCTTGCTGATCACGCTGGTCACGCTCTATGGCGGCATTCTCAATTCGCTGCAGCGTTTCGCTGCGGCCGCCGCCGCGCCTATCCTGCTCAACGTCTCGCTGGTGCTGGCGCTAGCGCTGGCCGCATTCTTTCCGACCGCCGGACACGCGGCAGCTTGGGGTGTGCTAATCGCTGGCGGTCTCGAACTGGCGATGGTGGCGGGCGATGCAAAACTCGCTGGCGCATTGACCAGCCTCCGATGGCCGCAGCTTGACGCCGACGTGAAACAGTTTTTCCGTGCGCTTGGGCCGGCGACCGTTGGCTCGGCTGGCGTACAGCTCGCGCTATTTGCCGACACCATCATCGCGAGCTTCCTGCCAGCCGGCGCGCTGTCGGCACTTTATTACGCAGATCGGCTCAATCAGTTACCAATCGGTGTAATCGGCATCGCGGCCGGCACCGTCGTGCTGCCGGAAATGTCGCGCCGCCTCGCCGCCGGTGATACGCGAGGCGCGGCGCACGCGCAGAACCGCGCCGTCGAATTCACCTTGCTGTTGGCGATACCTTGCCTCGCCGCGTTCTTCGTCATCCCCGAACTGATCATGCGCGCGCTGTTCGTGCGTGGCGCGTTTACTGCCGCCGACGCCGCTGCCGCGGGCGCGACGCTTGCAGCCTATGCCTTCGGGCTGTTGCCCTTCGTGCTGATCCGTAGCGCGGTCGCCACCTTCTTTGCGCGCGGCGACACTGCGACGCCGGTGAAGGCCGCGCTATTCGCGGCCGGCGTCAACATCGCCTTTAAGTTTCTGCTGATGGGACCACTGGCGCAGGTCGGACTGGCACTCGCGACCTCGATCGGCGCCTGGATCAATCTCGGCCTGGTGCTCTGGTTTGCGCACCGCGATGGCCATGTCGCGCTCGACCAGCGGCTGCGGCAGTCGATGATTAAGCTCGCCACAGCCGGTGTCGCGCTTGCGGCAGTGGTATGGCTGTGCGAGGCGCCGGTCGCCCATTTGTTCCAGGCCTGGCACCGGCTGCGTGACGTGGCCATCCTGGCGGTGCTCGCCACAATTGGCGGCTCTGTCTATGGCGGCGTGGTGCTGGCGCTGTTCGGCCGGCACTGGCTCAGTGCCTTCCAAGCGCGCGTGCGCTGAGGCCGAGTTCACGCGGATTTGCGGCCCCAAAGCCCATTTGGGAATCGGCGCGGTGGACATAGATCGCGTCGGCCGCTATGTGACGAGGCTCCTCAGTACCCGGCCCAAGCTGTCATGAACGCCTCCCAACGCGCGAATCCCCCGCCATTCATTGCACCGGCAGCACGCCTGGGCGTCTCGCTAGCGTTTGCCGCTTTGGTTGCAAGCTGCGGTCAGCAACAGCAGGGCGGTGGGCCTCCGCCACCAGCGGTCACGGTGACAACACCGGTGAAGCGCATGGTCACCGACTTCGACGAATATGTCGGCCGCTTTGTCGCGGTGGATTCGGTTGAAGTGCGCGCGCGTGTCTCGGGCTATCTCGAGGGCGTGCACTTCAAGGACGGGCAAATCGTGAAGCAGGGCGATCTGTTGTTCACGATCGACAAGCGGCCGTTCCAGAACACACTCGATCAGGCTCGCGCCAGTCTGGTGCAGGCGAAGTCCAATTTGGCCTTCACCGAATCCGATTTTGCGCGCGGCCAGCAACTGGTGCGCGACAAGACCATCACCGAACAGACCTTCGAGCAGCGCTCGCAGGCCTATCGCAACGCGCAGGCCGCGGTCAGCAATGCCGAGGCGGCGGTTCGCCAGGCCGAGCTCGACATGGAATTCACCGAGCTGAAGGCGCCAGTCACGGGCCGTATCGGCGACCGGAGAGTGTCGCCAGGCAATCTGGTAACCGGCGGCACCTCCGGCAACACTACGCTGCTCGCCACCATAGTCTCGATCGATCCGATCCGCTTCGAGTTCACCTTCGACGAAGCCTCGTTCCTGCGCTACGAGCGTGTGTCGAAGCTCGGTCGCGATGTGGCCAGCCGCAGCGCCGGTGTACCGGTTGCGCTCAAGCTCATCGACGAGCGCGAGTTCGATCACCAAGGAAGCATGGATTTCGTCGATAACGTGATCGATCGCTCAACCGGCACCATTCGCGGTCGCGCCGTGTTCGCCAATCCGAACGGCGTGTTCACCCCCGGCATGTTTGCGCGTGTACAGGTGCCGGCATCTCCGCCCACCGATGCGCTGCTGGTTCCAGATATAGCAATCGGAACCGAGCAAGCGCGCAAATATGTGCTCGTGGTCGACGGCGAAAATACCGCGCGGCAAAAATATGTATCACTCGGCCAACTCAGCGCCGACGGCCTGCGCGTCATCAAGGACGGGCTTTCCGCAGACGATCGCGTGGTGATCAGCGGCCTGATGCAGGCGCGGCCCGGGCAAAAGGTGCGACCGCAAGAGCAGGACGCCGCGCCTGCCGCGGGCGGACCGCCGCAAGCGTCCAAGTAACGGGCGAACAGCCCATGCGCATATCGCATTTCTTCATCGACCGGCCGATCTTCGCCTCTGTGGTTTCGATCGTGTTCGTGATTCTTGGCGGTGTCGCGTTCTTGCGCCTTCCGGTGGCGCAATATCCGGAAATCGCGCCGCCGGTGATCAATGTTAGCGGGCAATATCCGGGCGCCAGCGCTGACGTAGTGGCCGCGACGGTGGTTGCGCCGATCGAAGAACAGATCAACGGCGTCGAGAACATGCTCTATGTAGCATCGAACTCGACTGCCGACGGCAAATTCTCCATCGCGGTCACCTTCGACATTGGCACCAACCTCGACATCGCGCAGGTGCAGGTGCAGAACCGCGTTGCGATCGCGCAGCCGCGTCTGCCGGCTGACGTGCGCAATATCGGTGTCACCGTGGCGAAGGCCTCGCCCGATCTAATGATGATTGTGCACCTTTATTCGCCAGACAAGTCGCGCGACCCACTGTTTATCTCGAACTATGCCACGCTCGAGATCAAAGACATACTTACCCGCGTCGATGGGGTCGGCTCTTTGATCGTTTTTGGCAGCCGTGACTATTCGATGCGCATCTGGCTTGATCCCGACCGGTTGCAGTCGCTCGGCCTGACAGCCGGCGATGTGGTGCTCGCCCTGCAAGGTCAGAACGTACAAGTCGCCTCTGGCATGCTCAACCAGCCGCCGGTGGAGAACCAGCGCGCATTCCAGATCGCGGTGCAGACGCTTGGGCGGCTGTCCGATCCCAATGAGTTCGCCAACATCGTGGTGAAGCAGACAGCGAATGCGGTGGTGCGCGTCAAGGACGTGGCGCGAGTTGAGTTGGCGGCACTCGACTACACCTCAAATTCCTATCTCAATCTTGATCCGGCGGTCGCGATTGCGGTGTTCCAACGGCCTGGCTCAAACGCGCTGGCCACCGCGCAGGCGATCCGCTCGACCATGGCGGAACTCGCCAAGCGGTTTCCGTCCGGCGTGAAATACGAGATCATCTACGACCCCACCCAATTCATCCAGCAGTCGGTCGAGGCCGTGCAGGAGACCATCGGCGAAGCCATTGTGCTGGTGGTGTTGGTGGTGGTGATGTTCCTGCAAACTTGGCGCGCGGCGGTGATCCCGCTAATCGCGATTCCGGTGTCGTTGGTTGGCACCTTCTTCTTCATGGGCATATTCGGCTTCACGCTGAACACGTTGTCGCTGTTCGGCTTGGTGCTGGCGGTCGGCATCGTCGTCGATGACGCCATAGTCGTCGTTGAGAATGTGGAGCGCAATATCGCGCGCGGACTAAAGCCACGCGAGGCCGCCATCAAGAGCATGGACGAGGTCGGCGCCGCGCTGATCGCGATTGCGCTGGTGTTGAGCGCGGTATTTTTGCCCTCAGTCTTCATCACCGGCATTTCCGGGCAGTTCTACCGGCAGTTCGCGCTCACCATCGCTGGCGCCACCGTCATCTCGTTGATCGTATCGCTGACGCTGTCGCCGGCGCTGTGCGCGCTGCTATTGCAGCCGCATGATTCACGCCATGTCGACAGTTGGTGGGAGCAGCCGATCCACGGCTTCTTCCGGCATTTCAACCGGGTGTTCGGGTGGCTGGCCGAGCGCTACGGTTGGCTGGCAGCACGCGTGGTGCGCTTCGCCGTGCTGATGCTCGTGATCTATGCCGGGGTGCTAGCCTTCGGCCTCAACGAATTTCGCAAAACCCCGGTTGGCTTCATCCCGCAGGTCGACGCCGGCTATCTGATCACGGTGGTGCAACTGCCGCCAGGGTCGTCGCTCGAGCGCACTGATGCGGTCAACCGCCAGGTGGTCGATATCGCCTCGCATACCCCGGGCGTGCTGGGCGCGGTCAACATCGTCGGCTTCTCCGGCGCCACTTTCACCAATGCGCCAAACTCGGGCGCGATCTTCCTGGCGCTCAAGGCGTTCAGCGAACGCGCGAAAGATCCGAACCAGTCGGCGGCGGCGATCCAGCGCGCGCTATTCGCAAAATTCATCTCGATCCAGGATGCGCTCGTGGTGGTAGTCGCGCCGCCGCCGGTGCGCGGCATCGGCAATGCCGGCGGCTTCCGCATGATGATCGAGGACCGCGCCGGGCGCGGATCGCAGGCGCTGCAGAGCGTGGCTTACGCAATGATGGGCCGTGCTGCGCAGACGCCCGGCGTGCAGCAAGTGTTCACGCTGTTTGAAACCTCAACGCCACAGCTTTACCTCGACATCGACCGCACCAAGGCGCAGCTCCTAGGTGTCAATGTGCCCGACGTGTTCGCAGCGCTGCAGATTTATCTTGGTTCGGCTTACGTCAACGACTTCAACCTTTTCGGCCGCACCTTCCGGGTAACCGCGCAGGCCGACGCCAATTACCGCATGGACACACGCGACGTACTCAAGATTCGCGTGCGCAATTCCAGCGGCGAGACCGTGCCGCTCGGCGCCTTCACCACTGTGCGAGACATTTCCGGGCCCTATCGTGTCCCGCGCTACAATCTCTATCCGGCCGCCGAGCTCGACGGCAGTGCGGCGCCTGGCTACAGCCAGGGCCAGGCGATCGAGATCATGCAACAGCTCGCTGCGCAGACCCTGCCGGAGGGTTTCTCCTACGAATGGACGACGCTCGCCTTCCAGCAATTGCGAGCCGGCAGCACCGCAATGTTCGCCTTCGTGCTGGCGGTGGTGTTCGTGTTCCTGGTGCTGGCCGCGCAATTCGAGAGCCTGACGCTCCCGCTGGCGGTCATCCTAATCGTGCCGATGTGCCTGGTAGCCTCGATCGTCGGCGTGGTGCTGCGCGGGTTGGACAACAACATCCTGACGCAAGTCGGCTTCGTGGTGCTGATCGGGCTTGCTGCCAAGAACGCCATCCTGATCGTCGAATTTGCCAAGCAGATCGAGGACCAGGGTCGCGATCGAATGCAGGCCGCGGTCGAAGCAGCGCGCCTGCGCTTCCGGCCGATCCTGATGACCTCGCTGTCATTCATCTTTGGTGTCGCGCCGCTGGTCTGGGCGGTCGGCGCGGGCGCCGAACTGCGGCAGGCACTTGGCACCGCGGTGTTCTTCGGCATGATCGGGGTCACCACTTTCGGCCTGATCTTCACGCCTGTGTTCTACGTGGTCTCGCGCTGGGCGGCGGCGCGCCTTACGATCCACGGGCAGCACCAGCACGCGGGCGCGCATCCGCATAAATCCTCGAAGAAGTGACGGCTATGAGATTCGGTTTCGGTCAGGCACTCACGCGCAAGGAAGACAACGCGCTGCTGCGGGGCCAGGGCTGCTACGTCTCCGACGTGGCGCCCGAGAAGACGTTGCACGCCATAGTGCTGCGCTCGCCGCATGCGCATGCCCGATTCACCATCCACGAGATCGAGCGCGCGCGGGCCATGCCGGGCGTGAAGCTGGTGCTCACCGGCGCCGACGTGGCGCATCTCGGGTCGATGCCGGTGCCCGGCGTGCTGCCCGATGTGCCGACCTTCGTGCCGCGGTTTCCAGTCCTCGCGTATGACGTGGTGCGCTATGTCGGCGAGGCCGTTGCATTCGTGGTCGCCGACACGCTCGCGCGGGCTAAAGACGCCAGCGAAGCCATCGCGGTCGACTGGCAGCCACTGCCGCACGTGATCGGTGCGCTCGAAGCGCTCAAGCCTGGTGCACCGAAAGTGTGGCCGGAGCGGCCGGACAATCTCGCCTTTGAGACCGAAGTCGGCGACTCGCAGGCGACCAAGCAGGCCTTCGCACTGGCCACCAGGACTGTCGAGCTGACCATCGTCAACCAGCGGCTGGTCACCAACTACATGGACACCCGCGGGGGGATCGCCGAATACGATGGCAGCCGCTACACGCTTACGGTTGGCAGCCAGGGCAGCCACATCATCCGCGACATTATCGGCGTCGAGGTAATGAAGCTGCCACCGGACAAGATGCGCGTGATCACGCCGGACGTAGGCGGCGGCTTCGGCACCAAACTATTCCCGTATCGCGAATACGCGCTGGCTGCCGTGGCGGCAGAGAAGCTGCGCCTGCCGGTGAAATGGGTATGCGAACGCAGCGAGCACTTTCTCGCCGACAGCCACGGCCGCGACAACGTTTCGACCGCGCGGTTTGCCATTGACGACAAGGGCAAGTTCCTTGCGCTCGAGGTCGATATTATCGCTGACATGGGCGCCTATCTGCACTGCTACGCACCTTACATTCCCTGGCTCGGCGTCGGCATGGCGACGGGGGCTTACGACATTCCGGTAGCACACGTGCGGTTGCGCGCGCCCTTCACCAACACGGTGCCGGTCGATGCCTATCGCGGCGCTGGGCGGCCGGAGGCCGCCTATCTGATCGAGCGGGCGGTCGACGCGGCCGCGCGCGAACTGGGCGTGGCGCCCGACGCATTGCGCCGCAAGAACCTGATCAAGCCGAAGGCGCTGCCATACACGACACCGACCGGCAAGGTGTACGACTCCGGCGATTTTGTGGGCTGTATGACGCGCGCGCAGGAGATCGCCGATTGGAGCAGCTTCAACAAGCGCGCGGCGAAATCCAGGCGCGCCGGCCGCCTGCGCGGCATCGGGATGGCGACGTATATCGAGGCCTGCGGCGCCAACGGGCCGGAAACCGCGCATGTGAGGCTCGATCGCGATGGCGGCGTCACTGTGCTGATCGGCTCGCAGTCGACCGGCCAAGGTCACGTCACGTCGTACGCGCAACTCGTCGCCGAGCGGCTCGATCTGCCGCCCGAG